>Ga0116234_1012982_pt1 | contig 8520 bp, 3 predicted proteins | sample BioSIPRNA_4_FD_89016 | JGI IMG/M metagenome (GOLD analysis project Ga0116234, IMG submission 89016) | Anaerobic biogas reactor microbial communites from Washington, USA - Biogas_R2_A SIP RNA (Metagenome Metatranscriptome) | ecosystem: Engineered > Bioreactor > Anaerobic > Unclassified | place... | reverse complement strand
TGTTCGCTGTTGAACGGAGGTGTGCGCCTTGACGCACGATATGCAGGTCTGGCAAGAGGGAACGCTCGGGGAAAACCTCGAGCGAGCAGGCGTCTCACGGCGCGATTTCCTCGCGTTCTGCGGCAAGATGGCCGCCATCTTCGCTGTTGGGTCCTACGCCGGTGCCAATTCGGCAATGGCTGCCCCTACAGCTGAAGAAATCGCGACCAAGCTTTCCGCTGTCACGAAGCCAGTTGTGGTCTGGCTTCAACTTCAGGAGTGCACTGGATGCGCCGAAAGCGCCATCCGGTCATATGGCACCACGGTTGAGGAAATCGTCCTCAAGCTCCTTTCGGTTGAGTACTTCGACTTGCTCATGGCACCGTCCGGTACCGCCGCTGAGGAAGCGTTGCACAACGCAAACCAGGGGCCGCACATCCTGGTCGTTAACGGTTCAGTGCCGTTGAACGAGAATGGAATTCACTGCGTTATTGGTGGGAAGACGGCCAAGCAGGTGCTCGAGGAGGCAGCGGAGAACGCTACGCACATCCTCGCAATGGGTGCTTGTGCAGTGTGGGGCTCGGTTCAGGCCTCCCACCCCAACCCAACTGGCGCGGTCGGTGTTGACTCCATCATCCGGAACAAGCCGGTTATCAACGTGGCCGGTTGTCCGCCAATTGGTGACGTGATGACCGCTGTGATCAGCTACGTGCTGACCTACGACGCGATTCCGAAGCTGGACGGCGAAGGTCGGCCAAAGTTTGCGTACGACCAGCGCGTCCACGACTCGTGCGAACGTCGTCCCCACTTCGACGCAGGTCAGTTTGTGCGCAACTTCGACGACGAGGCGGCCCGCAACGGTTGGTGCCTTTACAACGTTGGGTGCAAGGGCCCGTCCACGTACAGCCCCTGCCCGATCGTGCAGTGGAACCTCAGGGCGAGTTGGCCAGTCGCGGCCGGGCACCCATGCATCGGTTGCACGGAGAAGGATTTCTACGACCGGTTCACCCCGTTCTACGCGACCCTGCCGAACGTAGGCATTGAGCCCGGTATCGAAGCTAGCTCCGAGGCCATCGGCCTTGGTCTGCTCGGCATTGCGACCGCCGGTGTCGCCGCACATGCTGGCATTACAGCCGCACTAAGTAAGAAGGATGAGCTGGCACAGCGGGAGACGCAGCCGCTTGAAGCCTTCGGTGATTCGGTACGTAGTTACCAGCCCGAGCCCGAAACCACGCAAGGAGAGTCGAACTAATGGCTGAGCGCGTTGTTGTTGATCCCGTCACCCGGATTGAGGGTCATCTACGCATCGAGGTAGAGACAGAGGGTGGCTTTATCACGAACGCATGGGCCGAGAGCACGCAATACCGTGGTCTTGAGACCATCGTGGAGAACCGGGACCCCCGGGATGTGTGGGCTTTCCTCCAGCGGATTTGTGGTGTGTGCACTACGACCCACGCGATTGCGTCCATCGTCGCAGTTGAGGACGCCATTGGCATTGAGGTGCCAGTTCAAGCGCAACTTATCCGCGACATAATCCTGGGCGCACAGACTGCGCACGACCACACCGTGCACTTCTACCACCTGCAGGCGCTTGACTGGGTGAACGTCGTATCAGCATCCCAGGCTAAGCCGGAAGATGCTGTTGCGTTCGCACAGGCGATCGGCTCGACTTGGACCGGCAACTCACTGGAGCGGTTCACCAAGGTCGCCGAGACCGTGAATGCGCTGATCGACAGCGGCCAGCTGTCAATCTTCACCGGTGGCTACTGGGACCACCCGGCTTACAAGTTGCCGCCGGAAGCCAACCTCATGGCCGTGTCGCACTACTTGGACGCGTTGGAGTTCCAGCGGTCGGTGGTCCGGATTCAGACCGTCTTCGGTGGCAAGAACCCACACCCGAACTTCCTGGTCGGTGGGATGGCTTGCTCAATCGACCCAGACAAGTCCGAAACAGTTAACTCAGTCCAGATTGACCAGATCCGGAACTGGATCAACGAGGCTGTCACTTTTGCAACTGAGTGCTACTTGCCGGACGTCATCGCGATTATGGGCGCCCACAAGGACTGGTTCGATATCGGTGCAACCGAACCGCACTTCCTCGCAGTCGGCATGATCGGCGCGACCTTCCCTGGCGACCCGGCTGCGGCACCCTATCGGTCGACACTCAGCCCGATTGAGCCTGGTGTTCTCCTTGACGGCGACTTCGTGAACGTGAAGCCGTTCGACCCCGCCTTGGTCACCGAGTACATTTCCAGCGCTTGGTACACCTACGAAGCGGGCGACGACGCGGCAGTGCACCCGGACGTTGGTGAGACCACTCCGAAGTACACCGGCAAGCCGACTCCATGGGAGTGGATCGCGGACGCTGAGGACGGCAAGTACACCTGGTCCAAGGCCCCGCGGTACGACGACAAGGTCGTTCAGGTTGGGCCAGCCGCTCGTGTGCTCGTTGCGTATGCAAGTGGTCACGAACGTACTCGCGAGATTGTTGACGGTGCACTTTCCACCATCGGTATCCGGCTGGAGCAGCTCAACTCCACTGCGGGTCGGATCCTGTGCCGTGCGATCGAGACGGTTACGGCAGTCGAACTCATGCAGCAGGTGTCATTCCCTGCATTCATCTCGAATATCGCACAGGGCGACATTGAGGTGTTCAACGGTGCCAAGTGGGCACCAAGCCAGTGGCCGAGCAGTTGCCAGGGCTACTGCTACACCGAGGTGCCGCGTGGCACGCTGTCACACCACGTGACGATTGAGGGTGGCAAGACCAAGTTGTACCAGTGCGTCGTGCCCACGACATGGAACGCCGCTGGACGTGACCCAATGGGTCAGCTTGGCCCGTACGAGTACTCACTCGCCGGTGACGGTAACCACCCGTTGGTCATTCCGGACCAGCCGCTAGAAATCATGCGGACGATTCACTCCTACGACCCATGCATGTCGTGCGGTGTGCACGTCCTCGATCCATCGGGTGAGGAAATCACCCGCCTGGTGACGCCATGACACATGTAGCACAGGCATCTGACGACACCGACACCCGGATGGACGGCATCCAAGTCGGCCAACCGGTGATTGTCGGAAGAACAACCGCATCGCGGTTGATGACACTTGCTGCTGCATCGGGTCCGGCGGATTCGACTGACCCGGTGGACCTCGCCCTTAGAGCTGCTGTTGACGTCGAATTCGGCGGAGAGCGGCCAGGGCGGATCATCGTCGAGGACTTTACGCCGCCTATGGAAGGGCAGCTGTACTCGATCACCGACGTTCGGTCAATGCAGTACCCGGACGGGCCGGTGGCACCGCGGCTGCGCATCTATCGTGGTGACCTCGACGCGGTTCTGAAACTAGCTAAGGCTGGGCCTGAGACTCGCGCTTACCTCAAGCAGAATGCCGCGCCCAGCTACCGGGTTGGCTACCGGCCGCTTGGCGTCGCGACGGCAGAACTGAACTGGGATGGCTCGACTAGCCCCATCCGCATGCAGGGTTATGTCCCACTTCGGGCGGCCATGAAGGGCCTACGGCCCGCCGTTAGCCAAACCGACGAGTTCGTACGCATCCCGGTGTGGCATCCCACTTTGCGGGTCCTGCACTGGCTGAACGTGCTGCTCATCACGATCATGACCGTCACCGGTTACTACATCGCGAACCCGTTCTTCGGTCCGGAGCCGACAGGTGCCGACTCTGGCTACCTGATGGGCTGGATCCGCATGATCCACTTCATCGCGGCGTTCGCCTGGATCGCGATGAGTATCGTCCGGTTGTTCATGCTGTTCTTCTCTCGGAACAAGCTCGCCCGGTGGCCAGCCCTGTGGCCGTTAAAGAACAAGCATGACCTGCGCAACCTGTGGAAGACGATCAAGGCATACCTGTTCATCCAACGGCACGAGGTGCCTGTCTTCCTCGGACACAACCCACTCCAGCAGATCGCCTACACAGCGGTTTACGGGATTGCGGTCCTGCAGGTCATGACAGGTCTAGCCCTGTTCGGCTTGTACAACATGACGAGCCCGGTGTGGCGGTTCTTCGCTTGGCCGCTGATGTTCATGAGCATCCCGGACCTGCGCCTGGTCCACACGGTCATCATGATTGTGTTCTGGGTGTTCCTCGTCATCCACCTATACCTCGCGATTCGCGCGGACTGCTTGGAGCGCCATGGTGGCCTGTCCTCCATGTTCAACGGTGGCGTGTGGATTCGTAAGGGCACGATTACCGCGGACGATCCTCGTACATTCGAGCATCTCACTTGACCGGTATAACAACTGATGGTGCGGGGCCGGCTGATCAGCCGGCCCCGCACCATCAGTTGTTATACCGGTCAAGTGAGATGCTCGAATGTACGAGGATCGTCCGCGGTAATCGTGCCCTTACGAATCCACACGCCACCGTTGAACATGGAGGACAGGCCACCATGGCGCTCCAAGCAGTCCGCGCGAATCGCGAGGTATAGGTGGATGACGAGGAACACCCAGAACACAATCATGATGACCGTGTGGACCAGGCGCAGGTCCGGGATGCTCATGAACATCAGCGGCCAAGCGAAGAACCGCCACACCGGGCTCGTCATGTTGTACAAGCCGAACAGGGCTAGACCTGTCATGACCTGCAGGACCGCAATCCCGTAAACCGCTGTGTAGGCGATCTGCTGGAGTGGGTTGTGTCCGAGGAAGACAGGCACCTCGTGCCGTTGGATGAACAGGTATGCCTTGATCGTCTTCCACAGGTTGCGCAGGTCATGCTTGTTCTTTAACGGCCACAGGGCTGGCCACCGGGCGAGCTTGTTCCGAGAGAAGAACAGCATGAACAACCGGACGATACTCATCGCGATCCAGGCGAACGCCGCGATGAAGTGGATCATGCGGATCCAGCCCATCAGGTAGCCAGAGTCGGCACCTGTCGGCTCCGGACCGAAGAACGGGTTCGCGATGTAGTAACCGGTGACGGTCATGATCGTGATGAGCAGCACGTTCAGCCAGTGCAGGACCCGCAAAGTGGGATGCCACACCGGGATGCGTACGAACTCGTCGGTTTGGCTAACGGCGGGCCGTAGGCCCTTCATGGCCGCCCGAAGTGGGACATAACCCTGCATGCGGATGGGGCTAGTCGAGCCATCCCAGTTCAGTTCTGCCGTCGCGACGCCAAGCGGCCGGTAGCCAACCCGGTAGCTGGGCGCGGCATTCTGCTTGAGGTAAGCGCGAGTCTCAGGCCCAGCCTTAGCTAGTTTCAGAACCGCGTCGAGGTCACCACGATAGATGCGCAGCCGCGGTGCCACCGGCCCGTCCGGGTACTGCATTGACCGAACGTCGGTGATCGAGTACAGCTGCCCTTCCATAGGCGGCGTAAAGTCCTCGACGATGATCCGCCCTGGCCGCTCTCCGCCGAATTCGACGTCAACAGCAGCTCTAAGGGCGAGGTCCACCGGGTCAGTCGAATCCGCCGGACCCGATGCAGCAGCAAGTGTCATCAACCGCGATGCGGTTGTTCTTCCGACAATCACCGGTTGGCCGACTTGGATGCCGTCCATCCGGGTGTCGGTGTCGTCAGATGCCTGTGCTACATGTGTCATGGCGTCACCAGGCGGGTGATTTCCTCACCCGATGGATCGAGGACGTGCACACCGCACGACATGCATGGGTCGTAGGAGTGAATCGTCCGCATGATTTCTAGCGGCTGGTCCGGAATGACCAACGGGTGGTTACCGTCACCGGCGAGTGAGTACTCGTACGGGCCAAGCTGACCCATTGGGTCACGTCCAGCGGCGTTCCATGTCGTGGGCACGACGCACTGGTACAACTTGGTCTTGCCACCCTCAATCGTCACGTGGTGTGACAGCGTGCCACGCGGCACCTCGGTGTAGCAGTAGCCCTGGCAACTGCTCGGCCACTGGCTTGGTGCCCACTTGGCACCGTTGAACACCTCAATGTCGCCCTGTGCGATATTCGAGATGAATGCAGGGAATGACACCTGCTGCATGAGTTCGACTGCCGTAACCGTCTCGATCGCACGGCACAGGATCCGACCCGCAGTGGAGTTGAGCTGCTCCAGCCGGATACCGATGGTGGAAAGTGCACCGTCAACAATCTCGCGAGTACGTTCGTGACCACTTGCATACGCAACGAGCACACGAGCGGCTGGCCCAACCTGAACGACCTTGTCGTCGTACCGCGGGGCCTTGGACCAGGTGTACTTGCCGTCCTCAGCGTCCGCGATCCACTCCCATGGAGTCGGCTTGCCGGTGTACTTCGGAGTGGTCTCACCAACGTCCGGGTGCACTGCCGCGTCGTCGCCCGCTTCGTAGGTGTACCAAGCGCTGGAAATGTACTCGGTGACCAAGGCGGGGTCGAACGGCTTCACGTTCACGAAGTCGCCGTCAAGGAGAACACCAGGCTCAATCGGGCTGAGTGTCGACCGATAGGGTGCCGCAGCCGGGTCGCCAGGGAAGGTCGCGCCGATCATGCCGACTGCGAGGAAGTGCGGTTCGGTTGCACCGATATCGAACCAGTCCTTGTGGGCGCCCATAATCGCGATGACGTCCGGCAAGTAGCACTCAGTTGCAAAAGTGACAGCCTCGTTGATCCAGTTCCGGATCTGGTCAATCTGGACTGAGTTAACTGTTTCGGACTTGTCTGGGTCGATTGAGCAAGCCATCCCACCGACCAGGAAGTTCGGGTGTGGGTTCTTGCCACCGAAGACGGTCTGAATCCGGACCACCGACCGCTGGAACTCCAACGCGTCCAAGTAGTGCGACACGGCCATGAGGTTGGCTTCCGGCGGCAACTTGTAAGCCGGGTGGTCCCAGTAGCCACCGGTGAAGATTGACAGCTGGCCGCTGTCGATCAGCGCATTCACGGTCTCGGCGACCTTGGTGAACCGCTCCAGTGAGTTGCCGGTCCAAGTCGAGCCGATCGCCTGTGCGAACGCAACAGCATCTTCCGGCTTAGCCTGGGATGCTGATACGACGTTCACCCAGTCAAGCGCCTGCAGGTGGTAGAAGTGCACGGTGTGGTCGTGCGCAGTCTGTGCGCCCAGGATTATGTCGCGGATAAGTTGCGCTTGAACTGGCACCTCAATGCCAATGGCGTCCTCAACTGCGACGATGGACGCAATCGCGTGGGTCGTAGTGCACACACCACAAATCCGCTGGAGGAAAGCCCACACATCCCGGGGGTCCCGGTTCTCCACGATGGTCTCAAGACCACGGTATTGCGTGCTCTCGGCCCATGCGTTCGTGATAAAGCCACCCTCTGTCTCTACCTCGATGCGTAGATGACCCTCAATCCGGGTGACGGGATCAACAACAACGCGCTCAGCCATTAGTTCGACTCTCCTTGCGTGGTTTCGGGCTCGGGCTGGTAACTACGTACCGAATCACCGAAGGCTTCAAGCGGCTGCGTCTCCCGCTGTGCCAGCTCATCCTTCTTACTTAGTGCGGCTGTAATGCCAGCATGTGCGGCGACACCGGCGGTCGCAATGCCGAGCAGACCAAGGCCGATGGCCTCGGAGCTAGCTTCGATACCGGGCTCAATGCCTACGTTCGGCAGGGTCGCGTAGAACGGGGTGAACCGGTCGTAGAAATCCTTCTCCGTGCAACCGATGCATGGGTGCCCGGCCGCGACTGGCCAACTCGCCCTGAGGTTCCACTGCACGATCGGGCAGGGGCTGTACGTGGACGGGCCCTTGCACCCAACGTTGTAAAGGCACCAACCGTTGCGGGCCGCCTCGTCGTCGAAGTTGCGCACAAACTGACCTGCGTCGAAGTGGGGACGACGTTCGCACGAGTCGTGGACGCGCTGGTCGTACGCAAACTTTGGCCGACCTTCGCCGTCCAGCTTCGGAATCGCGTCGTAGGTCAGCACGTAGCTGATCACAGCGGTCATCACGTCACCAATTGGCGGACAACCGGCCACGTTGATAACCGGCTTGTTCCGGATGATGGAGTCAACACCGACCGCGCCAGTTGGGTTGGGGTGGGAGGCCTGAACCGAGCCCCACACTGCACAAGCACCCATTGCGAGGATGTGCGTAGCGTTCTCCGCTGCCTCCTCGAGCACCTGCTTGGCCGTCTTCCCACCAATAACGCAGTGAATTCCATTCTCGTTCAACGGCACTGAACCGTTAACGACCAGGATGTGCGGCCCCTGGTTTGCGTTGTGCAACGCTTCCTCAGCGGCGGTACCGGACGGTGCCATGAGCAAGTCGAAGTACTCAACCGAAAGGAGCTTGAGGACGATTTCCTCAACCGTGGTGCCATATGACCGGATGGCGCTTTCGGCGCATCCAGTGCACTCCTGAAGTTGAAGCCAGACCACAACTGGCTTCGTGACAGCGGAAAGCTTGGTCGCGATTTCTTCAGCTGTAGGGGCAGCCATTGCCGAATTGGCACCGGCGTAGGACCCAACAGCGAAGATGGCGGCCATCTTGCCGCAGAACGCGAGGAAATCGCGCCGTGAGACGCCTGCTCGCTCGAGGTTTTCCCCGAGCGTTCCCTCTTGCCAGACCTGCATATCGTGCGTCAAGGCGCACACCTCCGTTCAACAGCGAACA
>Ga0116234_1247473_pt1 | contig 8661 bp, 7 predicted proteins | sample BioSIPRNA_4_FD_89016 | JGI IMG/M metagenome (GOLD analysis project Ga0116234, IMG submission 89016) | Anaerobic biogas reactor microbial communites from Washington, USA - Biogas_R2_A SIP RNA (Metagenome Metatranscriptome) | ecosystem: Engineered > Bioreactor > Anaerobic > Unclassified | place... | reverse complement strand
GTAAACGGAAAATCCCTGGTCTGGTACAACAAGAAAGAATTCGACGCGGCCGGTTACAAGGTTCCCACTACCTGGAAAGAACTTGAAGAACTTCAGAAGATGATCATTTCTGACGGTGATACTCCCTGGGCAATCGGTATAGAATCCGGCGCAGCTACCGGCTGGCCGGCAACCGACTGGCTCGAGGAAATGATGCTCCGCACCAACAGTCTCGAAGACTATGACCGCTGGGTAAAGGGTGAACTCAAGTTTGATTCTCCCCAGGTCCGCAAGGCAATCAAGGCCATGACTGATATCTGGTTTGCCGACGGTATGGTATACGGCGGACGCAAGGGTATCGCGACAACCAGTTTCGGCGATTCTCCCAAGGTTATGTTTGAAAAGCCGCCGAAGGCATGGCTGCACAAGCAGGGCAACTTTGTTACCTCGTTCTTCCCGGAGAACCTCAAGGCCAATGTTGACTACGACTTCTTCTATCTTCCCGGTATCGATCCCAAGTACGGTAAACCCGTCCTCGTAGCCGGCGACATCTACGCGATGTTCAACGACCGTCCCGAAGTACGCATGGTCATGCAGTATTTCGCAACCGGCGCTTCGGTCGAGAAATGGGTGCGTTCCGGCGGTGCGATTTCCCCGCACCTCGACTCCAAACTCGAGTGGTACAGTAATCCTGTTGACCGCAAGGTCGCGGAAACAATCCAGAACGCCACCAGTGTACGGTTTGACGGTTCAGACCTGATGCCCGGCGCCGTTGGAGCGGGTGCATTCTGGAAAGAAATGACCGCCTATGTTTCAGGATCGAAGTCTCTGGATGAGGCGCTCAAGGCAATTGACGCCGCATGGCCCCGCTAACACGCGGACAATACTGATGTGATGTGCGGGAGGATGCGGTAGAAACCGCATCTTCCCGTATCTTTCCCCATACTTTTACTATTCAGGAGGCAGGCATGGTTCAAACCGACAAGCCTGTATTGCGCGTACTGGGATTACTGGCTCTGGTCGCAATAACGGTCGCCATTCTCGCCGGCGGTTTCATCATCCTTCAAACAATGCAGGGCAGCAAGATTCTCATGACGCTCTTTGCGGTGGTTTGGGGACTTGGTTCCGTGGCCCTGCTGTTTTTTGTCATGAACTCGGTGGCCCAGACCATGCCGAGAAAAATTCGATCGGTTGCTGTGGCAGTTGTTTTCGCCGGTCCGGCGGTAGCACTTTTGTTTTGGGCGCTCGTGTTGCCGACACTGCGAACCCTCTTTCTCAGCTTCTTTGACGCTACCGGCAAAAAAATTCATTTTTATAGACAATTATCGCTTTGCCTTTTCGGATCCGATCATGCTTGAAGCATTCAAGAATAATCTGTTATGGATGGTATTTGGAACTTCCACCTGCGTGATTCTCGGAATCATGATTTCCGTCCTCGTGGACAAGAGCAAATTCGAGAAATTCATCAAAGCCCTCATCTTCATGCCCATGGCGATATCCTTTGTCGGGGCGGGTGTAATCTGGAAATTCATGTACGCGTACAAGGGCGAGGGTATAAACATTACCGAGATAGGTTTGTTGAATGCCATTGTGGTCGCCCTTGGTGGGGAGGCACAGGCATGGCTTCTTGTGCCGTTCTGGAACAATTTTTTCCTTATCGCCATCATGGTCTGGCTCCAGACTGGCTATGCGATGGTAATTATCTCCTCGGCCATCAAATCAATTCCCGAGGCGATTATGGAGGCAGCACGTGTTGACGGAGCGGAAGATATAACCATATTCTTCCGTATTACCATACCGTCCATCATGCCGACGATAATAACCGTAACGACGACCATTCTCATTTTCTCGCTCAAGCTTTTTGACATCGTACGGGTCATGACCGGAGGCAATTACGGTACCAATGTCATAGCGAATGAATTCTATCTCCGGCAGTTCACCTATGGAAACTCCGGACAGGCTTCGGCGATCGCCATTGTCCTGCTCGTGGTCATTACGCCGGTGCTCGTCTATAATCTGCGGGAATTCCGCTCCAGGAGGACTCTCAAATGAAGAAGAAAAAGAAATTTTCTCCGGGGCGTCTTGTTGTTACAATTGTGCTTGTTCTTTTCATCTTGGCATGGGTAGTGCCTTCCTTCGGGGTCTTTGTTACCTCGTTCCGGGACCCTGCGGACATTTACGCATCAGGATGGTGGTCCGTACTACCACACCGGGAAAATGTAAAGACACGTGAAATAACCCTGCCGGACGACCTTGATCCGGACCAGCCCATTACCATCGAAGGGTATACCGCGAGCTTCGCCGAATGGCGGGAAGGCATAGCGGTTACCGATGAAAAAACGATGCAGTGGTACGGCAACAAACGTTCACGCCGCGTGGATGTGTTTGAACGCAAATGGGTCGGTTTCGGCGCCAATCTCACGCTGGGAAACTACCGTGACGTATTGACCGGCGGAACCATCACCTTTACCGACGCGACGGGCAATACCATTACCCGGGAAGGAAACAACTTCTCGAGCGCGGTAATGAACTCCATCGCGGTCAGTGTTCCGGCAACCATCATTCCGATCCTCATCGCCGCCTTCGCGGCCTACGCGTTTGCCTGGATGAACTTTCCGGGACGCAAACCCCTGTTCGTCATGGTTGTCGCGCTGCTGGTCGTTCCCCTGCAGATAGCGCTCATTCCGGTACTCCAGGATTTTACCCGCTGGGGACTCACCGGATCGTTCGTGAGCATGTGGCTCGCGCATACCGGATTCGGTTTGCCGCTCGCGATCTACCTTTTGTACAATTACATCAGCACCCTGCCGCGCGATGTTTTTGAATCCGCCTATATCGACGGCGCGACTCCGTTCAAAACCTTTGTGTGGCTCGTCCTCCCCATGTCGGTACCGGCGCTTGCGAGCTTCGCCATCTTCCAGTTTCTCTGGGTATGGAACGACTACCTCGTTGCCCTCATATTCCTGGGCGACCGGCACCGGGTTGTAACGAGTGCCCTTGCGTCCATGATCGGTGAAAAGGGACAGGACTGGCATCTGCTTACTTCGGGAGCCTTCCTGAGCATGCTGCTGCCGCTTGCCGTATTCTTCGGCCTGCAACGCTTCTTTGTACGGGGACTCATGGCAGGTTCCGTGAAGGGGTAACAGCTCAGGCGAGAATCTGTTTGTAGAGTGCGAGATAATCGGCCGCCATGCGTTTCGCGGAAAACCGTTCTTCAACGGTTTTTCGGCAAACGGTGCGGTCGATTTTTTTTATTTCCGGGATAAAGTCCGCGGCCTCTTCTGCAGAACCGGCCAGATATCCGGTTATTCCATGATCGATCAATTCCGGCATGCTTCCCCGGTTAATCGCGATTACGGGAGTACCGGTCGCCATCGCCTCAACCACCGAGAGGCCGAAGGGTTCATTAAAATTGATGGGATGGAGCAGGGCGAGTGCGTTTCCCAAAAGCTGGTCGCGGCTTTCCGCTCCCACGCTGCCGAGATATTCCGCAACGCCGCGGTCAATGGCCGGCTGTATGAAGGACTCAAAGTAGCTGCGATCCTGGATTATTCCTGCCATTTTGAGGGGGAGTCCTGCGCGTTGCGCAATGGCGATCGCTTCTTTCGCCCCCTTGTCCGGATGAAAGCGTCCGTAAAAAAGCAGGTAGTCGCGCGACGGATTCTCCGCGAAGGTGAAGCGGGACAGGTCGATGCCGTGATAAATGTTCGCCGCATAGGAGAGCCGCGGGGAGCGGTCGCTCATGCTGATTGAAACATAGTGCGAGCGCCGATTGTATTTTTCATAGACCGGGAGTATGGACGGGGATGAAAACCCGTGTATCGTCGTTACGATCGGTGTCGGGACAAACGAAGAATACGTTAGGGGTAAAAAGTCGAACTGGTTGTGAATGATGTCAAACCGGTCCGCTTTTTCGAAACAGTTGCTGATGTGAAGGCATTCCGAAACTTTGGCGTTTACTTCGGGATTTTCCTCATACCCTTGCGGACATACGGCGTCCAGGGTACCCGCGGTCAGGGAATCTCCTGTTGCAAAAAGGGTAATGTCTACGCCAAGGTTGACGAGCTCTTCGGTCAACAGAGAGGTAACAAGTTCCCAGGGTCCATAGTGGCGGGGAGGGGTGCGCCAGGCAACGGGAGAGAGCATGGCGATTTTCATTCATCGCACTCCATGGCATCCAGAACATCGGCGAGCGGAACCGTCGCGAAGCTCGATGAATAGTCGGACATGGCATACGGAATAAGGAGCAGGTCTCCAACCTGCATCATGCCGCAGGTGTACACGACATTCGGTACGTAGCCGGAGCGTTCATTTTCACGGGGTTCGATAAGCGGTTCACGCAGGCGGCCGATTACCTTTGTCGGATCGTCGAGATCCAGGAGAAAGGCACCGATGCAGTACTTGCGCATGGGACCCACTCCATGACTGAGCACAAGCCAGCCGCGTTCCGTTTCAATGGGAGATCCGCAATTGCCTATCTGGATGAACTCCCAGGGGAACGTGGGCCGGAGCAGAATTTTCCGCTCAAACCAGAAATGGATGTTGTCCGAATACATGATGAACATGTTTTCGTTGTCCTGACGGGAGATCATGACGTATTGACCGTCAATCTTCCTGGGGAAGAGGGCCATTCCCTTGTTCTGGGCAGCAGGCCCGTTCAGGGTGAGGAAGCGAAAGGTCGTAAAGTCGGCGGTTTCAATGAGCTGGGGAAGAATGGTGTGTCCGTCGTATGCCGTGTAGGTTCCGAAGTAAGTATGGGAACCGTCATCGTCGATGAACTGGACAAAGCGTACATCTTCCATGCCTTTCCGCTGATCGGGTGTAAAAGGGAAGAGCGCTTTCTCGGACGTTTGATGGGTCGGGTCAAAGACAACGGTGAAGTTCGAGTAGGCGAGCGCCAGGATTGAGTGGATCGATTCTTCCTGATCCCGGGTTGGCGGATTCTCCTGCCGGTCATCTTTGATGGCACGTGTAAGCTCGGCAAGGGTAAAGGTTTCCGGGAGACGATTCATGATCTGCTGGCGAATGTCCTGGTTGATTCGAAGTTCCGCGAGCTTGCGTGAAAAGAGCGCTTTGTCGTACACCTGAGACGGCGTTTGTTCCGGTTCGGTAACATAGGTCGTCGGTTTATGAACCGCCACGCTGCCGTCGGCATGAACAATCCCCTCGCGGAATACAATTGATGAAATGTGGCCTTCGCCGACCGCCCGGAGGCTGAGGATGAACCGGACTGCCCCTTCGGGGAGGTTTTCCTGTACGGGATGGGGCACAATTGACGGATTGAAGAGCGCGGCGGACTCGAGCGCGTATTCCTGGGTAAAGTAGGCGCCGATAAGGAGTTTCCGTTCATCGGACAGCGGTGTGTCCGAGATGATCGCCGGTTCAACTGCCTTGTAATTCTTTATGAGATACTGCCGAAGATCAAGATGCCGCCAGCCGAATTCGGCAATTACCCGGTCAAGGGTTTTGCGCACCTCTGTGTCGTCCATCATGGAGACCCGGGATATGATGCGGCACTGACGGTTCTCGTCCCCGGGAATGAACGGACGGAGCAACACCCGGGAAAGAAACGGAGTTAAAAGATTCGGTAGACGGGTTACAACCGGTTTATTCAAAGCATTATTCCTCTATTGTTTCAGTGTAATGCATATTTCCCTGCTCGGCATGGAATCCGTGCATGGCCAAAAGCGACAGGAGCCAGGCCAGTGTGGATTCGGCACCCTGATTGAGATTCGGACCGTCCGGCGTAAGACCGTCGCGGCAGCCTCCGGTCGCATAGTCATAGAGCGGTTCATTCAGGTCGTTTTGTCCCAAAAACCAGTTGAACGCGGCCAGTGCGGCATTGCGGTACTTGTCCCTGAGCGTCATGCGGAACGCGAGCAGACACGCTTCGAGCATTGCCTGTGCCTCGATCGGCTGTTGATCGAAGCAGGGTTTGGTTCCGCCGCGGACAAACCAGCCGTTGTTTCCGATCGGGGAGTAGTGATTGTTGGTGATTTGCAGGTCGATGAGCCAGTCGAGGATTTTCAGCCCCAGTTCGGTCAGCTCCGGCCGGATTTCCCATTGCCCGGAGAGGAGGAACGCCTGGGGAATCTTGGCATTCGCGTACGAAAGGGTGTCCTCGAACCAGGGCCAGGCAGTGTCGAGCGTTTCGGGGAAGAAGGTATACAGGCGGTCGGCGAGCATGCCCCGAACACGGCGAACTTCCGTATCGCCGGAAAAGCGCGCGAGGTAGGCGTGAATGCCGACGAGCGCAAACGCGATGGAACGGGGATAGGACAGGGACGCATGGAGCGGCAAGGCCTGATGAAAGAGCCGGGTCGCGAGCGCGGTGCAACCCTTGTCCCGGGACAGGGCCGAACAGACACCGAGGGCCCAGATGGTTCGGCCCTGACTGTCTTCGGAGCCTTTCTCCTCAAGCCAGTGCCGGTCAAAACCCATGAAGTTCCGGAACCCGCCGGCCTTCTCATTCCAGGCGTGCTGGATGAATGAAAGATACTTCTTTTGCAACTCGACAAGCTGACGCGGTTCCGGGGACTGAAGTGCCGCCATGACGGAAACGATGAGCGCACGGGCATTGTCGTCGATACAGTAACCATGTGCATACTCGGGCACGGAATAGGTCGCGTGCTGCAGGATGCCGGTATCGTCGGTCATGGTAAACAGGTGACCGAGATTGATGTCCGGCAAGCTTGTCCGGGTTTTCTCAAGAGGCTCCGGAAACGTCCAGACCCGGGGTTGTTCCTGACGCTCGGTGCGGATTTCGTCGAAAATCGAGAGATACTCCGCAGCGACATTTTTCCACAGGGCGCCGCGTGAGAAGTCCCAGGCTTTTTTTACTATTTTGCCGCGGAGTTTGTCGTCCGCGAGCAGACGGTTTATCGATTCGGAAAGCGCCGTGGAATCGTTGAATCCGACCAGAACGCCCCGTTCATCCGCGAGCATTTCTTCGGCGTACCAATACGGAGTGGATACAACCGGTTTGCCCGCGCCCATCGCATAGGCGAGTGTACCTGACACCGCCTGTGCCGCGTGGAGATACGGCGTTACATAGACATCGGTCGCGCCGAGAAAATCGCAGAGTTCCGAGAACTCGACAAAGCGATTGTAAAAGATGATGTTCTTTTCCACGCCGAGTTTTCGGGCAAGCCGCTCGAGACCCTGGCGGTATTCCTCGCCGCTGTAGAGCTTGACGTGGGGATGCGTTGCACCCACGACAATATAGACCGCGTCGGGATTCTTTTCTACGATTGCCGGGAGGGCTCTTATCATCACTTCGATTCCCTTGTTCGGGGAAAGGAGTCCGAAGGTCAACATCACTTTTTTTGTCTGGACCCCGAAGCGCTTCTTGTAGACTGATGTTTTTACAAAGGGCATGTCCGGGATGCCGTGATGTACGAAGCGGATTTTTTCTTCCGGGACTCCGTACACGCTCATGAGCAGTTCACGTGATTTCTTAGACATGACGACCAGGCGGGATGAGAGCTCCGCAATGGTAAGGAGTACTTTCCGCTGGTCACGGGTCGGTTCCTGCAGGACGGTATGGAGGGTTGAGACGACGGGCATCCGGAGGTTTTTCAGAAGATTGATGATGTAGCTTCCGGACTCTCCGCCGTATATGCCATATTCATGCTGCAGGGAGACCGCGTCGGGCGACTTGATGTTCAGATAGTCCGCCGCAAGCCGGTAGTCCGCCGGCTCATTTTGACTGATTTCAAACCGTACTTCCCGGGGATAGTCATACCCCTCCGGGCGGTCATTCATGGCAAGAGCCCAGCATTCGGCACCGGTGTGGGTATTGAGCGCTGTGGTCAGATCCGCAGTGAAGGTAGCTATGCCGCATCGCCGCGGTACATAGTTTCCGATCATGGCTATAGATGCTGTTGTATCGATAATGACACCTCCGTGAAATTATACTTGTTTTCGCTTAGGTGTGAGTGCGAATCGGCGGTGGAAGTATTCCAACCGGTACTTATAAGGTACGCCCTTGAGGGGATGGTGTCAAGTTTGGGGGAGTGCTACCAAAATTGTTGAAAAAATCCCGCGGGAAACGCGGGAAATTTCAACAAATCCGGTATCGTGGGGAATCAGCTGTTTACACGTTCCTGGTATTCGTTGGTTTCGGTGTTCACCATGATCCGTTCGCCCTGCTTGATGAAGAGGGGAACGCGGACAACGAGTCCGGTTTCGGTTACTACAGGCTTGGTGGCGCCGGAAACGGTGTCGCCGCGGACGTAGTTTTCGCTTTCAGCGACTACGAAGATCATTTTGGTGGGAATCTTCACGTCAATGGATTCTTCTTCCCAGATGACTATGTCGTATTCGTCGCCTTCGCGGAGGTAATTCTTTTTATCAGACAGTACATCTTCGGTTACCATGATCTGTTCGAAGGATTCGGTGTCCATGAATACATAGTTTTCACCGTCATGGTACTGATACTGTGCCTTGCGGGTGTCGACCGTGGCGTCTTCAACGTTGTCCTGGGTCTTGATGGTCTGGGTAAGTACTGAACCGTCACGAAGATTCTTCATTTTTACGCGGGCAAAGGCTGATCCCTTTCCCGGATTGACGAACTCCCGTTCCACGATGAGGTAGGGGGTGCCCTTTACCAAGAGGACTGTTCCTTTCGCGATGTCGCCGCCTCTAATCATACTCTGTTTCTCCTGTTATCTTCCAACCCGC
>Ga0116234_1003826_pt1 | contig 8684 bp, 2 predicted proteins | sample BioSIPRNA_4_FD_89016 | JGI IMG/M metagenome (GOLD analysis project Ga0116234, IMG submission 89016) | Anaerobic biogas reactor microbial communites from Washington, USA - Biogas_R2_A SIP RNA (Metagenome Metatranscriptome) | ecosystem: Engineered > Bioreactor > Anaerobic > Unclassified | place... | reverse complement strand
TTTCATCAATTACTAATGATTAGCTGGCGATAAAATATTATGCAGAAAACACCGATTTTTAAATGTAAGCCAGTCTGGTCAACGTCGTTGTGTATTTTTATACACACAGCTACCTAATGATTGGCTTAGGGGAGAGAAATGGCTAATGTAGTTTATCTTAGAAAATCAAAAGCGGACTACCAAATGAACGGATTGGCTCGCATAATTAAATCGCAGGTTGAACAACATTCTGTCAAATATGTTGGGTGGATATTTTGAGCATTGTGACTTCAACAGATCATTGCTCATCATTTCTGTTATTACCAAAACCGCAAGATTATTGCACGATCATTGAAACTATTCGAGAAAATCTTTTGAGTAGAAAGAGAGGTAGCATAACAATTCCCCAATTTGAATGATTATTTATTTGATCGTTTTTAACAGAAAAGTATTTCAAGGGCACATTTAACCATCATACGGCAGAGGGCGTGAATATGGAGATTGGTTGTCAGTTTAGTTTATCGGTCACAGAGATTCATTTTTCGATCTCTAAATATTGCCTGTCCTTGCCAGGGATATTTACCGCTGGTTTTAATGAATTATTTAGCGGGCATATCCTTCCACAATTATTCATCGCATTCATTCCTGGAATGTTCGATGAATTGTTTTCAACTACGCTAAGACAAGAAGAATCCGGAACATCACCGTCCACACCAACGGTCCAACTCCATGTTTTTGCTTAGTTGTCAGATAATTTGATGTGAAACCATATTTATCTAAATCGTATCGATAAGTTGATATATAGAAAAAGGAGAAATAATGAAAAATAAAAAAGGGCAAAGAACACTAAACTTACTCGTCGCGGTTCTTCTGCTGCTGGGAACAGTACTGACCGGCATCACGCCGGCAAAGGCACAAACCGGATATGCATGGGTAGCTTATAACGATGTAGTCCATCGTTCAGGTCAGATTGATAACAAAATAACCAAATACACTATATCCGGTCAGGGTACGACTTCCGGCAACCTTGTTGATTACACAACCGGCAGCACCCTCACTGAAAAGCAAGTGGCAATCACCACCTCAGGTGATGTCTCCTACTCGGGTGCTCAGAGTGGTTATGATGGCGCTGAATCCGCCAGCTCAACAGATGCCTACACGTCTTTTCACGGCATCGTCGATCCTGTAGGCTTGATTGTTTTGTCTAATAATACCTCGTATTTAGATCTGACCTTTAGCGGTCTTGACATTGGAAAAACTTACACCTTTGCTACGACTGCAAACCGTGCAGACAGTGGTTACGGTAGTCGTATAACGAAATTTACGATTAGTGGAATGACTTCTGCAACGAATGCCAGTACAAGTGGTGTAACCACAAACGGTCCGGATGAAGTCCAATTTTCCACGGGATCAAACACGTCCACTGGTTATGTTGCCCGTTGGACTGGAATTCAGCCTGACAATGGTGGTTTCAAGGTTCGTTTTCAGGGAGTGAACAGCGGTACTTCTTACGGTCCTAGCGTCTTCATGTTAGCTGAGGAGGCTCCTGCCGGTCCTGCCATTACAACCTCGGTAAGCACTCTGGAGCCCTTCAGCACACCGCTTGGATCTCCCTCCACTCCGCAGACCTACACGGTTTCGGGGGGCTTGTTGACCAATGATATTTTAATTACAGCGCCAACAGGATTTGAGATTTCTGATGACGGCACCACTTATAATAACGGAGTGACATTGAACCAATCTGGTGGCAGCGTTACATCCAGGACAATCTATGTGCGCCTGACTGGTGCAATAGAGGATGACTATTCCGGCAACATTACCCACACCAGCACTGGGGCAACACAAAAAGATGTGGCGGTAAGTGGCAAAGTGGCTCAGCATTATTCGTTGAGCGTTACCGCTGGAACCGGAGGCGGCGTGACACTGAACCCTCCTGGCGGTTCCTACCCCGCCGGGACAGAAGTCACACTAACGGCTGTTCCTACTACCGGATACACCTTCAGCGGTTGGAGCGGTGATATTCAGAGCAGCGAAAATCCTGCCACTGTTACCATGAATGGAAACAAATCTGTCACCGCGAGTTTTGAAGTTTCGCTTTGTTCAACAATCTCCGTTGTGGCAGAGGCTGATACGCACATTAGAAGCGGCACTAATAGGGGCAGTAGAAACTATGGCGGTTCAACTTTGGTTAGACTCAACCCTTTCTATCAAGGAGGCAGCACTGATGGGCAATTAACCGGAGCCTTATTGAAGTGGAATTTGTCAGAATTGACTGTGCCAGTCGACGCTACTGTCGAATCAGCCAGTATCACTTTTTATGTAACAGATGGCTCAAATAATGCTTACAGTCTGTATAACATGCGGCGCTCCTGGGTGGAAGGAAGCAATAATGATGCAACTGGAAGTGGAGCCTCATGGAATTATTATGATGCAGGGTCCGGAAGCTGGGGCACAACTGGGGCGCAGAATACTTCCTCAGATCGTTTTAACACGAACCTTTGGAATGCAACCGCCAGCGATTTCAGCAAAACTGGCAGCGTGACCTTCGATCTCAATGCGGACGGTCTTGGTGTTGTTCAAGGTTGGTTAGCTAAACCAGCCGATAATTATGGCTTAACCATCCAAAACTATAACGGCTCAGCAGTTGATATTTGGGAAGCTGCTTCAAAAGAGAATACCACCTACCCAGGACCTACTCTCAACATTAACTATTGCTTGCCAACAACTGACCCAACCATTATTACATCAATAACATCACTGGAGCCTTTCATAACCCAACCGGGCGTGCCTTCTGCAGCCCAATCTTACACGGTGACCGGCGCCAACCTGACCGGAGACATCTCCGTCGCTGCCCTAACCGGGTTTGAAATAGCATCAGCAAGTGATGGAACTTACGCCGCGAATTTGACCCTTCCAGCAACGGGTGGGACTGTTTTTGTTCGTCTCAACAGCAGCACCCAGAGCACTTTCAGCGGCAGTATAGCCCACGACAGTACGGGCGCAGTAGTTAAGTACGTGTCGGTTGAAGGGGTTGTCTCAAAGGAGATTTGCTATACCGATCAGGAATTTGTAGCATCTGCAGATACCTATTTAAGTGGGTACAACACATCCTACAACTATGGCTCGCATGAAAACCTCAGTGTTTCATTGGGCACATCTCAGGCGCGCGGTGCCCTGGTGAAGTGGGATCTGAGCAACCTGCCTGACGGAGCAGTGGTCAGCAATCCCAGGCTGCAGCTTTATGTCAGTACCGAGGCGTCTGCCACCTTTAATTTGTATAATATGAAGCGTGCCTGGGTTGAAGGCACCGGGACAGGTACGTCTACTGGCAATAATGGAGCCACATGGGGAACCTATGACGGCAGCAATCCCTGGGGAACGAACGGTGCGGCTAACACTACCGATGACCGGTATGACACAAATTTGTGGGGGGCTGGATCATCAAGCTTCAGCTCAAAAGGAAGCAAAACTATCGCATTGAACAGCGATGGTCTGGCGGTTGTGCAAGGCTGGGTGGATGGCTCACCTAATTATGGGTTGACCATCCAGAATTACACAAGTGGCAATGCAAATGTCCAGTTCTCTTCAAGCAATAATGCTACTGCGGCAAACCATCCCAGACTAATATTGGATTATTGTGTTGGCGCAAACGCCGCACCCTCGAAGCCTGAGCTCGTGAGACCTGCGGACGAGTCGATTGATATTGCCATCCCACCAACTTTAGAAGTGAAAGTGACTGATCCGGATGACGACCCGATGGACGTGTCTTTTTACGGCCGACCAGTCAGCGTCACCACCCCAGCAGAGGACTTCCTGTTCATTGCGATACCAGACACACAAAATAATGCTCAAAGCAGCAATGCTGTCTTACAGGCTCAGTTTGCCTGGATTGCCAATCGCTATACCAACCCGGGGGCTGGTAATCCGGACCTCGTTTTTGTTACTCATTTGGGTGATCTTGTAAATACCGCGAACGTCGAAAATCAATGGAAGAACATTGACGAAGCTTTTGACAAGTTAGATGCTGCAGGCGTTCCCTATAGTGTTGGACCGGGCAACCATGATATACCATCTTATGGAACCACATATTACACCGATTACTTTGGTTCAGCTCGATTTACAAGTGCAGAGAAACCCTGGTATGGCGGCTACTATACTTCCGGGAGTGATAACTATAACAACTATTCCCTCTTCAGTGCGGGAGGAATGGATTTTATTATGATCAACCTGCAATACAATGCGGGTAGTGGAGCGCTGGCTTGGGCAGATGCCCTGTTGAAAGCCAACCCGAACCGCAGGGGGATTGTTGAGCAGCATGATATATTGAGAGTTGATAACACCTGGGAAAACCAAACGTCTTATAATGCGCTTTCTGGTAACCCAAACTTGTTCCTGATGCTCTGCGGGCATATGCACACTTCAACCGATGGATCGGCTTATCGTCTTGAGCCTCGAAGTGGTATGCAGTCAGTTCACATTGTCCAGACAGATTACCAGGAATTGACCGGACAGGACTATATTCGATTACTGACATTCAAACCCTCCTCGGATCAAATCTATGCACAGACTTTCTCTCCTGTTACTCCCGGTGGTTACAAGACCAGTGCAACCAATTTCGAGGAATTCACCATGGCTTACGATATGGATGGTGAAGCTGGGCTGCCTTTTGAGCTGATTGGCACCGCACTTGGCGTTACAAGTGGTTCAAATGCCTCAATCAGCTGGCCCGATAGATTAGAAGGTACCGAGTATGAATGGTATGCAGTCGCTAACGATGGCAACAAGTCCACCACCAGTTCGACCTGGAGCTTTACCACACTCGAAACCTCTCTGGTCGAGATTATCGAATTTAAAGATATAGATGACGTACAAGCCGGGGCTGTTGGAAGCGCCAAAACACTTGCTGAAGTACTGGCTATGCTGCCTGGTTCAGCAATGGCAACTACAGCCAGCGGAGATGTATCTGTTGATGTAACTGAGTGGACTGACACAGATAGTTACGATCCAACCAAAGCCGGGAGTTACACCTTCACTGCGGTGTTAGACACTTTGCCAGAAGGTTATGCCAATACTGGCAACCATACTGCCACTATAGAAGTGGTCGTTTCAGCACCTGAAATTCGCAGCCTGACTATGGCTGTTAATCCAACAGGCGCAGGCACAACCACCCCAGCAGTCGGCTCACATTCGTATCCCGTAGGTACCGTAGTAGACATCTCAGCAACAGCTGCTACAGGCTATGAATTTGATGAATGGTCTGCTAATGTTGCTAATCCGAATATGACCAGTACGACAGTTACGATGGATGCCGCGAAAACCGTTACCGCAAAATTCAAGCCAAAAACCTTTGAAGTGAGTTTTGTTGCCAATGGCGGAACAACGCCTGTCCCAGCATCTAAAGTAGTGACATATGGCACTGTTTATGGAGACCTGGCGACAACAAGTCGTACCGGTTATACCTTCAATGGTTGGTTCACTGCCGCAAGTGGTGGGGATGAGATCAAGGCAGACTCGACTGTGAGCATTACCTCTGCCCAAACTCTTTACGCACAGTGGACAGCCAATAAGTATACGGTCACCTTTAATGCTAATGGTGGCGCAACGCCTGCCCCAGCATCAAAAGAAGTAACTTATGGCACTGATTATGGAGAGCTGGCGACAACCAGTCGTACCGGCTATACCTTCAAAGGGTGGTTCACTGCCGCAAGTGGTGGAGATGAGATCAAGTCAGACTCGACTGTGAGCATTACCTCTGCCCAAACTCTTTACGCACAGTGGACAGCAAATACGTATACGGTAACCTTTAATGCGAACGACGGTACAACGCCTGTCCCAGCAACAATGCAGGTGACTTATGGTACTGTTTATGGAGAGCTGGCGATAACCAGTCGTACCGGCTATACCTTCAAAGGGTGGTTCACTGCCGCAAGTGGTGGGGATGAGATCAAGGCAGACTCGACTGTGAGCATTACCTCAGCCCAAACACTTTTTGCCCAGTGGACTGCGATACCCTACTCCCTGACGATAGCCATTGATCCGGCAAGTTCAGGAACAGTGGGTAAATCCCCAGACAAAACCACCTATGTCTATGGTGATGTGGTCACTCTCACGCCCCAACCGGCAGCCGGTTTCGAATTTGACAAGTGGGATGGCACGGATGCTGGCGATGTGGTCACCACAAGCGGCACCTACACTATTGTGATGAACGCCAACAAAAACATCACAGCAAAATTCAAGGCTTTGCCATCCTTTACAGTGACCTTTTATGCAAATGGGGGCACTGGATCGATGGCAGCACAAACCGCCAACGTTAACACAAAGCTGACCAAAAACACCTTTACGCGGACAGGATTCGTTTTCACTGGCTGGAACACAACTGCCGGTGGTGGTGGAACCTCATATGCTGATGAAGCAAACTACGGTTTCACTGCAAATTTGGATTTGTATGCCCAATGGAGCGCACAGCCATCAGTTGTTTACGAATTAGCGACCGAAATTGAGGAAGATGAAACCTACCTGGTGGTTGCCCGGTTAACTGGCGGCGATTTCGCAATGAACAGCACTGTTTATAGCGGAGGACAAGACTTGCGCAGCACGGGTGTGACAATAGAAGGTGACTTTGTCACCTCCCCGGTTGACAGCACAATGCTCTGGGACTTCGTAACAGGTCAGGTAACCGGCACGTTCAGGGTTTACAACGACCCGGCGGGATACATCCGCAGAGGTTCGAGTAGTGATGGTTTGATTCTCAAAACAGCACCTGAAGGGACCTACACTGATTGGAACCCCAACACAACTACACATAACTTGTATAACATCAGTACCAGTTCACCAGAACCGAATTGGTATCTGACCACAGAAACCAGCGGAGGCACGACATACTTCACACACGAGTATAATGTCGCTGCTGATAATATTTTCTTCTACAAACAGAAACTGGTTGTACCAGAACCTGCAACACCGATCACCGCAGTGACAATTAGCGGTATTGAAGCTCCAGTAGCCCAAACAACCCCTGATATTGAAGCGACATTTACTGCCACACCGGCAGCAGGCATCACTGGCACAACCGCAGTTGTGACCTGGTCTCCAACAGACAGCCCGTTTGATTACGCCACAGTTTACACCGCTAGCGTCACCCTGATCCCGGCGGATGGTTACGAGTTCACGGCAGGCACTGTAGTGACAGTCAATGGACAAACCGCTACTGTTACCTTGAATGGTGACGGTACCCTGACGGTGACCTATACATTCCCGATAACAGGTGCTGCACCATTGACAGCGATCACCGCGGTGGCAATTAGCGATATCGTAGCTCCAGCAGCCCTGGCAACCCCGGATGCTGAAGCGGCGGTTACTGCCACTCCGGCAGGAGGTATCGCTGGCACAACAGCAGTTGTGACCTGGAATCCAACCGATTTGCCCTTCAAACACGCCACGGTTTACACAGCCAGCGTCACTTTGTCGGCAGCCACGGGTTACGAGTTCACGGACGGTACTACAGCGACAGTTAATGAACAATCAGCGACCACTGTTAACGTGAATGTAAACGGCACACTGACGGTGACCTATACTTTCCCGAAAACAGGTGATGCACCTATCACGGCAGTGGCAATTAGCGAAATCGTTGTTCCAGTAGCCTTAGCAACACCGGATGCTGAAGCGGTTGTTGCTGCCACACCAGCAGCAGGAATCACTGGCACAACAGCAACTGTGACCTGGACCCCGGACGTTTCGACCTTCAATTACGCTACGGTTTACACCGCCAGCGTCACTTTGACGGCAGCCGGGGGTTACGAGTTCACGGGAGCCACTACAGCGACAGTCAATGGAAACGCAGCCACTGTTACCTTGAATGGTGACGGCACGCTGACGGTGACCTATATTTTCCCGAAAACAGGTGATGCACCAATCACCGCAGTGGCAATTAGCGAAATCGTTGTTCCAATAGCACTAGCAACACCGGATGCTGAAGCGGTTGTTGCTGCCACACCAGCAGCAGGCATCACTGGCACAACAGCAACTGTGACCTGGACCCCGGCCGTTTCGACCTTCAACTACGCTACGATCTACACAGCCAGCGTCACTTTGACGGCAGCCGGGGGTTACGAGTTCACGGCAGGCACTACAGCGACAGTCAATGGAAACGCAGCCACTGTTACCTTGAATGGTGACGGCACGCTGACGGTGACCTATGCTTTCCCTGCAACTGAAGCAGAGAGCCAAATATTTACCATATTCTTGCCTCTGATATTTAGATAAACAAACGCAGGTGTTAGTTGAGAATATGATGAAAATACATTAAGTACAGTAATCATGGGCTTTCCCTTCGTCCTAACGATTGGTTCAAGAAATTGAACGAAATCAGGAAGAAGGCGATCGGGAAAGCCCAATAAATTAATTAAATAATTTTTGATAAAAAAGGAGTTTAAATGTTATTTAACACTTATAGGAAAACATCCACACTGGGAGTCAAGTTATTACAGCTGCTGGTTGTGCTGATGGTCTTGATTTCGCTGATTGGTGTTCAGCCTGCAGTCGAAGTCATGGCACAAGACGGTGTTACCTTTGCCGTTATAACTGATTTTGGTAACTGTAATTCGTATGTACAGGGTGTTGCCAATATGATCAACGACTGGGATGATGTGAGTTTTATCGTCTCAGCCGGCGATAACCATCATGGCATGAGTCAAACTGCTTGCGCT
>Ga0116234_1171022_pt1 | contig 8768 bp, 10 predicted proteins | sample BioSIPRNA_4_FD_89016 | JGI IMG/M metagenome (GOLD analysis project Ga0116234, IMG submission 89016) | Anaerobic biogas reactor microbial communites from Washington, USA - Biogas_R2_A SIP RNA (Metagenome Metatranscriptome) | ecosystem: Engineered > Bioreactor > Anaerobic > Unclassified | place... | reverse complement strand
TCTTTATTTCCCGCTCGCCCTTCTCGAGGAGATTGTATTCGATCCTCGAGACGATCTTTTCCAGGTTGGTAACGCTGATGGGTCTCTTCTCGCAGGCCTTGTTCAGCCCGCCGAGGATCTTTGTCCTGTCGAACACTTCCCGCCTCCCGTCCTTCTTGACGACAAGGGGCAGTCCCTCCTCGAGCCTTTCGGCGGTGGTAAACCGTTTGCCGCATTTGAGACACTCGCGTCGGCGCCGGATCGTGTCCATTTCCTTGCTCATCCTCGAATCGAGGACCTTGCTTTCCACGTAGCTGCAGAAGGGACACTTCATAAGGCCACCCCGACGACCCTCAGGTGTTGCGCGACGCTATCTTTCGTTTTGTCCTGCCCTTCGGCGCCGGGGGTGTTCTTCGGGTCGAAGGGTCTTCTGTCTTGGCCCTTTCTATCCTTTTGAGCACAATGCCCGATTCTTCGATGAGGCTTAAGGAAAGCTCATCGGGATATCCGTTCTCGTAACAGACCTCCCGGATGCCCGAGTTGATGAGCATCTTTATGCATATCGAGCAGGGCAGGTGGGTGCAATAGAGATGAGCGCCGTTTATGGACACCCCGTGATACGCCGCCTGTATGATCGCGTTCTGTTCCGCATGGAGCCCGCGGCACAGTTCATGGCGCTCCCCCGGCGGGACCTTGAGCGTCTCCCTCAGACAGCCGACCTCCAGGCAGTGCTTCAGCCCCGAAGGGGCCCCGTTGTAGCCGGTGGCAAGTATCCGTTTGTCCTTCACGATGACGGCTCCCACGTTTCGGCGCAGGCAGGTCGACCTCATGGAGACGATGTTTGCTATCTCCATGAAATAGGAACCCCAGTCAGGACGATGGTTCTTCATATGTCATATATGCGCGAGTAAAAAGGGAACCTCTTGCACATCTCCCTCACCCCGGCACGCGTGCTGTCCATGAACGACGTGTCGCCGGGCCGCTTCAGAACGGCATCGATCATTTCGCAGATGATCCCCATCTCCCTTTCCTTCATGCCCCGTGTGGTGACGGCGGGCGTTCCCAGCCTGATACCGCTCGTGACACCGGGAGTTTTCGTGTCGAAGGGAATGAGGTTCTTGTTGACCATGATGCCGCTTGCTTCGAGGGCTATCTGTGCCTCGTTCCCCGTCACGTTCTTGGGAGTGAGGTCCACGAGGAAGAGATGGTTGTCGGTGCCTCCCGACACGATGCGGAAGCCGAGCTCCGCCATGCACTTCGCCATGTGCTTCGCGTTCGCGATGATCTGGCGCTGATACTCTTTGAACTCCTCCGTCATGGCCTCACCGAGGGCCACCGCCTTGGCGGCGATGACGTGCATGAGAGGGCCGCCCTGGATGCCGGGGAAGACGGCGGAGTCTATCTTTTTCGCCAGGTCGGCGTTGCACATCACGAGCCCGCCCCGCGGGCCCCTCAACGTTTTGTGTGTGGTGGTCGTGATGAAATGGGCGTGACCCACCGGGCTCGGATGGAGGCCGGCCGCGACAAGGCCGGCGATGTGGGCGATATCGGCCATCAGGTAGGCCCCCACCTCGTCGGCGATCTCCCTGAACTTCGCGAAGTCTATGATCTTCGAATAGGCGCTGGCGCCCGCGATGATGAGCTTCGGTCTTTCCTTGCGGGCGATGCCCCGTATCTCGTCGTAGTCAAGCATCTCGTCCTTCGCCGATACCGGGTACGACACCGCGCGGTACCACTTGCCCGAGAAGCTCGGCCTCGCGCCGTGGGTCAGGTGGCCGCCGTGGGCGATGTCCATCCCCAGGACCGTGTCGCCGCGTTCAAGGGCGGCATAGAAGACGGCCATGTTCGCCGACGATCCGGAATGGGGCTGGACGTTCGCGTGTTCGGCCCCGAAAAGCGTCCTGGCGCGCTCTATGGCGATGCTCTCTATCTCGTCGAGATAGGTGCAGCCGCTGTAATATCTCTTCGACGGATACCCTTCGGCATACTTGTTGGTGAGAACACATCCCTGTGTCGCGAGGACATCCTCGTCGACATAGTTCTCGGAAGCGATGAGTATGAGACTGTATTCCTCGCGGTCCAGTTCGCGCCTCATCAGCTCGAACACCTTCTTGTCTTTTCCGTCAAGTTTCATATCTTACCTGTCCGTGTTTTTTTCGAAAGCCTCTATTTTCCTCAACCTGCCAGAGTGTCTGCCACCTTCGAACTCAGTGGAAAGCCACGTCTTCACTATCTCTTCGGCAAGGCCTTTTCCTGTGACCCTGCCCGCGAGAACGAGCACGTTGGCGTCATTGTGCCTGCGGCTCTGGGCAGCAGTGTAGAGATCGCAAACGAGAGCGGCACGGATGCCTCTGACCTTGTTCGCCACTATGCTCATTCCGATCCCTGTTCCGCAGATAAGTATGCCCCTGTCCGCTTCACCGGCCGCGACGCGTCTCGCAACCTCCAAACCGAAGTCGGGGTAGTCGACGGATGCCGGGGAGTGCGTTCCCACGTCCGTCACGTCGTACTCTCCGGCCGGGAGAACGCCTTTTATGTATTCCTTCAACTCGAAACCGGCATGGTCCGAGCCGATCGCTATCTTCATCCTTCGAACCTCCTGAGGACGAGAACGCAGTTCGTGCCCCCGAAACCGAAGGAGTTGGATAGCGCCACATTGATGGTGTGTTTGCGGGCCTCGTTGGGAACGTAGTCAAGGTCGCAGTCGGGGTCGGGTGTTTCGTAGTTGATCGTGGGAGGGCAGACCTGGTCCCTGATCGCGAGCGCGGTGAAGATCGCCTCTATGGCACCCGCGGCGCCGAGAAGATGCCCCGTCATGGATTTTGTGGAACTCACAGGCAGCTTGTAGGCCCTCTCGCCAAATACCTTCTTTATGGCCAGGGTCTCCGTCTGATCGTTGAGGTCCGTCGAGGTCCCATGGGCGTTGATGTAATCCACCGCGTCCGGGGCAAGCGAGGCGTCACGAAGCGCCATGTTGATGCACCGGATGAACCCGTCTCCGTCGGGGCAGGGGGCCGTTATGTGGTAGGCGTCCCCGTTGTACCCGTATCCGATGAGCTCGGCGTAGATCTTCGCGCCCCTTTTGCGGGCGTGTTCGAGCTCCTCGAGGATGACGATGCCCGCGCCCTCGGCCACGATGAAACCGTCACGGTCCTTGTCGAAAGGCCGTGAGGCCTTTTCAGGTTCGCTGTTGCGGGTGGAAAGCGCCTTCATCGCGTTGAATCCGCCCACCGTAAGAGGCGTCAGGTTCGCCTCGCAGCCTCCCGCCACCATCATGTCGGCGTCACCATACTGTATTATCCTCATGGCGTCACCTATGGAATGAGCGCCCGTGGCGCAGGCGGTTACGATGCAGAGGTTGGGCCCCTTTATCCCGTACTGGATCGCTATGTGCCCCGGTGCCTCGTTGGCGATGAGCATGGGGATGAAGAAGGGTGAGATACGCCCCGGTCCCCTCTCCAGGCAGATGCTGTGGTATTTCTCGAGGGTCGGCAGGCCGCCGAGACCGGTCCCCACGATCACCCCGATACGTTCGGCATCCTCTTTGGAGATGTCGAGACCGGAGTCCCCCATCGCTATCTTCGTGGCGGCGAGCGCGTACTGGATGAAAAGGTCCATCCGCTTCATCTCCTTGACCGAGACATATTCTTCGGCATGGAAGTCCTTCACTTCGCCGGCTATCTTCGTATCATGATGTGTACTGTCGAATCGTGTTAGCGGTGCGATCCCGGATCTCCCGTTCAGGATCTCCGTCCAGACGTTGTCGACCCCCACTCCGAGAGGCGTCACGAGACCAACACCGGTGATGACAACCCGTCTTTTCAAACGACACCTCGCTGGATTATTTGCCCGCCAGGCGATCTTCTATGTACCTGATCGCATCCCCCACGGTCTCCATCTTTTCGGCATCCTCGTCGGGGATTTCGATGCTGTACTCGTCTTCCAATGCCATGATGAGCTCAACGATATCAAGAGAATCCGCGCCGAGGTCATCGATGAACTTAGCTTCCGGAACGACTTCCGACTCGCTCACCCCGAGCTGATCCACGATCATCTTTCTTACTTTCTCAGTTACTGACATTAAGCCACCTCCTCGTTTTATTGAAAGCTTCCTTCAAACTCCCGGAAGACCGTCGCGTCAAAACGACCTGCTCCCCCGGGTCACGCGTTGATCACATATACAACCCGCCGTTGACATTTATCACCTCCCCCGTTACGTAGCTGCCGTATTTCGAAAGAAGAAAATATACCACGTTAGCGACATCTTCGGGTTCACCGAGACGTTTGAGCGGGATCGCCGCGTGCATCGATTCCTTCGTCTTTTCATCGAGGGCGTCCGTCATCCTGGTTCTGATGAATCCGGGGGCGACGGCGTTGACCCTGACGGAACGCTCGGCGTATTCCCTCGCCACGCTCTTGGTGAAGCCGATGATGCCTGCCTTGCTCGCCGCGTAGTTTGCCTGTCCCGCGTTTCCCATGACGCCGGCGATGGAAGAGATATTGACGATGCCGCCTCCCGACCTCAACATGTGCCTGACGACGGCCTTCGTGCAGGTGAAGACACTCTTGAGGTTCACCGTCATGACCCGGTCCCAGTCCTCGTCCTTCATGCGCAGGAGGAGTTTGTCCGCGGTGATGCCCGCGTTGTTGACGAGGTTGTCGATCCGTCCCATGTCCTTTACCACCTGGTCGACAGTCTCCTGAACCGCCCGGGAGTCGGACACGTCGACGGTATAGAACTCACAGCGCCGGCCCTTCGACCTGATGGCCTCGCAGGTCGCCGATCCGTCGATCACATCGAAGATGGCGACATCGCCGCCCTTTTCGGCGAGAAGCTCCGCGATCGCCCTGCCGATGCCCTGCGCCGCGCCCGTGATGATGGTCACCGTTCCATTCATGCCAGAAGCCCCCTTACCGATTCTATCTCCTCGAATCTCTCGGCGTTCACGCAGGGGACGCCGGGAACTATTCTCCTGACGAGGTTCGAAAGGACCTTCCCGGGGCCTGCCTCGATGAAGAGCTCCACGCCCCCATCAGCCATTCTCTGCACACATTTTTCCCACAGCACGGGGGAGAACATCTGGCGGTAGAGCCTCTCGTCCACCGCCCCTTTGTCTTTCCCGGGGGCCGCGTCGACGTTGAAGACGACGGGAGCCGAAAGCTCCCCGTGGCCGAGGGCCGCGAGCTCGCTCTTCAGACGCTCCGCTGCCGCCCGCATGAGGGGCGAATGGAAAGGCCCCGAGACATTGAGGAAGACCGCCTTCTTGTATCCTGTCCCTTTCAATCTCTCCACGGCCTCCTTGAGCGCCCCGGCGTCGCCGGAGAGAACGACCTGCTCCGCGGAATTGAGGTTGGCGGGCACCGCGACGTAATCGTCGTGGGAGATCTCCGCGAGGACGGGGGCTATCTTATCCATATCCGCGCCGATAAGGGCCACCATGCCCCCTTTGCCTTTGGGGCAGGCCTCTTCCATCAGCAGGCCCCTTTTTCGCGTGATGGCGAGGGCCTCTTCAAAGGTGAAAAAGCCGCTTGCGGTGAGGGCCGTGTACTCGCCGAGGCTGTGGCCTGCGAAGAAAAAGGGCGTTACGCCCGCCTCTCTCCTCAAGACCTCGTATACCGCATAGCCCACGAGAAGGAGCGACGGCTGTGTGTTGTATGTCTGGCGCAGCTCATCCTCGGGACCGTTGAAGCAAAGGTCCGTCATGGGAAAGCCGAGCACCCTGTCGGCGGTCGCGAACATCTCGCGGACATAATCGAACCTGTCGTAGAGGTCCCTGCCCATGCCGATGTACTGGGAACCCTGTCCCGGAAATACCATACCTGTCTTCTTCATCTATCCTCTCTCGCCCTGTGGATCGTCTTCCTCGCGAGATCAGTGTCTCACGTCATGACCTTTTCTTCGATGCCGATTCCTTGATGAGTTCGAGGCCGATGATGTTCCGCTGTATCTGGTTCGTGCCTTCATATATCTGGAGTATCTTGGCATCGCGCATCATCTTCTCGACAGGATACTCCTTCATATAGCCATATCCGCCGAAGACCTGTATGGCATCCACGACGACCTTCATGGCCACGTCGCTGGGAAAAACCTTGCTCATGGCCGACACCTTGGAGAAATCCCTGGGATTGCTGTCGATGTACCGGGCCACGGCGTACACGAGCGCCCGTGCGGCCTCCACCTGTATCGCCATATCGGCAAGAATATGCTGTATCGCCTGAAAGGAGATGATCTTCTTCTCGAACTGTTCCCTTTCACGCGCGTATTGTACGGCTGCCTCGAGTGCGCCATGGGCAACCCCCACCGCCTGCGCACCTATCCCTGGGCGGGTCCTGTCGAAAGTCCTCATTGTCAGGATGAAACCCAGACCTTCTCTACCTATAACATTTTCCTTCGGGACTTTGCAATCCTGAAATACCAGCTCCCGGGTGGCCGATGCCCTGATGCCTAACTTGTTCTCTTTCTTACCGAAAGTGAATCCTTCCATGCCTTTTTCCAGGATGAAGGCGGTGGCGCCCCGGCCTCCCTTGGAACGGTCTGTCATGGCGACGACGGTGTAGATCTCCGCCTCTCCGCCATTCGTTATCCACTGCTTTGTGCCGTTGAGGATGTAATGGTCGCCATCTTTTTTCGCCTCTGTCCTTATGCCCTGGGCGTCGCTGCCGGCGTTCGCCTCGGTGAGGCCGAAGGCAGCCAGCTTCGAGCCCTTCGCTATTTGGGACAGGTATTTTTTCTTCTGCTCCTCCGACCCGCCGAGGAGTATGGGATAGGCGCCGAGCAGGCTCGCCGCGTAGCTTACCGATACACCCAGGCAGGCCTTGCTCAGTTCTTCGACGACGATGCAGTTCTCGAAGGATCCTCCTCCCATTCCGCCGTATTCCTCGGGAATGCTGACACCGAAGAGCCCCGTCTCCGCGCAGTGCTTCATGATCTCCCAGGGGAACTGGCCCGTTTCATCAAGTTCGGCGCGAACGGGAACGACCTTCTCTTCCGCGATCCTGCGGGCCAGTTTCTGTATGCTCTTCTGGTCTTCAGATAGAAAATAATCCATACCTTACCTCTCCTTTACTTTCTGGAACGATTGGTAGTCCTGCATGGCCTCGCCCACGGATTCCTTGAGGCCCTTTTCCACGAACTTCTTTGCCAGCAGTATGGCGTTGCGCATGGCCTTTTCGTTCGATTTCCCATGACATATGATGCAGACCCCGTCGACGCCAAGAAGAGGCGCCCCCCCGGTCTCGGAATAATCCGCCTTCTTCTGGAACTCTTTGAAGAGGTCTTTCAGAAGGAAATACCCCATCTGTGCCTTTCGGCTTTTCTTTATTCCCTCCCTGAAGAACTCGAAGATCAGGTCCGCGACCCCCTCGCTTATCTTCAGGGCGATGTTTCCGACAAAACCGTCGCTCACCACGACATCGGTCCTGCCGTTGTACATGTCGGTGCCTTCCACGTATCCCAGGTAGTTGAGACCGAACTCCCTGATGAGGGTATGTGCCTCCCGGGTGAGTTCGTTGCCTTTCGTTTCCTCCTCGCCGTTCGAGAGGATGCCCACCCGGGGGGAAGCGATCCCCAGGACGGATGCCGCGAATGCGTTGCCCATCAGGGCGAACTGCGCAAGGTGTGTGGGTTTGCAGTCCACTGTGCCGCCGGCATCGAGGAGGATGGAGACGCCTTCTCCCATGCGCGGGTGAAGCGTTGCTATCGCGGGCCGGTCGACGCCGGGGATCCGGCCGAGTGTGAAGATGGCGAAGGCCATGGCCGCGCCGGAATTCCCCGCCGAAACAACGGCCTGCACCTCTCCGCTCTTATGCAGTTCGAATGCCTTGTTCATGGAGGAGTCCCTCTTTTTTCTGAGGGCGTTCGAGGGGGCCTCGTTCATCTCCACACAAACGGGCGTGTGGACCACGTCAAGGTTCGCGCGGTCCGTCACGAAAGGTCGCATCTTTTCCTCGTCGCCGACGAGAACGATGGAAGCCAGACCCTCACGGGAGATCGACTGTGCCCCCCTTACGATCTCCCGGGGCGCAAAGTCGCCACCCATTCCGTCGACGGCGATCCGTATCATCCCGGGGCTTTAAGCTTCCTCGACCGCCATATACTGTTTGCCCTTGTACATTCCGCATTTGGGGCAAACGGCATGAGGAAGCTTCGGTTCCTTGCAGTTCGGGCACGCCACCACGGCAACGGGCGATGCGGTGTAGTGCGTGCGTCTCTTGTCCCGTCTTGCCTTAGCAGTTTTTCGTTTTGGTACAGCCATGGTCTACTCCTTGTCAGTTTAAGAAAGATTTCAGTTTTTCACCGAGGAGGCTCGAGGGCGCCTCGGGACAATCGCAGGGTTCCGTGTTCCTGTTCCTGCCGCAGGTCGGGCATATCCCTTTGCATTCCTCCCTGCACAGCGGCCTCACGGGGAGGTTGAGCATGACCTCTTCGTAGACGAAGGGATCGAGATCTATCTCGTCGCCTTCGTAATAGTAAACGTCGAGGTCGTCGTTGTGAAGCTCCGTCTCCGCCGCTTCGGGAAGCGCGCTTTTTGGGACGAGCTTGATGGCCATCTGAAGGGACATGGACAGGTCGTAATCCTCAAGACACCGCGAACAGGCGAGCGACGCCTCGACCATGACGGGCCCTTCGATGCTGACGGTGTCGTCGAATTTCGCTATGGTAAGCTCGTAGCGCACAGGCTTTAGCAGTGTGAATTCGGTGGCGTCAGTCTTCGGGAATCGTTGAGTGTCCATCTCTCCCTTCACGACCAGTATGTCCTCTATTTCCGAAAGTCGTATCAACACGGGTC
>Ga0116234_1015812_pt1 | contig 8815 bp, 6 predicted proteins | sample BioSIPRNA_4_FD_89016 | JGI IMG/M metagenome (GOLD analysis project Ga0116234, IMG submission 89016) | Anaerobic biogas reactor microbial communites from Washington, USA - Biogas_R2_A SIP RNA (Metagenome Metatranscriptome) | ecosystem: Engineered > Bioreactor > Anaerobic > Unclassified | place... | reverse complement strand
GTCAAGATCAGTACGGCGAATGATGTCAATAATCTGATGCTGCAGGAGGTGATCACGTGTGCGGTCTTCTCCTTTGATTTTTTCGTATTCGGCAAGGACCCGGTCAAGCTCTTCCAGCTCATCATAAAGGCCGCTGCTATTCATCACTGTCTGCATGTGGTCAACTATTGCTGCCAATGATCGCCGCTTTGCAATCACTCCTTCGGGAGGATTGTCGGAGTTATAAATATAGAGATGGGGCATGTCACCGATTGCAAGATCAGGAAAACAGTCAGAAGAAAGACCAACTCCTTTTCCCGGAAGAAACTCAAGATTTCCATGTGTTCCTACGTGTACGATTGCATCAGCTCCGAAATCCTGTTCAAGATATTTGTAAACAGCCATATACTGATGTGGTGGTACAATACCTGGTTCGTGGAGGATCTTGCAGACCTGCCCGTCACAACGGGCTCCTGCACAGCCACGTTTGGGTTGCACACAGACTACCGCGTTTCCGAATCGTACACCGGTAACTACTATCTTGTCTTCATACACCATTGCGGCAGGAACACCATTTACTTCCTCCCCGGGCGGATTACCCCAGGCATCGATCATCCGTTCCTGCACATCAATTGACAGTGTATTGAACCATCCACAATATTCCTCTTTGCTGATAAGCTTTAGTGCTCCGCCTTTTCTGACAATCTCTTCAACAGTAGTCCAGCGGAAATCGCTGATCGCTTTATGATCCATGATTGTGGTTATCAGCTCTTTTCCATCGGCAGGAGGTTCAACAACATAACCTTTATCGCGCATGACTTTCAGTATCGATGCGACACTTTCAAGTGAATCAAGCTTAGCCGCACCTCCGACGGATGCTTCCACAGAGGCGCAAGGGTTATTGTGAAGGATAAATGCAATTTTACGTTCAGAAACTACTTTACGTCGCAGTTTTACCCAATTAATGACACGGCGAACCAGTTTCTCAATACGGTCGTCAATGGGAACTTTACGTCGAATCGTCCCTTCCTGTGTGAGCTCATCTTCACCTGCGCTTATCATGACCGGTTCGATAACTCCTTCGAGTTCAGGCATAGCTATTGCCCAGCCGACAAGCTTCCCGGTGAACCCCTGCATGCTTTCTCTCCACTCTTTCACAGTTTCGCTTGAAGTAGACAGAGGGCAGAATACGGGGACATCCAATTTACGGAGAATCTCAACACCTTCGAGTTCCTTTGAACTGCTTCTGTCTTCAGGTTTCCTGCTGCCTGAGAGAAGAAAACTTTGCAGACGTATCAATGCATCAATTCTGGGACTGCCATCTTTGTTAAGGAAGTAATCTGCGACAACTGAAGCACTTCCACGGCAGTTCTTTTCACCGTTTCTTGTAGAGTAGGAAAACGCAGGCAGCACATTCATTCCCTGTCGCTCGAGTTCTCTGATAAGGGCATTTTCAACAGCAAGATCTCCGGTGACCCAGGCATGACGAGTGAAAAGTATTCCAATAAATGGTTTATCAGATGCAGCTTTGTACCATTCCAGGTATTGATCGACAGATGATAAATAACCGGGATAATCGGGATGATATAAACCTTCCCATGCGACTTCGATTGGTTCGGCGGCCTCGATGTTCATCTGACCGATTTTTTGACAGAGAAAACGGATCAGATTAGTAAAATTCTCCTGTCCGTTATTTACCATATAGCTGTATGCAGTAGCGACGATTTCGGGGGAGACTGTCGAGAGTGTCCAGAATGAGGGGTCATGTCCCAGGCAGACGATCGGGATCTTTTTGCCAATCTCTTTTATTTGCTCTTCGATACGATCCCATATGCTTTCACTTGAGCGGTAAAGAAGGATCAGATCCTGAGCTGCAAGCAGCCTGAGAGCTGCATCACAACGCAAAGGATCTTCTTCAAGCTCGCGTGTGGCAAACAGAGTAATCTCTGCAAAATCAAGTTGTCGGGACGCCTGAACAAGAAGTGGCAGGTGGCTGTGCCACATGATAGCTCCAATTTTCATGAATTTTCCTCCATGCTGAGACCTGGCCCGTTCTTTTGGTCACCGATGGTTTGATTTTGGGACAGGCATTCGACAGCAGTTACCTGCAGACTGTCTGCATGTGCATTGTAATCGACGAACGCTGCAACCCCATAAGCTTCAGCCAGATTGTCAATGGTTAAAACCTCATCAGCTTTGCCGGCTGCATGCACGACACCATTGTGTAGTAATATAAGTTTGCTGCAGAAACGGGCTGCCAGATTAAGATCATGTATAACCATGAGTGCTGTCAGTGCCTGTGAATCGACTAGTTTACGTATCAGTTCCAGGATTTTCAACTGGTGCTTTATATCCAGATTGGCAATTGGTTCATCAAGCAGCAGAAGCTTTGGCTGCTGTGCAAGAGCCCGGGCAATGAGTACCTCCTGGCGTTCGCCTCCGCTGAGTTCACTTACATAACGGTGGCGAAAACGGTTGGTATCGGTTAAAACAAGTGCCTTGTTAATTGCTTCCTGATCGGACACGGTAGTTGTAAATCTTTTTTTTGTATGGGCATATCTTCCTATGCTCACGACATCCTCAACCGTGAAAAGTGGCGGAACAAAACTGCTCTGCGGTACGACAGCCATAATACGGGCAATCTCATGTCTGGACATGGTTTTTATGTCGCGATTATCCAGATAAACTGTTCCGCTCAGCGGTTTCTTCACACCTGAAAGTACTTTCAGAAGAGTGGTTTTACCGGTGCCGTTGGGACCGATAATTCCGGCGAATTCTCCCAGGTGTACGTCAAGATTAATGTTATCAAGAATTACTGTTTCCCGGTAGGATGCCCTGATATTATTTGCTCTCAGCATGATTACCACCATCCTATCGCATGTTTGCGGCGGCGGAGAAGATAGACAAAATAGGGTGCTCCCACCACTGCAGTAATAATTCCAATGGGAATTTCGGCAGGCTGGGCAATGCTTCTGGCAAGAGTATCTGCTAAAACCAGGAATATACCTCCGCAAATAGCTGCCACCGGAAGCTGGATCCGCTGATCTGCCCCCACAAGCATCCGTGCAACATGTGGAACCACTAAGCCTGTAAATCCAATGATTCCTGCGGTGGATACAGATATCGCTGTTATCAGGGCAGTTGCCGTGAGCAGTATCCGCTTCATCAGTTCGACCTCAATACCGATATGCATTGCAGTTTCTTCACCGAACTGAAAAGCGTTAAGTTCACGGGCAAGAAGAAAAAGGGTGAGAAGTCCTGCCAGAATCGGTATAACTACTATTACCGCGTCATCCCAGGTAACCCCTGCAAATGATCCCATAAGCCAGAAAACAACATCCCGTAAAGCATCCATGGGAGCGATAAGTTTGAGAAATGACACTGCCGCCTGCAGAAAGAAACCGACAGCAATCCCGGAGAGAAGCAATGTTTCAGTCGGAACTTTACCTTCGGTATGGGCAATCGAATAAACAACGAAAATCGTAGCTATTGCAGTGATAAATGCCAATACAGGAACTGCATAAACTCCGAATATTCCTCCAATACCGAGTACGATGGCAACCGATGCTCCGGCTGCAGCTCCTGAAGACATTCCCAGAACGTACGGTTCAGCCATCGGGTTGCGGAATAATCCCTGCATTGCAGCACCTGATGCAGAAAGTCCCATACCTACAAGTATGGCAACCACAATACGGGGTGTGCGTATATTCATTATGATTACCCGATGCATCTCCTGAATATCAAAGTGCAACATTCCAAAGGAGATCTTTTCAAGCCATAATCGGATAATTGTCAATGGATGAATAAAGACCGGACCCGTCATCACCGAAAAAATGGCTGCAATCACCAGTGAAATCGAAAGAATCAAAAGAACTGAGAGCTTATTTGCTGCAAAAGGATTCATTTAAACAGCTCCGGATGAATGATTCGGGCACACTTCTCGATTCCTTCGATCAGTCGTGGATTCGCCCAGGTGAGTTGTGCATCGATACAGTATATACGATTGTGTTTCACTGCATCAGTCTGATCCCATCCAGCTCTTCCCCTGATCATCGATCGTATCTTCGCTGCATCGTTGCGGGATGTATCTGTAGTGACAATGATTATCTGCGGATTGCGGCTAAGCACCTCTTCATCGGAAGCAGTGAAAGAGCCGACATCCTGATAATCTCCAAAAATGTTGTTACCGCCTGCGACAGTGATGATCTCATGATTACGTTCATTCTTCCCCTGTGTCGATCTACTATTGCCACTACTGATCCACTCCATATAGACACGTGGGCGTTGTGAAGAATCCAGTGGAAGAGTTTTTTCAAGAATTGCATTGCGCCTTAGCACCAGTGAATCGGCCAGAGAGGCAGCTTCGGCGGCTTTTCCGGTAATAAAACCCAGACGTTTTATATGGTTGATAAGTTCGTCAAATGTTCGCGGGTACCGAAGACCAAGTGTAGTGACATTATGCTTTTCGAGAAGATCAAGGTGCTTACGATATTGACCCCATCCGGATATTGTCATCAGAACCAGATCCGGGCTGCATCCAACGATTTTTTCCACGTTGAATCGCCCATACATTCCACCGATGCGTCTGATTGATAATGCAGAAGGAGGATACCTGACACCATCTGGAATTCCGGCAAGAGAACCAGACGCACCAATTGCAAAAAGGATCTCTACATCTGCAGTTGCCAAACATACAATCTTTCCGGGTTTGACTGGCACTTCAACAGTTCTTTGGCAGTCATCGACCACACTGCGATGCTTTTTTGCGGTTTGATTCTGATCTTTGAGGGATATACTCACTCCGATATCATCTGTTTCAGGAAACATACCTATTTGGGGCTCTTTCTGTTTTGAGCATCCAATAGGCCATAATACGCAGCAGATCATTGCAAAAAGCATAACATTGTTTGGTTTGATGATTCCAATATGTTTCATTGTATGCCCTATTTCAATGATTGACGTATAGAGATGATGGCCAGCCAGATGCTTAGAAGGCAGAAGATGGCCAATGCTGCAAAAGGCACAATCGGAACACTCTGGTTCTGGTATCCGGCTCTCATACAGGTCACCGAGTGGGTGAGTGGAAGGAGCTGAAGAAACCATTTGACCACAACAGGAAGCTTATCGACAGGGAAGAATGTTCCGCAGAAAAAGCTCATCGGCATTATTATAAAGCTGGAAAACACCGAGGTGTCTTCATGAGACTTTGATTTGAAACCGGCTACCACACCTAAAGCCGCAAACATGACAGCGGTCAGGATCCAGGCAGTATAAAACGAAATTGTCAATGGAATGTGCGCTCCCATTATCAGTGCTGCAAGAAGAATAAACATTGATGAGAAAAGTCCTCTGAACGTTCCGCCTGCAATCTCACCCAAAGCGACTGAACTGTAGGAAATCGGAGCCACGAGTATCTCTTCGATACTTTTGTAATGAAGTCTGCCTACTGCTAGTGAAGATGCGATGCCGGTAAAAGAGTTGGTCATGGCGCTCATGGCACATATTCCGGGAACAATAAAGATCAAATAAGTTGACTCTCCCATATCAATCTGTCTTCCCAGTCCCAGGCCAAATGTGACCAGGTAGAGCAGGGGAGTGACTAACATCGCCATGACATATCCGGGCTTTTTAAGCCGGTTTGCAAAAATCATCATTTCACGGAGAAAAACCGGCCACGCATTCATGATTGAAACCTTTCACCTGCATAGTGGATAAATACATCCTCAAGGGTGGATTCTCTGATTCGAACGGAGCCTCCTGCCAGGGTACGGGCATACTCATATGCTTCTATCTTATCCGGAAAGTGGCGATAATTGATGGATTCGTTGACCTGTGCTTCTACTATGTAGGCACCGGTGATTCGTTTGAGATTCTCAGGTGTATCACATGCGATCAGCTTTCCTTTGTTCATGATACCCACTCTTGAACAGAGTTTTTCTGCTTCTTCTATATAATGTGTTGTCAGAAGAACACCGATACCTTTATCTTTGAGTGATCTGATAAGATCCCATATCGTTCGTCTGATCTGGGGATCCAGTCCCACAGTTGGTTCATCCAGAAATAAGATCGAGGGATTATGCATCACCGATCTTGCTATCTGAAGCCGGCGCTGCATTCCACCGGAGTAATGGCGCACGATGTCATGTGCCTGTGATTCTATACCTGCCCAGCAAAGAAGCTCTCTGCTGCGATTTGTCACCGATGGTATCCGGTGGAACAATCCATGAAGAAGCAGGTTCTGGTAACCGGAAAGATCACGGTCAAGATTGATCTCCTGAGGAGAGTAACCTATATGCTTTTTTACCTGAAGAGGCTCTCTGAGCACATCAAATCCAGCGACTTTGGCTTCCCCTTCGGTGGGATGAAGCAGTGTGGTCAGCATTCTGACTGTAGTTGTCTTTCCTGCACCATTAGGACCCAGCAAACCAAAGATCTCTCCAGATTCTATTGTCAGATCAAGCTTATCTACAACAGTGCGTTTGCCGAACACCCTGCTTAAACCTTTACATCTTATCATCAGAAAGTAACCTGTATTTCACCACCCATTGTGCGACCTGGCGATCTGTAGTAATCATAAAACTCGTAATTGAATAGATTGTCCGCATTAAATATAAATCGAACCCGTTTGATGGGGCTTAAAGTAAGTCGCAGATCTGTGACAAAAAATGGATCCCGTGAGCCAAATACAACGTCAACAGTATCAGAGTTATCATCGGCTGTGTATCGTTTGGAAACATATCTCGAACCCATCATCACTGCCAGCCATCCCTTCTCGAAATGGAAACCGTAGCTTACTGTATGTTCGGGAACACCGGTCACCATTTTCCCCTCTGATAATGGATTGACCGGATTTTCTTTCACTTTTGCATCGGTCCAGGTATAATTGGCAAACAATGTAAGAAACGGAAAAAGACGTCCTTTCAGACCGGTCTCGATTCCATCGGTTTTTGCCTTACCCAGGTTCTCTTTACGATGGATTTTCAGTTCATCGGAAACCGTGGTTGTGTAAATCATGTCACTGATCAGATTGCGGTAACCGACAAGAGACAAGTCGATACGGTTGTCAAATAATCGGTGTGCCATTGCAATTTCAACCGAACTCATCACTTCAGGTTTGAGATCAGGATTCGATTCTGTGAGGACTCCGGTAGAGCCTAGCCATGTACGATAAAGATCATAATTTGTAGGTGGTCGGAATGCTTTGCCTCCCGAAATCCAGAAGGTCGGTTGCCAGGCTGGCGATACGTTTAAATTAAGAGTGAGTCCGGCACGGGGACTCAGGGAGAATTTTGAATGGTCAGTATAGTGATTGTTAACTTTGGAGTTGGTATAATCGCGGTTCATACCATTCATCGTACGCCAGTAATCAAAGCGCAAACCGGCGTTAAGAATGAGATTCTCCAGAATACCGGCATCCTTTATGATCGTAAACTCATCGTTGATAAAGATACCACCGTTTGCCGATTGTCCTGCGGATTTGTAAACGATTTCATCCAGAGCATCAGGATCTTCCCAATCATAAAGATTGTGTTCTTTTGTTTCAGATGTTGTCGCTTCAAAGCCGATTCCTGCCAGTAATGTGTTTTTCGGGATAAGATTGCTTATTTCAGCCTGAAAATCAATATTTCCTTTAACATTTGGTGTAGAACTGATCTTTCCCGGACCTCCACTGCGCGATGAGGATGACACTACGGATGTATACCAGTTTTCATAATTGTTGTTAATGCCAGCTCCTGCATTTATGGTAAGATAGTCGGAAAGCTTTCCCTGATATGACAAGGTGTAAACAAGTGAGGCCTGCTCTCCCTGACCATCAAGAAAGCTATTGGGAGTCATGCGCAGGGAATAGGTGGTATCATTATGAAAAAAACTAACATAACCTGTGTCTATAATCCTGCCCAGTGAATCATGGAGAAACGATTTACCATGATCGTTATAGTAGTTATACCATGAAGCGGTCAGGCTGGATCGGATACTGTGCTGTTCGTTAAGGTTTAACCACAACCTGCCGCTAACCGAGCGGTTCTTTGCGCTGTTGATACCGCTTTCACCAATAAGAAAGGTTTCTTTGCCATAACGGTCCTTTTGCGGGGTGATTCCTGAAATTACTGGACCCCGATTTCCCTTTGATGCGGTTTTCTGGATTTCACTCGTAACGTACCCTTCATCCTGTTTGTCGGAATAGGAGAGTGCAACTCCAATTTTACCATCCGCAAAAACATCATCATAACCCATGTAGATATTGTGATTGAGATTGATGCCTTTTCCAAGGTTGAATCCTCCGCGGAATCGCAGCGATTGCTTTGCCGGTATACGTGATGTCATATTGATTACACCACCCATGGCATTTCCACCGTAAAGAGAGGAGAATGGCCCACGGGCGACTTCGATTTTCTGAATGTCTTCTACCGCTATATTATTGAACTGCACACGTCCCACATATCCATTGTTGAGCGGTTGACCATCTAACAGCACCAATACCTGATCGGCTCCGGAAAATCCGCGCATAGTCAACCCGGCCATACTCTCCATTAACCCTTTAGAGCGCTTGTTGTAAATACCCTGCTCATACGCGAGCGCTTCATCGATATTAGTTGCACCATTCTTCTCTATATCGGATTTGTCGGTTACGGTGATCGATGCCGGAAGATTCTCTATGGCACGCTCCGTTTTGGAACCTACAACCACCATTTTCTTAAGCTCTGTAAGGTGGCTCAGGGAGGTATCTTTCTGGGCTAAAGCGACATTTGAAGCGGTTAATATGATGACCATCGCACTGAAAGTCATACCGAAGAGGTGGATTTTCATGGGCATATCGTGCTCCTTTGTTAAATTT
>Ga0116234_1254169_pt1 | contig 8968 bp, 6 predicted proteins | sample BioSIPRNA_4_FD_89016 | JGI IMG/M metagenome (GOLD analysis project Ga0116234, IMG submission 89016) | Anaerobic biogas reactor microbial communites from Washington, USA - Biogas_R2_A SIP RNA (Metagenome Metatranscriptome) | ecosystem: Engineered > Bioreactor > Anaerobic > Unclassified | place... | reverse complement strand
CTGGTGATTGCAGTGATGCCCGGAATCTGCGAGGAACTGATGTTTCGCGGTTTCCTGATCCGCTTTTTTGAAAAGGGAAAGTTTTGGCAACCGGTGATCATCAGCGCTTTGCTGTTCGCGCTTTTCCACCTTGACCCTTTCCGTTTTATACCGGTTTTGATCTTGGGAATCCTGCTGGGTTATCTCAGCTCACGCTCGGGAAGTATCATCAATTCAATGCTTTCCCACACCATCAACAACTCTCTTGCACTCTTTATCGGGCTTTTTGCCGAAAAGAGCTGGATGAAATTCATCGTTGTGGATGCTGAAAACCTGCGCTATTGGGTGATTGCGCCCGCGTTGGTGATTTTGGCGCTGTCGCTTTGGGCTTTTCACCGGGTCACGCGCGAAAATCAAGCCAGCCTGGTGTTTGAAAAGCAGGCGGGGAGTTCCCAGGAAGAATAGGCTGCTGAAAAAACGCCGCTGGGCTTAGGATTCCTGCAACTTATGCAGGGCGTCTTCCAGGTTCATCGAGCCCAAGTCGCCAACGGTGTGCTGGCGCAGCGAGAGCGCTTGTGCTTCCTCTTCCTTTTTGCCGACGATCGCCATGAAGGGGATCTTTTTCATCTCGGCATCGCGGATTTTGTAGCCAATCTTTTCGTTGCGGGTGTCCACTTCGCAGCGCAGGCCTTTCAGGCGAAATTCCTCTTCCAGCTTGCGTGCGTAGTCCAACTGCTGTTCAGTGATGGGCAAAATCATGAGCTGGATAGGCGCCAGCCACAGGGGCAGGTTTCCGCCGTGATATTCCAGGAGCGTGGCAAAAAAGCGTTCCACGGAACCCAGGATGGCACGGTGAACCATGAACGGACGGTGTTGAGCGTTGTCGGCACCGATGTAGCTCATGTTGAAGCGGGTGGGTTCGTTGAAGTCGAACTGGATAGTGCTGCATTGCCAGGCGCGACCCAGGGCGTCCTTGATCTTGATGTCGATCTTGGGGCCGTAGAAAGCGCCCCCGCCTTCGTCAACTTCATAGTCTATGCCGATTTTTTCCAGGGAACTGCGCAGGCTCTGGGTGGCGGTTTCCCAATCCTCGGGTTCGCCCACAGCTTCTTCGGGACGGGTGCTCAGATAGACCAGGAATTCCTGGAAACCAAAGTGTTTGAGCATATCCATCGACAGCACGATCAGTTTTTCCACTTCATCATTCAACTGTTCGGGAGTGCAAATGATGTGGGCGTCGTCCTGGGTGAAGCCGCGCACGCGCATCAGGCCGTGCAAAACTCCGGAACGTTCATAGCGGTAAACGGTTCCAAGCTCTGCCAGACGGATGGGCAATTCGCGATAGCTGTGCAGGTTTGAATTGTAGATTGCGATGTGGAAGGGGCAGTTCATCGGTTTGATGTAGTAATCCTGACCTTCCACATCCATGGCGGCATACATGTTTTCCTTGTAAAAACCAAGGTGACCGCTGGTTTCCCAAAGCTGGGCGCGTCCCACATGGGGCGTGTAAACCAGTTTGTAGCCTCGGCGCAGATGCTCTTCACGCCAATAGTTTTCAATCAGATGGCGGATCATGGCGCCGTTTGGATGCCACAAAACCAAGCCGGGTCCGATGTCTTCATTGATGGAGAAAAGATCCAGGTCCTTGCCCAGCTTGCGATGGTCGCGCAGAGCGGCTTGACGCAGAAATTCCATGTATTGATCCAGTTCCTTGGCGGTGGGAAAACTGATGCCATAGATACGCTGGAGCATTTTGTTCTTTTCATCGCCACGCCAGTAGGCACCGGAACTTTTGAGCAGTTTGACCGCCTTGATTTTTCCAGTGTGGGGGATGTGCGGACCGCGGCAAAGATCGATGAAATCGCCCTGGGTGTAGGTGCTGATGGTGTCTTCATCCGGAATCTCGTTCAAAATCTCGATCTTATAGTCTTCGTTTTGCGCTTTGAAAATTTCGATGGCTTCAGCTTTGGAAAGCTCTTTGCGAGAATAGGGCAGGGCTTCCTTGCTCAGCTGCACCATGCGGTCTTCGATCTGCTGAAGCTCTTCTTCTGTGAAGGGTTTGTCGCGGTCGAAGTCGTAATAAAAACCCTGTTCGATGGCGGGCCCGATGGTCACCTTCACATCCGGGAAAAGCTGTTTCACCGCCTGCGCCATGAGGTGGGCGGTGCTGTGCCAATAGATGTCTTTTCCGGTTTCGGTTTTGAAGGTGTGCAAAATCAGATTGGCATCGTGGTCGATAATCTGGTTCAGGTCGATGAGTTTGCCATCCAGTTCCGCCGCCACAGAGGCGTCTGCCAGCCTGGGGCTGATGTCTTGGGCAACTTGCTGTGCGCTTACGGGTTGGGCATATTCTTTGATCGAGCCGTCGGGCAAAGTGATCTTTATGGACATGGTTTCTCCAAATTAAATTTAAGTTGAATTGCCAAAGCAGTTTTAAGGCGTGATTTTGTCAAGTCCGGCGTTCGCTGCGGAGCATGCGCAGGGCATTGAAGATCACCAAAAGCGTGACGCCAACGTCTGCGATCACGGCTTCCCACAGTCCGGAAATGCCGCTGACGCCCAAAACCATCACCAGGGCCTTCACCCCCAGCGCAAAGGAAATGTTTTGCAGCACCAAAATGCCGGTTTTGCGCGAAAGCTGGAAAGCTGCGGCAAGCTGTTCCGGTTTGTCGTTCAACAGCACAATGCCGGCGGTTTCCACGGAGGATTGGTTGCCGATTCCACCCATGGCGATTCCGGCGTCGGCTCTTGCCAAAGCGGGTGCATCGTTCATGCCGTCGCCCACGAAGGCGGTTTTTCCAGGGTGCTTTGCCATGATTTGTTCCAGGCTGTCCAGCTTTTGGGAGGGCAGCAGTTCGGCTTGCACTTCGTCCATGCCGGTTTCTAGCCCAACCTGTTGGGCTTTGGCGCTGCGATCGCCGGAAAGCATGACCATCTGGCGAACACCTTGTTTTCTAAGCTGGGCGAGGGCTTCCTGGATGCCGGGTTTGATGGCGTCGGAAAAAGTGAGGCAACCCAGATAGAGGTCGTTTTTGGCGGCGTGCACGGTGCTGTGGACTCCGGAATCGATCAGTCCCACAAAGCCGTGTTCGCTCAAAAAGTCTGCCGAGCCGGCAATCAGCCTGTCCGTGCCATATTGCAGCAGGACGCCCTTGCCCGGATATTCGGAATAGGCGTTCACTTTTTGCGGGTCGTAGTCACCCTCATAGGCATTTTGGATGGCTCGGGCAAAGGGGTGGGAGGAATTGTGTTCGCAAAGCCAGATTGTGTGGAGCAGTTCCACGGGTTCGGCGTCGTCTTCCACCAATACTTTTTCCACTTTCAATTCGCCGGTGGTGAGGGTGCCGGTTTTGTCGAAAACCACGGTTTTCACTTGACGTAACACATCCAGATATTCGCTGCCCTTGAAAATGATGCCTTTTTTGGCTCCCACGCCGATGCCGATGTAGTAGGAAAGCGGAATCGAGATCACCAACGCGCAGGGGCAGGATACGATCAGGAAAACCAGGGAACGGTGGAACCAGTTTGCGGCGGAATGCCCCAGCAGGGTGGGGATGAGAAAAACCAGAAAGGCGACGGCAACCACGGCGGGTGTGTAAACCCGGGCAAAGCGCGTGATGAATTTTTCCTGCTGCGACTTGCGGGAGCCGGCGTTGTCGATCAGATCCAGGATGCGGTTTACCGTGCTTTCCGCCTCGGTGGAACCCACCTTCATTTCCAAAAGGCCGCTGTGGTTCAAAAAGCCGGCAAAGATTTTGGCACCGGGACCCACAAAGAGCGGTTCCGCCTCACCGGTGAGGGTGGAACTGTCCACAGAGCTTTCGCCCTTGACCACTTCGCCATCCAGGGGAACCCTTTCGCCGGGGCGGATCTGGATGATGGAACCGATGGGCACGCTGTCCAGCGCCACATCCTCGATTCCGGAATCCGTGAGCAAATGTGCCTTGTCCGGCTTCAGAGAAAGCATGCCGCGGATCAGGTTGCGGGAATGCTCCACAGCGCGGTGTTCCAGCCATTGACCAAGTTCATACAGGATCATCACTGCGGCTGCTTCGGCATATTCGCCCAAAACCACGGCGCCGATGGTGGCAATTGCCATCAAAAGATGTTCGGAAAACATCTGGCGCGAAAACAGCGATTTTCCCGCTTTGATGAGCACGCGGTAGCCCGCCAGCAGCCAGGCTGCAACGCCGAACCACGGCACCAGAATCTCGGGCAGGAAAAAGGTGGCGACGGTGAAGGCAGCGGCAAGCCCCAGGGTGAGCCAGAGCTCAGTGTTTTTATCGTGGGACTGGCTTTCGCCGCCAGCGGTGATGCTCACGCCCGGTTCGATGGCGTCGGCAATGCTGTTCAGCTTTTGCAGAGGTGAATCCACGGTGGAATGATATTGCACGATCAGCTTGCGGTTCACAAAATCCAGGTTTACGTCGTGAACTTCTGGAAGGGCTTTGATTTGCGCCTCGATCTTACTGGCACATCCGGCGCAGCCGAGGTTTTGAATGTCGTATTCGCGAACCGTCATGGCAGTTGTCCCTCGCGGATGTGTGCCAAAGCCACATCAAAAATATGGCGTACATGGTCGTCGTCCAGGGAATAGTGGATCGTGGTGCCTTCGCGGCGGAATTTTACCAAACGCTGCAGCCTGAGGGTTTTTAATTGGTGTGAAACCGCGGATTGCTGCATCCCGACCAAGGCGGCAAGATCCGCCACGCGAAGTTCCTTATGGGAAAGGAACCAAAGTATACGCAGGCGGGTGCTGTCGGCAAAAACGCCGAAGAAATCGCTCAAGATGCCAATTGTGCGCTCATCCGGCAAAGCGGCTTGCAAAGTTTCGGCTTCGTCTTGCGAAAGCCCTTTATATAAATAAGTTGCGTGCATGTGAACCTCATCTATATGAATATATGTTCACATACTGCGGGGATGCGGTTTCTGTCAAGCGAAACTATCCTTTGGCATTCCCCCATTTTTAAAATAGCCTAATTTTTCTTCAAAAAATCGGATGCTTCACCCGCCATAATGAACACCGTAACTAACAGCAGAGTCAACGATAATACCATTTTTTTCATTTTTTCCTCCTATTTCATAATGGTAAATCTCTTGCTTGCCTGTTGCTTTCCCACTTGAGCTTTAACGATATACACTCCTGCGGAAAAGCCCTTTTTCGAAAGTTCCTTGATTTCATGTTTTGTTTGGTCACTTTGGGCTTCATATACCAACTGACCTCTGATATTGTAGATCTTGATGCCCGCAGGCGGGGAGCTGTTGCGGTCTTTGAGCTCAATGGTGAGCTTGCCGCTTGTATCGACAGGATTGGGATAAACACTTAGCTCCAGTTGTTCACCAAAGGGAGGCAGGGTTTCATCCTTGTTGCCAACGAAGTCGCCATTCCCCGCGAAAACAAACAGATAACCCGGGTTGAAGGAATCATGTTCGGGGTCGCTGCCGGGTGCGCCGACAGCCACATCATCATAGCCATCGCCGTTAAAGTCTCCCACCGCCATGCCATAACCAAAACGACTGTAACCTCTATATTTGATCAGGTCAACTTCAGAGTTCATCTTGCTGCCACCGAGCCACACTGCAAATATCCGCTGACCGTAGTTTGCCCCAACGACATCGTCATAACCATCTCCGTTCACATCACCAAATTTTAAGCTTCTGGACCCAATATCGCCAATACAAACCGGTAACAAATTGAGGTCTGGAGGCTGCATGGGCAGGAAGCTGTCTGAGCCAAACCAGATTTTCATCCCCTCAGAATTTCCAAAGCCAAAGAAGTCGTGATAGCCGTCACCATTCAGGTCTCCCAAGGCGCGACTCGATGGGATAAGCCAAGATTGCCACTCAAAGAGTCCAAGGAAGTCTGAAAATTCTCTTTGACTGTTGCCAAAGTAGATGTTTTCGATATAGCGTTGACCAGAACCCGCTACAATGATTGAAAAGTCATGGAAACCATCGTTGTTAATGTCACCAAGTCCGCAGATTTTAAAGCCTACAGGTACAGGATAAACAATGCTAAACACTGTCTGTAATTCGAGTGAACCGCCCCAAATTATGTTAAAAGTACGAGTAAGTATATTAGGCCAATGATAAGATAAACCGATATCGTCAAAACCATCTCCATCGACATCTCCCAATCTGCTCCAGTAATACGAGATACGGCCATCATCTGGAAGCTCAATAATGTAATCCGGATCCTGGAGACCGGCATTTGGCCCGCTGTAAAAAATCAGCAGCTTATAACTTCTTCTGGGAGTCCATTCCACGATGCCCAGATCATCATAGCCGTCGCCGTTCAAATCGCCCAAATTTAATGGTGTATATGCCCGGGTACGTGTTCCATCATCCCAATAATACCCCTCACGGCTCAGGGATGGCTGAGTTGCTGAACAAAAGTCGGGACAGCCAAAATATATATCTACCTTTCCAAGTGCCGGCATAGCCTGACTGTGATTGTAGCCCCAGGCAAAAGACCACACTATCAAATCATCGTAACCGTCATGATTGAAGTCGAGACTGACTAAGGTATGACCAAACGTTGAGCAATGATGCTCTCCTTCAAATTCCGCCATCAGCGGCATGTCGTTCTGACCCCAAAGCGCTGTGGAAACAAAAAAACTCACTGCCAAGAGTAAGAATGCCCGGTTTGAGATAGATAGTGTCATGACTTCACCTCTTAGAAAAGTTGAGTCACAAATATGGGGGTGATCCCAACTCATTATTTCTCAGGTTTCTTGAAGGCTTTTGACATCCCTCGCTAATCATAATCTATAATATGCCGAAACGACTGATTACAATATCCATGCCCTTCATTTTTGTGTCAAGGTTTATTTTCACGATTTTCACGATGATTATTACAACTATGTCAAATCAATTCGTATTTGTGGGTGTAGTCCAAGCGGCTGAGAACCTCATCGGTGCAGCCGCGGGTGAGCGCCAGATAGGACTTTGCGGCAATGGCTTTGAAGTCTTCGGTCAGATAGCCCAGCTTCACCACGATCACATCCGTTTGCGGATAGTCGATCTGCAAAGCCTGGAACATATCCACTGCTGTGAAGCCGATGTGCTTGGAAGTGATGATGAGATAGAATTCAGCGGTTTGGAACAGGATCAGCTCACTGCGGAAGGGACCGAATTCTTCCAGCATTTTTATTGGAATGCCGGTCAGTTCCACAGGCTGGCTGTATTTTGTGTCGTAGTTTCCGCCAACCTTCAAGCATATTTTACGGGTCAAATTGGCTTTGCATTTTGACGCGGCGCTGGGGTCGAAGATGCCAGCCACCAGTATCTTCTTTCCCCGGGTTTTTTCTTTCAGTGGTCCAGAAAGCAGGGAAATGATGCCAGTGTTGTCTCCAGTGGAACCAGCGGTGGGATTATCTCCGGAGTCGGACACAAAAATAGGACGAAGGTTTTCGCGTAAAGCCAGGAGCAGAGCTTCTTCCGAAGGATGGGCAGGCATGGAAAAGTCAAACTTGGATTTGAATTCAATAAACCTGTCTGCAAGCATCTGTGCAGCTTCCTGAGCCTGGCTGTGTTCATTTTTGCTCACCACCAAGGCGGTGACGCCATTTTCCTGAGCATCAGCCCAGGGAAAACCCAAAAGATAGGAGGCGGCAGCGATGCTCTCATCTGCTTCCAAACTGTGCAATTCCGCGATCAAATCCTTCATGGGCGGATGGTCGGTTTCGGATTTTTCGCCTGCGATCAAAGCGGGGATTTTCACCGCCGCCATGCGCAGATCTGCTTGTTCAAAAAGGATTTCCCAAGCCATGCGCGCAGCGTGTTGTCCGGTTTCCCAGGCGTCCAGATGCGGAGCAGTTTTGTAGCCAACCATGGCAGTGGCAAGTTGGAGCATTTTCTGGGTCACGGTGGCATGCATGTCCAGTCCGCAAACGATGGGCAGATCCGGATAACGCGCTTTGATGGCTTCCAAGAGATCCGTCTCAGCCGAGCCGATATGCTGCACACGCATGGAGCCATGCAATGCCAACACAAATATATCCGGCCGAGGCTGATCTTCCAGCAGCTCAAAAAACCTATCCTTCAGTTTCAAATAGAGGGCTTCCTCCACCAAACCGTTGGGAACAGCGCGCGCAAAAACCAGCGGGATGAGCCGGCAATCCTCTTTGTCTCCAAAAAAATCCGCAATCCCTTTGGCTTGAAGGTAGTTGACACCCTGTGTATGGATCTCATCACCTTCAAAAATCAGGAAGTCTTCAGCGCCGGTGATGATGGGGTTGAAGCTGTTGGATTCGTGAAAAAAACCACCGATGGCGATGTGTTTCATGACAGCAGTTGCCTGATTTTTCTGATCTCATCTCCATCAGCCTGGCGCAGGGAGAGTTCCGCATTTCCAAAACCTTTGGGGTCCAAAGTTTGGTTTTTGCTCAGCATGGGGCTGGGTAAAAAGCGGGATGCGGAGAGATGGAATTCCCTGGCACCGGTATCCTTGATCAAGCTGGGCAGGTTTTGCGAATTGATGCCGCTTCCGGGCATGATGATGACCCTGTTGTCCGCCTTTTCGATCAATTCCTTCAACAAAGGAGCGCCTTGGGGCGCCGTGTTTTTTTGTCCGGACGTCAGGATTCTATCCACACCCAGTGAGATCAGATCTTCCAAGGCCTGAAAAGGATCCACGCAAAAGTCAAAAGCACGGTGGAAGGTGACCTGAAGCGGTCTGGCAGCTTCAAGCAGCAGAGCGGTTCTATAGATGTCAACCTTGCCATCCGGGGTTAAGATTCCAAAAACCACACCCTCGGTTTTGGTGTCTTTGGCGAGCCGCAGATCCCGGAGCATCTGTTGAAATTCAAGATCCGAATAGCAAAAATCTCCCATCCGAGGACGAATGAGCACGTGGATGGGAATCTCCAACACACTTTTGGCAGAGGTGATGGCACCCAGAGAGGGGGTTAGCCCGCCCACATCCAAACAAGAACAAAGTTCGATTCTGTCTGCGCCCGCTTCCTGGGCAATCACGGCGGATTCCACT
>Ga0116234_1212086_pt1 | contig 9211 bp, 1 predicted proteins | sample BioSIPRNA_4_FD_89016 | JGI IMG/M metagenome (GOLD analysis project Ga0116234, IMG submission 89016) | Anaerobic biogas reactor microbial communites from Washington, USA - Biogas_R2_A SIP RNA (Metagenome Metatranscriptome) | ecosystem: Engineered > Bioreactor > Anaerobic > Unclassified | place... | reverse complement strand
GTACAGAAAGACTTCTAACAGAAAACCTTCCGACGGCCGATTTTAAAGCCGACCGTCGGAAATTTCAGAGGAAAATCTCAGAAAACATCGAAATCAACGGACAGATCGTCGGTTTCGAGGGATTCGAAAGCAGCGTCAAGCTCAGCCAACGCGGCCGGGTAGACAAGATCTTCGTCACCGGCGTCCATAAGGTAATTCTTACGGAGATAGCTGTAGTCACCAGGGCCGACAATGCCGTCACCATCGATATCGGCGGCCGGATTCCAATTATCATCTCCAACGGAGGAGAGATAAGCGGCCCGGAACAGAGCCAGGTCGGCGGGACCAATGGTTCCATCACCGTCGATGTCCATCGGGCAAACATTGAGCGTGATCTCGTTCGACCAATCACTGACAAGGTCGCCGACAATCGCACGAACCTTATAGGTCACATTGGCACCATAGGTCAGACCGGTAACAACGGTGGTCGTATCAGTAGCCGTAACCGTGAGCCAATTCTGACCGTCGATTGTGTAACCTACCTCGTAGCTAGCGATACCACCGACATAGGTCCAGGCGACCTGATGGCGGTTCGCTCCGGCAGATGTAACCGAATCGAGAGTCGGAGCCGCGGGGGTTACGCTGAACGAAGCAGAGTAGTACTCGATGTTGACATCGGCAATCGCACCTTCGCCGCCGCGACTCAGATCAAGAGCCTCAACAACGACACCATCGACCGTCGGAGCGCCGACGCCGACCGTGGCAAAACCAGGAGCAGCAACGGTAAAGGTCACCGCGCCAAGAAGTGCCCAGCTGTCAACACCGAAATCTTCTCCTTCGATTGCGGTCAGACCGCCGAATGTGGCGATCAGACCGTCGGTCGATGTGTCGGCCATTGTCATATCGGCAAAGATACCGGAAGGCAACACGATGCTGAGATCGAGAAGCGCGTCGGTATAGTCGACATCAACGTAACCGCCGGTAATTCCGTTAACGCTATCGTCCACACTCTTGACCCAGACCAAAGCGTTGACCGTATCACCGTATCCGGCAGTAGTGATCGTCGAGACCGGAACATCTACCGAGATTTCCTGATCCGGAATAGAATCGGACAGAGTCACGAGAACGTAAATCTTGGCACCTTGATATTCGAAGGCGCCGACATCTTGCGTGAAACCACGCAGACGCTGATCGCCGTTCAGGTCAAGAAGGCTTGACGGTGCAGTCAGATTCGTTGCGTCAATGGCAACCGAGTGCGGAGCAAGGGTATAACCACCCTCGACGAAGAGGGCGTCACCGGCCTGAATCTGGTAAGAATCGGCATCGGCGGCGAAGGAGTTGGAATTTGTAACGTTGTCGTAGTAGGTGTTCACGTAACTCAGTCCAAACACGTTGGTAACGTCGCCGATGATCGAGTAAAGGGCGGTCATCGCACCGTCGTTGTAAATGTCAACGCCGGAACCGTTCACAACTGTATTACCGTAAATGGTGGAATACCAAGCCGTGGCACCGACACGCCCCATAAAGATACCACCAGCGGTTGCACCCTTGGAGCCACCGTAAGCGGTGTTGTCCGCAACCAAAGATTGGATGAAGTGAGTCGTGCCGTAAGATGCAATCGCACCACCGCGAACCGATGTCTTCTGGACTGTCGAACCGTCAAGGTTACCACCGGCAACATTATCGGTGATCACACAGTCATTGAAGCGGGTTTCGAAGCAGGAAGGAATATAAAGCGCACCACCCTGGATGTCACCGGCACCGTCGGTGTCGCTGGCAATGTATGCGCAGTTTTCGGTAATGGTGCAACGGGTGAAATTGTTGTAACCACCGGCAATGTAGATAGCACCGCCGTAGGCGTAGTAGAGCGCTTCCGCCCCTGCAATGTTCCCGACGAAGTTACAGTCGGTGTAATTGAACGCACGATCCGCCTCCGCACCGAAACCGGTCGGATCGGCAAAGATCGCACCGCCCATACCGGACATCGTTCCGAACGCTTCGTTTCCTTCGAAAGTGGTTCCGTTGAACGTGGAAGGTTTCGTCGCGTAGTCAAAATAGATCGCGCCGCCTCGTGCGAACGCTACGCCGGTACTCTTGTTCGCCCTGAAGACCGAATCGGTATCGGTAATATTACCCGCCATGATTTTGAATGCACCACCGTTGCTGTTGCTCGTGTTCCCTTCAAAGAGGCAGTTTTCGGTAACGACGCGAATTTGGGAGAGATCCGAGGAGTAATAGGAACCCCAGTGAGTCGCGTAAATCGCCCCACCTTCGCCAACAGCACTGTTATTGGTGAAGGTTGAGTCGGTAATCGTGAGATTCCGCATCTCGGTGTAAATCGCACCACCACGACCGGAAGCGGTGTTACCGGTAAACGTCGAATTCGAGATCTCGATGGTGAAGGCGTTATTGTCGGCCGTTGCAGTAATGGCCCCACCGTCACCGTTCGTGGCTTTGTTGTTCTCGAAAGTACAGTCGCTAACGAACACGTTCCCGTAGACGTTCCAAATCGCACCCCTGCTGGAACCGGCACTCCCATTTCCGATGAACGTACAGCCATCAAGGCGAGCATTCAGACCGGTCACCATCATCACACTACCGTAACCGCCATTGTTGTTAGTGAAATTGCAGTCCGTGAATGTAACATCCGCCAAGCCCCCACCCTGGCAAGCCCAGGAGGCTTGGAAAGCGGTGCCGAAGCCGTCGTTGGTAAGATTCTGGAACGTCAACCCGTTGAAAGTCACGTTGGCGTCATTCGTGAGGTAGAAGATAACGAAATCCTCACCGTCGAAGACGATGTCGTTACCACCGTCAATCACCAAACCGTTATGATTCGGAGTAAGCTCAAGGGTGTTGTCAAGGTTGATCGTGGTCAGACCATCTGCGAAGGTAACGGTGGTACAACCACCGGTGCCGTAGTAGACCGTCAGGGCTTCACGCAGCGAGATCAGGCCGTCGGCGGCATCAACAACGTCGTCGGCCGTGGTAACGACCATCGACGCGGCTTCCGGTTCAACAATGTTACCGGTAAGCGTCTCGTCAACCGGAGCATAGTAGTTCGACGCAAGGTCGCCGGAAACGGTGTATGTCACGGCAACATCCCAAGTGCCGACCTCCGGAGAAGCGAACTCACCGGTGGCCGTCACGGTAACATCATCGTACAGGGTTGCAACGTCACCGACAACGACGTTGGCAGTGGTTGTGCCGTCGTAGGCATGGTCCTTGACATAAGAACCTTCGACCGTGAGTTGCAACGGAGTGATCGAAACCGTGACCGATGTGTACAGGTCGTTAGCTTCCGCAATACCGTAAACCCAGACGTAGACGGTGTGATCGCCCGCATTACGGAGAGAAAGTTCTTCAACCCAGTTGCTTTGATCGAGCGAGTAGAAGATCGCGTCGTACCCGGTCGGAGCGTAAACCGCTTCAATCGCGACATGGGAATCGCCATCAAAAACTCCTGTGTAGGGAGTGAAGGTAATGGTGTATTCGTAAGCGCCGGCGTCAACATTCGTTCCGCAGATACGGTCGTTTCCGGCAAAGTCGTAATCGATGCCTTCGGCATAAGCATTGTCACCGATTTCGATGGCTTCCGAATAGGGGCCCAGGTTCAGGTTCCAATCGACCCAAGCGTCGGCAGACCATTCGGCCGAAAGATCGGGACCGGCAACGAAATCAGGCTCTTCGCCGTCGTATGAACCGACCATTTCAACATTGGCGTTGCCGCCGTAGTTGAGCGCAACAATCGTATTATAAATCGAAGTTGTTGCAGATTCGGCACCGTAAACGGCATAACCTTCTCCGGAATTGTTACCGGTGATCGTGGAACTGTAAACCGCGGCAGCCCCGGCATTGTACAGAGCGGCACCTTCCGTAGCAAGGTTGCACAGAATCAGCGAATTTGTAACAACAACGTTACCGGTGTTGTAAATCGCGCCGTAAGATTCTTCCCCCGAGGAGGTATTACCGGCAATAACCACGTCGGTGACTTCCATTGTGCCGTCGTTGACAAACACGCTGGCGGTAAAACCGGTGAAGACACCACCGTCAATGAGAAGACTGGCACCTTCCGCGACATCGAACGCACCATGCAGACCGTCATCAGACATCGTGAAGATGACGCCGTCGGCAATAAGAGCGACGTCACCGGTAATTTCGATGGCGCTGTCGATGTTAACGGTCTCGACAGCAAAAGTCACGGACTCTTGCGACTCATAGGCGTAGGCAATAGCCTCACGCAACGAGATCAGGCCGTCATGATCGTTGACAACATCGTCACCGGTGGTAACCACGGTCGAGGGCTCGTCACGCAACTGGTATTCGTACGCACCGTAATCAACCGTCGGTCCACAGAGACGATAGTTGTCGGGCGCCCCGTTAAGGTCAAACCCATGAAGCTGGCTGCTGAAGGGCTCGGTGGTGATGTTGGTCCCATTGATGGCCACCGAATCATCGGCCAGTTCGTAACTGCCGCCAGCAAAGAGAGAATCGCCGTCCTGGATCGTATAGCAGTACTCATCGGCAGTAAATTCGTTGCCGATGATCTGAGTAGCATCATAAAGCGAGTAATTGAACGCCAGGTTGCCACCCTGCCAAATGTCACAACCGGCACCATCCCAAAGGTTGTCGCCCGGGGAAACGTTACCGTACACGATCGATCCGAGGATCGTCGTGGCAGCGCCATTGAAGATACCGCCACCGACGGAATTGCTCGATCCGAGCGTCTCATTGTTCGTAATCGTAGAGTAATAAATCGCGCAACCGAGATCACTTCCGAGATAGATACCGCCACCGTAGCTCGGCGAGGAATAACTGATTGCGGTGTTTTCGGCCACGAGACACTGGACCAGATTCAAAACACCACCGCCGGTCATATAGACACCGCCGCCCATCGCGTTCAGGGTGCCGTTACCACCGTCATTGGCGTGAGCGGTATTCCCAACGATACTGCAGTTGTAAAGGCTGAGGGTACCACTACCATATTCACGGTTGATGGCACCACCCCAAGCCCAGTAGTAATCCGGAGCGTAGGCTTGGTTATCGAAGAACTCGGAGTCGCTGATGGTTATGTTGCCGTTTTGATCGGTGAAGTGAATCGCACCGCCCTTACCGGCATAAAGACCGGTCGCGAGATTCTCGATGAACTGAGAGTTACTGATGGTGCAGGTTCCACCGTAGCCGCTGTGAATCGCACCGCCGTTGGTGAACGAACCGTTGGAGACATTTCCACCAAACAAGCAACCGTCGATAGTATAATTACACCCGGAGACCTGAAGAGCACCGCCGGCACCGGTGGCAGTATTGTCTTCGAAGGTGCTGTCGGTCAGATTCAGGGTAACCCCGTTGAAGTTGTAAACACGAAGCGCACCGGCATCGCCGGCGTTCGCTTTGTTACCGGTAAACTCACAACCATCAATGGTGACCTGTTTGGTGCTATTCGCGCCGGTAGCCGTAGTGACCGCACCGGCCGATTTTCCGGCGGTGTTGTTGGTGAACACGGAGTCCGAAATGAACGTATTACTCATTTCAGAGAAGACCGCGCCGCCGTGACCATTGGTGTAGTTACCTTCGAAGGTCGAATTTTCGATTCTCAGCGTGTAATTGCTGTCGGTCGTAGCACAGATGGCACCACCGTCCCCGGTCGATGTATTATTCTCGAACGATGTGTTACTGACGTACAGATTGTTCCAGATGTCCCAGATAGCGCCGCGGGAAGAACCGTAGTTACCGGAGAAATTACAATCAATGATGCTGACATTCAAACCGGTCACCATCATCACACTCCCGTAACCGGCAGTGTTGTTGGTGAAATTGCAGTTCGTGAATGTAACATCTTTCCAGGTTCCGTTTTGGCAACCCCAGGCGGCCTGGAAGGCGGTGCCAAAGGCCTCGCCGGTAATGTTTTGGAATGTCAATCCATTGAAAGTCAGGTCAGCGTCATTCGTGAGGTAGAAGATGACGAAATTCTCTCCGTCGAAGACGATGCGATCATCGCCGTCAATCACCAAACCGTTATGATCCGGTGTAAGCTCGAGGGTACTGTCGAGGTCGATCACGGTTAGGTCGTCGGCGAAGGTAACGGTGGTACAACCGCCGGTGCCGTAGTAGACCGTCAGGGCTTCACGAAGCGAAATGAGGCCGTCGGTGTCACTGATAACATCCTGGTCGGTCGTGACAACCATCGAGGGAGCCTCTTTGGCTTTGATTTCGCCCATCAGAATCTCAGTAACCGGAGCGTAGTAATTGGAGGCCAAATCGCCGGAAACAGCATAAGTTACGGTGACATCCCAGACACCGATCTCCGGGGAAGCAAATTCGCCGGTAGCCGTCACGGTAACATCGTCATAGAGGGTCTCGACATTGCCGACAACGACATCGGCAGTGGTCGTACCGTCGTAGCCCTTGGTTTTGACGTAGGAACCTTCAACAGTCAGTTGCAATGGCGTGATCGTGCCGGTAATCAGATAGGTCTCTTCATCGCCGTAATCGTTTCCACACCAGACATAGAAAGTGTAGGTGCCGACATTGCGATAGGTCAGCTCGTCGCTCCAACCCTCGCCATCTTCGGAGTACATCACCCAAGTCACAGGACCATCGAGGAGCGCAAGATTCTGGTTTTCGCCATTGTAGACGACCGTCGCGGCATAAGCCGTGCAAATCTGTTCGACAGCACCGATGTCAATCGCACCGTTGTAGAAACGAGCATTGCCTTTGGCGTCAAATTCGGTGTCATTGTAGGAACCGTTACCAGCATCAAACGCCTGATTATTCCCCCAGAGAGTGTAACCATCGGCCGCAAAGAGATCACCGCCGTTATAGAGGACGCAGTTGGTTCCGAAGTTGACCGTCGACAGGTTGCAATCACCGCTAATCGTAACGGATCGATCGAAGTTAAAGAGATTTCTCGGATTAACAATGATGCTGTTGTAGAACGAGAAGGAAGCGTTGGTATCACCACGAAGGGCAGAACGGGTATTGTTAGAGATTGTGACGTTGGTTCCCGTGTTGGTTCCTCCCGAGGAGGAAATTCCCTGGTTGTTGCCTGAAACAACGACATTGGTGAGAGCCAGATTACCCGCATAGTTACGGATTGTGCCGTTCGGGGCGGCGTTATCAACGAAAATGGTGTTGGAAACCTCAACCGAGGTGTTACTCCACTGGTAAAGGGCGGCACCGTAAGCACCTGTCATATTTTCGGAGAAGTAAGAGCCGCTGATATTGGCCGAACCTTCTTTATCGACGAAAATCGCACCACCGTGGGTCGCGGCTTCATTACCACCAAAAACCGAATCGACAACCGTAAGAGAGGCTCCGACGGCAGAGTAAACCGCACCGCCGTATTTGGATGTCTGGGAATCGGTAATCGTCACACCAAGGAGGGTCAGTTCGCCGGCGTTGTAAACGGCACCACCACAAGTCGCGTGAGTGCCATTGGTCAGAGTCAGTCCTTCGAGAGCAATATTACCCGAATTGACTTCAAAGACACGGCTTTCATAAGCCGCATCGATACTGATAACATCGGCTCCGTCAATCGTAAAGGCAACCTCGGAATCAATCACCAGAGCGCCGTTGGCCAGGGTGATCGTACCGGCGAGATCATCGGCAAAAGTGATCGTCGCTCCGATCAGGTTCTGATAATAACAGGTTTCGGCATAGGCGATCGCCTCGCGCAACGAGGTGAGGTTGTCGTACGGATCGACAACATCTTCGAGGGTCGTGACAACGAGAGAACCCGGTTCCGGAACGTCCGCCGCAAAAATCGTAAGGGTAGCGGCCGCGATATAATCGTTGTGGCCGGTACGGGAAACAACGACGGTGACTTCGTAAGAACTGTCTTCGGTGGCAGACCCATAAAATTCCGGGTTTTCGTCGTAGTCAACACCGTCATAGGTATAAACGACAACGTCACCTTCCCGCAGACCGGAAACCTCAATCGTGTGGGGAAGAAGGTCATAGTCGACCTCTACGTCGGAAACAACGACATCTTCGATGTCGATGGCTGCAATACTGGCCTGACAGTCCACGGAATCGGAAGCCAGCGTGTAATACGCCGCGGCTTCTCCCGCGAGAGCGTAATTAACCGTTACGTCATAATCGCCGGGAAGGGCCTCGGGAAATGCACCGGCTACCGTGACGTAAACATCGTCGGTTCCGATGATCCCTTCGACCTCACCCAAAGTGATGTCCGCATCGGTGGTGCCGTCATAATCTTTATCGGCAACCGTGGTTCCGCTAACGGAAATCTCCTTGGCGGCAATGGCGACATCTGCCGAAGCATAGAAGTCGTTATAACCCGCTCGCGATACCTTGACAAAAACAGTTCCCTCACCAAAAACGAATTCGACAGGGGCTTCGCCGTAAACCATACCGTCGGCCGAGTAGAAGATCGTGTCACCTTCTTCGGTACCGTTGACCGTCACGGTGTGCGCGGAACCGTCATAAACGGCAGTGTAACCTTCTACCGTCACTCCTTCGATTACCGGAAGCGGCGCATCGCCGTTAACGGTAAAAGTGGTAGAAGTGAATGCCACCGCGTAGGAGCCGTGCACGTCAAAATCTTCGCGAATGAAGTTCCAGCTTTCTTTTTCAACACCGCTTCTGTTACGGGCCATTCCGTTACTGAACTGATAGGTGCCGGCAGTCGTGGCGGTGAAAGAATAGGTGCCAAAAAGAGCCCATTGGGTGTAACCGTAAGCATCGGTCATGCCGGCGGGATTACCGCCAAACGCCGAGATGTACTCGTTGGTGGAATAGTCGTAGCCGTCGTTGATCGTGTCATTGGGAATAATGGAGCTCTCAAAGTACGCGCCGGGGGTAAAACCTCCGCCGTCGTAGTACAGGGAACAGTACCCTGCCTGGACACCATATTCGGGATCGTTGCTTTTGACGTAAACGGAAACATAGACCGTGTCGTTGACATCTGCTTCGGTGATGAGGTTGACGCCGTCACCCACGCTCACGGTGGGATCGTCAACCTCCGCAACGGCCGGGACTGCGTCGGTAACAACGATAGCCGTCGCGACCATCGCATCATCCAAACCCGTAGTCCCCGTACCCCAAGGCACTGCCGTCAAGAGGGTACGTTCCTCAAGACTTTCAAGTTGGAAGCGACGATTTTTTAGTAAACTCATGTAAATTCTCCTTAGAAACTAAAAAAGAAACCCAAAAACAACCCTCTTGCTGGTACCGCGCAACTCCTCACATCAACAATAAACCCCCTACAAAAAACTAT
>Ga0116234_1057686_pt1 | contig 9292 bp, 16 predicted proteins | sample BioSIPRNA_4_FD_89016 | JGI IMG/M metagenome (GOLD analysis project Ga0116234, IMG submission 89016) | Anaerobic biogas reactor microbial communites from Washington, USA - Biogas_R2_A SIP RNA (Metagenome Metatranscriptome) | ecosystem: Engineered > Bioreactor > Anaerobic > Unclassified | place... | reverse complement strand
TAATACCCAGAGATAACAATTTATACAGTACCATTTATTTTTATACTGTTTAAAGACTCCTCCATCAGTAAATTTTTTGCTACACATACAGCAACGATATTCTTCCGGCTCTGCGTTTGCCATATGCTTATTGTCAAGATCGAGTTCTATTTCCAACTCTTTTGTTTCAGCGTTACTTTGCATCTTTCTGATTATTATAAAGATTATTGCGACAACCAGCCCTACAGCTATTATTGTAAGTGATGTGTTCATTGTCCCTCCTTATTTGATTTTTTGACTTATCGCAATGAACCCAAGTATTGCACACATAGCGGCTAATAATATTGCAAAGCAACACAGTATCCAGTAAAGTTGATTTAAAGCTGGAACCATGACGAAAGTTTTAGCCACACTCCTGGACCAGAACGCTAAATATAAAAACAGATAGTAAAAAACTATCGCTATGAAACTGTATACATAATTCATAGTTCCTCCCTTACGCAAAATACAAATACTCCATAGCAAGGCAAACCAGATCAGGCCGGTCCTTAAATACTTGTGATAATTCTTCCACTGATAATTCTTCCACCATTTTGTCTATATTATCAAGTTCGTTCAAAGATTTTTTCTTTAAACGTCTCAAATTGTTGACTTTATCTTTTGCACCCATTTTTACCTCTCTTTATTCTATTTAGTTTTGCGATAGGCCACGGATGGCCTCTTCATTTGTTTGCCTCATAAAATGCTTTTGCAAACCCGTCTGAGCACATTGACCTAATATCTGCATCACACTTTATTTTACCCTTGGCCCACTGCATTTCCGGTATCTTTTCAATTTCCGATTTATGCAGAAAGGCAAGACTCGGTTTGCCACGGCCAGGACGAGTATAAAGCGGGAGTTTATTCGGAACGTCTTCCCATCGTGTGTATAGCCTCGCCGGCATTGTGAAATTTCCCCACAACGCCGTTGATTTCGTCCATGATGCACCATACTGCCACGGCTGATAAACCGCTTTCGGCTCTCCGATAAACTTCCGCAATTCGCCACGAGCCGGGTTTTCCATTACCCACCATTTCGGCTTGGCCTGCTCTATAATCCGCTGGCAATGACGAACAAGAAACATTCCCTTTTCGGTATCGTTTATTTTGCCGTATCCGTTGATTGTTTGGAACTCAGTACAGACCGGATTCGCAATAATGCCATGAACGTTTTCAGGAGGGATGAAGTTTTCAACTCCGATTCTTTCGCCAACCATAATGACCACATACTCTGGGTCGAGCTGATAGTATTTTGAATCGCTCCCAATGTCTGCACAAAGATGTAAAATTGTTTTCATCTCTTCTCCTCTCTTTCATTGTCCCTTCCTCATTTGTAAAATTCCAGTAGCCCGTAAGTAAACGGGTACCATTCTTTATTTTTCCGTACAAATTTGTACAGGTCATTGAATTTGATCTGATTCTTTTTCTTTTTCGCAACATGCGTATTGTTTGGAATGTTGAAATCAACAACCAGAGATCCGATCAATAGCACTGGAACCAGCATTAACCCGATTAGAAACATTTTTGCGCCTGTTGTAAATTTCATTTTAATATCACCTTGTATGTATCGCCAATAGCGACAGGTGCAAAAAACAGTTGTTCTACACCGTCAACTTCGTGATAAAACCATTCGATGTCTTTGTCGTTTACTTTTACGTCTTTCACATTGTCAATTCTTATGACAATTGAACCGATTCTTTCTCCTGTTGCGTTATCTGTCCAGCATCTATAAAACTCATTTTCAGATTCAACAGTTATGCTGAATGATGCTTCAGGGTTCATCAATCCGCATCCAGACAACATTAAGGCTGATAGTAAAATTAAAGTTTTCATGTGTCACCTCTCTGTTAATTGTGTTCTAATCTTTCGACGCTTTTGCCTAATTCGTAACCTAATCTATAAGCTAAAAATAATTTATTTGTTTCTCCATTTTCGTATATAATCCCCTTGCACCATAATTCTTTTGGTTCTTTGTTAAGGCGCATTTCTGCAAAATTTCTTTCGAAATCGTTCATTAATTCGTAGTGTTCTTTGCTCTTTAGTAATGCCATGCTGTTTTATCCCTTATTAACATTAAGCCCGTAATCGGGCTTAATGCTTTGTTTTGTAATCAACCAGTAACTTGTTCAGATAAAGATTTGAGAAGATCTTCAGCTATCCATTTTGCAGAATTTGACCGGTGTCGTTGCCAGCAACCATTATACCTCGACCACCTAAAACCCGACCTTTTTAATTTTTGTCTTATTTCATATTCCGGTTTTCCGTCAAAAAACAATTGTAGTCGATTTTCTTCAACATTATCAACTACTTTAACCCCGTTAATCTCTTTTTCTGTAGTTTCTTCATTGCTCCTTTTTTCAAGCTCAGCGATTCTTAATTTGCAACCTCTGATAGTAGCATTATTATTCTGCAAAGAATATGAAGGAAACCCGATTGATCCGCAAGTCCCCGGTTCAAACAATTTGTTAGCCTGCTTTTCATTAAAGCCAATTTCCACAAGCTCTTTAATCGCTTCCGGTGATACATTTTTGTGTTTTCTTATAATTCTATTTGCGTCTTTCATCATCTTTTGACAATTTTCTAAGCCTGCCAGCTTCTCTTTTAGTTTCGTTATCGCTTCGGGATCATCCGAAAAAATAGCAGTGTTATTTTCCGCTGCTTTCGCCCGTTTTGCATAATATTGCGCTTTGCTGCTTTCATTAACACTTTTTCCCATATAATTATTAGATCTCTCTAATGTTCTCCGGTGCCTTCCCTCGCTGTGGTGCCCAACCAAAATAGGCTGACCGAATGGTATATGTTCAACTAATTTGTGCGAATGCTCATAGTAAGCATTCGATCGTGATTGCGCTTTTTTTGCTCGCTCCTTTAATCTCTCAATTCTTGTTTCTTTTCTCTCTTCGTAGTTCATGTGTTCGCTCCTCTGTTTAGATGATAAAAAGACGTTAAAAAGCTGTTAAAAAGATGATAGCCCGCCGAAGCAGGCTTTGGCGTTAATTACGATAAGTGGATCGGAACTGTTTTCCAGCCACTTGACACTGTAAAAAAGTGCCAGTATTCTACATTTTCTACACGGCCGTTTATATCGTCATATGTTGACGATTCAACGACTACACAGTATCTTGACCGTGGAACTAATACAGTTTCAACGACCGTTTCAAACCTGTCGCTCGAGTCTTCTTGTTGAATGATATCGCATTCTCCTCTGTGAAGTAAAACTTCATAAGAACCACTCCAGCCCGAACAGCCTCCGTATGATCCCCGGAGGCGTTTCGTTAATTCCCCGTTCCCTTTGCTTCCGGTAACCAGCCGGAAGATATCTGACTTTTTGATTTGATATTCTGTTCTATTAGTAAGCTGGTCAAGACTTTTTACATCTTCTATCCATTTCGGTTCTTGTTTTTGGTCTTGTTCCGGTTCTTCCGTGTACTTCAAAAGATTTTTTCTGATATTCATTTTAAACCTCTCCTCTGTTAAAGTTGTGCCCGCCGTAGCGGGCTTTGTGTTATTTTTTCTCAAGAACTGCGTCTATTTCTGCAATACGTTTTTTAAGAGCCTCCTTTTCCGCAATTAGCGCATCACGATTAATAGTTTTAGCCTCCTCTATTTCAATACTATCACACCATTCGGGGTCATCTACGAGCTGTTGAGCCTTTGGACGTGGAACGTCCAACAATTTAAACTCAACACTACCGTCTACCCGAGTGGTCCAATTTTTCATCGATCCGCCAGATGTAAACCCCCCGTTTAAAACAATGACTCCATCAGATGTCTCTGCTCCCGAATCCCTCCCCCAGGCACGGGCTACTATACGTCCACCCAGAGTTAAGGGTCCTTTCTCTGTATACCCGCGCTCTGCCACACAAATAAGTGTGACAGTCTCGACAGATATATCCCATTCGCCATAAACATCCATATACAAAGACCGAACCTGCTCCTCTGCTGCAATTGGGTAAGACCAAGACTCGCCATTCCAACGCCCTGACAGCGTTTTTGCTCGAGCTGGTAAGTCTGGAGAATATGGACTCTGAACGAGGATACTGTTTTCTGTGCGAGTGATTTTTAACGACATGTTTTCCCTCCGTTTCCTATCTCCCGGTTCCTCCGGGCAGGTAGCCGGTGCTTCCGGCTGTCTCAATCATCTATCTATAATATACCACAATTTTAATAAAATTGCAAACATTTTTTAATCTTTTTTTAAAAATAATGAAAATAATATAAAAAGTGCTGTTTTTGGGCTAATTTTGGCAGTTTTGAAGATAAAATATTTTATATATACTGATACATTATTATATATGCGGATTTGGGCAGGTCAGGCAGGTAGTGCAGATGTGTGTGATGATGATTACTTGGCAGCTAATAAAACGATGCCGATTATCAGACTACTCAAACCAGATGCAAGCGTACCGATTGCCATGACATAGAACCAGTTTAGCCGGTTGTAAATCGTTTTTATGTTTTCGTTAATTGACACAATGCCCTTCTCTATATTTCCAGATCGTTCATTGCAAAGTTCTTTTGAAACACCGTCCATGTTCATTTCCCTTTGTTATGGTTCTTTTTCCAGTTCTTTACAGCCTCAAGTATACCTGTTGCGCAAGCTACTATCCCGCCGTAAACCTTTTCTGGTGAAACTGATATTCCGTAATTGGATACAAATTCCGAAACGTCAACAGATACTTGATTTGCAGCAGCGGCAAGAGCACCGACAATAATTGTTACGATAACACCTTTCTTAATAGTAACTGATTTTTTGTATTCAGTATATTGCTTTTTCATAATAAAACTCCTTTTTATAACCATTTACACCTTTTAAGAACTGGCTTCAACATTTTGTCAACACCGTACATTTTGTAATATCGCATTAACGACTTTGTGTAGCAATAGTAATGATGGTCAATAATCGTAAAGGGAAAGATTCTCCTGTATGCTGGCTTCGTTCCAATTTGCATTTCAGAACCTGCATGTTTACCAATTCCAAAATCAAGCCTTGTTACTAAATCCCAGTTGTTAACGATTCTTAAATTTAATCCAGAACATTTATCTATCTCTGCTTCAAATTCTGCATTACCACAAACCGAAGAACCGAAATTAATACATGTTGACGTTATATTGAACCTTGTTTGCAAATACCAGTATGTAAATTGCGCCATTGCACCACCGAGCGAATGCCCTGTACAATAAACGGGCTTTTTTCCATCATAATTATTTTTTATATATCGTGCTATCTCTAAAGCAAAATACGAAAATAGATCATAAAATCCGCTATGTGCACCTAATTGATTTGGGATTATTTTACAATTATTAAGCCATGCCATTAACCCGTCAGTTCCTCTGAATGTAAATACAAGCTTGTCTGGTTTGTCCAGAATATACATGTATTCAATAACGTTATGCATTTCAAGAAATATGGAATCCGGGTACCGGGCTTCAACATGATCAGAAATGTAATCAGTCATATCATCATCACCATCACCGGAATCATGTTTATTGTACCTGCAAAGCTCTGCAAGTTTCCACATTTCTGCAACTGTATAAGGTAAACCTTTCATAGCATCTCCAATAATGTTTTTTTGAATGCTACCCTGTCCAGCATAAAACCAGGGCATAGTTCGTGATGATATTCGATTGTTAACGTTTTATTGTAAGCCCTGCAAAGATCATGATACAGGCGTGCGCATTCGTTAATTTGATTTCCATTTGGTTCGTATAAGTTAAAATCTCCGACTATACAAACACCAATTGAATCTTTATTTTCCCCCAGAGCATGTGCGCCTATCATTCGTATATTTCGGCCATGCTGAAACCTGCCATTTACAGGAACAACAAAATGATACCCTATTCCTTCAAAACCTCTTTCATTGTGCCATTTACCTATGATGTCAACATCGCCAAAATCACTTAAAGAGTGATGAAAAATTACTCTATTAGTTTCAGATCTTAGCTTCATAGTAGTAAATCTAAGTTATTTTATTCCTTTTTGCCAACTTATTTTTCAATACTTCGATTTGTCTGTCTTTTTTATCAATTATTTTTTGCTGTTCATTCACAATATCACAAAGTGTTTTTATTTCATTTCGTATATTAATGTGCATATCTTCAAGCCAAGTCGAATAAGCTGGCCAGTTTTTTGCTTTACTCATACTTAAACCATCCTTTTACGGACTATATTCTGTTCCAAGGCAGAACCACACTCCATTATAATGTATAAACTCTGCTGCGCCGTAGTGCCCTATTGATCGCCATTGATAGTTGCCAGACGCACCATATCGCACTCCAGTGAGGTAAACTGACGCTTTTAGTATTTTCACCGTTTGTCCATTTTTAACGCCCGTTGTGCCGAGCGTTATTTCTTGACCATTGGTCCTCCCATCGCAGATATAAACTCCTTTGGTCGGATTCAGCGTTTGATTAGTGGAACCAATATATTCAAATTCGCTGTGAATAATTGATGGATTGCCGCTGTAAACAATCGAAGCACCATTAAAATTATGTTTTGTTGCAGTGTATGTAAGATTACCAGCTAAACTTGGATCTGCTTGAAAATCGTAACTGTATCCAAAAATATTTGGACTGTCTCCACCTACTAAGCCATCTGTACCACCAAAACCAAGAACACCTATACCGTATTTTCTGCCCAACATTAAAGTATCAGCAAGATCATGATCAAGAGGTAAAACTGTATCTTGCACTTTGCCGATAGTCACTTTATTGTCAGTAGTCATAAGCATTTTTATAGTATTAGCATTCTTTGATATACTTACAGAATCACCGCCTTCAATACATACTTTTTCCCCACTTATCAATTGCATTAAGCCATCAGATTTTATATCAAAAAAACTTTTTGCATACATGCCGATTGAACCTTGCCCATAAGGTGCGTCGATATGCCTAAAAGTTACGCCGTAATTTTTAACATCTTGCCCTAAATCGATCCTAATGAAATTAGAGTTTACAGGTTTTATTTGGGCTGCTTTCACTGTATCATCAAACGTATTCACACCTGTAAACACGTTGTTCGCATCGAGCTTAGCAAGATTCGCCGTATCCAGATTGCCTCCGTGCCAGATTTCACGCCATGGTTGACGAGTGCCTCCGTGCAGGCCACCGAAGTACAGTTTGTTCTCGTTAGCTCTACCTATAATATCCACTCCATAACCATTAGAATTGGCACTGCTTATATGTATACCATATGCAGGAACAGATAGTGGATTAGACGGATCATCTACTAACAATGTATAAAATGCAGATACGTTGTTGTTGTCTAATGGGTTTGATGCTCCATAGTTGTAACTACGTCTGATTGTTTCGCCCTGAACCAAATAGTCTGGGTTAAAACTCAGGCGTGAATTTGACAACGTGCCAGAAGTTATATTTCCAGCATGTATTTGAGATTGACCAGATGTTTGGAGATTCGTTTTTGTGTAGTAATCAGAAGGATCAAGATTGCCGGAGTGCCAAGCTGTATTACCATTTATTGTTACACTGCCTCCGAATGGGTTTAATCGTAGCTCTCCTTTAACCCCTCCATATACAGGATCTCTATGCCCAACTTGTATAAATGATTTACGTTGATTTTGTGGATATCCTGTAAAAAATGCCATTGTATTATTGTACGCTGTCAATTTGATCTGAGACACCACATTCCAATTTGTCTCGCTGTTAGCATCGTTATCGGCAGTGACATCATCTATATCAATACCTGTAGAATTATTGCTATGTATAAATCTAAAAGCTACGCTATCAGTGGTGTTCAAATCCTGATCAAAATGATCATGATCTTCTGGTGTAAATTCAGTTGGCTTATTAGTCACGTTTCCCCAGTGCACATCAGCCTGTCCATCCATTCGTAAGTTCATCTTTGTGTAATATCTGGTATCATGATCATGGTTTTCAACTGGATATTCAGTTGGCTTATTAGTCACGTTTCCCCAGTGCACATCAGCCTGTCCATCCATTCGTAAGTTCATCTTTGTGTAATATCTGGTATCATGATCGTGGCCTGCATCTGATTTACCAGCCAACATGTCATGCAGGCCAGTCACATCTGACGTATCATGTACGTGTCCAGTATCAGATTTGCCTAACAATATACTATCAATTTCACTTTCCGTAAAAAACGGTAACTTCAATATCGGAAAATTACAGATATAATTATCCGTAGCTTTCACAAGTATCGAATCGGCTTCCATTGCCTCATTTGTTACATCAAGCATCAACAATTTCTCTATGTGTGCATTTTCACGCACCAAAAGAGAATCTGTTTTTGTTATAATTGCCGGGAAAATTGTATTAACTAATAATATTAGTATAATTCCCACTCGTAACCTGAATCTATCCATGATTCGCCGTCCTTTCTTACAAGCTTAAATTTACTTTCAGTAGTCGCCATTCCCCAACCATTTGGGAATTCTATTATGCCATCTGAATTTACTTTTAATTGTATCGTTCCACCTGCATATAATTCGCTATGTGTGTGGTCTGTGTCTGATTTGTTACTCAACGCATCATCAATATAATCTTTCGTATAGTAATCTTCCAAATCAGAAAGCATTGCCACACGTAAATAATTGCCAGATTCGTCTGTAATAGCAGCTCTTTTATTTAACCCTTCTGAAATATCCGGTATCTCTAATGCTAATTGACAAGGCTTCATGTGCGCCTGCAATGTGCTTGCATTGTGATTCATCTGCGTAAGGTTCAGATAATCAGCATCAGAGTTTATATATTTACTTTCAAAAACTGGCATTATACAAGCTGCCCTTCATTAGTCAAATCGGGTGTATCTTGTTTTTCAAGTATTTTTTCAGTTGTATTTTGGAAATAACTAACAGTCAATGGTGGTATCATAACCTCATCAATAAGAACAAGCTTACAAGTTACACTATCACTGTTTTTGTTCCCTTCCCAAGATTCAATTACACACCGTAAATCTTCACCGCCTGTAATATGCGGATGATTGAGCTTAATATATGTTCCTATTTCCCAAAGTCTCCCAATATCCCAAGAAACAGTAATTGATACACGTTTTTTCTGCATCCATTCTGTTATTTTTTCCAGTCTCCAAACTGCTGTATAATAATCAGATATCCATTTCTGATTAACAAGATTTTCAGGCATGGGTTCTATTATTTTAACCCTAAACCATATTTTGTGGCATTGGTCCCAGATCCTCTCACCATTTGGTTCACCTATGTTAACTGAATATTCTGTATTGTATGTTGCCTTATCAACATTAGTAATTTTTAAATGCCCTTTGTATTCTTCAGTTGCG
>Ga0116234_1171178_pt1 | contig 9316 bp, 6 predicted proteins | sample BioSIPRNA_4_FD_89016 | JGI IMG/M metagenome (GOLD analysis project Ga0116234, IMG submission 89016) | Anaerobic biogas reactor microbial communites from Washington, USA - Biogas_R2_A SIP RNA (Metagenome Metatranscriptome) | ecosystem: Engineered > Bioreactor > Anaerobic > Unclassified | place... | reverse complement strand
CGTGCCTGTATCCGGCCTGCGAGGCGGATGGACGTGTGGTGGAGACGGTGGAAGGTCTTGTGCTCGAGAGCGGAAGCCTCCATCCATTGCAGCGTACATTCGTGGACTACGGCGCGGTGCAGTGTGGATTCTGCACCCCGGGCATGGTCATGAGCGCCAAGGCGCTTCTCGACAAGTACCCCAACCCCAATGAGCAGGAAGTGAAGGTGGCGCTGGCGGGCAATATCTGTCGTTGCACCGGCTACACCCAGATTGTTGAGGCAGTTCTTGCGGCCGCCGAGGAGATGAAGAAATGACACGAAAGGAAGAACGTCTTCTCCCCGAGGTCGAGCGTGCGGTGCGCGCTCCAGAGGAGCTCGTCGTTGTCGGTAAGCGCATTCCCAAGTCGGACGCTCTGTACAAAGTACTCGGCCAGGCTCAGTACATCTACGATATGCAGCTACCAGGCATGTTGTACGGCAAAATCCTGTGGAGCGAACGCGCTCACGCCAAGATCATTTCCATCGATACTTCTGAAGCGGAGAAGGTTCCCGGTGTGCGGGCGGTCATCACAGCCCAGAACACGCCTGAGATCCGCATAGGATTCATGAAGGACCAGCCGGTCTTGAAGAAGGATAAGGTTCGCTCCTTCCGTGACGAGGTGGCTGCAGTTGCCGCTACCAGCTGGGAAGCGGCCGAGGAAGCCATCTCCAGAATCAAGGTGGTTTATGAAGATCTCCCGGGAATCTTTAGCCCGGAAGAAGCCATGGAAGAAGGCGCACCTCTCATCCACGAAATGGATGCGCGTGGCAAGGAGCTCAAAGACAACCGTATCCGACTCCCGTGGAAGCTGGTGTGCGGCGATCTGGAGAAAGGAAAGGCAGAAGCGACTTGCACCGTGACCACCTCTTACGAGGTGCCGGCTGTGAACCACTGCTGCATGGGTACCTCTGCCTGCATCGCCTCCTTCGACGCAGGTGACAACCTAACTATCTACGACATCACCCAGATCCCCTCTCTGGCCAAGGCAGATTTCCTGGAGGCGCTCAAAGCTATGGGTGCCAAGGGTCGGGTCCGGGTGATCACGCCGACCATCGGCGGTGGTTTCGGCTCCAAACTCGATACCTATGGCTACCAGTACATCGCCATGCTGCTGTCCCATCGGACCAAGCGGCCGGTGAAGATCGTGTTCACGCGCGAAGAAGAATTCTTCGCCACTTCGCCTCGTCAGCAGGCCAAGTTCACCATCACGCAGGGTTGCGACAAGGAAGGCTATCTTACGTTCCGTGAGGTTAACGCCACGCTCGACAACGGCGCATACATCTCCTGGGGTGCTACTACTCCGTCGGTCATGATGATGCCCATGTCCAGCCTATATCGCGTGCCCAATATTGAGTTCAAGTCAACCTGCATCTATACCAACAACACCTGGGCGCAGGCTATGCGTGGATACGGGAACCCGCAGGCCACCTTTGCCATCGATTGCAACATGGATGAACTCGCAGAGAAGGCGGGCATCGACCCGGTGGAATTCCGCCGGCGCAATGCCAACATTCCTGGTGAAGAGACGCCGCAAGGCTTCCTCCCGCGCACTTGTGGGCACCGTGAATGCCTTGAGGCTGTCGTTGAGAAGATGGGATACGAAGGACGCCAGAGCGGCATAGTCGAGGGTACGCCGAAGGCCCGCGGGATGGGTGTAGCCTCACTCATTCACGTGGGTGGTGGTGCCAAGATCTACCGGTCCGACGGTTGCGCCACTTCCATCAAGATCGACGACGATGGCTGGGTGGACGTCTTCTCCGGTTCGCAGGATATCGGCCAAGGTTTGGATACCGTGCTGCGCCAGATCGTAGCTGAGGTTCTAGGATTCAAACCCGAGAAGGTCAAAATCCACGTCGGCGACACCGATACATGTGGCTGGGACGCCGGTTGCCACGCTTCTCGTTCCACATTCGTGGCTGGGAACTCTGCCAAGGTATGTGCGGAAATTGTTCGCGCTCAGATGGTGGCCAACTTTGCCGCCCAGCTCGAAGTTGCTGAAGATGCCATCAGCATAACGGAAGGTGAAGTCCTGGCTCAGACCGACGATCCCGACAAACAGGTCACCAAAGTGGAGAGGCTCCTGCGCCGGGCACACATGACCGGACGTGGCAACACTATGTTTATGGCCTCGAATTTCTGGGAGCCAAATAACAAGCTGCTGGCGGGCGATTTTCACGGGAACTTCTCCATGGCGTACACGTACGGTGTGCACGGGGTGGAGTTGGAGGTAGACACTGAGACCGGACAGGTCGACGTGATCAACTATGTGGCGGCGCACGATATCGGCAAAGCTATTAACCCCATGTTGCTCGACGGGCAGGCGTACGGTGGGATCATGCAGGGCATTGGATATGCTCTCACCGAGGAGATGCTCTTCGACAAGGGCAAGCTTCTCAATCCCAACTTCCGTGACTACAAGATCCTCACCTGCCTCGATGTGGTGCCGATCGAAGCCATCATTGTGGAAACCGACGATCCGGAAGGCCCCTTTGGCGCCAAGGGCGTAGGCGAGCCCGGATTGGTTCCGGTGGCGCCAGCCATTGCGAATGCCATTTACGATGCAGTCGGTATCCGGCTGCGGAGATTGCCCATGACACCCGACCGGGTGCTCGAGGCCCTCTGGGCGAAGGCGGGCAAGGCGATCGCATAGCATGGAGTTGTTGCGGTTTTGCGGGGGCGGGTGGCGATAGAAGTCGACCGCCCCCGGCACAAGATCCGCGTAGGTGTTGTAGGATGATAATGGTGGATACATATGAGGGGAGGGGGTGGATATCTGCGGGGAATATCAATCGTGTAGGCAGCATCGATGGGCCGGATCGTGCAGAATGCATGGCCGGCAAAGGCGCGAGTTGATGCCACACAGAAGAAGGATGGGGATTCATGAAGAAAGCTAGTTGGCTTGTTGCAGTAGTTCTCGTAATCTCACTTGTCGGATTGCTTGCCGGTTGCGGCGAGACCACTACTACTACTACGGCTGGACCCACTACCACCGCTGTAGAAGGCGAGACCACTACTACGGAGGCGGAAGAGGCTCCGGGCGAGCCTGTCGAACTGAAGTTCTCGTTCTTTGCCCCGGAAGGAACCTTCCCCGGCAAGGCCTCACTTTGGTTCATCGAAGAGCTTGAGAAGGCTACCAACGGTCAGGTTACCGTGAAGTGGTTCCCTGGCGGTACGCTGCTTACGGCTCAGAACACGTATGACGGTGTCGTCGAAGGCGTGGCCGACATCGGCCTGTCCTGCCCCACATACGAGCCGGGTCGCTTCCCGCTGCTGTCCCTGAACGATATGCCTCGTCTTTACACCACGGGTACGCAGGGTAGCCTCGCTGTCTATGATGTGACGATGGCCAATAAGGACATTGCGGAACTCAAAGACTTCCACGTTGTGACCATCTTCTCGATGGAGCCCGGCTACATCATGTCCATCAAGGAGTACACCACACTGGAAAGCCTGAAGGGTGCAGAAATTCGCAGCCCGGGGGGCCCCAAAACTCTTGAGGCTCTGGGTGCCATAAGCGTTGGTATGCCGCAATCCGAGGTGGCGCAGGCCCTTCAGACCAACGTTATCGCCGGTATTTACACTTCGCGCGAAGCTCTGGAGGACTTCAAGTACGCTGAAAAGTGCAAGTATGTCCTCGACTACCCCTTGGGCCAGGTCACCTTCCTGGCAGTTATGACGAAGGACAAGTACAACTCTCTTCCGGACAATGTGAAGAAGGCCATTGATGATCTCGGAAGACCGTTCTCGGAGAAGGGCGGAGAGATCATCGATACCACTGCTGCGAGCGGCCTGGAATGGGCTATCGCCGAGGAGGGTGTCAAGGTTGTGACGCTGTCGCCGGAAGAAGAGAAGAAGTTCGACGACGCTCTCGCTCCATTGAGGCAGGGTTGGTTGGATGATCTGGAAGGCAAGGGTCTGCCGGCCGAGGACTTCTTTAAGCAACTACAGGAAGCGGCTGCAAAGTACGCGCAATAGAGCGTAGCTTGTTGGCGATTGAGTCTTCCGATACTTCGTAGGACTCGGTGCGTGGCCCGGCCGGTTGAGCCGGCCGGGCCACGCCTGTGAACGAAAGTTGTTGAATCGACCAATTGAAGTCATAACAAATTCCATCGCGGCGGTCCGCAGATTGGGGCTCAGTTAGAGCCGGCGGGCCGTGGGGGTGGCAAGCAGAAAGGAGGGAGGCGTGCTGACGAAGTTGCAGGTCGCATACGATAAGTTCGGCGACTGGCTAGGCGTCCTCTCGAACTGCATTCTCGTCGGGGCGATGCTGCTGACCGTGGGCAACATCATCACCCGGCAAATCGCATCGCCTTTCGGCGGTACCGCAGAGGTCGTGGGTTGGTGCTCAGCGACGTTGACAGCGTTGGCTCTCGTGTACTCGCAGAAGCGAAAAGCACATATAGCCATTGATATTTTAACGGCCCATTTCAACAAGCGGGTGCGTGCCACGGTGCAGGGTGTGGGTTTCCTCATCGGCACCGTTATCTTTTTGATGAGTGCGTGGCAGATTTTTGCTAGGGCCATCAAGATGCAGCGCAGTGGGATCCTCTCTGAAACTCTCTACATTGCCTATTACCCGCTCCTGTGGGTTCTAGGAGTGTGCGTTGTACTTTTTGCGGTGAAGATACTGATTGATGCACTACTCAAGTTCCGGGAGGCGAGCCAGAAATGAGTGATGTCGGTGTTGCCCTACTTGGCATCCTTGTGCTGGTTATCCTCATGATGCTGGAGATGCCGGTTGCCTTCTGCATGTTTGTGATCGGTTTCTTGGGGCTGTGGATCATCCAAGGTCGGGTCCAGGCGTTCAATATCATCGGGTCCGATATTTGGGGGCAGTTTTCTTCATACGGCATGAGCGTAGTTCCCTTCTTCATATTAATGGGGAATATAGCCTTCCGAGCCGGGGTAACCAACGATCTGTTCCGCGCAGCCTACACGTGGATTGGGCAGGTACGTGGTGGTATGGCGGTTACTACGGTGGTTGCCTCCTCATTTTTCGGCGCCATCTGCGGTTCCAATGCTGCTACGGCAGCCACCATGGGTACCATCGCTCTGCCGGCAATGAAGCAGTATGGTTACGATGACGGTCTCAGCGCGGGTTCCGTCGCGGCCGGGGGCACCCTCGGGGTTATGATCCCCCCCAGCGTGGTGCTCATCGTGATCGGTATCCAGTATAATCTTTCTATCGCTAAGTTGTTTGTGGCCGAACTACCAGCTGGAATTCTACTAACTATTCTGTTTGCCATTTCGGTTCTTCTTGTGTGCTGGCGAAATCCCAAACTGGGACCTGCCGGCCCGAAGACCACCGTTCTGGAGAAGGTCAAAGGACTTCTAGGTATTATTGAGACCCTCATCCTGTTCGTGTTTGTGATCGGCGGGATGTTCGCAGGTTGGTTCACGCCCACCGAGGGCGGGGCGATGGGCGCTTTCGGCGCCATCATTATTGCTCTGGCCCGTCGGAGGCTCACCTGGAAGGGTTTCAAACAGGCTTGTTGGGACACTATCAGTACCTCCACCATGGTCATTCTGTTGGTGGCCGGCGCTGTTGTACTTGGGAGATTCTTGACGGCGGCTTATCTGCCCACTGAGCTTGCCAATTGGGTGACGAGTCTTGATATCTCTAGGTTCTGGGTACTGCTGGTGGTCATGATCGTTTATGTTCTCGGTGGCATGTTCACCGATGCTCTGGGATTCCTGACGCTCAGTGTGCCCGTGTTCTTCCCACTGGCACAGGCCTTGGGCTATAACGTAGTCTGGTTTGCGGTGGTAGCCACCGTCATCACCACCTTCGGCGCCATCTCCCCCCCAGTGGGTGTCAACCTGTACGTGGTTAAGGGCCTACAGCCCGATATGCCCATTGCCACGATTATGAAAGGCTCCATGTGGTTCTATCCAGCCTACGTAGTGACAATCGCCCTGATGATCATCTTCCCGCAAATTGTCACGTCTGTTGTTTCAGTAGCGTAATGGCGATGCCGGGCCGAGGGGGCTTGAGTAGGACACGAAACGGTAACACGGAGGTATAGATGTTCGAGAACGCATACATTCCTTATAAGGGCTACTACTCCACCCCCTTCGTTCGGTGGCAGGGCAGCCTGTCTACTGCGCATCCGGTGCGCTTGGCCGGCGCCACCGCCAAGCGGTGGCTTGCCGAGCGCAAGCCGGACTGGGATCCCATGAAGATTGATTATGTCTTCATGGGCACTACTGTCGCTATGAAGCACGCATTCTGGAATGGACCCTGGGCGGCAGCGCTGTTCGGAGCCGAGCGGACGGTTGGAGTGTGGCTCAGCCTGGCCTGCGCAACCGGGACTACAGCCGTTTTCCAGGCTGCTATGGCCTGCGAAGTGGGTGCCACCGAGTGGGCACAGTGCATTCTGTGTGACCGGGTGTCCAACGGTCCACACTCGGTTTGGCCGAACCCGAACGGCCCCGGTGGCTACGTCGAGCGGGAAGACTGGGTCATGGACAATTTCAATGCCGACCCTTGGACCGGACAGATTGCTATGGTGGCCACCGCCGACTACGTGGCCCAGGAGAACGGCATTACCAAGGAAGAGTGCGACGAGCTCGCCTGGGTGCGTTACCAGCAGTATCAGGACGGCCTCGCGAACGACCGCGCGTTCCAAAAACGGTACATGTTCCCCGCAGAGGTTCAGGTCACCAAGAAGAAGACCGTTCTGGTTGAAGCCGACGAAGGCATCATAGAGACGTCGCCTGAGGCCATCGCTGCGCTCAAGCCGGTGAACGATTGGGGCGTGCACTCATTTGCAGCTCAGACCCACCCGGCTGATGCCAATGCGTCGATTGCCGTCTGCACCAGAGAGAAGGCAAAGGAACTGGCGGACGACGGACCTGAGATCCAGGTAATTTCGTTCGGTTACGCCCGTGCTCCCAAGGCTCGTATGGGCGCTGCACCGGTTCCTGCCACTGAGATGGCACTGGAGAAAGCAGGGCTCAAGCCGTCTGATATCAAAGCCTGGAAGACACACAGCCCCTTCTCGGTCAACGATGTGAACATGGCCCGCAGGCTGGGCATCGATCCGTTCAAGGGCTTCAATGACTATGGTTGCTCCATGATCTACGGTCACCCGCATGCAGCCACAATGGCCCGTCACATTATCGAGCTGATCGAACAGCTGGTGATGGAAGGCGGCGGTTACGGCTGTGCTTCAGGTTGTGCTGCCGGTGACACGGGCGCAACCCTCATCATCAAGGTCGGATAAGGAGGAGCCTTCCGCATGCCAGACAGCACCCTCTATCCCGGATTCAAGAACCCGCTTGTGGGTTCGCCGCGGAAGACCTTGCCTAAGCATGCAGCTATGGTCGGGGCTGGAACTATTGGTCCAGACATTGGCTACTACCTGAAGGCGGCTCTTCCCGATATCAAACTGACTCTCATAGACGTGGTAGAAGAACCTCTGGAGGCAGCAAAGGCTCGTTTTGCGGGCTATGCAGGTAAGGCCGTCCAGAGAGGCAAGATGAAACAGGAGATGGCAGACCAGGTTCTGGCCAACATCTTCTATACCACCAACTACGACGACATAGCGGATGCAGATATCATTGTCGAGGCGGCTACCGAGAGCATCCCACTGAAGAAGAAGATCTTCGGAATGATCGAAGAGAGAGTGGCCGACGATGCCATCATCACCTCCAACACCAGCTCCATCCCGGCGGAGGTCATCTTTGCCGATATGAAGCGTCCGGAGCGGACCACTATCACGCACTTCTTCGCACCAGCGTGGAGGAACCCGGCCGTCGAGGTGATTACGTGGGCCAAGAGCAACCGCGAGGTCGTCGACTATCTCCGCTGGCTGTTTGCGGTTACAGGTAAGGCTCCCGTGGTTACGGCCGACGTTGTATGCTTCATGCTCGACCGAGTGTTTGACAATTGGTGCAACGAAGCAGCCCTTCTGCTTCCGGAGGCAACCTCCAAACAGATTGATACGGTGGCCGAACGATATGTATACGCGGGTCCGTTCTTTGTGCTCAATATGGCGAATGGTAACCCCATCATTGTGGAAACCAATGAGCGCCAGATGGAAGAGAGCCCAGCGTACAAGCCTGCCAACGTTTTCAACAGCGTTGATCGTTGGATCACGAAGAAACCCGGCGAGAAAGCAGAGATGTCTGATGACATTCGTCAACTGATCAGCGATCGTCTGCTCGGCATCCTCTACAGCCAGTCGCTGGACGTTGTTGCACGGGAGATAGGCACTCCCGAGGATCTCGATCTGGGCTGTGCACTGGCGCTTGGCTTCCGGAAGGGCCCGCTGGAGCTGGCCGGTGAGTTGGGTTACGATGAGATCAAGCGCATCATGGAACGCTTGGATAAGGAACGCAACGGTCTCCCCGGCCTCAGCGTTATCGACCAGCTGCCCGCCATGATCAATTTCAAGCAGTACGTTCTGGTGGACAAGCTGGACGACGTGGTGCTCATCACCATTCGCCGTCCGGCGCAGATGAACGCCCTCACGGATCGGGTCACCGACGAAATCCTGGCCGTTCTGCAGGAGTACGCGGACGACCCCAGCGTGACCGGTTTCGTAATCACCGGATACGGCACCCGAGCCTTCTGTGCAGGTGCCGATATTGGCAAGTTTCCCGAGATGTTGGGAGACACGGCGGCGTCTGCACAGTATGCCCGCGACTGCTCGCGTTTGCTGGTCTACATTGACCAGATGACCAAACCAATTGTGGCTGCAGTCAACGGGATGGCCCTGGGCGGCGGCGCCGAACTTGCGATACGGTGCCATTCCATGGTGGCCGGCAGCAATGCCATGTTCCAGTTTCCTGAGATCACGTTGGGTATTCTCCCCGGTATCGGTGGCCTGATCGTTCCCTATCGCAAGTGGCCACAGGCGGCAGCCAAATTTACGGCTATGCTGGCACGTGGGGATCGCATGAACGCGAAAGAAGCTCTGGAGCTTGGAGTGGTGTCCTCACTTGAGGACGAGTATGAAGCTCTTGTGATGGCTGCAGCGGCCAAAGTCCGAGAACTCAAGGATGACGTGCCACCGACCATACCGGCCACGTTGGATATTCCTGCTGACGGGGTAGCCGACCAGGAGGCGGCCGCTATGGACGGCACGCCGCTCTCCAAGGAGGCTGTGGGCATCATTCTCGACGCGGTCAGAGCCGGTGTGAAGGCCCCCAGCTTTGCCGCCGCGCTGGAAGTTGGCTACGAGGCGTTTGGGAAAATCGCTGCTACGGCGGCGGCTAAAGAAGGTATCGGCTCATTCCTAAGCAGGAAGAAGCCGGACTTCAGCGGTATGTAAGTGTGACAGTTAGGTGG
>Ga0116234_1043441_pt1 | contig 9462 bp, 8 predicted proteins | sample BioSIPRNA_4_FD_89016 | JGI IMG/M metagenome (GOLD analysis project Ga0116234, IMG submission 89016) | Anaerobic biogas reactor microbial communites from Washington, USA - Biogas_R2_A SIP RNA (Metagenome Metatranscriptome) | ecosystem: Engineered > Bioreactor > Anaerobic > Unclassified | place... | reverse complement strand
CCCGAAGTGTAGATGATGGAAGCCAGGTCGGAAGACAAAAGTGCGGAGTGCGGAGTGCGGAGTGCGGAGCGTGGAGATGAGACAACGAGGTCGAAAGAGAGGACCGGCGGCTGGCGGCTGGCGGCTGGCGGCTGGTGAGACGATTTCAGAATCAGATGCGTGAGGCCGAAAATGCCTGAATCAGAACCGGTGATCAGCTTGCTGAAGCGAGAGCTGGAGATCAGAATCCTGGCCTCAAGGTCGTCGATGGCGTACCGAAGACCTTCCGGCTTGAGGTCCGAATTCAAGGGAGCAGCAACGGCACCGGCTTTCATGATTCCGTAATAACTGATCACGTATTCGACACAGTTCTCCATAAGGAGGGCAATGCGGTCGCCTTTTTGCACACCCATGGACAGGAGGTGACGGGCAAGATTGTCGGCCCGGATATTTATCTCGGAGTAGGTGACCCTGGTTTTACCGTGGACAATAGCAGCCTTGTCCGGGTAGAGCCGGGCGCTTCGCTCGAGGAAGTGGTGAACAAGCGTTACGGATGGATCAATCGGCTTTATCGGAACCATGGTGTCTTCCCGGATCATAGTTTTCATGGCTTGCAGCATAATCAGCGGGTGCAGGTAGTGCTAAAGCTTCAGCTTCTTACGGGCATACTCTACCTGCTCAAAACTCTGGGGGGAATAAATCTTTTCGATGCCTTCGGCGCGGGGTATGACGCCCTGGCGGACCATGTTCGCGATCTCCCACACATAGGGATGGAACTTTAGGCGTTCTAAGTGGACCTGGTTTGCAAAGGCATTGAGCAAACAGTTTGTTGAATTGGTATCCGTGTTCGTGGGTGTCTTCCAGCCGATACCCTCCAGCTCGATTTTAATCTTCTTCTCGTCATAATTGAAGAATGCCAGGGGGTGCACGTTGGTTGGAAATCTCTCCCTGTATGAATCGTAATAGGAATCAGGAATAAAATAGGATTTCGCCTGGACTTGCACGGTATCAGGCAAACTGCCGATCAGTGCTTTCTGGCTCTGGCGAATAAGCGATGCGTTCGTTTTCATGATGGCGGACTGGATCGGGGCCTGGCCCGGTGACCAGCCGAAAGCAGATAAGGGGATAGACATCTCGATGGCTGTCTTGACGGTGAGACTCTTGACAAAAGCAATGCACGCAGTGCAGATGGAACTGGCACGAAGAAGCGTGGCTGCGGAAAAGATATCGTCACGGGCTGTAATACGGAATAAAGATTTCATTAAAGGCCAGGGGGGCTTAAAGTTGATATGGTCAGCGCCGAGGGCGTCAGTGACGGCTCGAGTATTGTCGAGGGCTGCCGGAGAGACAAAATGATTATCGAAGGTCAACGCCAGAACCCGAAGATCGTAACGTTCCCTGAGGAGCTTAAGGGTGTAGCTCGAGTCCTTGCCTCCGCTGTACGCCATGATCGCATCGTAGGAGGGGGCCTTGCCTTTGATGGAAGCGATGAGATCATCGAGCTTCCGGCGATAGTCGGCTTTCCTGGCCGGCGCCCTCGCAAGCGCTGATTCTTCCTGACGGCAGTGGTTGCAGATTCCTTCGGTATCGAACTTGATGTTGGGAAAGGTTTCAGGCAAGATGCAACGCGTACAGAGTCGCAAGCTTGTCGGGTCCTTGGGTCCTTGTGTCCTTGGGCTCATTAGGTTCATTGGATTATCTTGACCTCGCATGGCGCATCATCGCAATTGTCTGCGAGATGATGCTAATTCGCTGCTTGACCGGCTGAAACTTGTGATAATTTCTGTGAAATGTAGAGAGAGATGTTGTTGATTGAATCCAAATTTTCCGGGACGATCTCCTCATCTTCGATCTTGATGCCATACGTTTCCTCGATAAAGGCAACCAGTTCGAGGACACCGGTAGAGTCGATCACGCCCGTATCGAGAAGGGAGTCCTCCGCACCCAGGGTGATTGACTCATCGAATAAAAAGTTGGCAGTGATAAATTCTGTTATTTGTTCTTTAATCTGCTCCATATCGTCTGCTCCTCATTGTTTTTGGCTTTTACCTGCGCTTGCCGGGTTATTTTTGTTGGTTAAGCTGCTACGACTTTAAAAACTGCTCATCGTGCTCCGTCTCCAAGGAGGACTACACCGATGGTCCGCAGCAAGATTTTGAAATCAAGAAGAAGTGACATGTTTTTCACGTAGTACAGGTCGTGTTCAAGTTTTCTCTCCGAGTCCTCAACTGATGATCCGTAGCGGTAGTTGACCTGGGCCCAACCCGTTACACCGGGCCTGATGGAATGTCGAATGGCATAATAAGGAATATTCTCTTCGAGCATTTTTACGAATTCAGGTCTTTCAGGTCTTGGCCCCACAATGCTCATGTCACCGGTAAAAATATTCCACATTTGAGGAAGCTCGTCGAGATGGGTAAGCCGCAGTATCCGCCCAATGCGCGTAGTCCTGGGATCACGCTCGGCTGCCCATTGCGCACCGCCCCTTTCGGAATCCTGCCGCATAGACCGGAATTTATAAATTGTAAAAGGTTTTTCACCCTTTCCAACCCTTACCTGTTGATAAAACACAGGTCCGGAGGATTCAATTCGAACAGCAATTGCTATGAGAACCATGGCCGGTGCCGTCAGTGCAAGGAGAAGCCCTGACACGCCAAAGTCCATGAGGCGTTTTAGCTTCTGGATGTATTCCTTGCGAAGCAGATAAAAACCATCAGTAAAAAGAAGCCACTGGTCTCCAATGTTTCGGACGGGGATACGTCCGGTAAGCTGCTCATAGACGTCTGCCATATCTCGTATGTGCATACCCTGCAAACGCGCATCAAGGACATTTCGAATCAGCTTTTTTGACCGGTTATTGGGTATTGCCAGGATTGCAGTATTGGCTCCGACCCTTCGGGCTATTTCCTTGAGCTGATCACACGTGCCCATTACCACAGCAGATTTTTCCTGACCAAGCTTTGCAGGATCGTCATCGAGAAAACCTTTAATCTCATAAGGAGATAAAGGGGATTTGAGCAATTCGTAGATAGTTCTTCCGCAATATCCTGCGCCGAGAATCAGGGTTGGAATCTTCGGCACCGCCTTCTGGAAAAAAAATCCGAAAGCCCATCGCCAGAAATTCAAAAGGCCCCAGATAAAAAACATCTGGATTGCCATAATGCCTCGTCCGTATTGTCCGTACGGTACTGCATAAAACATCAGGACGGCGCACAGTCCGCCCAGCGTGACTGCAATGGCGCTGCGGTATGCTGTTTCCCAGGAGCGGAAAAAACGCCCCATGTTGTACAGATCAAAGATGTAGAAAACCGAGGGGTAAATTACAAGTGTGATGGTTGAAGCTATTGTGTATGACACAGGCATGTTCACGAGGAAGCCGAACCTTGCCAATCCGCTCAGAAAACCGGCCAGAATGATTAAAGCAAGATCCCCGATCAATAAGGTCCACCTGTAAACGGGTGCGCCGAGCGAAAGCCCTCCTGATCGACCTGTGCTTTCTCGCCTCCTGGGAATAGCAACAACCGAACCGGACTCGTTTGCAAAGACCCTGCTATTCAAAGAAGTCGGCCCGTTGCCCGAGTGGTTGTCGTACCTCGATCTTGCGTTATTTTCCATCAACCTTCACTTTAGCAGCACAAAAGCTTTCGCTGATTTCTATAGATATTTGTAAATAAAGTCCGGTATGTAAAATCGCCGTTTGTTGAAGGCTATCCCCAGGATACTGCCGCCGTGCTTCTCAATTTTTTCTCTGACACTGAGGGCGACTTGCCATCGCGTTTTTTCCGCTTCAACAACGAGGATGACCCCGTCGACTTGAGAGGCGACCGCCAAACCGTCCGGGAACATGGTAGCCGGCGGGGAATCAACTATAATAAGATCGAAACGCTCCTTAAGAGGTTCCCAAAATTCGTTCCCTTTTGCAGTATCAAGGGCTCGCGGAGTCATTATGGTCCTCTGGAAAAGAGGCATAACGTACAGGGTGCTCTCTTCGACCCGGCACAAGGCTGTCTGGGCGGCGCTCTCCGATTCAACGTCCTTTGCAGGCTTAAGGTTTGCGTACACGTGCAAATCCGGCCGACTCCTGTCAAGATCTATCAGGAGTACGGTTTTTTCCATCCTCAGCGACACTGCTTTTGCTAATTGTCTTGATATTGTGGATGTTCCCTCGTTCGACTTGGACCCAATAAACAGGACCGAGCGGTGATTAGTATCCGGAAGGGCCGCAGTAATCGTTTGATAGAGGGTGATCATCTCCTGCTCCATATCGATGTCGCCTGCCGGGACCCTTTCGCTGAGATCCAAGGACAATGAGGGCGAGGCGGGCTCTTTCGGAAAATCCGCCGTGATCCTTGCTTTACGGGCTTGTTCAAGGGCATTGTAAATTTTAGACATTGATCCTCCCCGATGGCATAGCGCACAACCCATGGGACATAGCGTGTAAAATTAAAAGCAAGATTGCCATCATTTTTATTTTTCTACCTTACTCCTCATATAAGCAACTGCCGTGCCAATATTATGGGGCAATGAAGAGGCTCACTATCCGGTGCTTGGCGGCTGTTTGTCACGGGAAGCCGTCGAGGACTTCCTTCAATATTCGTTGCTCGATCAACAAGTTTTGCTGCTATTGACTGCCTTCCGGTACTTCAGGTAGAACAATCGTGCTCCCCCGCAGGATTACATCGGGATTCACTATCTGGGGGTTCGTCTGCTTCACGGTATCGATGAGTTGCTGGTCAACCCGGCCATACTCTTCCTGAAGAAGCCCTGTGAGGGTATCACCCCTCCGGACGACCCTTTCCCTTGGAGATGTGCGGCGCAATGATGAAGGTTCATGCTTTCGCTCGGTCTCCGGAAAAACCGTGGATGGGTCCGCTTCACGCCCTGCTTCGGATATGTCCCCGCTCTTCGGAACGATCGAGCCCCCAGATGCGGATTGCACTTCAGGGGGGTGCGGCGCTGCGCCAAACCAGTCGCGCATATTTTTGGCCATAAAAGCAAAAAGTATGCCTGCAGCAGCAACAAGCACCGCCAAGGCAACCCACCATTTACGAAGGGGTTGTGATTTCTTCCCTCGAAAATCAGCAATGACCTCCTGGGCAATCTTTGCGGCAGCCGGCTTCTGCTGGTAACCAAAGCCGGTGATTAACGTATTGTCGCACAGGACATTGATGGTGCGCGGAATGCCCTGTGCTTCGCTTGCTATTTTCCTTAAGGCGGCATTGGTAAAAATCGAGCCGTGATTCGAACCGGCCTTCTGCAAACGGTACTTGATGTAATCGAGGCTTTCGGTTTTCGTCAGCGGCAGAATAGTAGATCGGATCGCTATCCGCTGTTTGAGCTGACGCAGCCTGCCAAGATTAAGTTGTTCTTCGAATTCAAGCTGACCAACCAGCACAATCTGTATCAACTTATCCTTCGACGTCTCAAGGTTCGAGAGCATGCGGAGATTTTCCAGCGTTTCAACCGGCATATTCTGGGCCTCATCGATGACGAGGACCATTGTATTGCCTTGTTTGTACTCTTCTATCAGGACTTGATAAAGATTGTTCACCATCTCCACGGTGTCGTTCGTTTCAACAGAAAGGCCCAATTCCTCATGAATCATCTTGAGCAAGCCTTCAAAAGTGAGTCTGGCGTTAAATACATAAATCACTCTGAGCCGGCCCCTGTCAGTGGTATCAAGATAGGACCGAAGGATGGTTGTTTTTCCAACTCCTACATCTCCGACTATTGCCACAAAACCCTTTTTCTGCTCGATTCCGTAAATGATGGCTGCCAGGGCCTCTTTGTGACTTGGGCTGAGGAAGAGAAATTCCGGGTCCGGTGTAATATGAAAAGGCTCTTTCTTGAGGCCGTAAAAGTTCAGATACATGGCCAGCTCACAAATGTCAGCCGATAACTCATGGGAAGCATGAATAATTTACAATTGGAAGATCGTGGAGAACTCTTTGTGTTTGTTGTCAAGCTTATATCTTATGAGACGGGAGGAGCATTCTGCTGTCTCATAAGCCTCATCGAAAAGCTTATCGCATGCAGACGTCGCCCCACTGTTTTTAATCTTCCGGGGCTTAACGATTTCACCCTGACTCACTTCTTGACCACCGTTACTATCACGGGCAGCCCGAGGCGACGTTCGGCGCTGAGGGGCACGGTCATGCCCGGCGCCAGAAACTCAAGGAGAAATGCCAGGACAATCCCGGCAGCAATACCCCCGAAGAATCCCATGGGTATAAGCTGGCTCTTACTGAATTTTCCCTTTTTTGGTTCAGGACTTGGCATGGCCTTTTCGACCACACGTATGGCAACCATTTTACGTTGGTCCATGTCGTCCATGATACGAGATTCCTCCAATCTTTTCACATAGGTTTGGTAATTCTGCTCATGCCCTGCAGTCTCCCGTCTCAACTCGGTCAATTCGCGGCTCCGGGCATCGAGATTTCGAATTTCTCCTTCAACCTGACCAAGCTGACGCCTCAAGGTATCAGCCCGGGCTTTTGCAATAGTCAGCTCTCCCTCGGCTTTCGCAAGCTCTATTTGTCTTGCTTCTTCTGTGTTTCTCCTGACAGCGTCCTTAGCTGCCTGCATTTCCTGCCGCACATTCTGGACGGATCGGCTTCCCTCAACGTACTTCTCCAAGAGCTCCCTTTCCCGCTGCTGGAGGGCCGCAAGCTGAGTCCGCAACTCTGCAGCAGTGTCTACCGTCCATCTTGGACTCTTTGTGAATGCTATTTTTTGCTCCAGCTCGCTGATCTGCGTGAGTGCCGCCTTCAAGCTTGTGTCGAGCGTAGCCCTCTGTCCGATCAAATTGGTCCTTTGCTCTTCAAAGGAGAAAACACGGTATTTTTGTCGAAAGTTAGCCAGGTTACTTTCTGATTCTTTGAGTTTTTTCTCAAAGATGTTTAAGTGGTTTTCCAAAAAAGTCGTGCCCTCACCGCCGAACACTTCAAGATGTTTTTCCTTGAACAGGTCTACGAGCATATTCACAACCCTGGCTGCCATAACAGGGTCACGATGTGTAAATACAATCTCAATTAAACTTGATCCGGGGAGGCTTTTCACGGACAGGCTTTGCTCAAATAGCTCAACAGAGGCTTCAGCATGGCTCAAGTTCCTTTTCGGTACGTTGGCAATCCCCGGATAAAGCGCCTGGGGACCCACGCCATCAATAACCCTTGCCAAGAGGTCACGGCTGGTTAGAATCCTTATCTCGCCGGCAAGGATTGCCTGCGGTGGTATTGTAGGGGTTGCTCCGGTCCTGCCCTCTTCGGGACGTGCCATAAACTCCCTGCCGAACTTAACCAAGACAATGCTCTTGGATTCATAGGTTGTCGGCATCGAAAATGCGAAGATTGTCACTCCTATGCCGATGATCAGAAAAGCGATCAGTATCTTGTACTTATGTTTAAAAAGGACTGTCAGAATGTCTCTGACATTTGCGATATCAAACAATTGGGTTCCCTTTTCCATATGCAGACCTCACATTAAAAATAATGTGACAGATTGTGTCACGGAGCCACGGTCACAACGGGCGGTCTATCAGGATAGACCTTGGTAAATCCACCAAAAGCATACGTGTAAGGATTGTAAAATTCGCTCCACCCGGGAAATCCGCCCGGCACCGCGCGGTTTATATATTCATCAACAAATTTCAACCAGTTGGCAATATTTGATTTCGGAACATAGACAATGTCGTACGGCAGCATGTTGATGTCCAGGCTCAAGTCCGTGCCGTTTATGATCTTTCTGATATCTATATTTGCCGCCATCGGCTTCCCTTCGGCATCCTTGCGGATAACAATCACGCTGCTCATCCTGGCTGTCTCTCGCAGCCCGCGAGACTGGGCAAGGATCTGCATCAAGGTCGTAGGTCCTCGTATCTCTATCATGCCGGGATACACTACCTCTCCATCCACAAAAACCCTGTTGGCAGTAAAAGTTCTTACTATTACCGCAACTTCAGGCTTCTTAACCTCAGATGCATATCTCTCGATGAGCGCCTTACGCAACTGTTCCGGCGTCAGGTTTGCGGCCGGAACGTCATTTGCCAGTTGCAAAGATATTCGCCCGTCAGGCCTGACCGGCACCGCAAGTTCGTTCAGCTCTGGATTGTACATAAATTTAATGTCCAGAACGTCCCCTACACCAATCAAATAATCTGAAGATCTCTTCCCGGTGTCCGGCTGGGTGAATTGCTTCATTGGAGTCGGGTTGATCACCATGTTCGGGCTCGGCCAGCAGGCCGCCAAAAGCAGGGTTGAAAAAGCTAAGGGTACCGACAATTTTGATAACATAATTTCTCCCCCTTATATTGACTTTGTTAGTTTTTTTCGTCGACCGGCTATCCGAGAATCAACCCCGCTCGATTTCGGAAGGTCAAAGGTCATGTGTCTAAAAAGCCATCCGATACTACCTTCGGCCGGATCTCGGGTCCAAGGTTGATCTCGAACCGGTGCTGCCCTGACTCGATGTCCGGCTCGGCAACATAATTGTGTCACCAGCTTTGTAACGGTCCGCTGTACCACCAATGTTTTCAACACGAGTACCCTCCCCAGGGCAAGTCGCCGTCACCAGACTACCCTGTATCTGGTTTACGACACATTGAGTGGACTGAGTCCTGCCTGACGAGACAAATGTCAGGCAGGACAGTATCAACGCAAGGGATGCGATCAAACATAAATTTTTCATGATAACCCCCGATCTACGAATGTTTTGCTATCGATAAGTATAGCACCGATATGCGGAATCGGTGCTATGAATGGATTGATGAAATGCGTACGGCTGCGTGGTGAAATTTGCACGCCGCCGTTGCAGGCTACGCAAGATAAGGTGTACAATGCGAAACACGGATTCTTATTTTTCAACAAGCTACCGCCATTGGCTTGGCCAAAGCTCAGCCAGGTTGCTGCCGCCATACCACTCAACCCTGAACTCAGACCACAAGGAAATTTGCACTTTGCATGCCAATCGCTAACCAGCAAGGATCTTGCGCACATCCTCGTGTAACCTGAGCAGATTCGGGCTATTTTAAGCCGCGAAAGAGATCCGTCTTTTGTTTCATCACTACCAGCAATGTAGGAGAGCTACAAAGATTGTAGGAATTCGGATTTGATGCAATTATGAATAAGCTACCGCCTTATGCAACCAAGATCCTTTCCAGGTTCCATCCACACTCTCGCCGTTGATGGCATCAGCCAAGCAAGCCATACTTTTTTAAGCACCCGTGGGCGTTGGGGAATTCCAGCAAAAAGATTGCTCTCCGGGATCGAATATCCGCACGGTCTTTTACTCAGCTTCAATCCAACCATGAGCAAATGCACCGGGAATATCGTGAAGGTTGTGAATGCCAAACAGAAGTTTACTTGCAGAGACAAGGCTCATGGTCATAAAACCAGAGTAAGTGTGGATTAAGATATTGTCAATAGCGGTTGTGTGCAAAACTTCTTGAAGGGTCTGGTCGGTTCTACATCAACAAGCCCCTTCTTT
>Ga0116234_1090316_pt1 | contig 9580 bp, 2 predicted proteins | sample BioSIPRNA_4_FD_89016 | JGI IMG/M metagenome (GOLD analysis project Ga0116234, IMG submission 89016) | Anaerobic biogas reactor microbial communites from Washington, USA - Biogas_R2_A SIP RNA (Metagenome Metatranscriptome) | ecosystem: Engineered > Bioreactor > Anaerobic > Unclassified | place... | reverse complement strand
TCGGGACGAGCACGCTCCCGATGTTGTCATTGGCGTTCACGATGATGGACTTGAGGACGGTGCCCGAGCTGCCGGTCAGCAGGGTGCCGGTCCCGGTGTAGGAGGCGGTGGTGCTGCCGCTGCCGCCGCCACCGCCGCCACGGTAGTAGGGCGCGGGGCCGGGCGTGGGCGGGGTCACGGTCGTGAGGGTGATGGTAGCCTCGTTATACGACGTCACGTTGCCCTTATCCTCAAGGAACATGTAGACGCGATAGGTGCCGGGGAGCAGATCGTCCGTGGGGACGCTGACGCTTGCTGCGCCCTTTACCGCGCTCGCGTTGCCGTAGCCTTTCGTCAGCCAGAGGCTTGCCTTGCCGAAGGGTTTCACAACGGTCTGGTTGCCGTTCGCAAGGAGGTATGAAGACTTGAACGTCTCCTTCCCGAGCGTGGAGAAGTCCAGCGTCACGTTGCCGGTGTAGGTCGCGTCGTTGTTGAGCAACACTGCCGAGAGGATCTCTCCCGCCTGCGCCGAGTTCACAACCACGGGCTGCCCGACGGTGTAGGTCGCGGCGCTCGTCGAGAGCAGCCCTGCCTGGGCGGTGACCTCGAAGGTCGTCGCCGCGATGATCGCAAAGCGGTCGCCGTCCATGCAGACCGCGAGGAGGACGTACTCTCCCTGGCCGAGCTTGTTGATCTGGAGCGGGGTTGATCCGTACGACGTAGTTTTGGTGTTGAACCCGGTCGACAGGTCGATATAGTTGTCGCGGATGGTCTTTGTCATATTGCTCGGCGTCACCTGGATAGTCCCTACGCCTTCAAAGGTGTTGGCGTCGACGTTGACGATCGCATAGCCCTCTTTGCCGTAGAGCACTATCTTCTTCGAATCGAGGAGATCCTTGAGCATGCCTGGCGTTAACGCACCGCTTGATGGGTTGGTGATCAACTGGTCGATGAGCGTGCTGTTTGCCTTCGCAATCATCAGGGTTGCGTTGGTGACGTTCGGCACGCTGACGGCGAAGTCAAGGGTGCTGGCGGGCGTCGTGTAGATGCCGACGGTGCCCGGCAGGGAGCCTGCGGGGATCGGGTTGTCTTTGCGGTTGTCAAAGGTGACGTTGCTGCCGGGGGTGATATTCTTGTCGAGCTGGCCGATCTTCGGCGCCGTCATCTGCGCGTTCGGGCCGGTCAGGGTAAAGGCCTTGGCGGTCGAGAAGACGTCGTACAGCGCCGTCTTCGTCAGGTCCAGCCCGGCAAAGGATCCAAGCGACGGGTCGTCGAAGTACACGAGGTTGTTGTTGTAGATGTGGACCAGCTCGCTAGAACCAATGTTTCCTGCAAGGTCGCGTGCGTACGCGGCCAGCTCCTTGTTTCCTGCCGGGACGATAACCTCGATGACTCCCGAGCTCTGGCGTGATGTGTTATATCCACTGTCGAACCAGACGTCGCCAAGGTGGTCATCGATTGCGGTGTAGTTGACGTAGAGACGTTCCCCTGCCTCCGGGAACCCGTCGTCGTCACTGTCGGTGATGTTGGTGATCGAGACAAAGGGTGCAACTGTATCCTTGACGAAGTAGACCTCGTCGGACTCCAGTCCCGTGCCAAGCGAGCTCGTGCCGTTCACGACGACATGGTACGCACCGTCGGCAAGCGGCGGGACGTAGGAGGTATAATTCAGTGCGATCGAGCCATCGGACCCGACACCGGTCAAGTCACAGAACGCAGTGACATTGGTATCGTTGATGAACATCCTGATTGTGTCGCGGTCCACCTTCACGAAGTTCGCGCGGATAGTCGGCTGCATCTCGTTGGTATAATTGCCGTCCTCCGGCGATGCAAACGTTATGCCCGCCTCGGCAACCGTCACGTAGTGATTCTTTTCAGCGTAGTTGCCGCTGAGATCTTCAGCACACACCTGGACCTGCACGTTGCTGCCGACTGGAACATCGGTCCGCTGAGCAGTCACGGAATAACCGTTCAAGAGCTGCACGAGGGTCGGAGTTACCTCGACACCACCGACGCTGACCTCGATGGAATCCGCCTCGACACCGCCGACATCAGTAACCGTCGCGGCGACATTCACCGTCTGGGAGACGGTTGAACCGTTGTCAGGATTCGTTATGGTGATCGTAGGCGCGGTGTAGTCGGTGGTGGTAAACGTGCCGGGTACGAGAACGTACTCGTTCGTCACATCGTTCATCACATCGCCGACCATCTCATCGACTTCGTGGTTCACATACGCGCCGTCGATGGTGATCGCAGTGGCGGTTCCATCGTGGACGAGCGCGTTGCAGGTCAGAGACAGCAGTGTCTGATTTCCGGAAAGACTGTTACTCTGGGAGAAGCTCTGAACGTAGACGAAGCCGTTTGTAGCCGGAACAGGCAGGCTTTGGAACAGCTCCAGTTCGCAATAGTTGGTAACGGCCGTGACGTTCATCACTGCCGGGTCCCATGTGATGTTTAAATTATACCCAATGAGTTGCTCCGAACCGTTGCAGGTTACGAATATCTTAACTCCCTCAGTTCCCGTTGCAGAAGACACCTGCAACTCCTTCGCGGCAGATGCTCCGGAAACGGCAAACACGGAGAGAAGTAATAGTATGCTAATGCATAAGCAGACGTTGCGCATTGTTGACATATCTTTTTCCTCTTGAAATCGAATTGATCATCAGGTAAAAAGTTTTGTAAATTTAAATATGTTTTCTTTTGCTCGCGAAGCCAAATCCTGCAATAACTATGGCGCAAATTACGAGCATCCCACCAAACGGTGATTTAGGGGTTGACTCGGAGTAGGGACTTTGTGCCGTCGTTTCCGGAGTTCCCGTCGGCGTCGCCGTATTCCCCTCCGTGAGAGCAGGAGACGGTGATTGGGACAAAGATGGAGTTACCGGCGACGTAGACACCGGAAATGCTACGGATGTCGGATTCGGCATCAGCGGCAGGCCGGCAGATCCCCCGGTAACGGGTGTCGAACCGCTCGCAGTCCCGGCAGGAGACACGTACCCGGGGCCCGGCTGGTACTCGGGAATCGTGGGTGCCGGCGAACCGGTTGCCTCGGGCACGGTGCCCATCGTGTTGGATACCGTCACATCGTTGAGCTCGCTGTCGTACAGCTCATAGACGATGATCGAAAAGTCTCCCTTCCCGGAGTAGGTAAACCCGGCAAGGTGGGAAGAGTACGTGTCGCCTCCAGTAAATCCGATAATCCGTGTCCATCCTGCATCATTCTCGATCTTGAATACGCCAGTGTAGGGTTCGAGCGGTTCAACACTCAGGATCTCGGTGTCTGCAGAGTAGTTCAGCTGAATGTTATACCCTGCAATGTTCTTGGTACTGCCGGCGATAAAGGTGAGATACTGCTGGTCATCCCCACTCTCGATGACAATCTCATTCGCCGCCGTCACTGAAACAAGTGCGAGTGTAAGTAAAAAAATGAGGGCTGTTCTGCTCATAGGCTCAATCCTCGTGCCTCATCAGAGAGGCTGATAATTGTCGTCGTACTGACCGGGAATCAGATACCGTGCAATGGAGATTGCATCCAGTAACCGTAGGTTGCCGGAATTGTCGATATCACCGTAGAACTCTGCATTGCCTGTCAGTTCTCCCTCACCCGGCACAAGCGACCGCGCAATGATGATGGCGTCAGTCAGACGGATTATGTCGTTATTATCAACATCCCCAAGCTTCCTCCCCTCAAACCTGATGGAGACCTCGTCGACGTCCGCCGTATCGATGTTGAACAACGTCAGGACACCGCCCTCGAGGCTGTACCTGCTTGATGGAACTGCGAACCATCTGGATGATGCGTTGTGGACCATAACCACAACCGTATCGTTCAGTTCGACCTTTCCGATGTTCCGGGTGAGGGTCGGGATCTCGACCGATATGGTCGCACGGCCGCCGCTGCTCGCAATCGTCGAGTTAAACGACTTCATCGCTTTTCTCGCTGCATTCCAGTGCTCGGCACTGGTGTTGTCGGTAGTGTCCTCGATCGCCGGGGGCATGAGCCGGATCTCGCCCGCCGTGCCCTCAGCCTGCGCGATATACGGGACAGATCTGTCTCTCGCGAAGTGCGCCGTGTAGGTGACGCTCTCTGACGGTGTGACGTTCACCGAGGAGTTGATCCATACGTCGCCACTCTTGATTGCAATCCGGTGGGCGCCCTCAAGTTCGGTGGTGTTCACACTCGTCGTCCTCAGTCCACCTTCAACGCATTTGTTGTCCACGTAGAAGTCCGCCGTCACCGGTGCGTTGGTTTCGTTCACCGCGGCAAGCGTGACGTTGCCGTAGCCCAGCACGTAGGTGCTGCCGGTGCCAAGCGCCATCCAGGTGTCGTTGTACATCGGGTAGGCGCGCGCTTCGACCGTGGTGTTGCCCGAGGTCCCGAACTTCAGCGGGACAAAGAAAGTCCTGGACTTGCCTGCAGGAACGCTCGGTCTGGACTCATCGTCAGAGCCTGGGTAGATGAAGAGCGTCTTCGTGGTAGCGTTGTACATGTGCGAGATGTGCTTCTTTACGTTGTCGGAGAAGTAGTACGCGGTATCCGATCCGAGATCGCTGCCGGTGAAGTTCACCGCATTGCTGATCGGGATCTCGATGATCATCACGCTCTGGTTGATAGAGTCAGCATAGTTGTTGTTGATGGTGAACCCGACGTCCCGGGACTCTCCTTCCTCCAACGTTCCCGGATCCGGGGCAACGATCTGCAGGTTGAAGTCGGTCGCGATCGGGTCGATGTACTGCTCAGGGATGCTCGCAATCGCGATGCTCTCCGGGACCTGTTCGAAACTGTCGATCGAGACAATCAGTTTAGAGGGGTCCCCCGCTCCTGCATCACTCTTGCTGCTGATGATGACCTCTGCAGTGCCATTCGGCGCCCCAAATCCATACAGAACATTCAGTTCATCCTCAGACAGCGTGTAGGGGGGTTCACTGAACCACGTCTCGTTGAACTCGATACCGTTGCGTGACCAGACAGGTGTACCGTCCTCTCTCTTGATCTCGACGTTCACGGTAAAGTCTATATCCGCCTGCGGCACGACTTCCGTCAGCGTGTTGATGACCGCGGCACTGGTACGCGTGCTTCCCCACCCGCCGGAGTAGGAGCGCCCGGCGCGGTTGCCGATCAGGTGACTGAGGCCGCTCGATAGTTCGGTTGCATCAACACCGGCTTTATGGAGGGCGAGGATCGCACTTGCCGTCGGCTCATAGGTGTCCCACTTGTTCCTATCGGTCCAGTAAGATTCAACTCCCGAATCGACTTTCTTACCGAGGAGCTGTTGTTTCAGTTCCCCAATCTTGGTGTCGATCGCTTCGGCGTCCCCGATGCCGTCGTGTTTGCGGATCGCGACGAGCCCGAGGATTGCGTACGAGAGCGCCTGGGTGTCTTCATTCGTGTAATCATCGTAGGCCAGCAGCCATTCGCAGGACTTCTTAAGTGATGCATTCACCGCACCCTTCATGGTCTCGTTCAGGTACGGGTACTCGCTTGCGAGGTTCTCGGAGATGAACCCGGTCAACTCGACGTCATTAGAGATGTAACCCCAGTCGCTCCAGTGCCCGTCATCCTTCTGCTTCCAGATCAGCCAGTTCGCGCTCGCGTTGAGGTCGATCCCATTCATGTTCGCATCGACGTTCCAGAACCCGGGATCGGCATCCATGTCCTTTTTGAGCTCGGTGATCACGTAGTTCGTGTAGAACGTGTAGAACATCGAGGGGGTTGACCACTTGCCCCATGCCCATCCGCCGGAACCGTCACCATACGGCTTGCCTGCAAGCTGCTGGGCATTGTAGCCGTCGGGTGCGTTCATGCGTTCGAGCGCGTTCTGCATCGCCGTCCGCACCGTTGTGTTAATGTCATCATTCAGGGCACTGCGATTTGCATAGTACTGCTTCACGCGGAGCGCCGCAAGTGCCGGACTCATCGTCTGCTCCGGGCAGCCGTGCGGGTAGCCGACGAGCGATTCCAGCCCCTGCAGGGTCCTGCCGTCAGCACCGGCTGCGAGGAGGATCTGCACCTTTTGGCCTTCGGATGGAGTCCGGTTGAAGACCGGGAACGTCATGATTACATTCCCGGTCTCATTCGTGACCAGGGTTGTGTTCATCACCTTGATGTCGACGTTGGGCTCCCTGACCCTGATCGTGCCGTTGACGTAAGAGATCCTGTCCCGTGCCTCAAGTGTGATGCTGTAATTGAAGTCCCCAAGCTGCTTCGGCTGAATGTTGTACCAGGATACACTGTTCCACTCGGAGTTATACGCGTACACGCTCTGTTTTGCCGGCCAACCGTGGTCGAATTCGAACACGGAGTTATCGGCCAGGTCGACCGGTGTCCCGTTGGGATACATGACGGCAAGGGTTGCGTTCACCATGCCCGCCTGATTCGCCGTGAAGTACGTTCCGAGCCAGAGATGCTGGTTTTTCAGGACGGACCGGTCATAGCCGTACCAGGCATTCCAGTACCACTTGTTCGGACTATCGGTAATCTCCAGTCGGTAGTTGTCGATGGCAATGTTCCGCGAAGCAATGTTATTCTCTGTAGATCCATTATCGCCGGTGATGGTCGCGTTCAGGAGATAGGTGCCTCCAGCGGTCGGCTGCCACGTATCGATGGTGAATGTCCTGCTCGCACGCCCGGTGAGATTGATATCCGGCATCTCCCACAGAGTCACACTCGCGGTCTCGTTTTTCGCGGTCAGATTTGCGGAGACGGTGACGTTGTTTGATTTCAGGTTCTGGACCGTCACCGAGACGGTCTGGTTCCAGCCGGCCGGGCCGTTCGGGGAGGCGAAGACGGAAACGGCGGCATCGGTCTTGCTCTCCTGAACAAAAGCGCCGGGGGTGATCTCCAGCTCGAGGAAAGCGCCGCCGGTCGTCTTTACGTATGCATTCTTCTGCGAGTCAAGGACCGACCTCCTACCGGAGTCCGTCCGGGCCTTCATCATGAACGATGCAATCTCGGTATCACTCGTAAGAGGCGTCAGGTCGGTTCCGGTGAGCGTAAGCCTCCCGTAGGAGGTCGTAACAGTGACGCCCGGAATAGTCGAAACCGGCGTTGAGTTGTAACAGACCGTCGGGTCGTAGACCAGGGGGATCTGGAACGCCGTGACCGGCGCCGTGCTCGATATGTTTGTGATCCAGATCGCTACCTCAGTCCCATCTTCGGTCGAGCCGTTGACTTTCGGAAGGACGACTGTTACCGGAGCAACCGACCCTATGCTTACCTCATAGACGTTGTTTGTATAATTTGTCTCCGCCTCCTCGGTCCGGTTGGCGTTGACCTCGACACGGTATGTGGCTGGTGCACGGCCGACGTCGATGTTGATTGTCTTCGTCCAGTTCTTCTCTCCCGGTTCAAGTCTCGGTACGGAGTAAGCCTGCGGAACACCCCCATTTACCGAGTAATACAGGGTGGTCGGGAAGGCGAAGACATTGCCGATGTTCTTTGCCCCGAACGTCACCTTCCAGGTGCCGGGGGCGAGCGATGTGTCAAGGATGGTTGTGTTGCTCGACGGGATGCCGCTGACGAACTCCATCTCCCAGACTGGAACCAGGTCCGGGCGGGTGATCTCTACCTGTATATCCTCGTAGTTGTTCTCCTCATCAAACTCATCAACAACGTTATTGACATCGATGCCGAGCCCGATTGAGTAGTCTCCGACACTAATGTTTCCGCCTGTAGTGATGTTGTACCATTTTTCGTAGCCTTGATCGGTAATAATGACGTCCGTATCGCCATGACCGGGCACGACGTTCATCGTCATGTGATAGGTGACGTTTGCCCCGGGAGCAATGTCGTCCGAGATGGTGAAGGATTCTTTTCTCGAGCCGAATTCTGCCTCAACCGCGAAATCCTCGGTGACGGTCTTGGTCCCGATGTTCTCGATGACCATCGTCTGGGTGAAATGCAGGCTCCCGTCGGCGTACTTCTTCACGTACTGGAGCGGGTCGACGAGAATGCCTCTCAGGTCCGCCTTCTCCGGAACAGTGATGGAGATCAGCCCGTTCTCAAGCGAAGCGGGCGGGTACATGATAGTGACGTTCTCCCGGGGAATTGTGTATGCAGTCCCAAAGATGTCCACCGGGGTCCGGCCCGACGTGGCGTTTGCCGCGACCGTGAGGTCGAGAAGAGGGGTCCATGACGCCGTGTTCAGGTTTGTCAGATTCCCGACATAGGCATGCAGATACCCAACCAATCTGTTGTCGTACGTATTATACGAATCGAGCGAGTATGAATCGAGCGTCACGCCCGCTTCCTGTGCGGTTGCATTCAGGGATACCGACGTGACGTTGATTATAGTAGAGTTCCACTCAGCCGAGATATGCGCCTCGTTTGCGTTGTCCAGGGATCGGACCATGATGGGAAACAACTTCTGCGACTTGGCGTCAACAGTGCCCGACGGGGCTTTGAATTCGCCGAGGGCCGGATAACTGCCGCCGCCGTTGGTTACGATCTCGCCCGGGATCTCGAGATCAAAGGAATGCGAGTCCTCACCCACATACCAAGAGGCATACGTAGTGATTTCGCTCGTGCCGGTCAGGTTGGTTGGCCGGAACGTGATGTCGACGATCTCGGTGTAATCCTTGACGGTAAGGCCATCCGGGATCTCCACAGTCACCCACGCCATGTTTCCATGAGGAGTCTGCTGCAGGTTCTGGCGCACTTCTGCGGGAACGGCTTCAAGGCCGAACTCCTGCAACTCGTATGGATATTCACCGTGGGCACCGTTCATTGCATAGGCATCGGTGATTACTGCACCCGACAGCACCGGTATGATATCGTCGATGATGAGATACGATCCATCATACATCAGCTCGAACCAGATCTCCGTTGCATCGGTGAGATTGTCCACGCCGACGGCAAAGGTGCCGGGCTGCCCGGAAGACAGCGTGCCGGCCGGTGCCTGGATCGTCGAGGGGTTCCTGACCGCTATCAAGCCATCATAAACCCAAGCAAAATCCACCGGCGTGAACTCCTCACCCCAGCTGTACGGCGGAGTACCAGAAAACTCCATTGTCGATTCTCCCTCGTTCTCGGTAGCACGGAACGTGATATCGACAATCGGGGTTAACGGCCAGGTTTCGTTGACGGTGATACCCTCCGTATTCGTGACAGCCACCTGCACCCATCCGCTTTCGTTATCGATGTTTGCGGTGACCGATGAATTCGGAATGGTGTTATTGGCCGAGACGCTCTCAACCGACAACAGGGTGTTGTCAAACGTCAGGTTAAAGTAAACCCCTTCAGCGTTCTCCAGACCGCCGACGGCAACCGGGAAGACCCCGGTCGAGCCCGGCGGCAAGAGCCCCACGTGGGGATGCCCCGGGGCAACGATCGATGCAGCACCTGCGGCTGTAACCAGCATGCAGAGTGCAAAAAGTAATAATGACAGTAAATACCTCTTCATAGAGATCAACCTCTTCTACAAGACAGTTTGCGTGTTTCTCCGTTCGTGCTTCGACTCACAAGTCTCTTCAGGCGCCTGTTCTCCGCCGCTTTTTTCTGGAAGACCGACCAGGGTGCCTTACCCGCTACCCGGCGATTGCAGCCATTCTGGATGCGGCACAGTCCGGACCCGGCTCATCGCTCTTCTGCGCCAAGTCTTGA
>Ga0116234_1132756_pt1 | contig 9591 bp, 14 predicted proteins | sample BioSIPRNA_4_FD_89016 | JGI IMG/M metagenome (GOLD analysis project Ga0116234, IMG submission 89016) | Anaerobic biogas reactor microbial communites from Washington, USA - Biogas_R2_A SIP RNA (Metagenome Metatranscriptome) | ecosystem: Engineered > Bioreactor > Anaerobic > Unclassified | place... | reverse complement strand
TTGAATCACGCAAAAAAATTGGGATAGACTTATATTTTTAGGTGATATATTAGACATAGGACATGAAGCAATAGAATGTTTCGACATATTAATAGCAAACAGTGCGGAATTGTTGTGGGGCAATCACGACGCCGCAACTATCATCAATCGACATATATGGCCACAGAATTCTTTTGATCAAGAAACAAGAAATTATACATTAGAGCATTCTGGCTATTTTAAAATAGCTGCAAACGTTGGTAATATATTGATTACACACGCGGGGTTATCAAAAAAGTTCGTGAAAAACACGAATATGAACGCAAATTATACAATACCCGAAATCGTACAACATTTAAATAAATTAAATTTGGAAACCGTATGGTGTGATGATAGTCCATTATGGTATAGACCAACCAACAAAAATCCACCACTACCTATCATGCAAATAGTTGGACATACACCGCCTGAATGGATAGAAAAAAGTGGTTTTGATTCCCAAAACCTAATTAGTGTTGATCCATATTGCACAAAAGGATTTGGCTTAGATCGCTATCGATATGTAGCGATAGAAAATGGTATCGCTGTACTTTATGATAGCAATGAACAACCAAAAGTTATAATGAGGACTACATGAAATTAATAGACCATTGCATAATATTTGCAACATATAAACATGCCGAACAAACAGACAAAAACGGATTGCCATACATTTTTCATCCGTTACGAGTAATGCTAGACGAAAGCCTTACAACCGAAAACCAAAAATGCATTGCAATTTGCCACGACCTACTAGAAGATACGGATACAACCATTAAGGACCTTCATGACATTGGAATGCCAGATGATATGATAACCGCTGTTGTAGCATTGACTCACCTAAAAAATGAACCCAATGAAACATATTGGCAACGCATCTTAGATGAATCGAGCGGTGATGCAAGACTAGTTAAACTAGTAGATATAGAAGATAATACATCTGAAAGTAGAATGAATTGCTTGCCAGAAGAGGTTCAAGCAAGACTAAAAGAAAAATACAATAAGGCACTACAATACCTAAATAACGTTAACCAAAAACTATAAATATTGACCAAGTATTTAGTAATGTGCCCAACACAAAGGAGGAAGGAAAATCATCTTTTTTCTTCTTCCAATTATAAGGAGGATAGATATGAAAAAACTAAATGACCATTTCAAAGAAATATTAGAAAATGTTGGAATTGCTATAAGAGAATCAAGTAATAGTCAACTACCACGTCCTAAAGGGCATGGCTTGAACGGTGACGTTCGACGCAAGAGTTGATTAGGGAGCTTAGGTGAAAATCTATGCAGAAGTTATCAGAGAGACAATTAATTAACACACCTACGAGTGCTTCACTAGCTCGTAGCTCTGTGGTTCCGTCTTTAAACAGAGAGGAAACTCTCAGTGAGCGGAGCTTCTCGACCTCTGATAACAATCCCGAAGTGAACAACGCCCACATACAGGCGGTCTTAAAGACAAATGTGTATGTATTAGCAGTAGATGGCAAACCATTAATGCCATGTTCAAGAGCGAAAGCTAGAAAGTTATTAAAGAGCAACAAAGCTACAATTGTTAAACATAATCCATTCACTATAAAACTAACTTTTGAATGTGAAAACCAAATTCAGTCTATTACATTAGGAGTAGATACTGGATATCAACATATAGGATTATCTGCTAAATCAGAAAAGGCAGAGTATTGGTCTTCAGAAGTTGTATTGCGAAACATTTCTCCTTTATTAACAGAAAAGAAAATGTATCGTCGCGGAAGACGCAATAAACTGTGGTATAGAAAACCAAGATTCTTGAATAGAAAACGTAAAAAAGGATGGTTACCTCCAAGTATTGATTACCGCATAAATTCTCATATCAAAATCATTGAGAAAGTATGTTCTTTGTTACCAATTACTTCCATTATAGTTGAAGTAGCAAACTTTGACATACAGAAACTCAAGAATCTTGAAATAAAAGGGGTAGGTTATCAACAGGGAGATCTATATGGATATGAAAATATAAAATCGTATTTAATCGAACGCGAACACGCCAGATGTCAACTATGCCATGAAAGATCAACACGTACTAATTCATTCAGAGTGCATCATATAATACAAAAAAGTAAAGGTGGCACGGACAAACCTGACAATCTTGCTTTGCTTCACAAAAAATGTCATACTAAATTACACAAAAAGAATTTAGGACACCTATTAACCAAGAACAAACAATACAAAGCAGAAACCTTTATGTCAATTATGAGGAATACGCTTGTAACTGAACTAAGAAATACGCATACAGTAATGGAAACCTTTGGTTATATTACAAAGATAAGAAGAAACACATTGAACATTGAAAAGTCTCATATTAATGATGCTTTTGTGATAGCCAAGGGCAGTAACCAAGTCCGTTCTGTGCCTCTGACTATAATTCAGAAACGGCATAACAATAGGTGTCTTCAATTGAACAGGAAGGGCTTCAAACCTTCAGTTAGACACCAGAGATATCCCTACCAACCCAAAGACGTAGTTATGATTCAAGGTGTCTATTATGATGTTACTGGGACTTTTAACAAAGGTTCTTGGATACGGGTAACAAAAGCAGGAACAGTGTTCAACTTTTCTACAAAGAAGGTTGAAAGACATTATGTAACTAACGGTTGGGCAATTCATCCACACCCTGAAGGATGTGGTCTTCTTGCCCCACAGGGATAAACACAGAATGAAGAAATATAACTGCATGATAATAAAAATTATGAAGGAGGTATGAATGTCTAATAATGAATTTGATGATATAATATTAAAAGAAATAATACCAGTTATTCGGGAAGTCGCAAATAGTTCACATGGCATGAAAAACATAAAGTTAGCACATACCTTACATTCAATTAGGATTGGTATTATAAGAACTTGTGATCTATATCAAGATCTTGATATATTGTGTATTCGATCAAAATATTATGAAGTTGACAATGAAAAACGATATTATACATACGTAATTTCCATAACTGAACAGAATCAAATTAGAATAAATAAATCAGAATATATCATAAATGATTCATTAAATCTAGACTGTATAAAATATGAAATTGTGACATACATATAAAAGGAGGTTAACATGGAAATAGATAAAGAATTTATAGAAATATTAACATATGACATAGCCCCCATAATAAAGGAATGTACTAAAAGTAAACATAAACTTAATAATATAAAAGTAAAAGAAACATTACGTTCCTTGAAAGAAAGCAACAAAATAGACACATATAATATGTATGGTAATGGATCATATTTACATGTACTATCAAAGCGATATATAAAAGAAATAGGATGCTATCATTTCTATTCATGTGCATTTATAACAGCATTTAATCAATACGTGACATTTGATGTTAGTAAAATATATATTGGTAAATACATAACACCGGTTGAATTTAGTAGAATATGTATTAAAATACCAAAATTTTGCCAAACCCATTCAAACATTTCGGAGGAATCTTAATAGAAGACCGTACCTGACCACATAATAAAGCTTGCTGAAAAAATCTGTCTAAAATCAGAAATGAACCAACAAATGTCAGCTATCATTTTCAATAATAGTGGACGAGTTATAAATATTGGTTATAATAGAAGGATCATTAAGTCCCGAAATCCAACTACTATCTACAAGTACAGAATACCGTATATTAGCGTGCATGCAGAAGTGGATTGTCTAGCAGGTCTAAACTTCAGTGACACCATCGGAAACTACATATACATTCATAGAAAAGGTGGTATGCTTGCAAAACCATGCCCAAAGTGTCAACACGTTTTAGAACAATTCGGATTCAAAAAAATATTTTGGTCAAAAAAATAAAAGCAAAAAATATTATTTTTTAATATCAATACACAACTTAACGTTTTTCTCTTTTTCAAATTCTTGTACGTCATTGAATTCGTAGACTTTTGATGAATAATGTGGATGACTTTCTACCAACGCCTTTTTCACACATTTTTGAATAGAATCACTAACAAATCCACTATCCCTATATCCAGTACAATTTTCAACAAATTTTGTAACACCAAATTCATTTGTAACGCATATATAATAATGAGGTTCTAACCGAAAATTTCCATTATATGCATCCCGAAAATGTACTTCCAGGATATACAACTTTTTTGTATCTAGCATTGACACAACACCATCCTTATCAACTTTTACTTCTCGCATCTTCAAATTCATTTTATTTCACCTCACTAACTACTAGTACTTACTAGAATAAATAGTTTTTGGTTGAACATAACAGACCATTAATAAAAAAATAATAATAAAAAATAATACTATACTTATACTTTTACTGGTTTTAAAATAGTATTCAATATTACCGGATGTCTATAATTATCCGGCCACATACATGCCATAGAATCATCCGGTCCACGTATCGCCGTTTGATACCAGGGCAACAACTTTTTCAGAACTTTCCCGAACGGCACGCAATGCATTGGTTCAATTTCATTTACTTTGCAAAACTTCACAAATTCGTTATAGATGGTTTGCTTTGATACGTACATGTCAGCGACTTCTTCTAAATGCAATTCAATGAACGTTGAAACAGGTTCACTTGCTTTTTTGTACCTATCTTTTGCAGTAGTTGTAGTAAAGCTATTATGGAAATAACCGCGATCCAATAACGCATCCAAGTGAGGTAAAACCAGATTAAGAAGTCCCGACAATTCTTCTGGACTCATTACTTTTTCTAGCAAATTTTCTTTTTCGCTTTCTTCTATTTCTTGTTGGGTAAAAACATGTTCAAACGGAATTATTTCTATACGTCTATAAAATCCCGTTGTATCATCGCGAACTCTCGGCAATTTATTAGATCCAAAAATTTGTTTCGCAAACGATATAAAATCGAAGGCTCTTTCGCCCTTTCTTTGTGCACGTATTACATCTTTGTTAGAGGTTAGCATTTTAAGAATATTTACATTTGGAAGCGTTGATTGTTCCATGTCACCAAAAGAATTCAATAGTTTGCAGTATAAGTCGGACGTCGCGAATCTGTCTTTTTCCAAATCATGCATTGAAACAGAAGATATGTTATCTTCGCCTAGCATTTTACAAACCGTATCAATAAAGTGAGATTTACCAGTACCACCAGGTCCCAGCAATATAAATGCTTTTTGGATAGGATACGCCCGGTACAAACAATATCCAATAAATTCTAATGCCTTCCTGAAATCCTCTTCTCGGAGAACCGTTTGAAACATCTTAATTATGTTTGGACATTGGGCATCAGGATCATAGTTAACGTTGATTTGGATTCTAGAATAATAAGTAGGTCTATGTGGTTCTAATACACCGGTTCGCCAATTAAGATAGCCATTCAGACAATTTATAATATCTAGGTTATTATCGAATTTTTTTGATTCCACGTATGTTAGGCCTCGTATTATACCAAGAACTTCTTTTAGGACGTGGGCATTATAGCAAGTTTGTCCGTTATCTTTTACACGTGGGCCAAGCAATTCAACTAAAATTTTATGTATTACTTCTTCACCATTTTCCACGTAATGTCCTTTGACGTAGGTCATCATCGTTTTTGTTTCTATTATTGTGGCAACTGGAACATTTTTTATGATTAATTTTGCCAAGTTGTGATAATTAATTGCAGTAATCCCTTTGCTTTTAGGATTACGTTCAAAACATTCTTCGAGATCTGTTTCTGTAAAATCTTGCATACTCATTGTAACACCACGAAACGTTTAAAAAATAAAATAAAAAATTATAAATCTATATGTCTATGCGGCTAACCATGAAGCTATTTTCTAGATATTATTGTACTAAGCTCCTTTTCCTTTTGGTTTTAGATATTATTCTTTTTGTTTTCTTGTGATTACTTTTAGAGGTTTTCCGAACCTTTTTTTGGCTAGGTGCAAATTCAATTACTTCCTCGCCAGTAACTAGCAAACGTGTTTCAAATCGACCTTCGTTACAACACGATTTTGTGTATAGTTTACCATCCGACACGAGTTTTTGTATATCGTTTATAACTTTTTCGCTACTTTGAAAGGATTTTCCTTTAAGTAGCATGTCGACGGTAACTAATTGTCTTTTACATTGATTCTTTATTTTTTCTAGTAATCTTTCTTCATTCATGGGTCATCTCCAAACCTTCCTTACATAGTTTGTCAACAGCATTGATCATGTCAGTGATTAATAAACGACCTTGAAATCGTTTCGCGTCTTCTTGCGAAGCAACTATGCAAATGTCCAAGTTATGTCGATTTAAAACTTCGCGAATTTCTTCAAACATTATATTTATTTGTTCTTGGCTTTGCGGTTCCAGGTCATTAAGGGCAGCCATATCTTCCACAATCATGGTGAAGCCAGCACCGTACATTTCATCAACTGATATCATTCTAGACCTTCCAACATAACTACTTATTTGGCATATCATAGTTATATACTTTTTGGTTGGGGGAAAATTAAGAAAATACCCTTCTCGGGAATTCGTATTCTCTTCTTACGTGATTCCAAGACGTGGTCAAAGTAAAATATCCAACAATTCTAGTCATATGGGATATTATCTTTTTACCGCAAATTGAACAAATTTCCGAATTACCGCAAACTGTAACATGACCATCTTCGCACTCGCCAAAAGAATAATTCACAGCCATGTGGGAAACACCGTGCTTTACAGAATATTCTATAAGATGTTTCATGGTGGTAGGATCTTCTATTCGGTCACTAACATTAAGATGAAGTATACCACCACCAGACAACATATCCTGGAACTTTCCAGTTAGTATTATTCTTTCTGGCAAAGGCGCGTCGACAATCAATGGTATGTATTGATTGCTATATAGTTTGAATGGTATTTTATCTTCACCAAATAATATCTTGTCTTTTTCTACAAGTTTTACAGCAACCGACTCACCTGGAATTTCTTCAACATTGAAAGAATTTCCTGTTTCTTCGCTAGCAACTTTAGCAAAATCCTCAATAAAGTTCAATACTTCTGTTGTAAACTTTATACCGTCATTAGACTTAATATCAATTCCCATGAAGTAACAACATTCATATATGCCAATTATGCCAATAGTAGAAAATAATCGTTTTAACGTGAACCAACCCAAAGGCTTAAAGAACTTCAAAAACCCCTGATCAATCCGACGTTGTAATATTTCTTCACGATGCACAACAAGAAGATCCTTACAAATTTCTAACTGCTTGGTAAGATCAACAAAGAACTTTTCATGATTACCATTAGCCTTCAAAGCAATTCTGGGTAAGTTTATGGTAACTACCCTATGAGAACCTAAATTCAGGCCACCATTACCAAAAGAATCTCCTCTTGCTTCCATGCGAGATTCATCATTAATTAGTCTACAACAACTAGCTATTTTATTTCCAGTATTTATATATAAATTAAACGTACCATTTTTTATATTAACACACGAAACCCAATCAAGAAAATCTTGATCAATAATAGATCTATCTTCTCGGCAAGCAATGTTAAAGGTCACTATCGGAAAGCGATATGGCATACCACTAACTGGGTCTCCTTCCGCAAACCATTCTGCAAACAACTTCTGAATTCGTATCACATAATCATAATCAACGCTGGTGCCATCAGGATATGTATAATGCTCAAAAAGTTTTTCTAAGTTCGGTCTATCAAATATGCTAACGTTAGTAAATGGGCTTTGTCCGCCGACCCTGAACTTATTGCTCATTACATGAACAAACCCCTGTAACAAATTTATTATTTGATAATCAGATAGATTTTCTTTCTTAGTATAATAACAAAGATTTACTATAAGGTCTGATATCGCAATAGCACCTGCAAACGACTGTGATAAATCCATTGTTGTTTCGATTACTTGTGCAACAAACGAATGAGCACGCTTTGGAGGCATACTATGAAGTTGACCATATTTCCTACCTTCATTCATTATAAATGATGTAGAATATGCCATACAATATGGTATCTGGGTTGATGCCGCATCATGAAAATAAACACTGGAATTAAAAATTGCTTTTAATAGTTCATTTGCTCGTTCTAGTCCAAATCGTTTTCTAGAATATTCATGTAGGAGATAATATGAATTTAGTTTTGCTAATCCTTTTACAATTTCCGCGGAATAATTATTATGCGAAATTTCATCGTTTGAGTTTGAATTAGCATCTAAACTAATATCAGAAACCTTGTTAGTAAAATATTTTTGGCTCATTACTCCAATGTCTAAAGCATTCCTGGATATACCTTCGATGTCTAGTAATGCCTTGCCTTTTTCAGTAACATTATAATAATTGTATAGTTCTTCAAAATCGGGATCAAAAGTTGTTTGTATTCGCATTGTAATTCTTCCTGAAATCTTTGTGTATTATTTTTCCGTTGTGCCAAATTCGCTGATTGCTAGTTGCTGGAAAGCCACTTGTTTTTAATTCTTGTTTATAAGTACCGTCTATAACAAAATCCATGACATCTCGAATATCTTCTGGAAGTTCTTCATATAAAAATCCTGTATATAAAATAGAAGTAATGCTACAATTAGCTGCTATTGCATATAAAGCTTTTGGTTGTAAAACAGGCTCTCCACCAAGAAACACAATAGATGTATAAAATTCCTTGTAATTATTTAAATGTTCCAAAACTTCATCAACATCTATTAATTGACCACCATCTAAATTTTGTAAACCCGGATTTTGACAACCAGGACAACCAAATTTACATCCTTGGAACCAAATTTCTAGCGAAATTCCGATACCATTGCAAAATCCGTTTGTTATTCCAGCACACCTAAACAGCATAAAAATATCCATTACTGTTTTTGAACTATGCACATATTAAAATCCGTACAGATACTTTCAATATGACCATATTTCTCGATACTGAAAATTTTTTCCGATCTATCAACATTCATTTTAAACATTTCCGGAATCGTAATTAATATTGAATTTTCTGATACTTGTAAATCAAATGACTTAATAAAACCGTCGTCTTGCATACTCTGTAAGTAACAATAAACATTTTGTTTGATATTGTTATTAAATGGACAAGACAATATATCAAATATACTTACTATAAAATTATTAATTATTCTTATCATTTATATCCTTTCCCAGCGCATTAAAATATACAGTATTTCATATATTGAAGTTGTGATAAAATTAGCAAATCCATATATGTCCAAATCACTTTTATTATCAATACAATATATTATGGTTCGTTTATTAATTCCTTGTGCATAACCCATTTCAAAGTGCGACCAAATTCCGCAAGGTACTATCATTAATATTACGTCAGAAAGTTCTATCAACCCTTTGTTGGTTTGAAAAGAATCGGTGCACTTATAAACACTATGGTTGTGTTTCTGAAGCATTGCTACAGCATTTTTAATATGTTCTATGTTTGCTATAGAAGACGTAACATATATTTTCAAAATAATGCTCCCAAAAAATATAAAAAAGTAATTTTATTGTTTTAAACCTTCGCCATTATAGATACCAGAATATGCTTCCGCAACTTGCCCAACATCCATGAACATTATTTGCATGATTCGGGCATTCTCGCATAGTCTGATACCCTGCCTATTATAAACAACCAACATGGATTG
>Ga0116234_1206564_pt1 | contig 9632 bp, 1 predicted proteins | sample BioSIPRNA_4_FD_89016 | JGI IMG/M metagenome (GOLD analysis project Ga0116234, IMG submission 89016) | Anaerobic biogas reactor microbial communites from Washington, USA - Biogas_R2_A SIP RNA (Metagenome Metatranscriptome) | ecosystem: Engineered > Bioreactor > Anaerobic > Unclassified | place... | reverse complement strand
GCAACCTGTTTGTCAGCCGTTAAGTTAGTTTGTTGTTATTACTTCCTTATCGGCTTTTGCCTTTTGCAGCCGCCCCTTTTCAGGTGTGCTTTTTTCGGCTTACGCCCAGCGTAGACGCAGGATGTAATACGTAAAGTCTGTGCCGTTTTCCGCCGTTACCTTGATAACGAAATCGCGGTAGAACTGGCCGTCCATGTACGGAACAATCTGCGTGCCCGCGCCTTCGATAAGCGCGTTCGCGTCCGTGGCCACGGCATTGATCACGATGCTCGCATTCGTCTTGGCGACCGTGAACTCATAGCCCGTGGTAACGGGGTTTCCGGCCATATCAAGGACTTCGGGCAGGTGCTCCGGATCAAGCGTGACAAGTCCTCTCGTCAGGTTGATCGTCGTCTTCCTGTTTCCGGCCTGAACTGCGAGCGATCTCAGCGTCGATACGTCGTTGCGCATCCGCTCGATGATCAGCGTGTAGTAAGTGACGGTCGCGCTTTTGGAGGATTCGCGTACGGCGATGACAAACGTGTTCAGTCCGACCGTGAGCCTCTTGGAGCCGTTTCCGGTAACGACCGCGCGGTTGTATGCGCGCACGCCGTTGATCCGGATCGACGAGACCGAATATGGAACGGTCACGCGGTATTCGTTCTTTGCCGGGAACTTATCCGGCTCAAAGTCGCGTACCCAGTACGTATTCCTGCCGCCCGTGAGCGAGAAGCCCGCGAGCAGGTGCGTGTAGTCGCCTGCGTATACGGCCGTCGTATCGACGATGTTTACCCTGTAGACGCGCGTGGATCCGTCCTCGGCCGTTACGGTAATGTCGATCCAGGTCGCGGCGGGGGTGATGTGCCGGTTCGCGGCGTCGTAGCCGTCCGAATCGATGAGCGTCACACGGGCCAGCTTGTCGTCGGCCCTTGCAGAGACCCGGTATGTCGCGGTCGCCGCAAGATCGCCGACCGGCACATAGATATTGTAGTCCGTACTGTTGTCCGTCATGGGATTGTCGTCATGGTCATATCCGGGGATAAGATTTCCGTCGGCGTCGTAGGTGAACAGCGGATTATCCAGCGGATACTCTGCGCTGCCTATGCGGATCGAGAGGGAAGCGAGTGCACTGTTTTCCGATTGCGGACGTTCCGCGCCGAAATTGTACTGCGCTGTCGTGCGGTCGGGCGCGGTGACCGTGATCACCAGCCCGTATTCCCAGACTCTGGCAAAACTCTTCGTTCCGCCTCCGCGTGCCGACGCGGCCGGGTCAAGCGTGATCGGCGTGTACGTTGCGCTCAGCACGCCTTCCGGCAGCATGTACGGGTCGAAATCGTTGGGGACAGTGTTGTCGTACGGGACAAAGTCGATCGTCGTCACGCGGTTGATCGTGTATCTGACCTGCATGCCCAGCATGTCCAGACTGTTGGCGGGCGCCTTCGTCACGTTGAAGATGTATACCTGCTCGCAGTAGGCATAATCCTTCGACGCCCACATATCTACGGCCGCGCCGCTCTGCCCGGTGATATTGCCGTTGGCCATATCGGCCAGCAGATCGTCCGCGATGGCCGGCGTGATCGTCGGGTCGGCGTTGAAGTTCGGCTTCAGGTGTACGAGGAAGAGCGTATCGCCGTCCTGCACGTTGAACGCGCGCGTGGGCGTCTGCTCCCATGTTATGACCGTTCCCGCAGCATTCCTGTGGTAGAGGCGGAACTCGCTCAGCGTGTTCACCTTCGCCGGGTTGACGGTCAGCGTCGTGGCTTTGCTCGTCAGGTATACGTCGTACGCGCGGTAGTCCGCGGAGAATCCGACGCCGGCGATGCCTGCGGGCAGATTCAGCGCATAGTTGTCCAGATACGGCAGGATCGTCGCGGCGCGCTGATTCGGGCGCATCGTAAGCCCCTTGAACGTGGTCACGCCGTACAGGCGGTCGATGTACAGACGGCACTGCATTCCCGACGTGCGGTTCTCGCCCGTGACGGTGATCAGGTACTGGTTGGTCCTGTTCCACATCGGGTCGGCGCTGTACTCGCCGAACAGCAGCGTTGTCGCGCCGCGGACCAGATCCTTCGCCGTCGCGCCGGTGAGGGACTGTATCTTGACGGAGGCGTTCGCGTTGTTCGGCGTTACCTCGATCTTGGCGGAAAGCGTCTTGGCGGACGAGGCGCTGTACGGGATCTGTACATAGTATGCGTTCTTTTCATCATCCCAGCGGGCGACGTAATCCTGCTTGTTTGCCGTTACGATGACGCCGGCCTCGGCGCGGATGGAGGCGTCGTTCAGCTCCGTCTGCACCACGCGGATGCGATAGGTCGTGGCGCTCTTGCCCGTGCCGACCTGCACGAGCGCTTCCAGATCCAGGTCCGCCTCGAAGAACTTGTCTCCCGCGCCGGTGACCGCCGCGCCGGCATCCTGCGCCTTCGCGGAGATGGTGACCGGATTGTTCTGCGGCCCGATCAGAGACTTCGGCACATAGCACGTGTAGTTCAGGATTGAAGGCTGGAAGCCGACGCCCGTTTCGCCGGGCACCTGCACCGTATGCGCGAGCGCAAGCTCTGTTCTGCCGAGCGTGACCTTCAGCTCGGACAGGTACGAGGAAGAGTATTCGGGACGCGTGAGCGTCAGCGTATAGGAATCCGTCTTCAGGCCGTCTTTGCTGGAGGCGACGACGGCCAGTACGTTCTTGCCGGGCTCCAGTACGATCCTTCCCGTGCCTGTTACCTGCGTCGTGGCGTCGTAGCAGACGGCCGCAAGGTCGATCGTATTCAGCGTGGAGAGCACCTCAAGATCGTATTCGAGCGTAGGGACGCCGGCCGCGTCATATTCTACGGGGATTGTGTAGAGCACGGTCCTGCCGGAGAGGATGCGGAACTCCTTCACGCGGTTGTCGCTCTTGGGTGCGCGGGTGATGTTGAGCGTGTAGGTGAGCTTCGTGCGTCCGTCGGGCGCGGTCGTCTTCACATACAGCTTGTTCAGGCCTACGGCGAGCGCGAACACCCCGCTGCCGGATACGACCTTCGCGCCCGTTACGGCCTGTATGCATTCGGCGTCGATCGTTACATACGACACGCCGTGCGGTACAGACGCCGTGTAGTTGTATGCGGCGCCGAGGTACGCGGGCGAGAAGTAGTAGTCGTAGTAGTTCGCATCATCTGTATTGGCTTTAAGGATTTCGATTTCCGCGCGGGTGAGCATCATCTGCCGCTCGGGCTGGATCTGAACGCCGGCATCGTCGAGCAGCTCCGAAGCGATGACGCTCAGGCCGGTCGTGCGCATGCCGCCGTTGTCGATCGTGGCAAAATCGCCGATGGCCGCAAACGGGCCGTCTACGTCTCTCAGCATCGCGTTGGCGGAATAGTTGATATTCACCACCGAGCCGGAGAAAACGATCGGCAGCTGCAGCGTACGGTAGTTCGTCCTCGTTTCCGGATCGTACCGGGTGATCGAGAAGGTGACCGTCGCGTTGATCAGGTCGCTGATGCCGACGGCGCATACGTTTTTGTGGTTCGATTCGTCGCGGACGAACACGTCGTATACGTTGCCGTTCATGTCTACGTTGGTCGCTTCGTATTCGATGTCCATCTCAGGCAGTTTGAACGTCGACGGGTTGAACGTCAGGATCGTCGCTGTCGCGCCGAGCGGGACGGCGCCGAGCACCTGTTCGTAGTAGATCGTGCACAGGTTCGTTCCGCTGCCCTTGCCGAGCAGCTTGAAGGTCTGTCCCTTCGGGACGGCGATAAAGCTGTCCTGCAGGCAGGCTTTGTTGGCAAAATTGTTTTCGCCGATCAGACCGCCCATTTCCTGGTTTCCGATCCAAGTCGTCCGGGCGTCGGCTGCGTTGACCACGTTGACGCCGCTGTCGGTGACGAGTCCGTTTACATCGGTGCGTCCGACAAGGCCGCCTACGGGGCCGTACGCCGTTCCGCCGTTGTATGTCGTCGTCGCCTGAAGCGTTCCGTTGATCATCGCGGAGCAGTACAGCACCTGCGCGCTGTCGCCGAGTATGCCCGCGACGCCGCCGGTCGCGTTGGTAATGGGGAAGGAGCCTTCCATATAGTAGGCGCCGTCGAAGCATTCAGCCTTCAGGAGCGCCGTGGCTTCCGAAGCGTAGTTGCACCCGCGCAGCACGGAGTACATATCCGAGAAGCCCGCGATGCCGCCGACGCATTCGGAGGCAATGAAGCGGCCCGAGTTTGCAACGTTGCTCGTGGTGATCGTATCGAGGTTCCAGCCTGCGATGCCGCCGGTGCACTGGTCGGGGTAGTTATATCCGACGAGTCCCTGAAGCGTTCCGCCGGCTGCGAGCGTAAAGTCCGATGCCGAAATGGTGCCGAAGTTGATGCCCGCGATACCGCCCGTGTAGTACCGGCCGATGATCTTGGACGTCACGCCGCCTTCCACGGACGCGTCTTTGATGACGCCGCCGATTCCGTTCATGCCAGCGACGCCGCCGGCCGAGGCGAAGTACGCCATGATCGAAACGTTCGTCCCGATCGTGACCGTAACATCGTTGATCGTTCCGTTGTTGATGCCGGCGATTGCGCCCGCGTTGTTGACGACCGACTGGTCGCCCGTTTTGTCCACGGCGCCGAGGCTCTTGCCCAGACGCACCGTGCAGTGCTCGATCAGGCCGTCGTTGATGCCGGCGAGCACGCCGACGTTCGAATCGGCGGCAGAAGCAGAGATCGGTTTTTTGGTCTGCAGGTCGACATGACGCACCTGTCCGGATTCGCCGATCACGCCGAACAGCCCGACGTTCTTTTCGGTGCTGTCTGCGTCGGAACCTATGCCGATGATCTTGTACTGTTTGACGGTGCTTCCGCTGCCGGTGGGCGTCGCGCCCTCAAACTTTCCGGTGAACGGCGCTTCGGCCGTGCCGATCGGCGTCCAGACGAGCGGAGTTCCCGTCAGCGTGCTGACGTCGATCGTCGCGCCGAGCACGAAGTTCGCGTCCAGGTGCATGCGGATATGGTTGAGCTGACGCACGTCGGTGATGACATAGTACTTTTCAAGGCCGATCAGGATCGCGTTGTGCTCGTCAAATCCGATCTGGTCGTTGTCGGAGATGCCCGTGAGGCAGTCATTGCCGAGCGCGCAGGCCGCCCTGCGGATAACGGTGATCGTGTATTCAACGCCGTCGACGGTGATGACATACCGGGCGGGGGCGCCGACGCTCAGCTTTCCGCCGAGCAGCCCGGTTATGGTGAGATCTCCGTAGGCGGGGACGGTCGTTACATCCAGGGTCGTGACCTTGTTGGGCACGTACAGGACATACTCCGTGCGCGCTCCGTTGAAGGCCATGTCGTCTCCGACACCCTCATACAGCGCTTCGGCATAGTTTACGCCTTCGTATTCCATGTACAGCTCGGTCATCGCGGGCGCGATCCCCGCGCCGACCGTCAGATCGATGTACAGCTTCGGAAAAGAGATCTTGTTCAGCGTTTCCGTACCGTTGACCGCGGTGATCGCGGCCTGCAGGACGGCCCGGTCGCCTTCATTGCCGACCGCGGCGATGTTGGCTTTGTTTGCGGCGGAGATCGCAAAACCCGTTCCGCTGAGGAATACGCGTGAGAAGGAGTACGTGCTTGCGGCGTTTGCGGAAAGCAGCAGCTCCATCGCGCGGTTGGTATAGGTGAGTACCGTGTCGGATGAGCCGAGCGGGATATCCAGCACAAGCGTCTGCGGATAGCCGATCCCGGCTACGTTTTCTGCTTTTACTATCTGGAGGACGTTTTCCGTATCTGGGTAGAGATACCAGAGATTCTCCAGAATCGAACTGCCGGCCAGACTCTCCGCCGCTGCGCCGAAAAACACCGTGCCCGTCACGGCCGTATCCGCGTCCAGATACGCTGCGCTGTCGCGGACGGTTCCGCCTTCGGCCGTATGGATGAGGCCGGCCGCGTTGTCACCGGCGATGTCGGCGCCCGCATACGTGACGAACGCGCGCTCGATGATGCAGGCGGAGCCGAGACTGCTGTGCCCGACAACGCCGCCCGTGCTGCCGCCGACCGTGCCTTCGATTGTCACGGTGACGTTCCGCACGGTTGCGGTGTTGGCGATTTCGGCCGCGATGGCACCGCCGTAGAAGCCGCCGCCGTCGTTGCAGGCGAGATCTGTAACGGAAATGTCCAGATCGTATACGGACGCGCTGCCGTACAGGATGTTGAACAGGCCTGCCGCGCCGGTCGGATTGTTCAGGTTCAGTCCGGTGACCTTCGCGCCGGAGCCGGCATTGCCGTCAAATTCGCTGTGGAAGTATCCGTCCGCGTCGCCGATCGGAGTCCAGGCGAACGCGGTGAAATCCCAGCCGGAAAAGTCGAGCACAGCGCCGTCTTTGATGCGGAACTTGTACGCGCTCGCCTGATCGTCACCGCTGTGGGCGCGCAGATGGAAGAGCTGCTCCGGCGTGGAGATCAGATAGTATCCGTCCGCGTCGCGTTCGGTGATCGGAGCCTCGTGGACGAAGTCGGTCACGCACGCGCTGCCGCTGACATGCAGCAGGCACTTCTGCTGCACAAACAGCGTGACGGTATAGGTCTTCTGGGTATCTGTCGCGTTGTCTCGCACCTGGACGAGGAGCACGTTTTTGCCGGCCTTCAGGTTGCTGATCTGATACAATTCATGGTTGGTCATACCGTCGGAGATTGTTGTTTTTTCAATGAAGATCGAGAAATCGTTGCCCGCGTTCGTATCCTTTTGGCGAGTGATGGAGTAGGTCGCCGATTCCGGGATCGTTTCCACATAGAGCTTATAACCTAGCACCGGCTCTCCGGATTCGTTATACTCCGCGACCGGAATGGTCAGCGAGTAGTTGTACGTTGTCGGATCATACACGGGGTTCAGCGGTCCGAGCTCGTTGCAAAAATCGGTATTGCCATACTTCTGCCAGAAGCTCAGGCCGTTCAGTGGCGCGAGCAGCGCGCCGGAGGCGGCCTGTACGTCTGCCTCAAAACTGTGCAGCACGCGCACGCCGGGACGGTCGGCCGTCGGAGCGACGACCGTATACGAGCAGTCGACCGTGATCAGGCCCGGGTCAGGGAGGACGACTTCTGTCGGCGTATGCGCCGTCAGCGCGCCGTCGTTGTACATGCCGGTGAACGTCGCCGGCATGTTGGGCGCAAATTCCGGGTTATACGCCGCCGTTGTGAACGGCTCGCCCTGTACGGGCTTCGCGATCAGATCCCAGTCGGTCGACAGCATCCTTGCCGCATCCAGTACGTAATTCATGCGGAAGATGCCCTGATAATTCGTCGCCGAAAGCGTCACGTTGCCGATGACCTTCCTGTTCATCGCGGCCGTGGCGGAATCGGGGTCGTTGTCCGTATCATATGCGGAGTCGTTCACGGCAAAGACAAAGTTGTCCGTATACGTCATCGTACCGGCAGTGCGGCCGATGAAAAGCCCGCCGCGCGGATAGGATTCGCCCGGCAGCGCCTGATCGATGTATACGGCGCTGTCGGAGACCGTGCTTTTTTCCGCGGCGCCGATCAGTCCGCCGGAGTCCTTGCCGGAGCTCAGGTCGGCGAATATATCGGCCTGGACCGCACTGATGACGGAACCGGAGGCCGCGCTGGCGACCGCGCCGCCTATGGAGGAGGTGTTCCCGAGCGCGTCCGCCCGCAGGAGGACGGGCTGCAGCAGGCGCGTTTTGCTGTAGGAGAGCGTCGCGCCCGAGATGCCGTCGCCCATTTTGGCGGCAAGTCCGGCTGCGGCGGTGCTTCCGTAGTAATGACCCGTCTGGAAGTCCGCGCAGCATGCGGTGATCGTGCCGAGGTTTTGTCCGGCGACCCCGCCGAACAGGTCACCGGAGTGCCGGACGGCGGAGGTTACGCCGATGTTCGGGACGGCGTTTCCGTCCGCGTCGTCGGGCAGGGGGTCGGCCGCATACAGGACGTTCGCCGTATCGACGATGCTTCCGTCTCTGTTGAAGCCCGCAATGCCGCCGGCTGCGCAGAGGTCGTCGTCAAAGGACGTCCCGGCATACGCGACGGAAATATGTACGGGGTTTATAAAAAATGCGAAAGTGTTTTCGATCGTGCCCTTATTGAATGCGGCGATCCCGCCGAAGGCATGGCTCACCGAGATATCGCACGCGCCGAACAGGGCGGTTATGCGTTCCTGAGTGTCGACTACGTAATCATCGCGGTCTTCCGGCGCGGCCGATTTGTCATAGCCGTCGCCGAAGCCGATGATGACGCCTTCGTTCTCGCCTGCGATTCCGCCGAACGCGCCCGCCCGAACGGCGCCCAGGCCGCTGTCAGATTCGAACGCACGCGGAAGCGGGGAGATGCTGTCGTTTTCGATCCGGCCGCCGTTTCCGTTGCGTCCGGCAAGGCCGCCTGCGATTCCGTCTTTCGTGTCGCAGTGCGCGATCGTTCCGTCCAGCGTAAAGTATCCGTTGCGGATGATCGCCGTATTCAGTCCGACGAGGCCGCCGAGCACAAAATTGTACGCTTTGGCATCCCCGGTCGTCTGCTGCGCTGCGGACAGCGCGGGGACGGGACGCTCCGGATCCGTCGTATCGTCCGTAGCCGCGGTGGCGCAGTTGATGATCTCGCTTGTGCCGATTGAGGCGCCGGCGAGAAGACCGGCGGCGCCGCTCGTTCCGGCCTTCCAGCGGTCGAGCGCCACGCGCGCATCTTCGATGTAAACGCCGTCTACGCGCGTGTTTTCCAGCACGGCGGCCAGCGTGCCCGCATAGTTCTTTGCGGTCACGGAGGCGCCGGAGATCGTCAGGTTTGTGATCGTTGCGCCGTGCACATAGCCGAACAGGCCGCCGGTAAGACCTTCGGCGGCGGATTTGATCTGCTCGTCCGAAAGCGAAACGTTCAGGCCTTCGATCGTATGCCCGCCGCCGTTGAACACGCCGGAAAAATGGCGGCAGTCGCTCGTATGCGTGCTCGTGAGCGCGTCGGCGCAGTAGCCGACGGGCTCCCAGACGACGGGCGCTCCGTCGTCATCGGTTTCGGGGATGACAAGGGAAGAGCCCGCACCGAGATAGGTGTAGGTGTTCGTGTCCGCGTCGTACGAGCACGGATACAGCTCATAGTTCTTGTCCATATGGCGGCGCATGTGGTTCAGCTGCTTCCAGTTGGTGATTAAATAGTAGATCTCGCCGTTTACGTTGCGGTAGGCGATGATCCCTTCTTCGTTTTCGTAATGATCCCCGTTTGAATCATACAGGCAGTCCGGGTTTTCCATACCGCAGATCGCACAGTAATTCTCCGCCCTCGCGCCGCCTGCGGGTGTAAACTGCCGGGGCGTCTCATTTGCCCCGAATACAGCAGCCATCGTCAGACCCGGCGGGGGCTCTTCGCCCTGCGGAGGGTCACCGGGCTCCCCGGGGCCGTCTTCCGCGCCGGGCGTCGTTTCGGGCACGGGCGTTTCACCCTCTTCCGGCGCGGGCGTTTCGTCTTCTTCGGGCGCGGGCGTCTCGCCCTCTTCCGGCGCGGGTGAAGTCGTCGACCCGGCAGCGGGCGGTTCCCCTTCCACGGGAGAAGCCGGGAGCGGCGAGCCGAGTCCCGCGGCAAACGCCGGTACGGTCATGGCAAAGAGCATGATCAGCACCAGCAGCACCGATACGCTTTTGCGCATGGATTTGATTTTTTCTGACATGAGATCCCATCCCTTCCTCGATCGCGGTTAAGACAGAG
>Ga0116234_1214540_pt1 | contig 9637 bp, 9 predicted proteins | sample BioSIPRNA_4_FD_89016 | JGI IMG/M metagenome (GOLD analysis project Ga0116234, IMG submission 89016) | Anaerobic biogas reactor microbial communites from Washington, USA - Biogas_R2_A SIP RNA (Metagenome Metatranscriptome) | ecosystem: Engineered > Bioreactor > Anaerobic > Unclassified | place... | reverse complement strand
CGATGGGCCTAGATCGGGTGGGAACGACGAAAGATCACGCCGCGGGTGCTGATGGACGGCACGGACGGCAACACCTTTGAATCTATCGGAAGATCCGATCCCTGTTATTCAGCTTATGGAGTGGTAGAAGATGGGAGATCTGTTCGCGGAGGTTGCTGCCAGGGCAAAAGCGGAGGATAGAGCTTACCTGATGGAGCACGAGTGCAAGGCCGTCCTCGAGGGCCTCGGCATATCGACGACGGGTTCCCAGGTCGCCCGGTCTGAAGAGGAGGCGGTCAGGATGGCGGAGGCGATCGGCTACCCCGTCGTCCTCAAGATCGTCTCTCCCGAGGTCGTCCACAAGTCCGACGTCGGCGGCGTCAAACTCGACCTGAAGGGGGCGGAGGAGGTGAGGCAGGCCTTCATCGAGATCAGGGAGGCGTTTGGGGAAAAGAAGATCGTCGGGGTCGCCGTCCAGAGGATGGCCCCGCCGGGGACGGAGGCGATCGTCGGGGTCGCCCGGGACCCGACCTTCGGCCCAATCCTGATGTTCGGCCTCGGGGGGATCTTCGTTGAGATCCTCCGGGACGTCTCGCTCCGTTCGATCCCCATCACCGAGGCCGACGCCGAGGATATGATACGGGGGATAAAGGGGCGTGCCCTCCTAGAGGGCTACCGCGGTCGTTCCGCGGACATCCTGGCTCTCAAACGCCTTTTGATGCAGATATCCGACCTGGTGGTGAAACACCCCGCGATCGCAGAGATGGACTTAAACCCCGTCATCCTATACCCTGACGGCTACGCCGTGGTGGACGCGAGGATTATATTGGGGGAGGCGCTGGAGGAGGCGGACGCGGCCCCGCCGAAGGTCCAGGACCTCCACGACCTCTTCTACCCTAAGAGCATCGCCGTCATCGGAGCCTCGGGGACGAGAGGAAAGCTCGGCTGGAACGTCTTCTGCAATCTGATAAACCACGACTTCAAAGGAGAGCTCTACCCCATCAACCCCCGGGCCGAGTCGATCCTGGGGATAAAGGCCTACCCGCGGATCAGCGCCGTCGGAAAGCCGATAGACGTCGCCGTCATCCTCGTCCAGGCGTCGATGACCCCGGAGGTGGTGAAGGAGTGCTGCGACTGCGGCGTCAAGTACGTCATCGTCGAGTCCGCCGGCTTCGCCGAGATGGGGGATTCCGGACGGCGGATCGAGGAGGAGATGAAGGCGATCACCGACAGCTACGGCGTGCGGCTCCTGGGGCCGAACTGCTCGGGGATCATAAACACCCACTGCAGCATGGTCCAGTCGATAGGGATAGTCGACGCCCTCTCCCGGGGCAACATCGGCCTCATATCCCAGGCCGGGGTCTGCGCCGCCGGGATGCTCTGGGGGCTGCGGCACATCATGGACTTCGGGATCGTGGCGACGATCGGAAATAAATTAGACATCAACGAGACGGACATGCTGGAGGCGGTGAGCAAGGACGAGAACGTGGACGTCGTCTGCATGTACCTGGAGTCGGTGAAGGGCGGAAGGAGGTTCATCGACGTAGCCAAGAGGATCACGAGGGAGAAGCCGATCATCGCCCTCAAGTCCGGGAGGACTGAGGCGGGGAAGAGGGCTGTCGCTTCCCATACCGCCTCCATGGCTGGCGACGACCTGGTCTACAGCGCCGTCTTCTCGCAGGCGGGGGTGATCAGGGCGAGGGACTACGAGCATATGTTCAACCTGGCGAGGGCCGTCTCCAAGCAGCCCTTCCCCAAAAAAGATGGGGTCTTCATCATCACCTATGCCGGGTCCCTGGGGGTCATATCCGCCGACGCCGTCATCGACGAGGGGATGAGGCTCTCCGAGCTGGAGCCTCACCTCAAGGAGAGGCTCCTCTCCCTCCTGCCGGAGTACGTCGGTGGGACTAACCCCGTCGACTACACCTTCAGCATGGACGCTGATACGGTTAAGAGGACGATCGAGATCGGGGTCGAGAGCGAGGACGTGGGAAGCTTCATCGTCATCCTCCAGGCGGAGATCCTGGGAAGCTACGTTGCACCTTTGGGGAAGATCGACTACCGGGGAAAGCCGATCATGGTCTGCGTCGCCGGAAAGGAGTTCGCCATGGACGACGTCATCAAGATGGAGAATGTGGGGATACCCGTCTACCAGACCCCGGAGCAGTGCGCCGACGCCTTATCGGTGATGTACAGGCACTGGAAGATGTCCGGCTGAAGATCCTGCCCGGCCCCCCAGATCCATCATGCTCGGAGGGGCCGTTCTCGCTCCGGGGCCGGGCTGCCCCTGGGAGAAGGCATAATCTCTCGCCGGCAAATACACAGGTCGATCGATCGGTCAGTACATCTTCTGGACGTCCCGGGGCTCCGTCCATTCTCCACCCTCGAAGACCTTCACGGAGGATCGGTTAGTTGCATACTCCATCGTTCGGGTCCAGTTCTTGCTGGACTTCAGAGTCTCCGGGTTGATCATCCTTCTGTACCTGGGGCTCAAGGCGGAGGCCGACTCATTCCCCGTCGATGGGCTCGATTTTGCCATCTCCTCGGCGAGCTCTCTCGCCACCTTCCCCAGGACTGAGGGCGCCTTAGACGATCCTCCCAGAGACGCCGGAGTCCTGAAGATCTCCGAGCCGAAGTAGGGGTAGTACTGGCTGTAGTCGACCCTCGAGGGGGCGCCCCCGGAGAAGAATATGGGGTCGGAGAAGTAGGACCTCCACTCGGAGTAGCTGGGACCGCCGCTGGGGTCCAGGTAGTCTCCGCCAGCCTGCCCGACTGCGAGGGCGAGGGCAGTCGCGACTAAAATCGAAATACGGCATGAAATCATATTCAGATCACTCTCCCTGAAGGGAGTTATCCCGGCTCCAATTTAAATTCTTTGCCCGGAAAATTACAGGATGATCTTTCCGCAGGTCAGCGCCGGGAGATCTTCATCACGCAACCGTCGTCCTTCTCCTCGACCTCCAGGTTCATCCCCAGGTCGGCGAAGACCTTCCGCCAGTGGCTCTCGATGCAGGTCTTGCAGTGCTGCTTCGCCACGAGCCCCGCCCCCAGTCGGGCGAAGGCGTTGATCCCATCCTTGATGGCGCACCTCTCCCTTCTGATCTCCGCCCAGCCGTCCCCCTCCTCCACCGAGACGGCGGACCCGAAGAGGTTCTTGTCGTTGGTGGCGACGGCGATGGCGAGGTCCTTCGGCTCGGATAGCTCGAGCCTCTTGAAGGTGTCGGCGACCTGGTGGGCTCCCATATCCTGAAATTCGCGAAGCCCCTTTTTGCCGAGCCTCTTCGCGACGTAGCCGCTGCTTCCGTAAAAGCTTCCAAGCCACATCGCCACCACTCGCTGCTGGATCTCCTCGACGGGGATCTCGGGAACGTCGGTCATGGTGGCGATTCGGACGGGAGGCGATATAACCCTTCCGCGCTGGTCGATGGTCTCATGTCGAGACGGTGGCGATCGAGTTCTTGCCCTCGGCCGGTACACCAACGTCGTCATCGTTGACCCAATATCCGTCGATGGCCTCGTCGTCGGGCCGGTGACCGCCACATGCGTCGTCGAGGTCGGATCCCTCGAGGAGTGCGGACCGACCTCCCGCGAGATCTGGAGCCCTCCGAACTGGGACCTCCAGCACAGCGGATACGAGCCGGCCGAGGTGGCCTCCGAGGATCTTACCTGCACCGCCTCCGATGGGAGGGGGTCGTGCCCTGCGCCGTGAGGGGGCGCGGGGCCGTAAACATCATTTATCCTCATCGTGGGGTTCGGCTTAGCGACGAGGGGATCTCAGAAGAAAAGGGGACGACTGGCGCTCGGATGGAGCGCCAGGGCCTCTTTCATGATGCTTTTGCCTTCAGACCGGCTCGGGCTTGTCGAGGAGCCCCGTCTTCGCGAGGATCGCCCCGGACCGGGAGTGGGGCCTCCGAGAGACCGAGTCCGTCGACTTCTCCAGCTCCCTCGCCTCGTCGGCGAGCCTCGCCGCGGCCCGCATCACCTCATGGCCCGCGGCGGCGGTGAGGGCGATCCTATCCATCTCCTTCAGCCTGAAGCAGGCCGCCGCGTCGATCGCCGCCACCGTCTGGGCCATGTGCAGCGCGCCGATCGCCTTGGCCCGAGCGTAGGGATTCTCGAAATCCATCCGTTCTGTGCACTTCTCGGGGCTGGCGAGGATGTGGGGAAGCGTTGGGGAGCCCGAGACGATGCTGGCCATCGATCGGTCCAGCTCCTCCTGGACGAGCCTGACGGACCCACAGATGCTGAGGACCTTGAGGGCGTCGGAGTTGAAGAGGGCCATCTCCGCCGGGTCGAGGAACTCCCGCTTCGCCCCGATGAGGGGGTCGAAGGGGAGGATGATGTAGCCGAATCCCTCCGCCTCCAGCGCCTCTCGAGCCTCCTTCTTGGAGGGACCATCGGAGATGACGATCGTCGGCACCTCCCTGTACAAAGCCCGGGCTGCCGTAGGGCCGGGGGTGGAGGCGTTGGGGCCGACGATCACCACCAGCTGGGGCCTCCAGCCCTTCAGCTCCGCCGACATCTCCGCCTCCTTCACCGTCATCTTGGCTCCGAAGGATAGGGATCTCACCTCTACGTCGGTCCGCTCGGCGATCTCGTCCAGGGCCAGGTCTGCGACCAGGGAGGATGCGACGTTGCCGAGCTTGATGAATCCGATCTTGAACATGGCAACAACCCGCCCCTGAGACGCCGCAGGATCATAAAAGAGTTCCGATTCCCTCAAAGATCATCGACGATCACCCTCTCCCGATCGGCGTCGACGGTCACGAGGGCCCCCTCTTCTAAGCGGAGGATCTCAGCGGGGAGGCCGTCGACGAGGGGTATCCCGCTGATGATGGCGCCGACGGCGACGATCGGCTCAGACCTCAGGTTTATCATCGCCAGGGGAGCTACGCCCCTCTTCTTCAGCTGGTAGATGACGTAGGACCCGACGGTCGATCCCTTGCCACCGGGGAAGATCAGGACCTTGCCGCCGACGCCCTTCCCGAAGAGCTGGTGACCGGGATCGACGACCATCCCCGTCTCCGGGTCGACGGTACCGAGGAAGGATATCGATTCCGTCGACGCCAGGGCGGGGCCGGAGGCCTTTCCTCCTGATATCCGGTGGCAGGGGATCTCCATCTTCAGCCCCTCCAGGTGGCGGCTTCGACGCATTCAGCAGCGCTGCCGTAGGCGGCCCTCATCTTACAGAGGCCCGGAACGTAGGCGAGGGCCTTTCCGGAGTTGACCATCATCTTATTGTACCGGTCGCTGGCGGGGGAGACTACCATGCAGGTGTCGCAAAAGACCCGCGCCCCCGATCTCTCGATCTTCTCGACGAGGCGGGGGCACCTCTCGGCGATCCTCCGGGCGGTGCAGATCCAGAGCTCCCGTTCCACCCTTTTCCCCTCCAGGAGGCGGGCGAGCTCCTCCAGCTCGTTTGGCGAGGAGTGGGGGCATCCAACGGCTACGATGTCTACGTCACCGTCGGGGGCGTTCTCTTCGCGAACCGCCCGGAGATCTTCTGCGGTCAGAGCGATCTCCTCAGCCCCCTTCGGGGCATCGGGGGCATCTTCATCGAAGTAGTACAAGGCAACCGAACCGCTGGCGGCCATGGCGGCGCCGAGGGCCTTCAGCTCATCGACCTCAGGCCTTCTTCTAAAGCGAAAACGAGGCACTCCCTCGCCCACCTCTCTTCCCACGATGAAGCCCAAGATGCCGTAGTCGGAGCGTTCGAGGTCTGCATCTACTGCGATTTTGTGGGTGGGGATCCGGTTCTCCTCCAGGTGGTAGCCGTACCTTGGGGTTTTGCCCACCAGGGCCGCCGCCAGGGCCGAGGGCCCTCCCTCCCGGTTCGTCCTCGCCCCGATTACGGAGTTGGCGAAGGATACGGCGGAGGACTCGCTCCAGGCGAGGTGATCGTCCCTCCGGGCGAGCTCCGGCCTGATCTGGTAGGGGGTGCAGGTGCAGTCCGGCGAGACCCCGAGGCGGCGGTAGGCCTCTACGACCTTGAGCTGCTTTTTTGCGAAGTTCTCGCCGATCTTCATCTCCCTCCACCGGGCGAGGTCCATCCCCGCGGGGTTCAGGACCGCCGGGACCGCGACCTTCCCCCGGAGGTCTGAGATCCACTCCAGCCCCGCCTCGCCGATCGTCTTGAAGGAGACTCCAGCGACCTGGACGGACCTGATGGGGATCAGTTGGTCGGCGCCGTAGATCTCGCCGAGGGCCACCAGGATCTCCATCGCCTTCCTGAGGCTCTCGCCGAGCTCCCCCTGGTACGCCCGCTCCTCCTCCCGCGATAGGTGCATGTCCTCTTCCTGGAGCCGGAGATATAAAAAGGCTCAGATCGGGTGGAAGCTCAGATCAGCCTCCCGATGGGATGTCCAGCTGCGGGCCAGACCTCCAGGTCCTTCGCCGCCTCGGAGACGAGGATGTCGGTCATCGCAGCCACCGGGAAGACGATCCCAGCCCGCTCGATGGGGCCGTAAAGTACGAAGTCGCCTCCGGCCAGGATCTCGAGGCCAGCGGAGGCGGCGTCGCAGGCGCGCCGGGCGTTCGCCTCCCTCGATCGGAGCCACCGCCAGGAGGAGACGGCGTTGTGAATTCCCGAGCCCGCGGGCAAACCGAACCTCGCCTTCGCGAGGACGGTGGCCCGCAGGGACCTACCTGCCCCGTCCCCCAGGGGGACGACGCCGGGGTCTATGAGGATGTTGTTGATCTCGAGGCGGCGAGCGAGGTCGACGAGCCCCTCCTTCCGCCCCGGACCCCCCTCCGCCAGGGCCCGGATCGTCCCCTCGACGGTGGAGTCGGCGGGGCTATAGCCGAGGAGGATGGCGGAGTCGACCTCGCCGTGGGCCAGGGCCACCTCCTCCTCGGGGGTGGTGGCGATGCCGATGCTGTTGTATATGCACCTGTCAGCGAGGCCGATCTCCGAGACGAGCTCCGCCATGGCGATCCGCGTCCCCGCCTCGGCGGAGTCGAGGATCAGCGGGCCGGACCAGAGGCCGTCGACGAATTCGAGGTACCGGCCGAAGGCCTCTGGAGTTTTCGAGTAGAGGTGCAGAATTGCCGGGTTCCCCGTCTCCTCTGACAAGGCCCTCTGACGGCAGATCAGCTCCTCGGCCGTCAGCTCATCGAATAGACCCCGATCTTCATCCTCCACGATTCTCTGGCCCTGGTAAAATATCGTTCCGCAGAGGGCCGTCGGGTTCTCCCCTGGCTGCCCCCCGATCTTTACGCCGGCGACGTTCACCACCTCTTGATCTCTCGCAAACCTGAACAACTCCACCGCCTCGAACTCGTCAGAGCTTCAACTCTATAGCCACGTCGCTCCTACCAGGCCAAAAAAGTTCGGATCGGCCTTCCTTCCGGGGGCTAAGCGTCGATCGCCTTCTTCTTCAGCAGTCGATGATAGGTGATGGCAAATCGATGGGCCTCGTCCCTCATCTCCTGAACGAAGAGGGAGGCCCTATCGTCTCTTTTGATCGGAAGAGGCCGGAGGCGGCCGGGGGCGTATATCTCCTCCTCCCGCTTCGCGATGGAGATGACGGGCATGGTGAGGCCAAGCCTCCGGAGCTCCTGGGAGGCGGCAAAGAGCTGCCCCTTCCCGCCGTCGATGACGATCAGGTCGGGCATCTCCCCCCCCTCCTCCTTCAGCCGGAGGTAGCGCCTCCTGACGATCTCGCCGATGGAGGCGAAGTCGTCGATCCCGTCGACGGTCCTCACCTTGAAGCGGCGGTACCCCTTCTTGTCCGGCTGGCCTCCCCGGAACTGGACCATCGAGCCGACGGTGAAGCTTCCGGCGAGGTGGGAGACGTCGAAGACCTCGACGACGTTCGGAGGCCCCGGGAGGGAGAGCGCCTCGGCGAGGGCGAGGAGCTTCTTTTTGTCGCCCAAGAACCGGACCGTTACGTTCTTCTCCGCCAGATCGAGGAGCTTCCTCTTCTCCCCCTGCTTCGGGACGGTGACCCGGACCCGTCTTCCTTTGATGTAGGAGAGGAAGTCGACGATGGAGTCGTCGAGGGCTTCACCCAGGATCAGCTCCTCGGGAGGCGTTTCCTCGGAGTAGTGCTGGACGAGGAACTCCTCAAGGAAGCTCTCGGTCCGGGGGAAGACGTGCTCCTCCTTCCCCTCCAGGGTCCCCCGGTAGACCTTGAAGAGCATCAGGTAGACGGTCTCGCCGTCGACGATCCAGCTCAGGACGTCCTCGTCGTACCTCTTGTCCCGCTCGATCTGCTGGCGCTCCTGGAGGCTCTCCAGGGCCCGGATCTCGTCCCGGAGCTCCATCGCCTGCTCGAACTCCCGCCGCTCCGAGAGGGCTGCCATCTCCTCCTTCAAGGAGCCGATCAGCTCCCGGGTCCTGCCCCGCAGGACCGCCTCGGCCCTCGCCACCCGCGCCCTGTACTCCGCGGGCGCGATCTTCCCGATGCAGGGGCCGGAGCAAAACCCCATGGAGTAGCGGAGGCACTCCCTCTTCGGAAGCCGCCTGCAGGTCCGCAGGCCAAAGGTCTTCCGGACGGCGGAGAGGACGAGGTCCCTCTCCCTCGCGGAGACGAAGGGGCCGAAGTAGCTGCCGCCGCCCGCTCGCAGGCGGGAGAGATGGATTCGGGGAAACTCCTCGTCGGTGAGGTGGATCGAGGCGTATCGGGAGGAGTCCTTCAGCCGGACGTTGTACTTCGGCCAGTGCTTTTTGATGAGGGCGTTCTCGAGGAGCAGCGCCTCCACCTCGCTTTTGGTGACGATGAAGTCGAGGCCGCTCGCCGCCGAGACGAGGGCCGAGGTCTTGGGATCGAGCTCCCTCTTCTGGAAGTAGCTCGCGACCCTTTTTTTCAGGTCCCGCGCCTTTCCGACGTAGATGACGGCTCCCTCGTCGTCCTTGAAGAGGTAGCAGCCGGGGAGGTGAGGGAGGGGTTCGGGGTCGATCATGGGGCTATCTGGCTTTTGTCGGCGGCGATCATTGAAAGCTTCTCCGGTCAAACCGGGGACCCTCGGGGGTGTGGATAGGTGGATCTGACGGATCCGGCCGCTGGAAGCCTTTTTCCAGCCTCAAGCCGGACGGGCTGCGGCGATGGCAGCCGTTTCGGCGTCCCCCGCAGGGCTCGGTCGAGGGCGCCCTGGGATCGATCGTCCGGGTGCTTCACGGCATGGTTTTTGGAGTGGCGAGATGATCCGCTCGCCTGAGGCAGCGGCGGAAATGGCGTTGATGGCGCTTATCCTCCTCATCGTTAACGGTGATGAGCCAGACCCTGCCGGCTAAAGACGTATATACGAGCAAGGAGGGAGGAGGAAGCACGTCCTCATTGCTGGATGCTTTAGCCGAAAGGATCATAGCGCGTCTCGTCGGGCCGATGAGCCTTCGATTCGTATTTCAACCACTGGTAGCGGTGCTGCTGGGGATACGCGACGGGGCGATGGATGCAAAGGCGGGCGAACCGCCGTTCATCATTGATCTGATCATCGACCGTGGTAACCGAAGGACCAAACTTGCGGGAGTTCTCAAGTCTCTCTTCAAGACGATCATCATAGCAACCGTCTTCGATATGATCGCTCAATACCTCATCTTCGATCAGGTCCGCGTCATCCCGGCGATCATCGTCGGCGTGTTCGTCCTCACCGCCCCTTATTCTCTGGCCAGGGGGATGACCAACAGGATTCTTACTGTAAGAAGATAAGACGATCG
>Ga0116234_1119541_pt1 | contig 9739 bp, 5 predicted proteins | sample BioSIPRNA_4_FD_89016 | JGI IMG/M metagenome (GOLD analysis project Ga0116234, IMG submission 89016) | Anaerobic biogas reactor microbial communites from Washington, USA - Biogas_R2_A SIP RNA (Metagenome Metatranscriptome) | ecosystem: Engineered > Bioreactor > Anaerobic > Unclassified | place... | reverse complement strand
CCCATCTGTATAAGAAGTTTACCTTTTCCATGAAACCCCCCGGCCGCAGATATGATAAACTCAAAATACTGCTCTTCAGTTTTATCCTTTATATACACTGGAGTCATTACTCCTGCCCAGGTGCTATAGTACCGATGATTATATTTGGGATGGGGTGATGGGACACAATGCAATCTGAGTAGAGTCTCATAATCATTTGCACTAGTGGTAACCACTTTAGTATTAAGATCTTTTATATCACGAACCAGAATCCGATATTGATGATCCCTCTCGGTAGGAGTAAACCAGTAAAAATCCCAGGCTGGTGGATAACGATGCAAAGAATCAGGAGTAAGTGAATCAATAAAAGGTGGACTGGCCTGATACCACCCGTTTGCATGTATTGGCAATGTCGAATACAGTTTACTATCCTCAAAATCATCGACATAAGCTTCACCCTCAGGGTTTGGATTCATGAAAGATCTGGCATACTCTATATCCAGAACCATTTTGGATTCTGCAGTAGTATTAATCAGAGGAATTTTATTAATCAGACTGGTCATCCATTCCGGATTAAGGTCGATTCTGATATTAAAATCAAGCAGACCCTTATTATATGGTTCTTGTTCGAGTTGTGGGATCTTATCATTTACTTTAACATTCTGATAAAGGAAACTCAATCCGGCAAACGAACCATCACTGATAAATGGCAGTTTCAATTCTCCTCTGGTCCCAAAAAACACTTTTTTTTCAGGCACAAACATAGCCGATCTCTGATACTCCACAGTGATTTTCTCTGCATTTTTGGCATATGGAGACACCAGTTCCATTTCTCCGGAGCTGTAATCCAGAATATAATCGACATTTCTCTGCAGTATCGTACCATCTGCCTTAACAACCTCTCCCTCCATTACATCCCAGCCCAGATTAAAGGTTGTCTGCTTTGTTGAGCTGGTTGTATAAATTCTATAATAAGGGTCATAAGGACTCCGATGCAGCACCTCCTTACTGCATTTATAAATGGTAGAATCCACGTAATTTCCAAGTGCAGGATTTCTGAAAGGTTCATTACCAAAAAATGAAGTATCATAAGGGGGGAATATTAGATAACCATTGTTCTTGTCGAAGATATAGGGTTTGTCCAATGACATCTGACCGTTTACAGATATCCCCAGAACATCGCTGAATTTAACGCTGTTTTCGTTTTCTTCCCTCTCATTGTCATCATCAATGGTCTTCTGTACGATTCTGAATTTGGAATCGGTCAAATTGATTGCATCCAGCTCATACACATTTCTCCACATCAGATAAAAGCGTGAAGTGTCAAGATCTGCACCTGCCGAATCGATTGGATCTTTAGGTTTGAGGACCCAAAGATTCCAGATAGTATCATTTTCAGTAGCACTAATTATACTACCTTTATTAAAAGAAGGATCTCTGGCTCTGAGGTAAATGGCAATAAAGCAGTTGCTTATGTCAGGAGTATCCGCAAAGCGTATCCATCCCTCGGTTTCATTTAGGTAATAATGACGATCTCTGTAGAGCCGCACGAATCCCTGTCGTTGGGGATCATCCTCCAATGTGGCAGTATCAATTAACATATCACCAGACTTGACACTTCTCCACACAATCAGAGTATCCACCTCAGGAATGGAAGTGGGTCTGGCACCATTTATGGCATACTTGCGGTTATATAATCTTCGATACCTGTTATCAAGAAAATAATATTTATAGAGGATATAATCCTCTTCTGTTAAAACCCGTTCTTCACTTCCCTGATTAGGAGAAAATGTGGACTTTACCGCTTCACCCCGTTCGTGGCTAATGACAGAAGTAAGCGAAAGCGGACCCAGTTGTGAGCGGACCTTAATACCAAAAAGGCCCTCATTACTCTCAGAATATCCGGATAATTCCGTTCCCGGCATCTGAAAACCAGTCCAACCAGCCTCCACCTCCTGAATAATCTCATCTTCCAGTTCTCCTGGTGTAGACTCTTTATAATGAATCTTGAAATTTTTAAAAACATCTGATATGGCAAATTCATTCTGATTGTCTGCACTGATATTAATGGAGATCAACCGCCCAATACTTCCACTGATACTAAATTGATAGTCCACCTGAAAATCAAAACCAGTGTTAGACTCATGGTCTGTGTCTACAGAGGATTCCACGATGGTTGAATTATCAAAACCCATCCTGATAGTAAGCGAACCATTTATGCTTAATCTTGGAGGATCAGTACCAATAAGCCGCTGTGCCCATGAAGGATAATGAACCGGCATCTCCCACTGAAATTTCATCACAGATTGTTTAGAACTGGCAGCATCATTTCTGGAAACCGAAATTCCAGCCTTCCAACCCTTCAGAAGAGCATAGTTTCTTCTGGCCAGAAGATAATCGCTTAACTCCTTGTAATGATACTCCCAGAGCCTGAACCCCAGATCATCATAACGTCTGAAAGTGATCTGACGTTTCTCAAAATCAATAATTGCCGTGTCTTTAAATACTTTCTCTTGCTGGTTGAATTCCAGTTTCAATATCACCGGATTTTCTGAAGTGAGTGCAGAAGGAGCGAAGGGCTCTTCATCAAGAGGATGAAACCCCTCAATTCTGGGCGTCTCATACTTTAACCCCTGCCCAGATACCGAGAAAAACAAGGCACAGAAAAGTATAAATGGTAAAGAGCAATATTTATACAATTTAGCGCTTGCTCCCTTTCTGGACCTTTTTTATATCACCGGATCGATCTGGCAAATCGGAACAACATCTAAATCCCACTGGATTATGCTGGTTTTCAGGAAAATAGCTATACCGTTTTTCAGAACATCCACTCTGGGGTCCGCTCTCCCAGAACCCCCCCATCACATAATAAAAATGCCGGTTCGCTTCCGCTCTGGTGCTGGTCCATTCCAGAAGACTGCCTGACATGTCGTAAACACCAAAAAAGCTCCTGCATTCGGGCCTGCTCCCGGAAACGGAGACTTTCTTTTCATGAGTGGCACAGGCATATCGTTCATATACCTGCCCGTAAGGGTAAGACCAGGTATGAGGCCCGCTGCAGGCTAACATCCACTCTTCAGATGTGCATAACCGCTTCCCGACCGAATAGCACGAATCCATGGCCTGATACAATGATATATAGGACTCAGGAATAACACCTTTCTTGTTAGGCCACTCATAACGATCTATGCAGAATTCAGAGTTCCCAAACTTCACCAACTCCATCCCGGGCAAACAGGGAGATTCTTTATCAGAAACCTCAATTTCATAATATTCCTCCCTTAATTGCATCTGATTACCGCAGGAATCTGTTGCCTTATACTGTAAAGTAGATGTCGAATCAATACTTATTTTTTCTCCCGAATAGCTCACCCACTGCTCATCACCGATAAAGCGATAAAAAATATTACATTCCTTGTTGGAAATCATAGATACAGAAATCGTTTTTCGGTGTAGCCCTCCAGAGGGCTCCGGATAAACCCAGAGAGCCACTGTATCCTTAGCACACAAATCTGCCAAAGAATCAACAACAACTGAATCTGAACTATCCTCCGCAGTCGTACTGTCCCGCTTTACTGTGTCCTGTTGTACCACTGTATCGGTTTTCTTAGCGGGAATAGTGCTTTTTTTCTTTGCCTTGACCCTTTCCAGTGAATCGAGCCGTTCTTGCAAAGAAGCTAATGAATCCTGCAGTCTGCAACTATCCACTGCTAATGAATCTATTGTATCTGTGACCGTATCATTAATGGTATCTGTTACAAAACTTGAAGAATCCGATACTGAAGTTAAATCAGCCTTTCCCCTCTGTGATTGAATGGATAAAAAACGAAGCAATAAGAACAATAATAAAAGTAGCAGCAATAGCAGAATCACATATTTAACCCAATTTTTCCGGGGTTTCTCAGATTTTTCATTTAAACGCTTTTGCACAATACCGCCGCAGTTACTATTTCCTGAAAAAACTCTATCAAAAATGGTCTATTGGCAAGCTATTTTCAATAACTGAAAATACCTTCAGGAAATCTGCTGTTTCCTTCACATCATGTACCCTGAACAAACGCACTCCCCTTATAAAAGCAGAAGCTACGGTCCCCAATGTTCCACAAAGCCTCTGTTCAACCTCTTTTCCGGTAATCGTGCCGATAAAAGATTTCCGTGATGTCCCAATAAGAACCCTATATCCAGTGCTGAGAAACTCCGATACATCTTGAAGCAACCTAATATTTTGCCGGGCAGTTTTTGCGAAACCAATCCCCGGGTCAATCACTATTTTATCCCTCTTAACACCTGTTTTTATAAAAGTGGTTACCGCTTCCAACAGTTCACTTTTAACTTCCAGAGTCACATCTTTATAGGACACACATTGCTGCATTGTCTGGGGTGTCCCCCTGCTATGCATTAAGACTACGGTACATTCACGTCTTGCCACCAAAGAAATCAGTCGTTCATCATAACGTCCGGCGCTGATATCGTTAATCCAGGATGCCCCTGCATCGATCACCGCTTCTGCAACTTCTGACCAGGTAGTATCGACACTGACAGGACCCTTAAAGTAATGAACGACTTTCTCTACTACAGGAAGAACTCTATGCAACTCCTCTGAAGGAGTTATCTGAGCAGCACCAGGACGGCTGGAAGCCCCTCCGATATCTATTATATCCGCTCCCTGATCGACCAGTTGTAATGCATGCTCCACAGCAGCATCAACACTATTATGCCGGCCACCATCATAAAAAGAGTCCGGAGTAATATTTACTATCCCCATTAGGGAAAAAGACTTCCCGGTAAAATTGATTTCGTTTTGGTCTTTCATAATATTGTTTCCATAAACAGATGAGGACCTCAGCCCATCAGAAGGCCAAAGTCCTTTAAAAGAATTATCTGAAGTATCTATAAGAAGCAGTTATACACTGGTTTTCTCTGGTGCTTCATCTGAAGCCATACCATCCAGCGCTGGTGCGGCCACAGGTTCGGCCTCAGCGGTTACCGCACTGGTTTGCCGAATGTAGGTTCGGCTCTTTTTGGCAGTTTGAAGAGTATCACCATTAATAACTTTCATTATCTCTTCACGATCCAGAAGCTCATGTTCAAGCAAAGCCTGAGCAAGCCATTCAAGCTGATCCTTGTGAGCACTCAGGATGTCCCTGGAACGCTGTAACTGCTCTTCGATTATCTTTCGCATCAGAGAATCGATTGCTTCTGCTGTCTTGTCGGAATAATCGCGGTGACGGGAGATTTCTCTTCCCAGAAAAATCTGCTCATCTTTTTCACCATAGCTAATTGGTCCAAGTTCCTCGGTCATTCCATAGTCACAGATCAGTTTCCTTACCAGACTGGTAGCCTGCTTAATATCGCTGGCAGCGCCGGTCGTCTGATGACTAAAGATCATCTCCTCAGCCATCCGTCCACCCAGCATGATACATATCTTATCCAGAATATATTGCTTTGTATAGCTGTGCTTGTCCTCCCAGGGAAGAGAGAAAGTGACACCCAAAGCACGTCCCCGTGGAATGATAGTGACCTTGTGCAAGGGATCAGCCTCTTCACAATAAATATTGCATATCGCATGTCCTGCCTCATGATAGGCGGTCAGAGTTTTCTCTTTATCCGAAAGAACCATACTCTTACGTTCAGCACCCATCATGACCTTATCCTTTGCTTCTTCAAAATCAAGCATAGTCACCACATCCTGACCAAATCTGGCTGCCATAAGTGCCGCCTCATTGACCAGATTTGCCAGATCGGCACCTACAAAACCTGGAGTACCACGAGCAATAGTATTTAATTCCACATCAGGTGACAGAGGAATATTTTTAGTATGCACTTTGAGAATTCCCTCGCGCCCCTTCACATCCGGTATATCAACCACGATCTGCCGATCAAAACGTCCGGGCCGCAAAAGCGCAGGATCCAAAACGTCGGGACGGTTAGTAGCAGCGATAAGTATAACACCGGAATTCACCTCAAAGCCATCCATCTCCACAAGCATCTGGTTTAAAGTCTGTTCACGTTCATCATGACCGCCTCCCAATCCAGCACCCCGCTGACGTCCCACGGCATCAATCTCATCAATGAAAATGATACAGGGGGAATTGCGTTTGGCTGTCTCGAAAAGGTCTCTAACCCGTGAAGCACCGACACCCACAAACATTTCTACAAAATCCGATCCACTCATTGAAAGAAACGGTACCCCGGCTTCACCGGCAACACATCGTGCCAGAAGGGTTTTACCGGTTCCCGGAGGCCCCAAAAGCAAAACTCCTTTAGGAATCTTTCCACCCAAACGTTTGAACTTTTTTGGATCTTTAAGAAAATCGATAATCTCCTGAAGCTCCATTTTTGCTTCTTCCACGCCCGCTGCATCGGCAAAGGTGATCTGAGGACGATCCATGGCATGAAGTTTCGCCCGACTCTTGCCAAAGGAAAAAACACCCTTCTGCCCGGCCTGCATCTGTCGAATCATAAAGAGCCAGAAAAGAATCATCAAGGCCCAGGGAAGTATACTTATCATAATATCTCCCCAGTTCATCTTCTCCTGCTCAAAAGTATACTGTAATCCAGCCTTTTCCCATGAGGCAAGCATCTCTGAATCAACAAACGGAAGATTTACCACAAAGTTCTTATTTATAGGAACATTCTTCTTCAAGGTCTCGATCTTAAGAAGAGATGAGGGATCTTCAACCTCGCCATAAAAAACCGCCCTGTTCAGTCCTTTCTGTACTATATTAGCTTCGACAATTTTAATCTCAGGATTTGCCAATACCTCCTGAAACTGACTGTAAGTAAGCTTTACCTCTTTCTGGGTTCCGTATCCTTCGACAGATCGCAAAGCAAATATCACTGCAACCGTAATTGCCAGCCACATCAGAATGGTCTTGCCAGGGTCCCTGCGGCCCTTTTTTCCACCGTCATTGTCTTTCTGTTTTCTGCGACCCGCAGAAGAAGCCTGACGGGAATCTCCGCCTTTCTGCTTTTTGTCTTCCAGTGTCAACGAGTCCTCCGAATATGAAAAATGTAAAAAATATTATCCAGATTTTCTGTTAAATGTTAAAAACTACCATACCAGTTAACCGCCTGCAACAGCAATTTCCTCTAAAAAGTGACTTGTCTTCTTCCCGATACTGTTAATGCAGCAGATTTAATCAAAGTGCCCTGAAAAAAGTGTGCACATCGTATACATTTCGTTTTTCCTGAGCATATATTCAGGATCACCAGCAAAAAAGTCTGCCTTACCCCAGGATCCTCCCATGACATACTGCTCCAGAATCAACGGTTCTAAACTACGGTTCTATTCCGGGACTATTTTACAGTTTTTTAACACCTGAATCGATCGCTAAGTAAGATAAACTGATCAGGTAATTTTCCAAACCCTCTCCACCGATACTGAACGTTTTAAATCAACATAGGATTATATATTATTACCAAGGGTTTTCGAAGCGATTTTTACTATATTGCGGCTGTTTTTGCTCACTGCACAAAGCTGATTAAGCCGGACTCCTGGTATCCATAAAACCTTATTGCTGCCATCCACCACAACACCAGCCCTGGAACGAATCACCTTGGGGAAACCCTGTTTTGCCAGAAACCGAATAACACTGGTAGGACCGGAACGCCCAAAAGGACAAAAAACGTCATCGTTATTAACCCTTCGATAAATCAGGGTATCACCATCAATAACATCTCTATCCATAAAAACCGACCAGCTATTTTCATTGTCCCTTTGCTCCCAATCTCTGACTTCTGTAATGGTGAATCCGATGTTTCGCTCTTCACACCGGACCTTACCGGGGATAGGGATTCTGCAGAATAGTTCTTCACAAGCACCGTTTTCTTTCTGAAAAAAAACAGCCTCTTTGACAGGATTATACTGCCACCTTCCAGGCAATAAAAATGTTCTGGAACGCTTTATATTCTCAAATACGCTCCTGATATGAAAACGGTTTGCCGGAATGCCATGTTTCTCAAAAAGAAATTTCAGTGCTTCAGAAGCGATCTCCTTGTCCAGAAATCCTTTTGTGTTTACTGTAAATCTCTCATCAACATCTTCAAGCACAAATTGCTCAATCCAGGAATGAACATTCTTCTCAATAACTGTCCAGGCATCCTGCATCTGCAACGAGAGCATGGTCAACCGATGAACCGCATCAGGGTGATAACCAGTAATAACCGAAAGAAGCTCATGACGGATAAAATTACGGCTTAAAGAGGTATCGCTGTTGGAAGAATCGATTCTATATACAATTTTTTTTGAATTTAGCCAATCGATAAGCTCTTTTTTTGTGTTGAATAAAAGCGGCCTTACCACACTGTCTTCCCTCACCGGAAGTATTCCGCGCATCCCTTTAATACCTGCCCCTCGCATCATTCTAAAAAGCAAAGTCTCAGCCTGATCATCAGCAGTGTGGCCTGTAGCAATCAAATCAAAATCACTGCTTTGGCAAACCGAATGAAGAAAAAGGTAGCGTTCCTGCCTGGCCCACTGCTCTATTCCGGGGTCACTGAGACTGCGCCCACTCAGCCGTTTCAGGAAAAATGGTAGATTCAGATCAGATGCGATTCTACGCACATACTGCTCATCCTCATCGGACTCCTCACCTCTAAGTCCATGATTAATGTGAGCCACGGCTAGCTTTCCCAGCTTAAGTTTCTCCCGCAATTCATTAAGCAGGAAAACTAATGCCACAGAATCGCTCCCCCCACTCACCGCAACTAATACCGATTTCCCAGGGGATAAATAAGAGCGCCAAAAACCACAAATTTTTTCGGTTATTGAAGCGGGAGACATAGGGCAATTGTTCTGAAAGAAGGGGGATAGCAGCGGAGGGAATCGAACCCCCGACACGTGGATTATGATTCCACTGCTCTGACCGACTGAGCTACGCTGCCAGAAATTCCGTAGTTTCTCAAAAATAGAATTCAGCAAAAAAAATGTCAACGAACAAATCGTTGGGGATCTTTTAAGTACTGCTGCAAGCACAGCAGTATAAAAAAAGGGCGCTTTGCCAGAAACAAAAGCGCCTTTTTTTATAGATTTCAAATTATGTTTTACTCACCAGTTTCACCGGTCCCACCTGTTCCACCAGTTGTTCCCTCAAAACTGGGCACATATTTCTTCCAGTTACCCTCAGCAGTATGAGTAACCTTACCGTCACTACTGGTGGTGGTATATGGACCTTTATCACCTCCATTAAAATTACCTACTTTTTTACTGTCTTTTACGTATGATTCATATGTGGCAGACGATTGACTATTACCACTAGCATCTCTATAATCGAACCATTTGCTGTCATTACTGGGATCCTCAAATGCAAGATCATTAGTAGATGCGGCGCATTCACCCTTTTCTGCGATATAAGCCAACTGAGCATGATCCCAGGAACCCAAAACGATGGGGATCTCGCTTATTTTTGCCTTGGTGATTACATCGGTTAATTTGGGAATAGCAAGCACTGCCAGCACACCCATGATCACTATAACCACCATCAACTCGACCAATGTGAAACCTTTGTTTGAACGGACCATACAGACCTCCTCTATAAAGTTAATTATTTAAATTGTCTATACCAGCTATCAGATGCATCAGTGGGTAAACCCCTCCTTTCTTCGGGTATCTAACAGATGCACAGTTCTATTCACTCTAAAGTATACAGCCAAAACTCTCTTTAATTCAAGCGTTTTAATGATACTCCTGTTTTTATCCATTAAATCATTCAGGTTCAAGCAATTAGTTTTCCCCCTGCCCATTTTTCCATCGGCTATG
>Ga0116234_1246948_pt1 | contig 9788 bp, 8 predicted proteins | sample BioSIPRNA_4_FD_89016 | JGI IMG/M metagenome (GOLD analysis project Ga0116234, IMG submission 89016) | Anaerobic biogas reactor microbial communites from Washington, USA - Biogas_R2_A SIP RNA (Metagenome Metatranscriptome) | ecosystem: Engineered > Bioreactor > Anaerobic > Unclassified | place... | reverse complement strand
GCGGTTATCAAATGGACCTGAAAGGGAAAAGCGTTCTCGTAACCGGCATCAGCGGCTTTGTGGGGTCGAAGCTCGGAAAGCGGCTGGTGGATGAGGGGGCGGAGGTCTTCGGACTGATGAGGAGGAGGGCCGATGGGATCCTCCCCCACAACCTGAAGCGCGAGGGGATTGGACCCCAGGTGAAGCTCCTGGAGGGAGACCTGGCCGACATCTCGAGCCTGGGTTCGGCCCTGACGGTGAGCGATCCGGACCTGGTCTTCCACCTCGCTGCCCAGTCCTTCGTCCCCCGGTCCTTTGCTAGCCCCCTGGAGACGGCGGAGGCGAACTGCCTGGGGACCGCAAACCTCCTGGAGGCGATCAGGATAAAGGACGTTGACCCGAAGGTCGTCTTCGCCGGATCGAGCGAGGAGTACGGCCTCGTCATCTCCTCCGAGGAGCAGCTTCGGAGGGCGCGAGATAAGTACGGGACGGTCTTCCCCGAGCCGGCAACGATCCCGGAGCTCCCCATAACGGAGACAAACCCCCTCCGGCCCATGTCCCCCTACGCCGCCAGCAAAGTCTACGGGGACTTTTTGACGAGGAACTACTGCCACTCCTACGGCCTCAAGACGATCGTCTCGAGGGCCTTCAACCACGAGGGAGCCGGTCGGGGGATGATGTTCGTCACCAGCGTCATCACAAGCCAGGTGATGAGGCTGAAGATGGGCGAGGCGGATAAGATCCGGATAGGAAACGTCAACGCCTTCCGGGACTGGTCCCACGTTGCCGACGTCATCGACGGCTACCTCCTCCTGGCCGATAAGGGACGGTTCGGGGACGTCTACAACCAGGGGTCGATGAGGGCGAACTCCGTCCTCAGCTACCTCCTCCTCAGCCTCGAGAGGGCGGGCTACCCCGTCGACGGGATCGAGACCTTCCGGGGTGAGAAGGCGGTGGCCGACCCCACAGAGCGGGACCCCTCGGAGATCTTCGGATTGGTCTTCGATAAGACGAGGCTCGACGGGATGCTCCTCCGGGGGGAGGTGGAGTTCGGGGCCGAGGACGGCGGGGTCGTCGCCCTCTCAGGGGCGGATAGGGTCGCGATCGAGTTTGATGCCGATAGGTTCAGGCCCGCTGAGGTCCCGATCCTCCTCTCGGAGACCACCAAGATATCCGGCCTCGGGTTCGTCGCGAGGAGGAGCCTTGGGGATATCATCGAGGACCAGCTGAACCACTACCTGTCAGAGGCCGAGAGGAAGGGATGGGGTTGAAGGTGAGGGCAACCTTCGGCCGGATCGGGGTCGCCCCCGGAGGCGAGGAGGTCGCCTTCGCCTCGCACCGACGGCAGAGGATCTCTCTTGAGAAGAGGTCTTGCTGGAGGTCCCATGCCGTTTGAGTTCGAAGAGCTGGGCCTTCCGGGAGTTCTTCTGATTAGGCCTAAGATCTTCAGGGACGACCGGGGGTACTTCCTTGAGACGTACAAGAAGGAGGATCTTGCGAGGGCCGGGATCGAGGGCGAGTTCGTCCAGGACAACTGCTCCAGGTCCGCGTACGGCGTCCTGAGGGGGATGCACTTCCAGCGAGAGCCCCGCGCCCAGGCGAAGATCGTCCAGTGTACCAGGGGTGTAATCTATGACGTGGCGGTCGACCTTCGGAGGGATTCGACGACCTTCAAAAGATACGCTTCTGCGATCCTCTCGGAGAATAACAGGTACCAGCTTTACGTGCCGAGAGGTTTTGCCCACGGGTTTTTGGTGCTGAGCGATATAGCAGAGGTCATGTACAAAGTCGACAACCCCTACTCGCCAGAATCTGAAGGGGGCCTGATCTGGGATGATCCCGAGGTGAATATAAAGTGGCCGATCGATCATCCTGTTCTAACAGAGAGGGATAAGAGCTGGCCTGGATTGAAAACCCTTATCATAGAAGGCTCCTTGTTCTGAGAACGTTGATTCTGATGCACAGGAGAAAAAAAAATATGAAGGCTCTGATTCTGTCCGGCGGGCGGGGGACGAGGCTTCGGCCGATAACCCACTCTCAACAGAAGCAGCTGATACCGATAGCCAACAAGCCCGTCCTCTTCTACGCCATCGAGGACGTCATCGAGGCGGGGGCCGAGGAGGTGGGGATCATCGTCGGCCCGAATAAGGAGCAGGTCATAGAGACGGTCAGGTCGAGGACTTGGGATTCTGAGGTGGAGTTCATATTCCAGGGGGATCCGGCGGGGCTGGCCCATACGATCCTCGTCGCCGAGGAGTTCCTCGGGGACGACGAGTTCGTGATGTACCTCGGGGACAACGTCATAAAGGGCGGGATCCTCAAACATTCGGAGAAGTTCCGGGAGTCGGGCCCCGACTCCCTCGTCCTCCTGACGGAGGTGGAGGACCCCCAGAGGTTCGGGGTCGCCGATCTGGACGAGGAGGGGCGGGTGAGGCGGCTGGTGGAGAAGCCGAAGGTGCCGCCGTCCAACTACGCCCTGGTGGGGATATACTTCTTCAGGCCCTCGATCGTCGAGGCGTGCAAGAGGATAAAGCCCTCCTGGAGGAACGAGCTCGAGATCACCGACGCCATCCAGTGGCTCCTGGACAGCGGCCGGCGGGTGGAGGCGTCGATCGTCGACGGGTGGTGGAAGGACACGGGGAAGGCCGAGGACATCCTGGAGGCGAACCGGCTGATCCTCGACGAGATGAAGCCGAAGAACGAGGGGGTTCTGAGGTCCTCCAGGATCTTCGGGAGGGCGGTCGTCGGCAAAGGGTGCGTCATCGAGAACTCCGAGATCAAGGGGCCGTGCATCCTCGGCGCAAACTGCGCGATCCGGGACTCGTACATCGGCCCTTACACCTCGATAAACGACGGCTGCACCATCGAGGGGACGGAGGTGGAGGACAGCGTCATCATGGAGGGGTGCACCATATCGAGGGCCGGAAGGATCGTGGAGAGCCTGATCGGAAAGAACGTCGCCATCCGGGAGAACGACCGGAGGCCTGCTGGCCACAGGTTTATAGCCGGGGACAGCTCGGAGATCCTGTTGTGATGCTATGAGGCTCCTCGTAACAGGCGGGATGGGGTTCATCGGGAGCAACTTCATCCGCCACTATCTCGGCCGGCACCAAGAGGCCCGGATCGTCAACGTCGACGCCCTGAAGGCGGGCTCCAACCCCGAGAGCCTGAGGGGGGTCGATGAGGAGAGGTACACCTTCGTCGAGGGGGACATCTCCGACCGCCGTCTGATGGCCAGGCTCGTCAGCAGCGCCGACGCGGTGGTGAACTTCGCCGCCGAGACCCACGTCGACCGGAGCATCTCCGGCCCCGAGCCGTTCCTCGCGAGCAACGTCGGTGGGACCTTCTCGATCCTCGAGGCCCTGAGGACGAGAAATCCGGAGGCGAGGCTCGTCCACATATCGACGGACGAGGTCTACGGCGACATCCTCTCGGGGTCCTTCCGAGAGACCGACGGCTTGCGGCCGTCGTCCCCCTACTCCGCGAGCAAGGCCGCCTCCGACGTCTTCGTCTCCGCCTACGCCAGGACCTACGGTTTATCCGCCATGATCACCCGCTGCACCAACAACTACGGCCCCCGCCAGTTCCCCGAGAAGCTGATCCCCAAGGCGATCATCCGGGCCAACAGGTCCCTGAAGGTCCCCATATACGGGACGGGGGAGAACGTCCGGGACTGGATATACGTCCTCGACCACTGCCGGGCGGTGGAGATGGTCCTGGAGGCGGGGGAGGCCGGCGAGGTCTACCACGTCTCCTCCGGGGAGGAGAGGACGAACCTCGCGGTGGTGAGGACCCTCCTCGAGATCCTCGGGAAGGGTGAGGAGGCGATCGAGTTCGTCGAGGACCGCCCGGGCCACGACGTCAGGTACAGCCTCGACTCCTCGAAGATCAGAAGGGAGCTAGGCTGGCGGCCTGAGCGCGGCTTCCGCGACGGGATGGAGGCGACGGTCCGGTGGTACGTCGAGAACGAGGGGTGGTGGATGCCCCTCGTCGACGAACGGGTCCTCCATCCGACGCCGTGGAAGCTGGAGTGGTGAGGATGCGGCTTCTCATTACCGGGGGGAGCGGCCTCTTGGGCTCCAGCCTCGCCGAGATCGCCGTCGCGGAGGGGCATCAGGTCTTCTCCGGATCTTGCCACCATTCCCCAGAGTTTGGGGCGGCGGTGAGGCTCGACCTGTTGGAGGGGGAGGAGGTCGAGAGGACGATCGCGGAGGTCGCCCCCGAGGTCGTATTCCACACCGCCGCCCTGACGGACGTCGACAGGTGCGAGGATGATCCGGATCTAGCCTGGAGGACGAACGTCCTGGGGACGGAGCGGGTCGCGAGGGCTGCGGCAGAGGCGGGGGCCCATCTGGTCTACGTCTCCACCGATTACGTCTTCGATGGCCTGCGGGGGATGTACCGGGAGGAGGATCGGACCGACCCCGTCAACTGCTACGGCCGGACGAAGCTTTCGGCGGAGGGGTTCTGCGACTTCGTCGCCAGGACCTCTGTCATCTACGGGGCGCGGCCGGCGAGCGGGAAGGTAAACTTCGCCCTCTGGCTCGTCGAGCGGCTCGCCGCCGGCGAGGAGGTCCGGATCGTCACCGACCAGTTCATAACCCCCACCCTCAACACCAACCTCGCGAGGATGCTCCTCGAGGCCGGGGAGAGGAGGCTTGCGGGGGTCTACCACATGGCGGGGGCGACGAGGGTATCACGATACGGCTTCGCCGTCGAGATCGCGAGGGCCTTCGGCCTCGACGAGGGGCTGATCGCCCCCTCGAGGATGTCGGATATGATGTGGAGGGCGAAGAGGCCGAGGGACTCCTCCCTCGACACCTCCAAGGCGGCCCGGCTCCTGGCGGAGGTGCCCGCGTCCTTGGCAGGATCTTTGAGGGCCCTGAGGGAGGAGATCGAGGCGGCGGCCTAAAATTATAAATTATACTAATAATTATTGGAGGATACATATTGGTCACGCTGGTTACGGGCGGTGCCGGGTTCATAGGATCGAACCTGGTGGAGGACCTTCTGGCTAGCCGCCGGGAGGTGGTCGTCCTGGACGATCTGAGCACCGGAAGCATGGAGAACCTGGAGGGGCTGTCGGGAAAGATCGACCTAGTCCGCGGGAGGTCCTCAGAGCTCCTCGATCTGAATATCAGGCCTGAGGAGATATACCACCTGGGGATCCCCTCCTCTTCGCCGATGTACAAGAGGGATCCGATGCTGGTAGCCGAGGCGATGAGGGGGATGATCGCCGTCCTGGAGCTGGCAAAAAAGACCGGATCCAGGGTCGTCTACGCCTCCACCTCCTCCCTCTACAGCGGCCAGACGCCGCCCCACAGGGAGGATATGGAGGTCCTCGTCACCGACTACTACACCGAGGCCCGGTTCGCCATGGAGAGGATGGCGGAATTGTACAGAAAGCTCTTCGGCGTCAGGGCCGTAGGCATGAGGTTCTTCTCCGTATACGGCCCCCATGAGGCGGCGAAGAGGCAGTACGCGAACATCGTCACCCAGTTCCTCTGGGAGATGATGGCGGGAAGGGCCCCCGTCATCTACGGGGACGGCTCTCAAACCCGGGACTTCGTCTACGTCAAGGACGTCGTATCGGCCCTCCGGCTGGCCATGGCCTCCGACTGCACCGGGGCTCTGAACGTCGGCACCGGGAAGAGCTACAGCTTCAACGCCGTCGCCGAGATCCTGGCGGAGAGGATGGGCCTGGACCTGAAGGCCGAGCACGTCGATAACCCCATCAAAAACTACGTTCGGAACACCTTAGCCGATACCACAAAGGCCGAGGAGGTCCTGGGGTTCAGAGCCCGGTACTCTCTGGATGAGGGGATCGAGGAGCTTTTGAGGTGCTACGGATTCAGGGGATGATCCCTCCGAGGGGGAAGGATCGTCCCTGTTGAGGGGGCGCCGGATGAAGGGGATGGCTGGGGAGGGTACGGCTCGGCCGGGGCTGATAAGCGTCGTCATCCCGAGCTACAACGGGAGGCGGTACCTGGAGGGGTGCCTCTCGTCCCTATCGGTCCAGAGCTTCGATGACTTCGAGACGATCGTCGTCGACAACGGCTCGGAGGACGGGACCGCCGAATACTTGGCGGCGGAGTTCCCCGAGGTGAGGGTGGTGAGGAGCGAGGTGAACCTGGGGTTCGCCGCCGGGGTCAACGCCGGGATAAGGCGGGCGAGGGGCGAGGAGATCCTCACCCTCAACAACGACACCGTCGCCGAGAAGGACTTCATCAAGAGCCTCGCCGAGGCGATGGTCAGAGACGACCGGGTGGGGATGTGCGCCTCCAAGATGCTCTTCTGCGATCGAAGGATCAACTCGGCGGGGATCTGCCTCTCCCGGAGCGGCGCCGCCTGGGACCGGGGGATGGGCGAGGAGGACCGGGGCCAGTACGACGCCCAAGAGGAGGTCTTCGGCCCCTCGGCAGGGGCGGCCCTCTACCGGCGAAAGATGCTCGAGGAGATAGGCCTCTTCGACGAGGAGTTCTTCGCCTACATGGAGGACGTGGACCTGGCCCTCCGGGGCCAGCTCGCCGGGTGGAGGTGCCTCTACGTACCGGGGGCGGTCGTCCGCCACATCCACGGGGGGACCGCCGGCTTTGGGTCGGACCTTTCGGTCTACTACGGGAACAGGAACGTTCTCTGGTACCCCGTCAAGGACCTGCCGGCGGGGCTATTGATCTCGTCGCTGCCCTGGATCGTCGGCCGGTCCCTCGCCGTCATCCCCTACTATGCCCTCCGGGGGCGAGGCCGGACAGCCCTCCGGGCTAAGGTCGACGGCCTCGCTGGGGTGCCCCGGATGCTGAGGAAGCGGAAATCGGTCCTCCGCCGCGTCCCGGCGGGGGAGATACGCAAACATATAAGGACGTGGAGCGAGATCAGGGGGCCCTGAGATGTGGATCGTCGAGTACAGGGAATTGATACGGATCTTGACCGTCAGCGACCTGAAGGTGAAGTACCAGAGCTCGGTCCTCGGGTTTCTCTGGTCTCTCTTGAACCCGCTACTGATGATGCTCGTCCTTTACTTCGTCTTCAGCAACGTCTTCAAGTTCGAGGACGACAGCTTCGCCCTCTACCTCCTGATAGGGATCGTCGCCTGGCGGTTTCTCGCTAACGGCACCATGACCTCCATCTCGGCGATCGTGGGAAGGCCGAGCCTCGTCACCAAGGTCTACGTCCCGCGGCAGGTCCTGGTCCTCAGCACCGTCCTATCGAGCTTCACGAGCTCCATCCTCGAGTTCTCGGTTCTGATACCCCTCCTCATCTTCTTCGGCGTAGACCTCTCAGCAAACGTCCTCTTCTTCCCCCTGATCCACCTCGCCTTCCTCGGCCTCGTCTACGGGATGAGCCTGGTCCTCTCCGCCCTGTACGTCTACTACAGGGACCTAAACCAGATCTGGGACGTCCTCCTCCAGGCGGGTTTCTTCCTCTCGCCGATAGTCTACCCGGCGGAGATCGTCCCCGATAAATACCTGGCCGCATACATGCTGAACCCGGTGACGGTGACCATCGAGATGTACCGGGAGGCGCTCCTCTACGCGACGGCCCCCTCCGCCGCAGACCTAGCCTTCGTCGCCGCGGCGGCGGGGGCGGCCCTCCTCGTCGGCGGAGCCGTCTTTGGGAGGCTTGAGGGAAGGTTTGCGGAGGAGATCTGAAATGGCTTCGAGGTTATCCCTGCCCGGGATCCGGCAGATCGGGGAGATCGTCAACGGGACGAGGGACCTCGGGGAGGAGGCGGTCGTCGTCGAGAACGTCTCGAAGCGGTTTCGGATCCCCCACGAGAGGAAGTCGACCTTCTACGACCACCTCTTCGGCCTCGCCAGGGGCGGGAGGTACTCCTACGAGGTCTTCTCCGCCCTGGAGGAGGTCACCTTTTCCGTCCGGCGGGGGGAGACCTTCGGGGTGATCGGGCCGAACGGCTGCGGCAAGTCCACCCTCCTCAAGATCCTGGCGGGGGTCCTCCGCCCCGACGCCGGCCGGGTGGCGATCGCCGGGAAGGTCGCCCCCTTCCTGGAGCTCGGGGTCGGCTTTCATCCGGAGCTTTCGGCCGTCGAGAACATCCGCCTCTACGGGGCGATCATGGGCCTATCGAGGCGGGAGGTGGAGGGGAAAAGGGAGGAGATCCTGGAGTTCGCAGACCTGAAGCGCTTCGAGAACATGAAGCTGAAGAACTTCTCATCCGGGATGTACGTCAAGCTCGCCTTCGCGACGGCGATAGAGGCCAACCCCGACATCCTCCTCGTCGACGAGGTCCTATCGGTGGGGGACGAGGCCTTCCAGAAGAAGTGCGGAGCGAAGATCGAGGAGATAAGGCGGGCGGGGAAGACGATCGTCTACGTCTCCCACGCCCTGGGGTCGGTAAGGGATTTATGCGACCGATGCCTCTTTCTTCAAGAGGGGAAAATAGCCGCCCTGGGGGAGGCCGAGGAAGTGGTCGAAGAGTACCTGAGGAGGATGCGGTAAGATGGGGGGCGAGGAGGGCTCGGGACCGATGGCTGAGAGGCCCAGCTCCGTAAGGTACGAGCCGTCGTCCATCGATCTAGCGAACCGGAACGACAGCCACACCCTGATAGTGGAGCTGGTCGGAACTGGAAACCTCGTCCTGGAGGTGGGGACCTCCACCGGCTACCTCACCCGCGTCCTCCGGGACCTGGGAAACCGGGTCATCGGGATCGAGGTCGACGGCGAGGCGGCGAAGATCGCCGAGGAGCACTGCGACCTGATGATCCCTGGAGACATGGAGGAGATCGACCTCGAAGATTATCTCGCTCCCGCCTCGATAGACGTGGCCGTCTTCGGGGACGTCCTGGAGCACCTGAAGTATCCGGCCGCCGTCCTCAAGAAGGTGAGGCGGTACCTGAAGCCCCATGGCAGCGTCGTCGTCTCGATCCCGAACGTCTGCCACGGCGACGTCCTCATCAACCTCCTCAATGGAGAATTCCGGTACACCTCCATGGGCCTCCTCGACGAGACCCACCTCCGGTTCTTCGGCCTCAAGAACGTCCTCGACCTCCTCGCCGGCTCCGGCTACTCGATCGAAGAGGTGAGGACGACCCGCCACCCCGTCGGGGGGACGGAGCTTCGGCGAAGCCCTGAGGAGGTCCCAGCGGAGATCAGACGCCTCATCGAGGCTCTGCCGAATTCCGACGTCTACCAGTTCGTCCTTTTGGCGAGGCCGAGCGACGACCCGAAGAGCCCGCCCGTCCCGATCGCAGACCTGAAGGGGATCTTCGATCGGTCGGTGGAGCCTCTCCTGAGGGAGCGCGAGGAGCCCCTTCGGCGGGAGGTCGCCGATGCCATGGCGAAGAGCCAGGAGGCTTCGGAGCAACTCGAAACTCTGAAGGAGGAGCTGGAGAGGTCGAGGGAGCGAGGCCAATCCCTTGAACTGGCAGTCTCGGAGCGGGATTGTAGGATCGCCGAGCTTTCTTGCGAGCTGGCGGAGGCGGGGGAGCGGGCGAAGTCCCTCGATCAGGCGGCGTCGGAGCGGGATGGTAGGATCGCGGAGCTGTCTGAGGAGGTGGAGGAGGCGAGGGCACAAGCTCGGTCACTCGAACTGGCAGTTTCAGAGAGGAACATGAAGATCGCAGATGCTGATGATCATCTTAGGAGTTCTGAAATTCGCACTCAGCAGCTGGAAAATGAGATCGCAGAGATAAAGCGCAGCATCATATGGCAGCTTACCATGAAATACCATAATTGTATTGTAGAGCGCGGATTGCCTCAGGGTACAAGAAGGAGAAATATGTATAATTTAGGAATTGAGAGTTCCAGAGCTTTAATTAATGATGGATTTGGTAGTTTTTCAAATACTTTTG
>Ga0116234_1141746_pt1 | contig 9862 bp, 8 predicted proteins | sample BioSIPRNA_4_FD_89016 | JGI IMG/M metagenome (GOLD analysis project Ga0116234, IMG submission 89016) | Anaerobic biogas reactor microbial communites from Washington, USA - Biogas_R2_A SIP RNA (Metagenome Metatranscriptome) | ecosystem: Engineered > Bioreactor > Anaerobic > Unclassified | place... | reverse complement strand
CTGAAATGATGATACATGATGTGTTATCAGATAAAAATATTGAATCTTATATAAGGTGAATGTTTGCACATGATAACTTTAAATCTACTGTACTATCTAAAATACTTCCTCAAACTTTAGATGGTAAGGTTAAATTGTTTAGTGAACTAATGGAATTGAAAACAGAACATTTAGTTAAGGCTTTATCAGGACATATTGATAGTACTACTTTGGAGAAAATTAAAGTAATTGGTTCTGCTGAATGGAAAGATGCAATGACAAAGTTTTATGGTTCTTCTAGGCATGTTGACAAGTATGGTAAATCACCGGAAGAAATTAGAAAGATTTATAAAACACAATCTGGTTTGAAAAACTTTAGAAACATAGTAGAGGATGAAATTTTAGAATTATATGATAGAGCTGTGGCCAATTACGGTGTAGATTTCTTAGGTATTTTTAGAGCACAGGATGTTCCAACTAAAGAAGCCACGTTAGATAAAATTTCAGATGAGATGTCAATATTTAAACTTAGTTCTTTCTACCCAGAGGCTATGAAATTTTTAGGTTATACTGACACTCTTGATGGTTCTAAAACATCTATACCTCAATGGATATTGACTATTAAAAGTTCAAGTAGTCCTGAAAAACGTCTTAAGGCTTTAGAGCAATTAAAAACTCAATTACTGGGATATAGAACTTCTGTAATGAATATTTCTGATTCATTGATGGATTTGTTTAATGATGACGTATTAAAATTTTTCCGTGAACAGGATTTGAAAGTTATTGATTCTATGCTTGAAAATGTTAATAAGCTGTTAGACAGTGCAGGTAAGGAAGAATTTGATTCTTCCGGTAAAAAAATACCTACAAATTTAGACAGGTTTATAAATAGCCCCGCATCTAATTTGGATTCATGGGTTACTACTATGTTGAAAATGTTTGAACATGATGGTGTGGGTTCAATGGGAGGAATAGTTAAAAATCTTCTTTCGAATATGTTTACTGATAGGTCTGGTGTAACTCGCAGTCAAGTTACTGAATCTATTTATAAAACATATGTTGACATGGTAAGTAATTCAACTATCTTTGAAGCACAAAAATTGAGATATACATTAAATAAATTAACTGGTAACTTTATTACAGATAAAAATTTATTTGAAACAATGATAAATGACTTAGGGTTATTCTTTTCTCATGTTAAAACTAGTGATATGGTTAGGTCAGTAATGCATGCAGTGTTTACTCCATTATTTGCTACGTCACCTGAGTTTAAGGAATTGAATAAAAGAAGTAAATTATTTGTTGAAAACTACAATGCAAGATTTAATATGGCACGGTCATATATTATAGATAACCCTGATAAATCTAAACCAGAATTAAAAGCAGTATATCAGGAATTATTGAATATGAGTGAGAGTGAGGCATTAGAATTACTTGTAAATAGTTTTAGTGTAAAATATCCTGAGATTTATAAGCCTAGAAAGACTGAATCTGAAAAAGTTACGGCTAAACAGGGTTTAGGTAAAAGTCAAGAAGATGCAAAAGATTTTCTTAATCTTTTGAGAGCTCTTGATTCTGCAGAATTGCTTGATGATTTTATTGGGTATTCATTTAAGGCGTTTGCTTCTAAAGAAATGACGTTGGACACTAAACCAGAAGCTTTTACGTATATTGATGGATTATTACAGAAAATTATAGATACTCCTAAAATGCAGGAATTTTTTGTAGAATATATGGGGGCTAAATATGATGTAAAAGATGCTCAAACTAAAATAGATAGTGGAGAAAAGGTTAATATTTTAGAATTAGCGGGAATTAATATTAAGGATGCTCATGCTCTTGTTGGCTTGATGGGGCAAGATATTGTAGGTGCATTAATGTCAGGTGCAATGACAGATGTTAATGTGTTGAAGTTGTTTCAAAAAACAGCCCCACGATGGACAGCATCTATTTTACAGATTAAAACTGCGATGGCATCATTGACACACCTTGGAATTATGGAGGGTATATACGGTATAAAAGAAGTTATGGATAACCCAAGGTATTTACCATTATTGTATACTGCACGTGGTTTAGAGGGACTAAAGAAGTTACGTAATAATGATGCTAGTAATGCAAGAATAATTGCATCAATGTCAAATCATTATATCAGTTCCAAAAGTAAATTATTTTTTGGTATGGTTCCTGAATTGAAAATTTGGTTTGATGAATTTAAGTCTGCAATGGAAGCAATGAAGGCAGAAGGTACCGTGCTTTCTAAAGATTTTTATGTAGAGCAACAAACAAAATTACTTTCTATATTAACTAAAGGTATCTTCAGCGATATTCCAATGTCCATAAGACTTATAGCAAGGCATATTTTTGATGTGGGGCATATGACTAAAGACCCTGTTGTTTCACCGGAAAACCTAAAGCGTATTGGATTAACACAGGCTGATTTGAGAACTATTCCGTTCTTTACTGAACCTCAATTAGCTAGTATGGTTAATACAATATTTAAGGATGTATATACATTGCTTGTGGATAAGAAACAAGGGACATTTAGTAAAATATTTTCTTCTGCTCCTGCTGATATTGATACTGATGCGTTTAGTGCGTATATGTTGAAGACATTTAATTTTATTCCTAAATGGTTGTCAATGATGGATAGATTGTTTGGTACTGGAGAAGGACATACATTGTTAAATACAATTTTAACAAACATGTGGTCAACTTATATTGTAGATACTGATGCCAGTGTTACTGCATCTAAAATATTTCAGAATCTTTTTCAACATGCCAACTTTAGAGACGATGCTTTTGTTAATCATTCAACTATAAGAAGTCACATGTCAAAAGTACTGGGGGGTAGAGTAAAAGATAGAACGCAACTTACTATGGATACTGTTATGACTGCAACAAATAAAGCATTAGCTGAACGTGGTAATATTGACCCATCATTTAGAGATATTTTATGGCCTATAACTAATCCTATTGACGCAGCTTTGGGTGTTGTTCAGCGTGTAATTAATTCATCAAGAAGCAAACAGTATGTTGCAGATTTACTTCAGAGTACTAATGCTGTGCACATGGTCTTTAGTTCTGGGGATTCATTAACTAAAAAGAATGTATACGGGCAATTAAGTCATGCAAATTATAAGGAGGTATCATTAGGTTCATTGCTTCGTGGTGAACACGGTGACTTTGGTACTCAATTGGGCAAGAGTTTATTAGCTTCATCAGAATTTTTAAGTCGTGTAGAAGCCATTGCATGGGATAAAATTGATGCTAGGTATAAAGAAGCACAGGGTAAATTTAATGTGGATGATATGGATGCATTATCAAGAATGTTTTTTGAGGATGATTTTGTTTCACGGGTAATAGAATCTAAAGCACTTGCTTATGATGAAGCATTAAAATCTGCACAGGATACAAAAGTTTATATTAATGCATCCATATGGGATGAAATTGAAATGATGGGTGGTAAGAAAATTTCTTTGGAACCAACAACAAAACATAAGAAAACTGTTAATGATGTTATAGATGTAGTTGAAGATACTTTATCTGATTTACGTTATTATTATAGTGGTGCAGTTCTTATGTTAAACAATGTTTCATGGGAAAGAAATATTATTGGTGCGTTATTAACTCCAATATATGCTTTATCCCCGGGTGCTTTTGTTAAGTATGTTCCTATTGCTGTTAAAACAATTTTATCTAGTGGCACTAAAGGTGCAACAGAAATGCATGCAGAATACCGAGTAAGGGCAAAAATGGTTCCTATGGCGAGTGCAAAGTTTGGTGCAATGGAAACAGGAAGGTCTCGTGCTGCAACTAGGGGAGCAGGAGAAAAAGGAATTGTTAAGGGTATGTTATCAATAGGTTTAGCTCCGCTTAAGTTTATGGTAGATACATCTTTTAAAGGATTATCAAAAGCCCTTAATACTATTGCACCAGAAAAAGCTGCTAAAATATTTGGGTTGGATAGTATTGACGAGTTTACATTAAACGCACGAATGAGAACGTTGTATGGTATGGTTGATGAAATAACTAAATTTTCTATTTATATGGCTGCACGTGAAGGTGCGATTAAAACTCCTGAATATGTGCGTAACCCTGCACTTAAATCATTGGCTAAATTTGCTTTTAAAGATAACCCTAAAATACTGTCTGATATAAAACGTATGGATAGCCATGAGTATTATCATAAAATGAATCCAGATGAAGCTCTTCGTTTTGCAGAACAGTTTTCGTTTGTTTATTATGAACTTCCCACAATGTGGAGAATAGGGCGTTCAGTGGTTAACCCATTTATTTCTTTCGTTTATAATGCAGGTAAAATAACTGGAAATGCTTTATTACAGTATCCTATGAAAACTGCTTTTGTTTTGGGGATGCTTGGTCAAATAAATGAGCAAATGGAAAGGCGTTGGGGCATAGGATTAAATTTGAATATGATTGTTCCCGGTTTGGACTGGATGGATAGAATGAAAGAAATGATGGCAATATTTACTGGTGCAGATGGGGTACCTTACAGGGCAGAATCTATGTTTAATGCACCTATAGGTAAGTTTATATACATTATGTCTACAGGACGTGACCCATTTACAGGACAATCAGTTTACTATCCTAATGAGATAAGTAAGAAATTTATTGGTGCATATATGCAATCATTTGCACCTGTTCCACCAACTCCTGATTTAGCAGTGCGTTCTTTATTCCACGCATTGGATAGGGTTGCAGGGTCTTCACAATATTATGATTTAGTTAAACAACATACAGATATACTTCTGCCTGAATCTTGGTTGACTAGGAAGGTATTAGAACAGGGGATACGACAGCAAGCAGTTGATTCATACGGTACTAGAATAAGTCCTTTGATAGCATTAATATATGGTTTAACTGGACTTAACATTACAATACAAGACCAGATAAAAATGAATACTATTATTGATAACAAGATGTTTAATTTACAACGTAATGTAGAAAAGATATCTGAACTGGAAGTGCTTGACCCATTGGATACACCTAGAAATATCCCTAAAGAGATTGCTAATTTAAAATCGGAAAATAAAAAATTACAGAATGATATTGTTTATTACTTACGTAAGACAGGAATGTCAATACCTTCATGGTTAGAAGACGGTTCCAGTGAATTCTTTGGGGTTAGATTAATGAGATTTTTATCGCAATATTATTTAAATCTTCTTGGTATAGAAACACCAGAGGGAGTTGCACCACGTTCAATAGGTAGGCAATAATGAGTTCATACGAGCATCTTGAAAAAGAATTTAAAACTCATAGGCGATTTAATAAGTTATTCGGGGAAGTAATTGAAACAGTTCATTTAAATGATAAGGGACGTGTTTACTTCTGGGATACCAGTATAGGGTATAAGCATCATGATACAAGTATTGACAGGATGATAGTTCATATGGATTTGTCTTTATTAAATATACTAAGAAAATCCTTGGTAGATATTGACAATTCAATTAAAACTATGTATAATGTTATTGAAAGTTTAACCAGAGTACGAATATATTCCCCTATATCCCTCAATGTTCCAGTAGTAATGGCTTCGTTATTGACCAACTTTTTTACTGCTATTCCCATTAAACAGGAAGATGGAAGTAATTCTTATAACCTTTTTTATATTGAAGGGGATACCCCTTGTATAACTGCTAGGGGTATCCTCCACTTAAAATGTTATGATTCATATGATGATTGTTTAATGGATGCATCAGATAGATTTGACTTGTCTTATCATGAGGATGAAACTTTTACTGCCTTTATGACTCATATGCCTGTATCATTAACATTATTTCGTGTATTTTTTATTCTTACCTTGCTTTTGAAACAGGGGGTGACAATTTGTGAAGACAATATGGAAATGGATTCAATGGGTAGGTTCCGCAATTCTCGCCGTAGTAGGAATTCTGTTTCTAAAAGACCGTTTTTCGGAGAAGCCTCCCGCACACAAACAAGACCTAGACAAGCAGAAGGAGAAGGTTAAGGAAGCAAAGAAAAAAGTTGAAGAGGCTATTAAAGAAACAGATAAGGCAAAAGAAAATTATGATAAAGTAAAGGAGGAAAACGATGCGAAGATTAAAGAAACTATCATGCCTATTACTGATTTGTCTGATGCTATTGAGTACGGCAAGCAGTCTGTTCGCAAACGTAGAAAACGAAATTTGGATAAATGAGCGTGGTAATGTTGAAATGGTTCCAGACTTTTATATGGATTTAATAAATGAATCCAAGTATAATTCTGAAATGTATACTCGTTTATGGGAAATAGTTTGGTCAGAACGTGAGGCACACGATAAGGAGAGACAGGCAGCAGAAGTGGAAAGAGAAAAATGGAAACAGTTTGAAGCGGAAGTTAATGCAGAAAATAGAATGCAGGAAAAATATATTGTCCATCTGGAAAATGCTTTATCCATTGAAAAGTTTTATACCAAAATTCTTACTGTTGTTGCTATAGCAGGGGTGGCTTACGGGGTATCACAGTAATGGTGGATGACAAGAAAGTAAAAGCGGATAAGATATATGATTACTATATAGAAAATCCAGAAGAATCTTTGCGTACTATTGGAGTCAAGTTTAATACATCTCATTCACAGGTTAAACGTGTATTAACAAGACGTGGTGTATACCCGAGGTATAAAACAATTTTACCTGATGAACCTAGTGGTGTAACACAAGCTTCATTCTTTCGAAACATATCCATCAATGTAAAGAAGTTTACTAAAACGGAAATTTGTTTAGCTGATTTCCATATTCCTTACCATCAGCCTGATGTTGTAGCAGCAGTGTTAAAATATGCTAAAGATTTAAACCCTGATTATGTAGTTTACTTGGGGGATTTATTAGACTTTTACCAGATAAGTAGATGGGTACGTAATCCAGAAGCCGTTTCTATTGATGGAGAACTTTATGCAGGAAGGCAATTTTTGTATGAATCAAAGGATGCCTTTGGTGATGCAACACATTACTTTATTGAAGGGAACCATGAGAAACGATTGCAGGATTTTCTTTTTTCAAAATCACCAGAATTATCATCCCTTCGTGCATTGCAGCTTGGGTCTCCTGACATGCTTGATTTGGACAGGTTGGATATAGAGTATGTGCAAACGCATGATTGGATGTCTACGTATGAAGAACCTTTTAGGATAGGAAAACTATACCACCTGCACGGTCATGAACTTATAAGGAATAGTGCAGCAATTTATATAGCACGTAATACATTAATGAAGACTTTAGATAATGTAATAATAGGACACCATCATACTGTACAAGACCATTATGAGCATGGTATAGGTAAGGAAAAATTGATAGGTGCGTGGTCAGTTGGTTGTTTATGTGATTTACACCCGGATTATATGCCGATTAATAGATGGATAAATGGATTTGCAGAAATACATTACTCAGATGATGGCAGGTTTAGAGTTATAAACCATTCTATATATAAAGTTGATGGGGAAATAATTATCTTTTAATTCCATAAATTGACAAAAAAATGGTATAATGTTAATAGGAGGTGTGTACATGCTTGAATCAATATTAAAACATTCTAGTAAACGAACTGACAATAACGGCGATATTCTTAACGACTTATTAAGTAATCTTTTGTCAGGTCAAAATGCAAAAGTAACTATTAAAATTGAAGCAGGTAAGTCACGCAATCAGCGTGGCGAAACTGGCGAAATGGAATCACAAAGTTTAAGTGATAATTATAACCCATCCACTCTTGATTTAATGTCTGGATTAACTGGGGGGTTATTCGGTTCTGAGTCTGCCCCTGTTGGGGGTGGGGTTAGTCCAGATATAAATAGAAGCCCCCTGTCTAATGATGTATTAGGCAATTTGCTTGGTGGTGGTGGGCCTGAAAAAATGATTCCATTGGAGTTGTTATTGGCAGTACTTGCTAAACTTAATCCCTATGCAGGGTCTGTTGGTTCTCCTGCTCCTGCAGGAGGTGGGGATTTACTAAGTGCACTGCTTGGTGGTGGTGGAGGTGCTATGCCAACACAACCAACTCCACCTGCGGGTCTTCCCTTTATGGAAGGAATGCCGGGTATGCCACCAGTACCCCCGGGGATAGGGGGTGCACCGGGTATGCCATCAATGCCACCAGAATTAGGTGGAGCACCGGGGATGCCACCAACAGGTGGTGGCGGGATAGAGGAACTTTTAAAGCAGTTAATGGCGGGTGGAGCTAGATAGCCATGACTATGTTTTATTACCACCAATTTGCTCCCGATGACCTTAAAAAGATAAGGTTATCCCCGCACTTTACTGCTTATGAGTTTAGGTGCAGGGTAACAAATGATGTTAAGATAAGTGATGAAGTAGTTAATAATATGGAATTAATACGGCAGAGATTAGGTGGTGTTAAAATTTATATTGTAAGTGGTTATCGTTCTACTACTCCGAAGTCTCAACACTTTAAAGGAAATGCTGTTGATTTTAGAACCGTTGATAAATCATTACGGTTACGTGATGTTCTTCCTGTAGTTTTAAATGTTTTCAATCGTGTAGGTATTTATTGTTGGGGTAATAAGGAATTTGCAACTATTCATGGAGATATTTATAAAGACAAGGGAAGATTATTTTGGTGGCATACACCTTCATCTGGATATAATTATTTATACACTGAGGACGCATTGAGTAAGTTTATCGGGGGGACATATTGGGAGGATTTACCTATATAAATGGGGAGATTTAGACAATTTATTAGGGTAATATTTACACAGGTAAGAAAGACACCACGCATATTTGAAAAAGGATTAGAAATTTTTGTTGAAAAATATAAGGGTATACGCAGGGTTTTATTGTTTCTTATTTCATACATGTGTGTCGATGCTTACTTTTTTACTAAACACCAATATGCAGTTAATGGACTGGTTGATACTGAGTGGGTAATTTATCAGGGGATTCTTTTTAGTGCGTGGTCTGTATTCTTTACTTTTTACACTGGTGGTAGAACAAAGGAGTTTAATAGTGATACCCCATATAGTCCTAAAGGTCAATGGATGGGGGGTGGTGATGAAACTCCATAGGTGGTGATAGCTTTGGTGGGACGATATTAAGCGGTGTTGTTATTTGTGTAATAATTGTTTATTTCTTTTGTATAAGGAAGTTAATGTGTAAACGGGGTGGTGGTAAGATGCCTTGGCGTAAAGTAGAGGATGTGCCTAAACAAGTTAAGACTCATAAAGGTATCCCATTAACTCTGGCACAAGCAAATTTTGTTGCTAATATTGCGGATGGTGCAGGTAGTTGGGGTATTGCTTGGACTCAATTTGAGAAGGCACATAAAGTTAGTGGGAAACGTTGGGTAAAACGTAAGACCACATAATAATAAAATTCTAATTAAAAGGAGTGGTAAATTTGTCTATAACAAGGCTTGAAAAACCAAACTGGATAGACCCAAAATTGTTTCAATTTATTAACGAGGCATATGAAAATGTTAGGGTTTTTGTGGAGAATATTTCTCCTGCAGAACTTGCGTTTATTGATGGTGTAACCGCAGGTACAGCAACAGCAAACAAGGCACTTGTTCTTGGTGCATCCAAGCAAGTGGATGAGGTAAGGGTGACAACAAACCTGTATATTGGTGCATTAACAGAGGGGTATGCACCTACACAGAAGTTAATTGCTGTTGAAGATGCAAAGACTATGAGTCCTGAAGAGAATATTGCAGGGCTTTCGTCTGCTATTACACTTGCTAATGAAATTCGTGGTGACTTTATCAACCACGCTGCTAATGCAACACGTCACACTACAGGACAGCAAGACACTTCCGGTATTGCTGCAGAAGCAACAGACCTTGCTACCTTGATTACACTTACAACATCTCTTATGACTTTGTATGTTGCTCATAATGCTGATGCTATTCTTG
>Ga0116234_1023951_pt1 | contig 10107 bp, 8 predicted proteins | sample BioSIPRNA_4_FD_89016 | JGI IMG/M metagenome (GOLD analysis project Ga0116234, IMG submission 89016) | Anaerobic biogas reactor microbial communites from Washington, USA - Biogas_R2_A SIP RNA (Metagenome Metatranscriptome) | ecosystem: Engineered > Bioreactor > Anaerobic > Unclassified | place... | reverse complement strand
CGAAGTTGCCAAGGGCACGATCTACCTCTACTTCGAGAACAAGGAAGCCATTCTTGCCGAATTGGTGCTTCAGGCGCTGACCGAGCTGCACGATCAACTCAAGGCGGCCAACGAAGCACGATCGCTGCTCCAGCCCGACGGCCGGCTGCGTGCCATGGCCGAAGCCTACCTCGCGTTCTCACAACGCTCCCCGGACTACTTCCGTTTGTTGACGGTATTCGACGGCAGCCACCTGGGCGCCGATCTCTCGCCGGCGCGCCAGGAGTCAATCCTGGATGCTTCGAACCAGACTCTGGATATCGTGACTCAAGCCATTGCCGATGGGATGGCGTTGGGCATCTATGCTGCAGGCGATGCGCGACAGACGGCTGCGATCCTCTGGGCTGGGCTGAGTGGTTCTTTGGCGCTCATGGCTCACCCGATCCGGCGCACTATGCTCGGATTTGACCCATCCGGTCTTTACCGGGCCACGATGGAATTCCTTCTGAGGGGCCTGGCTCATCGCGACGAAGCACTGAGCGAGTAAGAAAAGGAGAAAATGGCATGAAGGAAGTCGTTATCTGCAACCCGCTGCGCACCGCCAATGGCAGCTTCGGCGGCGCGTTCAAGACGGTCCCTGCATACGACCTCGCAAAGGTCGTCATGCAGCGTGTCATCGCGGATTCGGGCATCGATGCTGGCCTGCTGGACGAGGTCATCATGGGAAACATCGGCCAGCCATCCGAGGCGGCGAACATTGCCCGCGTCTCCGCGCTCTACGCCGGTGTCCCCGAACATGTACCCGCGTACACCGTGCAACGCAACTGTGCCTCGTCCATCCAGTCGATCGTTTCAGCTTACCAGTCGATCCAGGATGACTACGGTGACCTGTTCCTGGCCGGTGGAATGGAAAACATGAGCCAGATACCTTATGTGGTCAAGGGCGCACGCTGGGGGCTCAAGCTGCGACACGCCGAGCTCACCGACGGTCTGTGGGAAGGTCTCACCGATCCCACCTGCAACCTGATCATGGGCGCCACTGCAGAGAATCTGGCCGAGCAGTACGAGATCAGCCGCGAAGAGCAGGACCAATACGCGGTCAACAGCCACAAGAAGGCGTTCATGGCCACCCGCACGGGAAAGTTCAAGGACGAGATCGTGCCGGTGGAGGTGGTCAAGCGGGTTGCAGGCCAGGAGGTGGCCAAAGAAACCATCCTCCAGGACGAGAGCATCAACCCGGGCCTGTCGGTTCAGAAGGCAGCACTCTACCCCACCGTATTCAAAAAGAACGGCACCGTAACCCCGGCCAACGCCTGCCCGATGAACGATGGCGCGGCGGCAATGCTGGTCACAACGGCCGATAAAGCCGAGAAACTGGGCCTCCAGCCAATGGCGCGCATCGTGAGCTACGGCTTCGCCGCTGTCAGCCCTGCGTATATGGGCATCGGCCCGGCTTATGCGCTGCCCAAGACGCTGGCGCGCGCGGGCATGAAGTATGACCAGCTTGAGCTGGTGGAACTCAACGAGGCCTTCGCAGCCCAGTCGCTGGCCGTGGCCAAGAAGATGCTGGCGGATGGCAACGGCTGGGATTGGGAAAAGACCAACGTCAACGGTGGCGCCATCGCACTGGGCCACCCCGTCGGCCAATCAGGCGCGCGTATCGTAACCACCCTGCTGCACGAGATGAAGCGCCGCAATCTGCGGTACGGAGCAGCCACCCTCTGCGTCGGCGGAGGCCAGGGCGCGGCCTTGATCCTCGAACGGGTCTGAGGCAGCTACCACTCGACGGAGCTCGTAGAGGCGAACGCACAACGAGCAATGCGGAACAGCAACTCGACAAGGAGGTCACATGTACATATTCAAAGCCGCCGTCGTCGGCGCGGGCACCATGGGCGGTGGATTGGCCCAGCTGATCAGCTACAGTGGACTGCCTGTAGTGCTGAAGGATGTCGATCAGGCAATGCTCGACAAGGGCATAGAGACCGTCCGGCGCATCTACCAGAGCCGGGTGGATAAGGGCAAGATGAGCACGGGTGAAGCGGAAAGCAAGATCAGCCTGGTCGAGCCTACCCTCACCTACGACGGTTTCTCGGACGTGGATATCGTCATCGAGGCCGTGCCCGAGAAGATGAAGGTCAAGAAAGCGGTCCTGGCCGAGCTGGACGCCGTGCTGCCAGAGACGGCGATCATCGCCAGCAACACGTCCGCGCTCTCCATCAGCGAGATGGCCGCGGCCACGAAGCGGCCGGCCAAGGTGATCGGCATGCACTTCTTCAACCCGGCCCACGTGATGAAGCTTGTGGAGGTCATTCCCGGGCTGGACACCACCCAGGAGACCATCGACGACGTGGTGATGTTCGCAGAATCGCTGCGCAAGCTTCCGGTGATCGTGGCGGAGTGCCCTGGCTTCCTGGTCAACCGGCTCTTCATGGCCTATCTGAACGAAGCGGCCTTCTGTCTTGAAGAGCGCGCGGCGACGGCACCCGAGATGGATGCGGCCATCGTCGAATGGGGCATGCCCATGGGTCCATTCACGCTCATGGACATGTTGGGCATCGACGTATGCAAGTACACCGGGGACTATATGGCCCAGGAGTACGGCCCGCGGATGGCCGCCGGGACCCTGTTCGAGAAGATGGTGGCAGCAGGCAGATTGGGTGAGAAGACCGGCAAGGGCTTCTACGGTTACGGCGACGAGACCGATGAAGGCACCCAGCAGATCCTGGCCACCTATGAGCACGATCCCAACAGCGCCTTCAGCGTCGAGCGGGTCATGTACCCATTGATCAACGAGGCAATCCTGTGCCTGCAGGAACACATCTCGTCGCTCAACGACATCGACATGGCTGCGATCGCGGGCATGGGCATGACCTATCATGGCGAACGCAAAGGTCCGCTGGCCATCGCGGACGAGATTGGGCTCGACGTCCTGCTTGAAGCCCTGGAGAAGTTCCAGGCTCAATACGGCGAGCGCTTCCGCCCGGCCCGATTGCTGCGCACCAAGGTCCGCGCCGGTCACCTTGGCGCCAAGGTGGGACGCGGATTCCACGAGTACGCATAAAGAGAAAGGAGCAATTCTGTGTCTGAATATACGAACCTCCGTATGGCGATCGAGGATCGCGTTGCCATCCTGACAATCGATCACCCCCCGGCCAACGCGTTCAACCGCGCCACCATCACCGAACTGGGCGCAGCAATGGACGAGTTGATCGCCAATGACCAGGTGAAGGTGATCATCATCACGGGCGCGGGCGAGTTCGCCTTCGTCGCGGGCGCGGATATCAACGAGATCAACGCGGTGAAGGATGCTGCCGAAGCGCTTGAATTCATCCGGCTGGGCCAGGGGGTCTTCAACAAGATCGAAGACTGCCCCAAGCCGGTCATTGCGGCCATCAATGCAGTGGCACTCGGCGGCGGGCTGGAGCTGGCCATGGCCTGTCACATCCGGATCCTGGCCGATCGCGCCAGGGTGGGCCAGCCGGAAAGCAACCTGGGCATCATCCCCGGCTGGGGCGGCACGCAGCGGTTAGCGCGATTGGTCGGCCCTGCAAAAGCCCTCGAGCTGATTCTGACTGCCGACATGGTCAACGCTCAGGAAGCATTCCGCCTCGGATTGGCGAACAAGGTTGTGCCGGCCGGCCAGGTGTTGGCCGAGGCAAAAGGCCTGGCAAAGAAGATCGCCGCGAAGAGCAAGCTGACCAACGAAGCCTCCATCAAGGCGGTGATCGGCGGGCTGAAGGGATCGCTCATCGATGGCCTTGCACTCGAAGCCGATCAGTTCTCCAAGCTGATCGGCAGCCACGACACCACAGAGGGGGTGACTGCGTTTCTGCAGAAGCGCCAGGCAAAGTTTACGGATAACTGATCTTGATTTTCAAGGGACGGGCCTTTCGGCAGCCCGTCCCTTGAGCCAAAACCTTAAGGATTCACACCTAAATGGAAATGCATCTGGATGGACCGCAAATGGCGGTATTTATCGATTTCGAAAACGTAGCGACCTCCGCAGAGGCCAATTATGGCGATTTTGACGTGACTGCGGTGGCTGACTTGCTGCGCTCACGGGGCAGGCTGCTCATCAAGCGTGCATACGGCGATTGGGGACGATTCCACCGCTACCGGCGTCCTATGCTGGAGAACGGAATCGACCTCCTCCAGCTTTACTCGGTCGGCATCCAGCAGAAAAACCGGGCTGACGTCCGCCTCGCGATCGACGCCATGGAAACGGTCTTCACCCGGCCCAACATCGACGTCTATGCAGTCGTTTCCGGTGACAGCGACTTCACAGAACTCATCCACAAACTCCGCGACTACGGAAAGTACACCATCGGCATCGGCTTGCACTCCGCGACCAGCGATCTTCTGCGCCGGGCATGCGATGAGTTCATCTTCTACGAAACTCTCATCGCCGAAGAGCTTTCTGACATTGCAGACGAACTCCAACTGCCCGATCCACGAGATCTGCTGCATCGTGCGCTCGTGGCCGCGGAGCAAAAGGGAGAGACGCCGGTATTCGCTGGCCGGCTGAAACAAATCATGCTCAGTCTCGATTCGTCGTTCAATGAGGCCAACTACGGCTACCAACAATTTCGCGCGTTCCTGGAGGGGCAGCTAAACCTGATCATCCTCCAGGAGATCGATTCTCAGCTTTATGTCAAGCTTCGCAAGGCCGGCGATCCGCCAGCGCCACCCTCCCTACTCACCGAATTGAGCACGCCTTCAAGCGCCAAACCGATAGGCGATATCGATCCAAGCCAGCGCTTTCGCAGCTTTCTGCGTGAAGCCGGCCTTAGGGTGATCGAATATGCCACGCGACGCCAGGTGCTGGCAGATTTCCTGTCGGCCGTCCAGTCCTCGCTCAAACCGCTTTCACTTAACCAGGCCGCCGATCTATTGAAGGACCGGTACGATGCTGAAAACGCGCTGACTCAGAAGATCGCGGTCGGAGAAGTGATGCGGCTCTTGATCATGAGCCACGCGCTTCGTTACGAGGGTGACCAACCCGCCAGCGATGCACCGTTACTTGACGTACAACAGCTAACGCCTGAGAGCCTCAGTCCCGCATGTGACTCCGTATACGTGACGCGGCTGGTCGAAGGGGGTGTGCCCGTCGATGCCGGGGCCCTTGCGCCCCTGTTGTACGGGCCCGGAGCTCCGGCTGACCAGGTCATGATCCTCTGCAAGCACCTATCGGCTTCCGGCTGCATGGTGCTGACGAACGGGGGCTGCAATATTGCGCCGGCCGCTATCGATACGCTGCTCGCCCGCGAGGAGCTGTCGCTGGCGGTGGAGAGCCTGAAGCACGTAACGTTGCCCGCAGGTGAGCCGTCGGTCGCCATGGCCGAAACGCTCTTTCGCGAAGCATCTGACCTGCGGCAGAAGGACTTCGCGGGCAGTGCTCAGCGCTATCTCCAGGCGGCGCGCATCCAACTTGACGCAGTGCGCGCAGGCCAACCTCGGGCGGGTTTCGATGACCTGAAATGGTATCTTGCCAGCTACTGCTCGGTCAAGGCCGGGCACGCCTTCGTAACGGGCAATTACAGTGAGGCCGTGCCGTTCTACCTGGCCTTCTTTAGCCTCGCTCAGGAAGCGGATTGCGTCTGGCCGCGCATCCAGAGACTGGTCAATCCCATGGCGAGCTACTACTTCGCCATCGCCGGCAAGCGCTTGGGCGAGCCTGTGCCGCAGAACCTGGGGCGCTCGCCAGCCGCCCAGGAGGCCCTGCGCATTCACAACCACGCTAATCCGCAGGTGGGGCTGGTGTGGGAAGATCTCATGCGTCTTCTTGCAAGAATCAACCTGGGTATGGTTCGCATGACACTCCGGGAACTCACCGGATTGGCCGGACCGATCAACCAGATGGACGATCCAGCGCGCGTCGAACGGACGCGTGCCTTTCTTGACGAGCTGATCAACCACTGCCAGGAACCGGTCCTGGCAGCAGTGGGGAATACAGTCGTTCCTTGAGAAAGGAGCCGCCATGGACTTCGCGTTGACTGAAGAACAACAGATGTTCCAAAAGCTGTTTCGTGATTTCGCGGCCAAAGAGGTCGCCAAAGTGGCGGATCAGACGGACGAAAAAGAAGAACACCCGGCTCGACTCATCAAACGTGCGGCCGGCCAGGGATTCCTGGGAGCACTTGCCCCTGAGGAGCCCTATGGCGGCGCCGGACTCGATTTCACCAGTTGCACGATGCTCATCGAAGCGATGGCTGCTGAATGCGCCAGCACAGCGCTGATCCTCCATGTGCACAACGTTCTCACGCTGCGCACGATTGTCAAGCACGGCACTGCGGCCGTCCAGGAAGCTATCGTTCCCGAGATGATCAGCGGCGATCGCATCGGTGCGTTCGCCTTGACAGAGAGTGGCGCCGGCAGCGATCCGACCCGATTGCGGACGACAGCCTCCAAAGACGGCGAACACTACATCCTCAGTGGCACCAAGACCTGGGTGTCCAACGGCGGCATCGCCGGCGTCTTCATCGTCTTTGCCGCAACAGATCCCTCCGCGGGCGCCAAGGGGATCACTGCGTTCGTCGTCCCGGCCGAGGCTGAAGGCGTGGTCGTCGGCGGCCGCGAGAAGACTCTTGGCCTGCGCGGCGCCACCATCAATCGTCTCTACCTGAGGGGTGTACATGTGCCGGCCGATCATGTACTTGGCAGCGAAGGCGGCGGATACAAACTGGCGTTGGAGACGCTGGACTATGGCCGCGTGGGCATATCTGCCGCGGCAGTCGGCATGAGCCGCAGAGTTGTCGAGCTTGGCACCCGGTACTCGACCGAACGCATCCAGTTCGGAGCAGCCATCGCAAACAAGCAGGCCATCCAGATGTACCTCGCCGACGCCGCGACAGAGGTCCAGGCGGCACAATGGCTGGTACGGCATGCGGCGTGGCTCGCGGATCAGGGACTGCCCTTCTCACAAGAAGCGGCCATGGCGAAGCTCTTCTCAGCGCGCATGGCTGGCGCGGTGACCAACAAGATGGTGCAGGTGCATGGTGGGACTGGCTTCAGCGCCGATTTTCCCATCGAGCGCTACTACCGCGATGCACGCGCCATGGAGCTCGTCGAAGGCACATCGCAGATGCAGCAAATCGTCATAGCCGCCAATCTGCTCGGTCCCTTGGGCGTCAAGGTCAGGCCGTAGGAGGACACGCATGGATTTCACGCTTCCGAAAAATCTACTTCTGTTTCGCGAGATGGTGCGTGAGTTCGCCGAGCAGGAAGTGCGTCCAAGGGCCAAGCAGGTCGACGTGCAGAGCTGGCCTGACATGGAACTTACGCGCAAGCTCGGCGAAAATGGTCTGCTCGGTGTTCCCTTTCCGCTCGAGTACGGTGGCGGCGGCCTGGGAGAGCTGGGCTACTGCTTGCTCATGGAAGTCATGGGCGGCGTTTGCACCTCGACTGCCACCACCATCGGCGCACATATCGGCATCGGCGTCATGTCCATCTACCTGGGCGGGAATGAGGAACAGAAAAGGAGGTATATGCCCGATCTCTGCAGCGGGCGCAAGCTTGCTGCGTTCTGCCTCACCGAACCCGGCGCGGGGTCTGACGCGGCAGCCATCAAGACGCGCGCGATCAAGGATGGCAGCAACTGGATCGTCACCGGCAACAAAATCTATATCACCAATGGTCCGATAGCCGACGTCATGACAGTCCTGGCAGTGACCGATCCATCCCTCGGGGTGCGGGGTGGTGTAACTGCCTTCATCGTTGAGAAGGACATGTCTGGCGTTTCGGTTGGCTCGATCGAGCACAAGATGGGCATCCGTGGCAGCGCCACTTCCGAAATGGTATTTGATGAAGTAGTCGTGCCGTCAGCCAACGTGCTCGGCCAGGTGGGCGCAGGCTTCGTGACGTTCATGGCGACGCTGGATGCCGGCCGTCTGGGACTCGGCGCTGCGTGCCTGGGCGGAGCCCAGGCCGCACTGGACAGCATGTGCAGATATGCGGCAGCCCGCCAGCAGTTCGGCCGGCTGATCGGCGAAAAGCAGGCGATCCAATGGATGGTCGCGGACACGGCGGCCGAGGTCGAGGCGTTGCGCTCGATGGTCTACCGCACCGCATGGTTGGTGGATTCGCATCGACCCTTCAGCAAGGAAGCGGCTATCTGCAAGCTTTACGGCTCTGAGATAGCCTCACGCGCTCTGAACAAAGCTCTTCAGGTGCATGGCGCCCTGGGCTACAACCGGGATTTTCCGTTGGAACGCATGTGGCGCGACGCCCGCATCGCGGAAATCTTCGAGGGCACCAACGAGATCCAGCGCATCGTCATTGCCGGGCAGGTGCTCCGGCCGTATGGCGTCAGGGTCCAGTCGTAAGGAGTGAGCTATGCGAATCATCGTATGCTTGAAGCAGGGTCTTGATCCGAAGACGGTGAAGATATCCCGCAGCCGCGAGGAGTTCGACCTGCGAGAGGCTATGCTCGTCACGCACTCCGAGGACAAGGCCGCACTTGAGGCCGCCCTGCGCCTCCGCGAAGCCGAAGGCGGGGAGGTGCTTGCGATAACGGTGGGCCGGCCTGCCGCAGAAGACTCGGCGCATGAGGCGGTCGCCATGGGCGCGGACAAGGCGATCTTCGTCCCGGCGCCCGAGAACCTCTCCGGCAGGAGCCTGACCACCCTCATCCTGGCGGTCATCGCACGACTCGGGGGCGCTGACCTGATTCTGGCCGGACGCGCCCCGGCGTTGGACACAACCGGTCCTCTCGCGCCGCGGCTGGCGGCCGAGCTCGGCATTCCACTGCTTCTGGACGTGGTTGCGTTCGAGGCCAGCGCCAGCGGCATCGCGGCTCTGGTCTCCCGTGGCGATGCCGGCCTGCGCATTCCGGTCGCTCTGCCGGCTGCTGCTGAGGTGATCCGGGGCGTCGACCGCCCCCGGTACCCTCATCCCTCAAGAATCGCGGTTGCCTGGGATCCGGGCCGGGTCGAGACCTGGACCCTTGCAGACCTGGGCATCGCTGAGGATACACTCGTCGCCGAGACGGAATCGGGAAACCTGGTGCTGGGCGCCGAACGACAACGGGGGCAGACCATCAACGGCGAACCGGATGCGGTCGCTGCAGAGTTGGTGGGAATCCTCCGAGCCAGGCGGCTAATCTAAGGAGACGACAAATGGGCATGGATCTTTCCGATCTGCAAGCCCTGATGGGCGGATCGTTCGATGAGCCAGTGGGCGACACCGGTGGCGTATGGGTGGTGACCCCCGATGGTGCGATCGACGACGGGATATTGCGCCTGATCGGCAAGGCGCGCGTGGTGGCCGATGCGTTGGGCGGCTATGTGTCCGTACTGGCCGGTGGTGGTGCGGCGGGTGGCGACACGGAGGCTGCCATTCGAGCGGGTGGCGACAAGATCCTAACCGGGGGAGGCATCCCTGCCGTGCCTGATCTGGTCGAGTTCTTTCGCGACCGCGGCCCACAGGCGATCCTTTTCCCGTCGAGCGAGCTAGGACGGTCGCTTGCTCCCGGGCTTGCCCAGATGCTGGGGGGCAGCCTGTGCGGCTATGCGGCCGATGTAGCAGTGGATTCAATCTACCAACGCATCCTCGCGCACCAACCCGTCCTTGAAGATGCCGCGCGCATAACGCTGGGCCTTCTCAGCGCCCCTGCGGTTGTTGCGGTCGACACTTCCATGTTGCCGGCAGCATTCAACGAACCGTGGCGTCATGGCGAGGTAGCGGATGCCGGAGTATCGTGGGGTGAACCTCCTCTCCACGAGATGGTCGACCTGCCCAGCCAGCCCAAGGACCTGCACAATGCCTCGACCGTCGTGATAGCTGGAGCAGGACTGCTCGAAGAAGCAGGATTCGAGGCAGCAAGACAATTGGCTGACGAGTTGGGCGGAGTGATTGCCGGCGATGTCACAGCACTCGATGCCGGCTGGATCGGTGAAGAGCAGTTGGTCGGCGCTACCGGCTTCACCATCGCGCCGCGACTGTGTATCACGGTGGGTGTCGAGGGTGACACGGGCTTCCTGATGGGCATTGCCGGTGCGGGCTGCCTGGTGGCCGTGCAGGCAGATCCTACTGCGCCGATCATCCCGGTGGCAGACTACAGCGTCATCGGCGATCCGGGGGAACTTGCCCGCGCGCTTGTGAACAAGTTACGCAATTAGCCAGAAACCCCGG
>Ga0116234_1061943_pt1 | contig 10138 bp, 10 predicted proteins | sample BioSIPRNA_4_FD_89016 | JGI IMG/M metagenome (GOLD analysis project Ga0116234, IMG submission 89016) | Anaerobic biogas reactor microbial communites from Washington, USA - Biogas_R2_A SIP RNA (Metagenome Metatranscriptome) | ecosystem: Engineered > Bioreactor > Anaerobic > Unclassified | place... | reverse complement strand
TGCTAAACGGTATTTTCAGCACATTCTCCGGGAAATATGTAAACGGGAGACGTCTCGAGATCATCTCCAACAACATTGCCAACGTTTCCACCCCTGGATTCAAGGCGTTGCGCCCTGTGTTCACATCCGTGACAGGGGAAGAATCAGCGCAGAAACTGGAAAATACCTTTGCCGGCATCTATGACGCATACTCGAATTTTACTGTGGCACCTCCGATTGAGACAGGGGGAAATCTTGATTTTGCCATCGAGGGGGACGGATTCTTTGTGGTATCCACGAAAGACGGTCCCATGTATACGAGGAATGGAAAATTCACCCTTGATCCTGAGGGAAAGCTCGTTACGTCCGAAGGGAACCCTGTCCTTGGAAAGGGTGGAGAGATTACCATCACCGGCGAAGACAACAGCAAAGAAATCAGCGTGGAGAGCGATGGCTCCATTTACGTAGGTAAAGTGTTTGTGGATGTCCTGAGGGTTGTCGACTTCAAGGACAAGAAGGATATACGGAATTACGGAAAGAATCTCTTTGTTAATACGAACGAGCGGAACGAGGAGATCATTCCTGAGAACCTTTCGATACGGCAAGGGTATTATGAAGGCTCCAACGTGGATATTATGCGGGAGATGGTAGAGCTTATGTACGCGGTGCGGGCCTACGAGGCGTACACCAAGGCTGACAAGTCTCTGGACGATATCCTCGGCAAGCTAATCAATGTAGGAAAGTGAGTAGGAGGGGACAATGATCAGAGCCTTATGGACTGCAGGAACAGGCATGAATGTTCACCAGGCGAATCTTGATGTGATTGCCAACAACATTGCGAATGTGAACACGAACGGCTACAAGAAAAGCAGGGCGGATTTCCAGGATCTCATGTACCAGACCTTACGGCTTCAGGGCGTAAAGAGCGAAGAGGGCAACCAGATCCCGACGGGCATTCAGATCGGCCATGGCGCCATGCTGGCTGCAGTTCAGAAGGTATTTCTCCAGGGGGACTATCAGCAGACCGGAAACGAGCTTGACCTCGCCATCGAAGGAAACGGGTTCCTCCAGGTGACTTTACCGTCAGGGGACAAGGCGTATACACGGGCCGGTGCACTGAAAAGGGATTCGGATGGAAAGATCGTCACATCCGATGGCTACCCCATTGAGCCCAGCATTACAATACCGCAGAACACGATCAATCTCTCGATTGAAACGGACGGGACCGTCTCGGCCCTGGTGCAGGGACAATCCGATCCGCAGCAGATTGGAAACCTGGAGCTGGCTACCTTTTCAAACCTGGCCGGCCTGAAGGCTATCGGCAAGAACCTCTTTGTGGAGACCGATGCGAGCGGGACCCCCGTGGAGGGGAGACCGGGAGAAAACGGTCTCGGCACCGTGCTTCAGGGGTATATCGAGATGTCCAATGTCAATGTCATGCAGGAGATGATCAATCTCATCATAGGCCAGAGGGCTTACGAGGTGAACACGAAGGCGATCCAGGCAGCCGACGAGATGCTCCAGATGGCTACCAGCATCAGAAGGTAATTTTGACGGAGGTCGGACACGGGGTGAATGAATGATGATCGTGATCAGGTGTCTGGTGTTTCTGTTTTTGCTCCTTGTGCCGGTTCATGGAAGTCTTTTTGCCCAGGAGCAATCGTTCATTGAGACAAGGCTCACGAATTTCGTAAAAAAGATTTATGATGAAAGCGAAGAGATCCATGTCAGGCCCCGCAATATCCCTGCCCAACTGAAAGGCAGGCCAAACATCAGGAATATCAGTTTTGTCAGGATGCCCGACAGCAGAGGAGAGGGCCTGTGCCTGGTTGAGATTGAAGGGAAAAACAGGCGAGACAAGAACGTGTATGTGCCCTTTCGGGTGACCAGGAAGACAAGGGTCTTTGTGTTGATGGAAAACGGGAAAAAGGGTGATGTGATCAGGCGCGACTCCGTGGCGCTCAGGGATACGAGCTTAAGCGACAGGAGATCGGTATATCCATCAAGATTGGAGGATGTCGTAGGGAAGACGCTCAAGAAGGACGTGCCCGGGGGTACTGTTATCACCTCCCCGTTGCTGGATAATCCGGTAGTGATCGAGAGAGGCGAGGTGGTAAGCATTGTTGCGGAAAACAGAAGGATCGTGGTCAGAGCCAAGGGCAGGGCACTGGAAAAGGGCAGAATGGGCGATTCCATAAGGGTGAAAAACACGAGTTCAGACAGAGAGATCTACGGCAAGGTAGTTGGTGACAGTGTCGTATCAGTATCGTTCTAGGTGATTATATGAAAGCTATTCTCCTTATTGCAGCATGGTTTATATTTTGTGCGGGGTGCAACACCATTTCGCAACTGGAACAGTCAAGGATCAAGGACGAGCCGTTTGTAATCGACAACACGTACAGGTACGCCAAGCAGGATGCTGCAAAGGTCAGACAGGGAACAAAACTGGGAACCATCTGGAGGGGTGAAGCAACCCCGAACAACTTCTTTGTTGACCAAAGGGCCAAGAGCATAGGCGATATTATCACGATCAAGATAACAGAGGTCTCGGAGGCTTCGGAAAAGGCTACAACCGATACGGGAAGGAGCTCGGCAATCGATGCGGGGATCAGCAACGCCATGGGCTGGGAGGTGAAGTACCCGGCCAGGCATCCCAATGTCAACATGGAGCACCTGGTGAAGGCCGGTACGAGCAACACCTTTAACGGTACCGGCGAGACAAAGAGGAAGGGATCGCTCAGCGCAACCATCTCGGCAAAGGTGGTTGATGTTCTTCCAAGCGGAAACCTTGCCGTAGAAGGCAAGAGGGAGATATATATAAACAACGAGAAGAAGGAGATACTCCTCCAGGGAATCGTGCGGCCAAGGGATATTGCATATGACAACTCGGTACTCTCCACCCAGGTTGCGGATGCAAAGGTGATTTACACGGGTATCGGTGTTATAGGTGAAAAGCAGAGACCGGGGTGGCTTACACGGGCATTTGACCTGGTATGGCCATTTTGAGGGGGTTGGTTATAACGGTATGACGATACGAGCTGCGAACACACCAGCGAGAACAAGGGGGATCAAAGGTCGGACTGTTGCCGCGGGGACCCTCGCGGCCCTCTTGGTATTTCTGGCAATGAGTGCGGCTGCACCTGCCATATCCATGGCTGCCCGGATCAAGGATATTGCCCATATCAACGGTGTCAGGTCAAATCAACTGGTCGGATACGGGCTGGTGGTCGGTCTTAAGGGGACAGGGGACAAATCCAACACGATATTTACGAATCAGTCCCTGGCGAACATGCTGGAGAAGATGGGTGTCAGGGTTGATCCCACAAAGACAAAGGTTAACAATATAGCAGCGGTTATAGTGACGGCTGATCTGCCTGCCTTCGGCAAGGTGGGGAACCGGATCGACGCCTCAGTGTCATCCATCGGGGATGCAAAGAGCCTCGAAGGAGGGGTGCTCCTCCTGACGCCGCTGAGAGGGGCGGATGGTGAAGTCTACGCCATGGCCCAGGGGCCTATGGTTGTAGGGGGATACCTGGCATCGGGTACCGGCGCAACGGTCCAGAAGAATCATCCTACTGTGGGCAGAATCCCGAACGGAGTGACGATCGAACGGGAGATCAGCTATGATGATTTCAGCTCCGACCTGGTGGTAATCTCCCTGAAAAATCCGGATTTTACCAATGCAAGGAGGGTGGCTGAGAAGATCAATGAAACGTTTCGCGATGCCGCCCGGCCAAAAGACGGCGGCACAATCGATGTGAAGACCCCTGACGACCTCAAATCGAACCCGGTCAAGTTCATATCCATAATCGAGAACCTGGAGATAAAACCCAGCAGTCTCGCCAGGATTGTCGTTGATGAGAAGACGGGCACGGTCGTCATAGGCGAGGACCTCGTCATCTCTACGGTTGCAGTCTCTCACGGCAACATCAGTGTTCAGATAAAGGAAGAGGAAAAGGTCAGCCAGCCCTTGCCTTTTGGGCGTGGCGAAACCGTAGTGACGCCCGATACCAGGATGAGGGTTGAGGAAGAAAAAGGTCGCTGGGTTGTCATGAAAGAGGGTATCACTCTTAAGGAGTTGGTGAGTGCCCTTAATGCAAGCGGTGTTTCAACGAGGGATGTCATAACGATCATCCAAACGATCAAGGCAGCCGGGGCTCTCCATGCAGAGCTTGACGTAATTTAACGAAGGGGCGGGGGTGGACGAAGGACCATGGGTGATACGCTGAAAGTCGCAAAGCCGGTCATGGACTATGGGTTGTTGTCGCGGGGAACGGAACCGACGACGGCGAAACCCGGGACAAAGGACACTCCGGAGAAGATGGAAAAGCCGGCGGAGGATTTTGAAGCCCTCTTTATCTTCAATATGCTAAAAGAGCTTGAGAAGACTACCCATTTTAACAAAAAAGGGTACGCGGAAGAAACGTACATGTCTGTTGTATACCAGAAGGTCAGCGAGTTCATCAGCAAGAACAGTGGGTTGGGAATCAAGGAGTTCCTCCTGCGATACGGCGAAAGGGGAGATTTAAAGTTTTAGAATGGAAGGTCGATAAAAGTGATAAGTGACAAAGGCAGGGATGTCAAGGAGGTGGACAATGAAGGTAATGAATGATTCAAAACCCACGTTGATTGAGAACCTCGTTAAATCGAATAATGTTAAGGCTTCTCAGGGAGCGGATGTGCAGGGGAAGAAGAGCGGAGATATGGCCGACAAGGTGGAGCTGACCGGAAGAAAGGATGAGATCGACAGGGTCAGGGAAAAGGTTAACGCAACCCCTGTAGTGCGGGAGGAAAAGGTAGCGAGCCTGCGGCAGGCTGTACAGACGGAAACGTATAATATCAGGGGTGAACTCGTGGCGAAAAGCCTCCTCAAGAGCCACCTGCTGGATGAGATATTATAGGCTATGGGTGCGGGCTCACTCATTGAAATCACGCGGAAGGAGCTTGGTATCCTCAAGGAATTTCTCGAGGCATTAAAGGAAGAGAGGGGTGCCATTATCTCCTTTTCTCTCGAGGGTATTATCCGGGAGAACAACAGAAAGGAGGAAATCCTTAAAAGGCTTGAAGATATCGAGCTCGAAAAGGAAAAGCTTCTTGCTGCCATGACCGATATCGAGTCCGTCACCACGAGTGATGTGTTTAGAAGGCTACGGGACGGCTTGGAGCGTACGATGGAGGAGGTGAGGGCTGCATTGGAAAAGAATATGAAGCTCCTCTCCTTTTCCATGGATCACGTAAAATCGTCCCTGGACCACATTGTAAGATTTCTCAACAACAGCAGCAGCACATACGGGGGAAAAAGGCAGAGTCTGCCGGTATTGCTTTCGAGGGAAATATAATGAGCATAGCCTCCATATTCAACATTGCAAAAAACGCAATGTTCGCACACCAGGCCTCTATTCAGGTTATTTCCAATAACATAGCCAATGTAAATACGCCGGGATACGCCAGGCAAGAAGCGGTGCTTGTTGAAGACAGCGCCGCGGGAACCGCCCATGGGCTGCTCGGCAACGGTGTAAAAGTTGAATCGGTCTTGAGCTATTACGACAAATATCTTGAATCTTCCATGGCAAAAGAGAATATGTCCCTGGAAGAACAAAAAACCTACGCGCAATACTTCGGTCGCGTTGAAAGCATTCTTGATGAGAGCAATACAAAGCTTACGTCCAATATAGTCACTTTCTTTAATAGCTGGCAGGATCTTTCTACAGATCCCTTGAGCGTCACCTCGCGTACGAATGCGGCCATAGCAGGGGTAAACTTAACCAATGGAGTCCGCAGCATTTACGGGGAGCTCAAAGACATACAGACAGAGGTGGATGATATCGTTTACCAAAAGGTATCCGACATAAACGATATACTTCACTCCATCGCCACGTTAAACGGCCAGATACATTTGGCGAATGCAGGCGGCAGCGAGAATCAAGCCTTCATAAATCAAAGATCACAATTGGTCAACAGGCTTTCGGGCATGATCGATGTCCAGTACTTTACAGATAAAGACAACGGACTGACGGTCATGACGTCGGGCGGAAAACCCCTTGTGGATAAAGGAGCCGTCTTTGAACTCGGTGCGGAAAAGTTATTGGCTGATAATATGTACAGGATAACATGGAACGGTAACTCTTCGAACTCTGTTGACATTACGGATACTATTCATAGCGGTTCATTGAAGAGCCTTGTTGATCTCAGGGATAACCATATCAGCGGATTCATAAGTACAATCAATGATCTTGCGCAATCGATCATGACAGAGGTAAACAAGATCCACAGTACCGGCTACAATGCGAATGGGACAACAAATAACTTTTTCAAGAATGTGACGCGGGATTTTGCCGGTAACTTTGTTATCAGCGATGAAGTCAAGGCAGACCCCAATAATATTGCCACCACATCGTCGGCGGCAAACCCTTCGAACAATGACATAGCCCTGGCTATCGCCAACCTGGGGACCGCTTCCGTAAAGATCAAAGGACGGGACACGACCTATGTGGATTGCGGCTCTTCCATTGCCAGCCGGATCGGGAGTCTTTCGCGAAACGCAAAGGAGCTTTCCGAGTATCACCAGGACCTCATGGCAACAATGCAAAAACAGAGGGACAGTGTATCCGGCGTCTCTATCGATGAGGAAATGTCCAACCTTATCAAGTTCCAGTATGCATACCAGGCGGCGGCACGTCTCTTCAGCACTGCGGAATCGCTCTTTAACAGCCTCCTGGAGATAGGGCGATGAGAATATCCGACAGCTTGCGTTACAAATTATTCCAGATGAATATCAGTAAGGTTGGGCAACAGCTCAACGATATCGAAACCAAGATCTCCACGCAGAAGAATATAAATGTGCCTTCCGATGATCCCATAAAATACGCAACATCCATTCAATATGATGCAGAGCTGAGCCTGGGGACCCAGTACAACAATAATCTGCTCCGGTTGAGCACCCTTGTGAGCATGTACGATACATCATTTTCGAGCATCGGCAGTCGATTGGGCGAGGCAATGCAACTGGCCGACAACTTTGCCACGATGGATGCCAATATGCGGAAGACCGCCAGCGAAGAGATAAAGGGCATCATCGAGCATCTCGTCACAGTCGGGAACAGCAAGCTTGGCAACTCGTATATATTCGGAGGCAAACAGGCTGATAAGGCGCCTTTTCAGTTGAATAACGACTATTCCGTCACATTTACCGTAAGTCAGCAGGGCGAGGATGCCACAAGCATATATGTTGATAAGTCCCAGACCGGACAGTACGGGATTTCCGGCAGGGCTGCCTTTTATGATACCGCCAAAATAGCCTTTGGCAGCGTCGTAAACGGATATACGGGTGACATATATTCAAACACGGACAGTTTTGCCTATGTTCTGGACGGAACGAATAACGGAATGTCGCTGAATGGCGAACCCGTTACCCTCTCGGAGGGTGTATACAGCGGTGATTCACTTTCCGATGAAATGAAGAATCAGCTTAACACGCTGTACATTATCAATTCAACAAACAACACGATCTATGTAAATGGTTCTGCCGTTACGCTTACCGGCGGGACGTACGGGACGGGAACGGACCTTGCAGCGGAGATCGAGACGCAACTCGGAGCAGCAGGCTATGCGGTTAGCGTTAACTATGACAGCACAGGAAGAACATTTTCCATCGAAAACAATTCAGGCGCTGCCGTGACGTTCAACTGGTCCGATCATCGTTCCACGGCGGGCAAAGCCCTTGGTTTTGACGACGTGGATTCCGTCGTCAGTGATGGTGAAACCGATACAAGCGATCATAGCGCGGAAAAACTTATCTCCGCAGCCTTTGATTCGGCTACCAGAAAATTTGTCATTACGAATAATACCGGAGGCGACATTACATTCAACAATGGGATTGCGACGGCAGCAGGCACCCTCGGTTTCAATAATGCCGATAATACTGTGGCAGCCGGTGAAACGATAAAAAGCGATTTTGATACAGGAAGGAAGAGCTTTCTGGTAAAGATCACCACCGGCGGCCCTGCAACAGGGGCCCTTGCCTCCAGAGCGACATATCAATATTCGATTAATGGAGGAGCAACGTGGTCGGCAAATCTTACCGTTAATACAGGCGGCGCGGACACGGCCGCGGCGGACATCACCATTACCCAGGGGGAGAACGATGTATTCTATGTAGATACCCCTGCAGGCACGAAAAAGGTTGTACTCACCGACACCCTCGGCCTCGGAACAAGATATACGGGAACTGACCTTGCAAAAGAGATCCAGGATCAGCTCAACCTTACTGTGGGTGCCGGTCATTTTGCGGGTTACGATGCCGCGACACGCAAATTTACCATTACAAATAATACCGGCGTCGTTGAGGCTTTTAGATGGTCCGATCCCGGCTCCACGGCAGCAGGCGTCCTCGGCTTTGACAATGTGGACAGCGTTGTGAGCAGCGGCGCAAAAGATGTAAGCGATTATGATGCCGGGATGTTTATAGACGGCGCGGGGGTTGTCAACGCAACGAACAACCGTATCAAATTGTTATTCAGCACAACAGGCAACAACCTTGATGCGAGCAAGGATACCTTCCATGTAAAAGACCTGAGCGTTTTTGAGCTGTTAAAGAACATGAAGGATGCCTTTGAATCCGACAACGCAACATGGGTAAGCAAAAACAGCAAGCATGTTGACAAGGCCAGAGAACTAACGACCAGGAATAACACCGTTATTGCATTTCAGGGAAGTCATGCGAAAACCATAATCGAGAATAACAAGACAAAGGAAAGCAGGCTCCAGATAATACAGGCCGATCTTGTAAATGCCGATATGTCTGAGCTCGCAACGCAGTTTAACGCCCTTTTCTATACCTACCAGGCGCTCCTTTCCACGCTGGCCAGGATGCAATCCATCGGCATACTTAATTATCTCAAATAATATCGATATCGCTTATCTCTACACGATCTTGGATATGCCGCTGTACTCGTCGGCAGCCGTATCCATCACGTTACCGTACATGTCTGCCCCTTTGAACTTGAAGACCAGGTGGGAAAGATCGATGGTCCCGTCACCCGCAGCATTCTGTGTGATGGAAAATGTTACCTTGGCCGTCAGGCTACCGGGATCATAGGCCACGCTTAACGGGGTGGAGCTTACCTTGACATCCGTTTCAGTTATGTTCCCCCAGTTATAGAGACCGCCGGTCCTGGTTTCTGTGGAGCGACCGATGCTCCAGTTGGCCATCTTCCCAACGGACGAGGCATCCATCCGCTTGTTAAAGACAAAACTGACCGTGTAATTCTTCACAGCACCCGGCGTTGCCAGCGAGGGATCGAGGGACGATGCCTTTGTCCCTGGGGGGGAAGCGAGATAGAGGTCGGTGGCATGGACGGCAAGAATCCGGGGCCTGGAGGTCTCATAAATCTTTGCCGCCAGCTCTATGTAGTTCTCTGTGGACTGTTTTTTATTGAGGATAGCGAGTTTGGAGTTGGCCTTGTCGGTCTGCCGCTGCTCGGCGTAGACCATACCCAGCTCAAAATGCGCCTCAGTAAAATCCTGCTTGATGGCCAGGGCTCGTTCGAGCTGTACCCGGGCCTCGGTCAACCGTCCCATCTTTCGGTAGGTCTGTCCCAGGGCATAATATCCGCCTGAATCCTTCGGGGAGAGTTGTATTACCCGCTTGAACTGGGCCTCGGCATCGGTGTAACGATTCTGGGCCAGATAACCCTGGCCGAGGGAATAGACATTCTGACTTGCGGTGGGATTTTTTCTAACGGCTGCCTTGTACTGCTCGACGGCCTCTGTAAAGCACCCTTTGCTGTAAAGGAGGTTCCCCAGGCCAAGATTCATGCCGTCGGCGGAGGGGAAAATCTTGATCGCCTGCCGGCATGTCTTTATTGCCTCAGAGGCTTTGCCGCTCTTGGAAAGGGTGTTTACCAGATATTCAAATGCCTTGAAGGCGTTATCCGAATAGGGGGACAGGGCGATGGAGCGCCGGAATTCCCGGACGGCCCCATTGTAATCTTTTGCTATGTATTTGTCGATGCCCCTTCCCAAGGCTGAGGCTGAAAGACTGTCATACTGGGCTACACCGGGCAATGTAGCAGAAAACACATAATCCGCTGCAGGTATTCTCTCCATGACTTATTTATCGGAAGAAAATTGGATAAGCTTTAATGTCGGCAAATTGACG
>Ga0116234_1188049_pt1 | contig 10286 bp, 4 predicted proteins | sample BioSIPRNA_4_FD_89016 | JGI IMG/M metagenome (GOLD analysis project Ga0116234, IMG submission 89016) | Anaerobic biogas reactor microbial communites from Washington, USA - Biogas_R2_A SIP RNA (Metagenome Metatranscriptome) | ecosystem: Engineered > Bioreactor > Anaerobic > Unclassified | place... | reverse complement strand
CTGAATTTGTGTTAATTCAAATCGGATGATTTAATATACGACTATGCTGACTATGGCCAAAGTATGAGCCGTAAGAGCGAATGAAAACATAACTCCTTGATAATAAACAAGCTATATTAATCTGTCGAATAAGAGAGGACAGAATACATTGCCATAACATTTTTCACATAACACCCTAATCCTGGAGGAAGCTTTATGAAAAGCATCATCAAACCTCAGTTTTCACATCTTTTGATTTTACTTTTAACCGTTTTTTTCAGAAATTCTACCGGGGAATTGACTCAGGCGTACAAAGACTCAACTGACCAGATTATTGAAAACCTCAGAAAACGTGACTGTATTATTGAGTACAGTTATGATGGAGGGGTTACGAGTGATACTGGTTTGTCGGTTTCTGTAGAGCAGATTAGACATCATTTCGGCTTCGGAGCTGCCATTAACTGGGACAGCGGTTTCGTAAAAGTCGGTAAAGAAAAATATGGAAACCTGGTTAAGGAATATTTTGAATGGGCTACTCCGGAAGATGAAATGAAATGGTATTACACCGATACTACCGGTAATACACCCTGCGGACCTCAATTTTATGATCATGCGGATTCTCTGGTAGAGTGGTGCCTTCGAAATGATATTAATGTAAGGGGACATAATCTTTTCTGGAACGAAAGGGTGGAATTTCAGGCTTACTGCGCACGTCCTTACGGCCCTTATGCGTCAGATGAATCCACAGAGATCAAAAATTTGACACCAGCTCAGCGAGATGCTTTTATTGGTGAGATGGAGTCCCGCCTTGAGGATATGGTAACCAGGTATAAAGATAAAGTTAAGCATTGGGACGCGGTCAATGAAATTGTTCATTTTACTACAGATAACAGTGCCCAGCGTGTGGTCAGAACTCCCGGACTTCTTGCTACATGGACTGGAAAAACGGGTAATGATGGAGCTGAGGTATTCAACTGGGTGATGGAATCTGCCCGTGATATTGATCCGACTGTAAAGATGTGTGTTAATGAATATAATGTAATCGAAAAAGAGCATGATGAGGATGCATATATTTCCATGATCAAAAAGATCAATGAAGGAGCTCGTGAAGACGCGAAAATAAATATTATCGGCTTTGAGGGCCATTTTGGTGATCTTATATCACGTACTCCAAATGGAGGTTATGAAGGTTACGAAAAACTTGTAAATGATATTGCTGAAGGTGTTGATCTAGACAACAGCGAAATGGAGTTCTGGTTTACAGAGATTGACTGGAACAACAAGGCTCCTGGAAATACTGCAGATAATATGGAAGAACTTCTCAGATTTGCATTCAGCCGTGAAGATTTTGGCGGCGTTCTTCTATGGATATGGTGGGAAGGACGCAGATGGAGAGATGATCTGGTGAGTTTTCTTGTGGACAGGAATTTTAACGCAACCGAAACTGGACTACGCTGGAAAGAGCTTAAAGACGAGTTGTGGTCTACAGATACAGCGGGTAAGGTACGTGATGATGCGAAATTTGCGTTTAGGGGTTTCCATGGAAAGTATCTTGTTACCACAGAAAAGGGTAACTGTACTCAGACAGATACTGTATATCTGGAACCGGGCACAGAGGAAGCATCAATTCAAATTCAGCTTAAAGAAGAAAATTTCTCAGATTGTATAACTGTAAATGCCAGACAGGGTAATGAACCCCGGGTTGGTTTTTCGGGAAAAACTAAATTTACAATCAATGGAAATACCATTTCGTTCAGACACACGCCGCTTGATAACAGTAATATTTATTTCACAGTTTACTCTCTTAACGGAAAGCTTATATCTAAAACGCCTCTTGATCTTGTATATAACAATGTTTCAGGTATAATGAAAAGTGGATGCGTGGTATATCGTATCGAAACGGATAATCAGGTGTTATATTCAAAAACAGGAGTACAACTTAAAAGATAATATATTCAATCTGTCTGCGATTATAACCATATAGTATTAACATTTTTTAAGCGTATACTTCATGAAGTGTACGCTTCTTTTTTTATCAGGATGATCAGGATAAGCAGGATGATCAGGATAATGATAAAAATTTTGGTGAAATGTGATCTGGATCACATTGCGGGAACAAATTTTATATTATTTTGAATAATATTAGTTTGTAATTCAGGATAAATGTACTAAAATAAACAAAATATTGAAAGGAGATCTTATGCTTCGCCACATCATTAACACAGTAGTGGCCGTTATTTCCTTAACTGCTCTGATAAACCTTTTATGTGTAATGCCACCAGATCCCAACCGGGATGAAAATGCAAAGGTGAAAAAAATAACTATAGAAAGCGGTGTAGACAGCAGTACCGTATTGATTGATAAGGAAGTTACAATTGAAGTATCCCTTATGCTTGCTTACCGCATAGATTCTGTTGTGATAGATTTTGATGACGGGAACGATACAGTATTAATGCCTGGTGAATGGGATACCACTCTTACTTTTAAACACATTTTTGATTCAGTTGGTAAAAAAGTGGTAGAAGCGACAGTGTACACTGCAACAGCAACCCCGAAATCTTCTGTTTACACTGTTATGGTAGTAAAACCTGTCACACTGTTAAAAAAAGAAGTTTCTGTTTCCGGAAATCCTGTTTTAGATAAAAAATACACTTTTTCTGTTTCGGCAGAGGGTACAGGAACTGTTGAATATGAATGGTACAAGGGAAATACTGTTTTGCATAAATCTGAAGATTCCACATATACCATAGTTTCTCTTACTGAAGCAGATGCAGGTGAATATTTCTGCATTGTAAGTAATCTGTATGGTTCAGATACCAGCTTTTCATACACACTTACGCTTGATGAAACTCTGCCTCCTGTTATCGAAAATGACAAAAAAGTATTCGTTGAAGGAGAGATAGAGACCGATTCAAGATGTTTTCTGTATATAACCGCATCCGGTTCGCAAGAACTTGCTTATCAATGGTACAAGGATAATAAAACTATCAAAAACGAAACTTCCGATACTCTTGTTTTCAGTTCCCTTTCGGTTGATGACAATGGTGTTTATAAATGTATTGTCACAAACGAATACGGTTCCGATACGAGTCATGAATACACAATAGAAATTGGTGAAAATATAAAGCCAATTATTCAGAATAATAAAGAGATTGTTGTTTCCGGATCTCTTTTCAAGGATTCAACAGTAACTCTTTCAATAAGTGCATCCGGAACAGAACCGCTCAGTTATTCCTGGTATAAAGAAGGTTCTGAAACGGTACTGTCAACAGAACCGAACTTAACTCTTGAAAACCTGTCTTCAGATGCAGAAGGTGAATATTATTGTATTGTAATAAATGAGCAGGGTTCGGATACAAGCAAGAATTATGAACTTGTCCTTAAAAGTCAACCTATACCATTGGCATTTACTGATAAACCTGGAGATACTAAAGTTACTGCAGGCTCTTATCTTATGTTTACCGTGGAATTTTCTGGGACCGTAGTATCAGTTCAGTGGCTTAAAAATGGAGAAATTATTAATGGTGCAACAGAACCGGAGTATGAGTTTCAGGCAGTTACATCAGGTGATGCAGGTGAGTATGAAGTGAAAATTTGCAATGACAAAGAGTGTATAGTAAGTGAACCGTTCACTCTTTTGGTTCTTCCGGATTCCGTTTCAGGGCTAAAAGCACAAGCGCGGTCAGCGAAAAGTATAAAAGTTACCTGGAACAAGATCGCAGGCGCATCAAGATATATGGTTTTGCGATCCGATGATGATGAAACTTTCGACAGCATTGCAAATACTGCAGATACAACAATTTTGGATACACCGCTTGTTGAAGGCTCCCGTTATTCGTATCGTATAATTGCAAAAAACAATAACGGATCATCAGATACAAGTGATATTGTTTCGTCAACTACATGGAGTGGTCCGAAAATAACTTCACAGCCAAAAGGACTGACACTAATCGAGGGCGATGCACTGGAATTGAGTGTCGTTGCAACCGGGAATCCTGATGTAACTTATCAGTGGGTTAAAGATGGAGACACTTTGCCAGGAGCAATAGAAGCATCCTACGTATTGAATGGTGTAGCGACTTCTGATGCAGGAGCGTACAGGGTAATAGTGTCCAATAAAGTACGTTCGGTAAACAGTGATCAGGTTACGGTAACAGTAAAAAGGGAATATACACTTGATACCAAAATATCATCTTCAGGAGGCGGAACAATATCACGAAACCCTGACAAGGAGAAATATGTTGCAGGTGAAGATGTTGAATTGACTGCAATACCAGACCAGGGTTACAGGTTTGACAATTGGACCGGTGATGTTTCAGGGGATAACCCGGTAGTAACAATAGAAATGGATACGGCTAAAACTGTAACTGCGAATTTTGTTAAACAATTTACTCTTACACTTGAGTCATCTTCAATTTCAAGAGGCACAGTATCTCCCTCAGGAAATACAACTGTGGATAAAGGAGGAGAAATATCAATTACAGCGATGCCGAATACAGGATTCAAGTTCAGTAAATGGACTGTTGTATCAGGAGCTGCGAGTATAACTGATGAAACGTCTGCTAACACTAAAGTGAAATTAGACAGTGATGATGCAACGATACAGGCAGAGTTTAAAAGCTTAACATTTATAAAGAAATCAATAAGCATCTCCGGATATGAAAGTGTACTTCCAAAATATGCAATTCAGATGAATGATAGTCAATATCTTGTGGTCGCAGATTGCCAAACATCCAGTTCTGAAAGTTATTCTGGATCAATAATACTTAACCATTTTGGAGATACTGTAAGGACAAATTTAATTCAAAGAGATATTACATTAAATTCAATACAAACAGTAAACAATGGTTTCATTGCTGATGGCCTTGAATCATATGATGAAAAAATCATAATTTCATTTTCTTCAAATGGTAATTATAAAAGCATTAAAAACTATAATTATTTACAATTTACATCTATGAGTATAATTACTGTCCAAACGAATGATTACGGTTATGCGATAATGGGAACTACGACACAATTTACAAGCAATCACGACTTTTATTTTGTAAAAACAGATGCGAATCTTGATACAATTTGGACAAGGTACTATGATAACGGGTCATTTGAGAGTTTCGGTAATGGTATCCAGACAAGTGACGGAGGTTATTTATTGGTAGGGGGACGTTTAATGGGACAGGCTGGTTGGGTCATCAAAACAGACCAAAATGGTGATATAACATGGGACAGCCTTTATAGTGAATATCTAGGTACAGAAACACAAAGGTTTGGAGCTGGATTCAATTCTGTTATAGAGATAAATGATGGTTATATTGTTGGAGGTAATATGCGCAATACGACCTTGATAATCTTAAAAATTGATTTTTCAGGAAATGTTGTATGGTCAAAAACATATCCAAATCTTAATAGCATTAGAGCAGTAAGGCAAAAATCGAATGAAAATATTGTAATAGCTGGTACAACAAATAATATTGGTAATGGTGGTAGCGATATCTATTTAGTTGAAACAAATCCTGATGGTGTAATAATTGGAGAAGAACGTACCTTTGGAACTGCAAATGACGAGTATTGTATTTCGATGGAGTTAACAAAAGATGGGGGAATTTTAATTGTTGGCAGTAACGGCTGGATAATCAAAACCGATGAAAACGGTAATGTCGACCCTTGATTATTCAAAATTGCGTTTTAGAGCAGTCAAATTTCCAAAAAGCCCCCTTCGTAAATTTTTCCAAAGGGGGCATCTTTGGGAGATTAAAAAATGTAGATTAAGTAAAAAGTAAAACTGCAGCAATAAGTGGTTTTTATCCTGACAACCATTAATAATCAGTTAAAACTATTGAAAACTAAAATAAAACAGGATCAGTAATTACCATGTTTAACGATTTTTGCCAAATGGCTTCAAACGATTTTGAAGATATCAGGGATATCCTGTCGGAGATGACTCTGGAAGACCTGATTTTCCATACCGATCTTATCCTTTTTGATCTCGATCCATATGAACGGATAAACTACGATGTCAATATGTTCTGTAATGGTTATGACGACCGTAATGGCCGAATTGCTCTTTTAGAAAAACTGTTTAATGATGGAGTCATATCCGCTCTTTATTTACCTTGCGGTTATGAACTTGATCCTGATCTTAAAGAACTTTTAAAACCAATAGATTATAGTTTCTTTTATACTTCATCTGAAGACGAAATGGTAAAAAATGAACCTGCCCCACTTACCGATGACCTCGAAGTAATAACCGGACAGCTTGAAATCAGCAATCCCAAATGGGAACACACAACTGATGAGCTCAAAGCGGAATCTGCTGACAAAGCCGTTACCGGGGATATTATTGAACTTTCTGCGGATATTAAAAACTACCCGGAAAAAGCTTCTGTTACATTTGATATCTATGATATTTCCTCAAGCACTCCGCTTCGTATTACTTCTGTTGAAACAAAAAACGAAAACGGTATTGCAAAAGCACAGTGGACCGTTGAAGATCCGGAGAAAAAGGGTGAAAACCTTAAACTTGCTTTTGAGGCGATTGCAAGAAGCAAGGCAAGCCCCAGAGTTGAAGTTCCGATAATTCCAAAAATAGACTGCGACTTTGTGGAAGCACCGGATATCCTGTTTCATCATAACAGTGCTGTACCATGTCTCGACCAAAACGGAACATTAATCAGTTCTCTTGCTTCTGTATTCAAATTTGCAAAAGAAAACAGTGATAAAGAAATCGTGCTTTTTGGACACAGTGACACAAGTGGCGATCCGGAGTACAACTACGACCTTTCACAATGGCGCGCTGAAGGAATAAAGGCACTTCTCGACAACAAAAAAGATGCCTGGCTTGACATAGTTGAACTGGCTTCAAAGGTTGAAGATTACCAGACCATATTGAAATCCCTTTACGATTCATACGGATGGCCTACTGATCCCGGTGCAGTAGACAACACAAACGGCCCAAAAACAAAATACGCGGTTAACGCATTCCAGGGTGAATACAACAACCGGTTTAATGGATCGCTTAAGCAGGATGGTGTGATGGGGCAAAACACCTGGAGTGCTTTATTTGAGGTAATCAGGGATCTTCTTGTTGAAAGTGTGAAAAGTGAAATCGGTGAAGAACCATCTGGACTTGTCTACAGTTCAAACAACAATGGAGTTTATCCATGCGGTGAGAGTTTTCCGATTGATGAAAAGGGAAGAGATGATTATAAATCCCGTGAGAACCGCAGGGTCGAGATCGTGTTTTTCGACAAGGGTAAAGCACCGGAGCTTATTAAGCCTGAAAATAAAAAGAAGGTAAAGAAAAGTGAAGCTGTAATTTATGACAAGAGGATTACAGAAAAGAAACCGGTTTTTTCAAAGCCGGTAAAAGCAGAAGACAGTGAGACAATTATTCTTGAATGGGTTTATCCACAGGTTTTTGACGCATCAAAACCGCATAAGCAGTATGTTAATCTTTCTTCAAATGGAAAAGAACAGGGAAACGAACTTACCATAAAAGTAAAGGCAAAGGATCCGAACGCAAAAACAGATGGAAAGAAAGTGTACTGGCGTGTAACGGCAGACAAAGGCAACAGTAAACGTAACAATCCCAAGCCGGGTGTAATGAAAAAATCAGGAGGCAAGCTTGTTGAATTCAAAGAAAGAATTGCAACAATTGATACTGAATTCACCGGCAATGAGTCGTCAATAGTTTTTGCGTGCGGACTTGCCGGCGGGGATAAATTTACAATAGAAGCTGGTACTGACGGTAAAAACTTTACCAGTTCGTTTGTGGTTGAGAATTGGAGAAGGTTGTGGTATCAATTGACACACCAGTCGGGAATTAACATTCCAAACCTGAATTTATCAAAAACAGCATTTTCTATGGTAAACATAGAATTACTTAATGATAATGTTATGCAATTTAAAATAAACGATGTACCTGAGAGAACATATTATAAAGAATGGATGTTTAATCCAAAGGGAAACGATAAAGAAATTTCAGTTATTGGTAGTCATAATAAAGAATTTTTTAAAAAATATTTTACTACAAAGAAATCATCTTTGCCAAAAGCACATCTTGTAATATGTCAATATCAATGGGATGAAGGAGAAATATCTTTACCAATTACTTGTAAGTTTTATGATAACGATCCAGTATCTATTGAATCACCTTTGCCAATAATAAAACCGACATTGAAAGGATCAGTTGTGATATCTGGTAAGTGGTTTAATCATGACAATACAAAAAGCGGTGAAATTACAGATGCATGTATCAGTATTGATAGAAAACGAAAGTCTTTATATTGGTTCAAACTACAATTACCAGAAGAAGCACCAAAAGCCTCAAAAGAAAAGCCAATACGAGTTAAACTTAAAGTTAGAGGTATTGATGGGCCATATCTTGGCGAAAGTGATAAAGAACATATGTTAATAGTACTTGAAAATGATGTAAAAGATTTCAATAACACAATTACTCACGAAATCGGACATGGTCTCAATCAAACTCCTAAACCTGGCAAACAACCTCCTGGATTATCTATTCATCCTCATCAATATACAGGACATGGAGGTATCGGTTCCCATTGTAACACGATAAAAATCGGGAATGAACTTAAGAAAGGTGTTTTAAAGGAAAATGAATATTCAAGTGGAATTTGCGTAATGTTTCATGCCGGTGATATTAATTGTATAGATAGGTTCTGTGACATATGTGTACCATATGTCAAAGCTGCAGATGTCTTAAATTGTGGATGACTCAAAAATGAATAAAAAAGTATTTTGTATTATTTTAATAACATTCAGTTGTTTTGGAGAAAGCAAAATGGTTGCTATTGATAAAATTAAAGAAATTATTTCATTGAAAGACAATGAATATTTTCAATTATCTGATGGAGATGTTGAAGAGTTGTCCTGGAGTCAGGTATCAGAATATGATTTTGAAGGAATAAGAATATCTGCTCCGTGCAAAGTAGATATTAATAAGCAAAATTCATTGCCTGTTTTGCAGGCGATTGGATATAATGGGTCTCGAAATTCGCTATTAAAGGAAAGTCGAAATGTTATTGCAGTAATGTATGGTAGAAATGGAATACTTGTTGGCCCTCCTTCAATAAAAACAAAAATGATAGATTATTCAAAACATGATGCAATACAAACTGATAACACTATTAAATCGGAAAATGTAAGTTTCTCGGGATGTAAAAAATTTGATCTTAAAAAGAGCCTTAATGTTCCATGGAAACCTGACATCTACCATATAACATTTATTTATTATGATTGGATATCAAATACAATAAAGACTGAGTTGTTTAACGAAAAAACAGACATAAATGATAAAAACAAGAATAGACCACCAAAATCTGATGCTGAAGCAGTTATTAAAGAGTTAATGGATAACAACAAACCAAAACTACAATTTACTATGCCGGAAAAAGTAAGCATAAGGGATAAAGAAATTCCATGCAAAATATCAATTACAGAACCGGTATCAGCAGATTGTATGAGTACTGACAGTGATATAACAATATTCTGGAAAAATTTATCGTTATTGTTTTTGCGTAAAAATCAAGACCAGAAAAGTGTACTTAGATATGATATTACTATTACTGGGACCTCTGAATTAAAATATGGAACACAGAAGTTAATATTTGATGATGAAATAGTAATAGATTTAATGAAGGTTGTTCCTTCTTATTTTACAAAAAGCGAAGTTTATTGTTGCTATCTTGTATCATTTGAAAAAGTAGTTGGCCCACAAATTATAGAGATTTCTGAAAAACAGGAAAAATAATCGACTGACAATATGAAGAAGAAGTAACCCTGTGTTTTATTTCAATCACACTGCGAAAGTAGAAATAAAATAAGTTGCGGGTGTGTGGAATAATTATTAAAGAACTCTGTTTTGTGTAATTACCGGGCAACCCTTTTAATTTGGAATATAAATCATCATGTTCGCCGAGCGGACACGACCCCCGCGGCAGCGCATTGCGGTTATGTAACTCCCTCTTGGGGGCGTGTGGAAACCGGTCTATAATTTCGGTTTACAGGAAAATCTGGAAATCAAACGGATATAATCGGAAAAAATCTGGAACAATATTATGGAAACTAATCATGGTTTTAATCATCACTATCAGGTACAATCAGCGGTTCAGACATTTTCCGGTTGCGATTGACCTCTTCTCCCAGTCCTCACATCTCACTGTCTACTAATCTCCTGATCCACCAATGACCCGGACTGCCGGTTAACCAAAAGTATATTGGTACAATTAAAAGCTACAATATTCAAATCCCGATTTTACATCGCGATTTTACATCGGGATGCTCGG
>Ga0116234_1162322_pt1 | contig 10384 bp, 8 predicted proteins | sample BioSIPRNA_4_FD_89016 | JGI IMG/M metagenome (GOLD analysis project Ga0116234, IMG submission 89016) | Anaerobic biogas reactor microbial communites from Washington, USA - Biogas_R2_A SIP RNA (Metagenome Metatranscriptome) | ecosystem: Engineered > Bioreactor > Anaerobic > Unclassified | place... | reverse complement strand
GTTCCTGACGACGCTGCTCTGAAGATTCAAGCTTTATTTTTGAACGCAGATCTATTGCAAGTTCTTCCAGGTCCAGAGTGGCCAGCATCTCCAACACAGCCTCACCACCCATTTTTGCCACAAACTGCTTATCCTGTTCCTCTAGCTCAATGAATTCATCCTCACTCAGCAGCATTCCACGACGCAGGTTAGTATTACCCGGATCAATTACCACATAAGATTCGTAATAAACGATTCTCTCAAGTACAGTGTTTGCCAGCCCCAGCAGATAACTTATATGTGAAGGTATGCTTTTAAGAAACCATATGTGGACAATGGGTACAGCTAATTCGATATGCCCCATCCGCTCCCTGCGGACCTTGGAATGAGTAACCTCAACACCACAACGGTCACAGACAACTCCTCGATAGCGTATCCTTTTATATTTACCACAGTTACACTCCCAGTTACGCACCGGTCCAAAGATTTTTTCACAGAACAGACCATCACGTTCCGGCTTGAATGAACGATAATTTATGGTTTCGGGTTTGGTAACCTCACCGTATGACCAGTTTCTAATGGTATCCGGAGAAGCCAGCCGAACCGACACTCCTGTTATTTCCTGAACTTTTTTGTCAAGATGGCTGATAAGTTCTGCCACGTATAACCCCCTGTATAAAGAGAAGCACCCAAAGGTACTCTAACTGTTCAAATAATCAAGCAGCGGTTTCTTCACCGGTTAAAATGTCAATATCCAGAGCAAGAGCTTTTATTTCCCGGACCAGAACCTTGAAAGATTCAGGTATTCCTGCTTCGGGAGTATTTTCACCTTTAACGATCGCCTCATAAATTTTTGAACGCCCCATCAGATCATCACTTTTCACAGTGAGAATCTGCTGCAGGGTGTAAGCTGCTCCATAAGCTTCCAGTGCCCACACCTCCATCTCTCCGAACCTCTGCCCTCCAAACTGAGATTTTCCACCCAGTGGCTGCTGAGTAACCAAAGAGTATGGACCAATGGAACGCGCATGAATTTTATCATCGACCAGGTGACATAATTTAAGCATATATATTGGACCTACAGTTACCTCATGATCAAAAGGTTCGCCCGTACGTCCATCACGAAGCTGAATTTTTCCACTGGGAGGCAATCCGGCTTCTTTTAGCAAATCAACTACATCTTCATAACTTGCCCCATCAAAAACAGGTGTAGCTATTTTTAAGCCCAGCTTTTGAGCTGCCCATCCCATATGAGTTTCAAGGATCTGCCCCACATTCATTCGGGAAGGCACTCCCAAAGGATTAAGAATAATATCCACCGGAGTACCATCAGGCAGATAAGGTAAGTCCTCTACAGGAAGAATCTTTGAGATTACTCCCTTATTACCGTGACGCCCAGCCATCTTGTCCCCGACAGAAAGCTTACGTTTTTTGGCCACGTAAACCTTAACCAACTGTAGTACACCAGGCTTTAATTCATCACCACGGACAACCTTATCGATCTCCTTATCCAGCTTATCTTCGAGTTTTGCAATAAGGTCATTAGCTCTGTAAAGTACTTCTTCTGCTTTGCTATTCTTTTCCTCATCGGAGCATAGTCCATCCTTGAAAGAGATATTACGGAAATCAAGCTTTGAAAGCATTGTTCTGGTCCATTTTTTTCCTTCAGGAATGATGACTTCCCCGGTATGGAAGTTGGTAATTTCTTTGGATATGGTATCAGAGAGAAACTCCGTCAGCCGATCCAATCTTACTTTTTCGATTTCGGTAATCTGATTGGTTATCTCAGCCTTCAGTTCGTCAATTCTCTTTTTATCTTTCTTTTTAGAACGTTTGTCACGTTCTTTTCTGGAGTAGATTCTGGTATCAATAACAGTACCTTTCAAGCCCGGAGGAGCTTTCAACGATGAATCACGTACATCACCGGCCTTCTCACCAAAGATAGCCCTTAATAAGCGCTCTTCAGGAGAAAGCTCGGTCTCCCCTTTAGGAGTAACCTTTCCAACCAGAATATCACCAGCTTCAACTTCAGTTCCAATTCTGATAACGCCATTTTCATCAAGATTCTTAAGAGCATCCTCACTGACATTAGGAATTTCTCTGGTGAGCTCTTCGGGTCCCCGCTTAGTATCACGAACCTCAGTTTCAAAAACTTCGATATGTACAGATGTAAAGATATCTTCAGCAACAAGACGTTCAGAAATAATGATAGCATCTTCAAAATTGTAACCTCGCCAGGGCATGAAGGCAGCCATCACATTTCTTCCCAAGGCAAGCTCGCCAGCATGAGTCGCATGACCATCCGCCAGAACATCACCGGCTTTAACCTTCATTCCAGCTTTAACGCAAACCTTCTGGTTAATGCAGGTATCCTGATTGGATCTTTCAAATTTAACCAGTTCGTAGGTGTCAAATTCGGTCAAACCCAATATATCATCGGAATCTTTAGACCTAGTTTTTCTGATCACAATTTTGCTGGCATCCACCTTCTCTACAACACCCGGATTTTTAGCTACTATCAGACAACCGGAGTCTATTGCAGCTCTGGCTTCCAAACCGGTTCCCACATATGGCGGTTCAGTCCGGAGTAAAGGAACAGCCTGACGCTGCATGTTTGAACCCATCAAAGCCCGGTTAGCATCATCATGTTCCAGAAAGGGAATCAATCCGGCAGCGATACTGACTAGCTGCATAGGAGAGATATCCATGAAAGATATTTCCTGTGGAGCAACTACCGGGAAATCACCCCTGTATCTTGCAAAGATCAGTTTTTCCAGGAATTTGCCCTTTTCATCGACAGGAGTGTTAGCTTGCGCAATAATGTAGTTATCCTCCTGATCTGCAGTAAGCCATACGATCTCTCCGGTCAAAGTACCATTTTCGATCCTTTGATAAGGAGTTTCAATAAATCCGAACTCATTTACTTTAGCAAATGTGCTCAAAGATGCTATCAGTCCGATATTCGGTCCTTCAGGTGTTTCGATCGGACAGAGGCGACCATAGTGAGTATGGTGCACATCACGCACCTCAAATCCTGCCCTTTCACGGGTAAGTCCACCAGGCCCCAGAGCACTGACCCTTCTTTTATGAGTCAATTCAGACAGAGGATTTGTCTGATCGAGAAACTGAGAAAGCTGACTCGAACCGAAGAAAGCCTGAACTACGGTAGAAACGGTGCGTGCATTGATCAGATCCTGAGGAGTAATGTTTTCTGTATCCCTTAGGCTTAAACGCTCCTTTATTGTGCGCACCATTCTGGTCAAACCTACTGCAAACTGTGCTGCCAGGAGTTCACCCACAGAACGTACGCGTCGGTTTCCTAAGTGATCGATATCATCGATGAATCCTACTCCGTCATTCAGGCCGATTATGTATTTGAAAGCTGCAATAAAATCATCCTTGGTCATAGTGGTAACCCCTTCAGGTGGAATTACCCCTAACCTTGTATTCATCCTGTATCGCCCGACACTTCCCAGATCATACCTCTTCTCATCAAAGAATAGTCGCTGAATCAGATTCCTAGCAGTCTCGACATTGGGTGGATCTCCCGGTCGCATCGTAGCATACATATAGAATAAAGCTTCTTCTTCAGACTTTGTAGTATCTGCAGCCAGAGTATTTCGAATGATCATATTTTCGGGATTTGGAACATCTTTGAGAATTTCCACCGATTCGATACCGTTTTGGAGGAGCTTTTTCCAACGTTCCTCATTAATTATTTCATTTGCATCGATAATTATTTCACCGGTATTTTCATCGAAAACTGTTCTGGCATTGACACTGCCGATTATTTTCTGCATGTTATCATCGTTAACAGCCACTCTGACAGTGTCGTGAAAAAGTCCCAGAATCATTTCATCGGTCGAATAGCCCAAAGCCCTGAGCAGAACTGTAGCCGGCATCTTTTTGCGTCGGTCAATATTTACAGTCAGCACATCATCCACATCCAGCAGTAGCTCAACCCAGGATCCTCTCTGAGGAATAATTCTGGCAGTAAGCAGTTTTTTGCCGTTAGGATGAATGACTTCGTCAAAGGTGATTCCCGGCGAGCGATGAAGCTGACTTACAATCACCCTTTCGGCGCCATTAATAACAAAAGTACCCCGTTCAGTCATCAGCGGAATTTCGCCGATATAGACTTCGTTGGTGATCTTCTCTACGAATTTTTTAGTTTCTCCGTCCTGTTCATATACCAATAGAGACATATCCACCTTCAGCGGAGCTGCATAGGTCATGCCTCTTTCTTTACATTCTTTAAGGGTATATTTAGGAATACCCAGTTTATATCCCTCATATTCCAGGGAATAATATCCCTTGACATCATTTACAGGGAACAGACTCAGAAACGCCCCATGCAATCCCTCTTTTTTTCGCATGCGTGGAGGCGTATCAGGCTGTAAAAAGACTTCATAAGATCTAGTCTGGATCTCAAGAAGATTAGGAAGCTCAGCCACCTTCTTGATCCGGGAATAGCTTTTTCTTTCAACCATTCGCACATCCCCTCAATGTTATAGCTACGAATTGATAGCTTTAGTCAATATATAAATAACACAAAACACCTTGGCTACAAGGTGTTTTGTGCTATAATAAATAAACAGAAATTTAATAGATATGTGGAAGTCACGCTTTCCGGTAAGTAATTATTTAATTTCGACGGTTGCGCCGTTTTCTTCAAGTTTTTTCTTTAACGCCTCAGCATCATCTTTGCTGATCGCCTCTTTTACAGCCTTTGGAGCACCCTCTACCAGATCTTTAGCTTCCTTGAGGCCCAAACCGGTTACCTCACGAACGACTTTGATCACCTGGATCTTTTTATCACCAGCAGCTTTAAGAATCACATCAAATTCTGTCTTCTCTTCCGCAGGTGCAGCAGCCACAGGTGCAGCAGCAACAGCAGCAACCGGTGCGGCAGCCTTGACATCAAATTTTTCTTCAATAGCCTTGATAAGATCGGAGAGCTCTATAACTGTCATGCCTCCAATAGCATCAATTATTTCTTCCTTAGTTAAGGTAGCCACAATGAACCTCCATTTAATTGAATGAGTTTAAATTCGTTTTTAATTCGGCATTTATTGTGCCTGTTCCTTCTTTTCTTTGAGGGCATTCAGAGTACCCACAAACTTGGAAAGGAAAGAGTTAAGTACACCGGCAAATTTACCCATAGGAGCCTGCAAACAACCAAGTAATTGTGACAGCAGAACTTCACGACTGGGAATATCTGCCAGTTTAATAGCATCGTCGCCTTTGAAGACACTTCCATCTACATAAGCGATTTTCAATCCAAGAAGATCTTTGTTTTCTTTTTGAAAATCTCTGATGATCTTTGCCGGAGCGGTGCCTTCATTTCTGGTAATCGCTACTGCTGTCGGTCCTTTAAAGTGAGGAATCAAGACATCTTTTCCCACCCTTGAACAAGCGATTTTGGCCAGAGTGTTTTTAACTACTATGAATTTAATTCCGTTTTTTCTCAGCTCGGATCTCAGTTTGGTAACTTTTTCGACATTGATCTTATCGTTGTCAGCCAGAAAAATTCCACTTGCTTCCTGAAATTCATTTTCAAGAAACTCTATATCTGCTGTTCTTTCAGCTTTTGTCGACATTTTTTAGCCCTTTTTATGGTAACCACAAGTAAATTACATCTTTAGATCATTCGCATTTATCTTCATTCCCTGCCCCATAGTGCTTGAGAGACTGATCTTTTTAATGTACTGTCCCTTTGCTGTAGCAGGTTTTGCTTTATTGACAGCATCCATAAATGCTTTGGCATTTTCCAGAATTTTCTGAGTGTCAAAAGAGAGTTTTCCCAGAGGGGCATGAAGTATTCCTGCCTTTTCGACTCTGAATTCCACTTTACCTTTTTTAATTTCTTTTACAGATTTGGCAATATCCATAGTAACAGTTCCAACTTTTGGATTCGGCATCAAGCCTCTGGTACCCAGAATTTTACCCAGCTTTCCAACAACTTTCATCATGTCGGGAGTAGCAATAACAGCATCAAATTCCAGCCATCCGCCTTTGATTTTTTCTGCCAGATCATCACCGCCCACATAATCGGCACCAGCTTCTTTTGCTTCTGTTTCTTTTTCCCCCTGAGCAAAAACCAGAACTCTTACTGTTTTACCTAAGCCGTGCGGCAACACGGCAGCACCACGAACCGCCTGGTCACTTTTTCGTGGATCCACACCCAGCCTGACAGCCACTTCCACGGTCTCATCAAATTTGACTGTAGAGTTTGCCTTTAGAAATTCGATAGCCTCAACTGCGCCATATTCTTTGGTCTTATCGACTTTCTTATAGACTTCATTGTACTTCTTACCATGTTTCATTAAACTGATCTCCCTATTTATAAGGCAAGCTTATTGAGTAACATTGACACCCATACTTCGGGCTGTCCCCATTATCATTTTAACAGCCGCCTCCAGACTTCCAGCATTAAGATCGGAGAGTTTCATCTCAGCGATTTTTTTTACCTGAGCCATAGTCAGTGATCCGATTTTTTCTTTATTAGGAACACCCGAACCTTTCTCTTTCCCAAGTTCTTTCATTATCAGAACGGCTGCAGGAGGTGTTTTGGTGATAAATGTAAAAGACCTGTCAGAATAGACTGTGATAACCACCGGAATAATTAAACCCTGAGAATCCTTTGTTCTGGCATTAAAAGCCTTACAGAATTCCATAATATTAACACCCTGCTGACCAAGCGCAGGTCCCACCGGAGGAGCAGGATTGGCAGCACCGCCGGGTATCTGCAATTTAACTTGTCCAACAATTTTTTTAGCCACTTTTCAAACTCCCTTAATAAGTCAGCTTATTGGGGTAACATGCGTAAAATCGACTTCCACCGGGGTCGACCTTCCAAACACACTTACCATAACTTTTATTTTACCTTTTTCAGGATGAATCTCATCGACTACACCATCAAAATCTTTAAAAGGTCCCTCTTTAATCTTCACAGCATCACCGATTTCAAAAGGAACTTCAGATATTTGTTGACGGGATATTTTTTCGGATTGTCCCAGAATTCTACGCACATCTTCTTCCCGAAGCGGCTGCGGTTTATTACCCCCCACAAAGCCGGTTACCCCCGCAGAACTTCTTACCGCATGCATAGTTTCTTTGGTAAGCTCCATCTCTACCAGGATATAGCTGGGAAAAAATTTTCGAGTGCTCTTAAGTTTTTTACCGTTTTTAACCTGCACTACATCCTGAGTAGGCATAAGAACCTGCTTTATCTGATCACCCATTTCCCCGGATTGAATCAGTTCAGTAAGATATTGATGAACTTTAGATTCCTGCCCTGAATAGGTGTGCACTACATACCATCGCGTCGCCATCGAGTACCTCTAAATTATTGTCCGACTTGGCCTGATTTAAAGACGAAACTCATAATAGTCAGAAACAGACTATCACATGCAAATACATATAACGAAACGACGATACTCAGGATAATAACGAGCAAAGTAGCTCCATTTACTTCGTTTTTGGAAGGCCAACTAACCTTGGACATTTCTAAACGAACATCTTTGAGATATTGAATAATCTTCTGCATGTTTTACCCGGAAATTCAGGCCTGGAGGGACTCGAACCCCCAACCAACGGTTTTGGAGACCGCTACTCTACCAATTGAGCTACAGACCTATTTTATTGTTACCAACCCGTCCCGACAACTGCCCGAAGAAGCCTTACTTGGCTTCTTTATGCATTGTTCTTTTCCTTTCGAATGGACAGTATTTTTTAAATTCCACCCTGCCGGAATGCTTACGCTTATTTTTTGTCGTTTCGTAATTACGCTGCTTACACGATGTGCACTCCAGCGTTATCTTTTCTCTTGGCATAATACCGCTCTTTTAATAGTTGACGGATTGTTTATTCTATGATTTCAGTGACGATACCGGCACCAACTGTACGCCCACCTTCACGGATAGCGAAATGAAGTTCTTTCTCCATGGCAATAGGTGCAATCAACTCAACTTCCATTGCAGCGTTATCACCAGGCATAATCATTTCCACACCCTCTGCCAGCTTAATCGATCCAGTCACGTCAGTTGTTCTGAAATAGAACTGGGGACGATATCCGGTGAAAAACGGTGTATGACGTCCACCTTCTTCCTTTGAAAGAACGTAAACTTTCGCCTTGAACTTTTTATGTGGGGTAATTGATCCAGGTTTTGCCAGAACCATACCGCGTTCAATCTCATTCTTATCAATTCCACGCAGAAGCGTTCCTATGTTATCACCAGCCTGTGCCTGATCCAACAGCTTGCGGAACATCTCCACACCGGTAACAACGGTTTTTCTGGTAGGCTTCAGACCCACGATTTCCACTTCATCACCCACTTTTACAGTACCACGTTCCACACGCCCAGTAGCCACTGTACCACGTCCGGTAATTGAGAAAACATCTTCTACAGACATGAGCAGAGGTTTGTCAGTTTCGCGCTGAGGAGTGGGGATATAGTTGTCGATAGCTTCAAGAAGATCAAGAATAGGTTTTGCTTTTTCAGGATCTTCCGGATTTGTCAATGCAGCAATTGCACTTCCCCGAATGATCGGTGTGTCATCACCCGGGAACTCGTACTTGGAAAGCAATTCACGGATTTCAAGTTCAACCAGTTCCAGAAGTTCAGGATCATCGACTACATCGACTTTGTTAAGAAACACTACAATGTAGGGAACACCAACCTGACGGGCCAGAAGAATGTGTTCTCGTGTCTGAGGCATAGGTCCATCTGCGGCACTCACCACCAGAATAGCACCATCCATCTGAGCAGCACCAGTGATCATATTTTTAACATAATCAGCATGACCCGGACAATCAACATGTGCATAATGACGTTTTTCCGTAGAATATTCCACATGTGAGGTCGCAATTGTCAGAATTTTTGTCTCATCACGACGTCCCTGGGACTCTGATGCTTTCGCCACTTCATCGTAAGAAACAAACTTTGCCAAGCCCTTGATAGCAGAGACTCTGGTAAGAGCAGCCGTTAAGGTAGTTTTACCATGATCAACGTGCCCTATTGTACCTACATTTACGTGGGGTTTGGAACGTTCAAATTTTTCCTTTGACATGGAAACCTCTCAGTATATGATGGTGTAAGTGAATAATTTATAACCGTATATTAATTAAGCCGGTCCGTTTTTATGACTAAACACAAGCCCACGACGGGACTCGAACCCGTGGACCTCATCCTTACCAAGGATGTGCTCTACCAACTGAGCTACATGGGCGTATAAAGAAAACAAGCGGGCAATGAGATTCGAACTCACAACAGCCACCTTGGAAGGGTGGAGCTCTACCATTGAGCTATGCCCGCACATTTTCAATGGGCAGGGGTGGTTTCGAACCACCGTAGGCCGAAGCCAATGGATTTACAGTCCATCCCCTTTAACCACTCGGGCACCTACCCAATTCTGGAGCCGATGGAGGGACTCAAACCCCCGACCATTCGATTACAAGTCGAATGCTCTATCAACTGAGCTACATCGGCTTATGCCGGTAGAAAAAAGTTTATCAAATATAATTTGGTATAATTATGGAAGTCAACAGGTTTTCGAAGAAATTACTTTTTTTCCTTTTTGAATACCACATCCACTATTCCATATTTTTAGCGTCTTCTGCAGACATAAAAAAATCACGATCCGTATCAACCTGAATCTTAGATATAGACTGCCCCGTATGATCTGCCAATATCTGATTCAGATTATCCCTCACCCGAAGCATCTCTTCTGCCTGAATCTGAATATCTGATGCAGGACCAAACATATTTCCCGAAATCAGAGGCTGATGAATCAAAACCCTGGCATGCTCCCAGGCCTGGCGCTTCCCTTTAGTACCGGCACACAACAACACCGCTGCCATACTGGCAGCCTGACCCATGCATACAGTTACTATGTTTGATTTAGTAAATTGCATTGCATCATAAATCGCCAGCCCCGAAGATATTACTCCACCAGGACTGTTAATATAGAGAGTAATATCATCTGAACTCTGCATATCGAAAAAAAGTATCCGCTTAACTATTGCTTCGGCAGATTCATCATTAATCTCTCCCCAAAGAAAAATCTGCCTCCGCTTCAAAAGCTGATCCTCCATCTCGTTACCCGAAAACAGCTTTTTCATATATTTCATTAAATCATCATTCTTATCTGCAGCCATAGCTTGAGTCTCCTTCTTCATGAATTCAATTTTCCTGTCTACTGTTTTCCTGGAAGCTTGCAACTGTTTATATCCGGTCCTTCAAACAGAGGAAATCCTGATGGAAATCAAATCACTGACAGGTTTTATTTCACGATTAGCCCATTTTTTAATCTCGCCAGCAGTATCCTTATTACACTGCGTTCAGTATGCCAGGATACTAACCTGCCCGATAGCTTCCCATAGGCAAGACCTGAAGAAATTCAT
>Ga0116234_1121432_pt1 | contig 10565 bp, 11 predicted proteins | sample BioSIPRNA_4_FD_89016 | JGI IMG/M metagenome (GOLD analysis project Ga0116234, IMG submission 89016) | Anaerobic biogas reactor microbial communites from Washington, USA - Biogas_R2_A SIP RNA (Metagenome Metatranscriptome) | ecosystem: Engineered > Bioreactor > Anaerobic > Unclassified | place... | reverse complement strand
GGAGAAAGGAGGTGGTCGGGTCGATTAAAAGCGGATTTCAAAGCCTATGAAGATTCCGGGCCATTCTTTCTTGAAGAATGTTTCCCAGTCCTTCGTGAGCCCTGAATGAATGACTATCGGGATCTTCGTATCGTAGCCGAGCGTGATTGCTCCGAGTCTTTCGTTACCTCCGATGTTCAGAGAAAACTTGTTCTTTTCCAAGAGTCTCAGGAGGCCGATCACTTCAGGCTTTACCTTCAGAGTACCGGGGTCTAGCGTTACTCCGTAGGCACTTCGGATAAAGGGTCGAGCTTCACCTCCGGCGTTTCTTCCATCGCTTCCTCGGAGGGTGCTATCACGACGACATTCGGTGCTTCCTGGAGCTTCTTCAGGAAAGTTTCGACTTCATACTTGACCACACCACGAGCGGCGTTCGTGATATGGCTCGGGATCTGGTAGCCGTCAACATCAGCAAGCTCTTTCATCATCTCGATCGCCTTGTCCTCGATCTCTTTGTTGAGCTTGTCGCGCTCTTCTGTGCCTTTCTCGGTCGATTCTTTCGCTTTCTTGTACAGCACTTCCATGTTCACGACCGCTATTTTCGCCCATTTCGAGAGCTTGTCTAGCCAGCCTCCGTCGTCGGGGACCAGCTTCTCCGCTATGTCCGTCGCTGGCTTGGCTATAAACAGGATCATTTCGAACATCTTCTGCCAGTTTTTCCAGAGAACCAGTATCACGACCGCCACAATTGCGATCGGCGGAACTATGTAGAACCATTCCATATTCATCACTCCTCAATTAACCACTTGATTAGTGGCTTATTCTGTTCAACCAGCGCATAGAAAGCGCTGCTAAGTCTCTCTATCTCTTTCTCGTCAAAAGCTGTGAAGGATTGTGGAACAAAAACATATGCTATGGCGTGCATGACTTCATGAAGAAGCGTCTGCTTCTGAATCTCCGGAGAATACTTTGTGCTGATCCAGATCTCGGCGTTCTCTCGATTCGTGCAGCCGAAAAGATTCTCAAGCTGATCCCCGAAATACTCCTCGTACTTTTTCGGGATCTCTCCGAAATGTAATTTCCAGATATGCCCGCCTAGCTTAATCTTTCTCGGAGGTTTCACATAGAACCTCCTTCCAGTCTTCAGGCCATGCTCTGTATATCTGCTTGAGTTTTTCGGAATATATCGGGTCAGTAGCATATCCGGCCTCTTTCAGTTCATCGAAGAAGATCTCTGGGTCATGTCTGAATATCCAGGCTCGTTCATATCTCGGCTCTGTCTTCAGTTTTGCTATGAGGGCGAGCATAGACTGAATCGGCGAGTCATAGCTCGAAAACACGGCTTCTATCGTCTTCCAGGAACCGTCTTCATATTCGCTTGTGCTGGTCGCATCGGCAGGTACGGCCCACTCATCGGCAGGATTGAACTTGATTCCGTAGAGGTTGTTTGCGTGAACATATTTGCCCCATCCAGTCTCCAAAGCGGCCTGCACGAGAAGCGAGATAGCAGGAAAGTCACAAGCGGCGGCAACGAATATCGCATCTCTGCCATATTCACGTATGAAATCTTTCTTGACTCCCATCGGAACATCAACCTCCATTGTTGAAACTTGAGCGGCCAAGAGGCACATAATCAGAACGACGAAAAAACTTCATTGAAAAATTCCCTTCAGCCAGTTCATTAGGAACGCCATTCCTGTACTGGAAGTGATGATAGCGAAGATCAGCTTCCAGAGAAGCCGCCCATTTCTCGCATCTATGGCCTTTTCTACCTTTTCTTCAACTAGTCCGTTATGCAAGTCATCCGATAGTTTGTCTATTTTGTTGTCGAGCTTGCCAACGTCTTTTTGAACGTCATCCATCTTTGTGAGCAAGACCGTTGTCTCTGTTTTCATTCTTTCGATGTCCTTTTCATATTTGCAATCCATAACACACCTCACATCGACCTTTCCAAGATTTCTATACCTTTGTATGTTCCGTCAAACCTCATCAAGTATTCCAGTTGTGGAGACGGCCTCATGAACGACTCTTGAGCGTAGTTTGAGTATTTCTGAAATGATGACAGGATCACGTTTCGAACCTCTCTGGCATACACAGTCTTGCGTTGCGGGTCGTAGACGAGACGGGATGAAGGTATCAGGTTCGGATCATGCACATGCCCCATGATACTGAAGTCGCAATTCTCCATGATGTCTCCCAAAGCAGCGGCCTTGTTCGCCTTCGCACCCTTCGTGCGTCCCCCGCCGTATCCATGAGCGATGAGACCTACGTAACTATTCATCCTGCTGTACGACTTTGATACTTGGTTTTTCCTGTACTGGCCGACTCTCAGATGAAGAACCCCAAGACCTCTCACGAAAGGCACTTCGAGAATGTTTGCCAGAGCTTCGGCCATATTGAAGCCTGTCTTCTTCTCCATGCCTCTTTCATGGTTTCCATCCATGATGAGCAGGATGTTTTCTTTGATGGGCCTGAAGAGATTTGCCACAGTCACGAGCGCTATGTTAAGGTCATCTCCCTGCTGCTCCTTCAGAAGCCAGTTGAAAAACAGCTTGTCGAACGTATCACCGATTAGGAGCGTCAGATAGTTGTTCTCTTTTATCTCGGCTATTTTTCGTTCTATGAGGCTGTGGTTTGAATACCTTGAATCCCAGTGAAGATCTCCAAGGGGCAGGAGATGAATTTCCTTTGCTTCCGGGAATGAGCGTTGAACCACTTTCACGTCTAGAGGAGTGTGAATGTGTGACATTCATCAAAGCCCACCCAGATATTTCAGAATTAGCATCACGAGAAACCCACCGCAAGCAGTAGAAACGAAGTCCAAGAACTCAGCCGTTCCGTGCTCAATATCCCAGAACTCTTTGATGAGGCCGACCAAACCGGCAACCAGAAAGCCAAGTAATGGTATCTTCGTGAGATATCCGACCACCACAGAAACGAGTGCTCCGGCCATAAAGTGCAGAATTTTGTCTGTCATAGTTCACCTCCGATTATTCAAGTTCAATCACAAACGATGGCTCCCAAGCAGGCGATGAGATATCCGACAACTCAATCGCCTGAAGTTCCCAGTAGTTCGCATCCCATTGGTTGCCTGTTTTTATTGTTGAATACCAAGAGCAAATTGGATATGTCAAAGAGAGAATTGGGCCGTAAATGGCGTGCTGGACATAATGCACGTATTCATGATTGATCACTGTATTTCTGGAGCTTTCCGAAGCGTCATACCAGAAATAAGGGCTGACTACGATGAAAGGGCCAAAGTTGAAAGCCCCATATGTCGTGTCTGCCACAACTATGATCGGATCGAAGAACCACGAATACGCCCATGACAACCCATATATGGTTATGACGGTTCCAACGGCGTATTTTACTACCGGCGGAATTTCCTCAAAGAACTCCACGATATTTGCGTGAATCAGGCACCCTATGCACAAAATCAAAAAAACAAGAAACACCTTTTTCATGATTGCCTCCAACAAAAAGCCGCCCTTTCGGACGGCTCTGGATTCGGTTGTCTTTATTTCTTTGAGACTTTTGCATTTATGCTTTCAAGTTCCTTTTCGAGTTCCCTAATCCTTCTGTCTTTCATCTCGTTTTCTGCTATTGCTCTTGCTAGAAGTCTGTCCATATCTTCCAGCCCTAGATTCATAACGCCAACCAGAGCCATCTTGAAATTCTCGTATGTTTTCTTTAGTTCGTTCACGCTACCCCTCCTTAGCTTGGTGTTGATAGACTTGCAGATACTTTTTTCCAGACTCCTGACGCTCCGGAATTGTCTCGGAAGAATAAGTCATTTCCCTGAATGAGTATTGTTCCTTGTGGCATATCGGCAGCGTCTTGGCCGGTGTCATAGAGAATGTTCAACGGAGCTGTGAACCGGAAGTACCCGTACTCGGTTGAACTTCCGAGCCTGACTAGAGACATGCTTCCGGCGAAAGCATTAGTCTTGCTGGTGCTTTTGACTTGGAAAGCGAGAGAAACTGAATTATTGCTGTCTGTCGAGTCGCTGTATGCCACTCCAAGAGAAACGTAGTTTTCTTCGACATCCATTCTGAAACGCGAATCAGTTGCACTAGAATATAACTTTGCGAACGTGTCAGAATCGCGTTCGAAATACAGATACCCTGTTCCAGACGAAGTGTCACCGTCTTTAATGGTAATATCCGCGTCCACGAACTTTATGTAGTTATCGCCAGCCGCAAGTATGAGATTTGCTTTCAGCTCTATGCTGCTGGCAGACATCTTGACGTAGTTTGTGCCGTCCGAGACGTAGATTCCGTCGAACTCTGAACCTACCTCTCCGACATCTTTTCCTATTGCAACACCCGAACCGACTGTGATTTGTCTGCCGACTGAAAGGTCGAGAACAGCATTGATATGGTTCGCGATGATTGACTCGACTGCTATGTCTCCACCAGTGGCTTGCAAGGCATACGTTGCTGCCGTTTCGCCCAACGTGGCAACTGACACAGCCGACACGTTGCCGGCCTTGTCCACGGCTCTAGCACGATATTTGTACCTTCGCCAGACATTTGGATATTCGGAATCTTCCGGCGAATTCTGGATGTGATAGTCAACGTCTTCGTCCAGATACTCATTCGACGAAGTATAAGCCACCGTCCCCCAACCACTCCAAAGCCCGGGAGAATACTCAATGTTCCTTTCAAGGCGATAGTAACTGAAGTCAGGGTCGCTGGATTCTGTCCACCACACGCGAATCAAGCCGACGCCGCCGCTTGCGGTTATTAGATTTATAGGGTTTGGAGCGGTGGTATCAACCTGAACCGTCACGCTGTCCGAAGCCGACCAGTCGGAAGCAAGACTTTCAACATCGATAGCCTTCACCTGAGCATAGACGGTGTACGATGTCGTTGTATTCGACCTGTCTGTTACTTCGACTACGAGTTCACTTTGACTTGTGAAACCGGCATTGTACCATGTCGATTCGTCGTAGCTCCATCTCAGTTCATAACCCATGATGTCGCTTTCTGAGTTATCATCCCAGTCAGCTTTGATGTATGCCTTGCCGTTCTTATAGAAAGACGAAAGGCTCAAACCTGTCGGAGTTGCTGGCGCGGAACCATCACCAAACTGCGGATCATAGGGAATGTTCGTACCTGCCCCAGTCGTCGATCCGGGAGGTGGCGTATACACAAATGCAGATGCTCTGTCGCTTCGCAGCGTGACTGTCAGATTTCTGTTCCGGTAGTCTATGTCTATCGCCCTTACCCATGCTCTGTGTGAAAGCCCGGTCGAAGCGTCCACTATCTCGACCTTATCCCCAACACTCCAGCCCACACCAAGTGAAAAGTCCGCGAGCGGCACGACTGCTTCGAACTTTCCGTTGCCATTTTCGTATAGCCATTTCGCCAGAGACGAAGCCCAGACCTTCGACGATATGAGATCGTTAGATACTTCTCTCTCAACATTGAACGATCCGGCGTCATAGATGACTTCCAGATAGTTCTCCACAACCGGCTTCCCCTCGATGACTAGCTTTGTGACGTTCTTGTCTGTACCCGAGCTGTTGTCTATCTGGAGATACATGAAGTCGGGGTACTTCAGAACACCTGTATCAAAGTTCGCATCGTACACAGTCTGATTCAGAGTTAGCCCAGTGTCAAACTCTTTGGCTGCGTTCACGGTCGCGTAGTCGTCAACATCAATTGCTGGAGAGTCAAACCTCGCCACCCACTGGTCGTCGGTGATAGCGTTGCCGTTCTCGTCTTTGCCGGTCGGCAGCCCCTCGGGCGGCACTGTCCCGGACCACGTGAAGATAGGTTCTTTCTCGGTCTTGACGCTGCGATTCTTTGACTTGACGATGACTCGATCGCCCTCGCTCGGCAACCATTGCAGTGAGTCAATGTCCTTCAGCTTTGAGACTGTGATCGTGCCGACTGTGGACGTTGACCAGCTGGCCGCAAACCCTGCCCGAAATTGGAGGACTCCCGACTCGTCGAACCACATAGACCCGCCGCACGAATCGACGATCTCCTGGAGCCTGTCTGTGAGTTTGTCTTTGATCGAATACAACGCGTACCCCACGACTGCCTGAGTCGTGCCGACCCCACTAGCAACAACTATACTATCGAGATTGTGACTGCCCGAGCCTATCCCCCCGCAAGTCTCCACGAGCCACGTCAGAATGTCGTCCGCGGTCGAACCTATAAACATCTTGTCTTGGCACTTGAGCTTCTGAAGCTGTTTCATCTTGTCGAACGCCTGCACGTGAACGGTTCGACCGTTTCTCGTGAGCGTCGGCTTTTCTGCGTAGCCTGTGAACTGCTTGACTGAATTTATCCATACTTCCACGAGCTGACCCTCGATGTCAAGGTTTGAGATAGTGTACGCAAGATTTGTGTTATCAATATCGAAGCTGCACTCGTTCGGAGAAATCTTTCCATGTAATACGTCGTTCTTATGGACTATCGGCCCAGAAACTATCCGGGCCGAAATATCCACGCTGTTGAGGTTGACCTGAAAGCTCATGTAGTCACCTCCAGAAACTCGAGCGTTTCTTCGTACATTGCCACGCCCTTGATCCACTTTTCTTTGTACTCGTACGTGCCAATCAGCTTCACATTTACGGCAGACTCGGAGTCTATCTTCAGAGTAGCCGCGGTCTGCCTGTATGATTCCAGCGTGGTTCTGTCTGACTCGGTGAAGAAGAGTGGTATCTTGTATCTCTTCACCGTGCCGTCGCAATAGTGATATGCCGAGCCATCAGGCGCAATGTTTATGACTTCGACCGGCTCGACCACTCTGGTTCGATATGGGTGCTTGTATTTCTTCGGGTAAACTGTGAAACTTAGAGATCCTATGTAAACTGTCATGCTATCACCCTACCTGCAACTGAACGCCGCGATCGCGCAGATTCTTGTATATGAGATCGGCGAACCGTCTGGCGCTCTCGTCGTCTTCTGTGAGGATGTCGTTTCCCCTGAACTCGAAGTGGTAGTTGTTCGTGATGTGCTGGGAACTCCCTGCCTGGAAGACCTGCCCTGTCGTGGACTGTGGAAGCTCGATATCTTCCATCCTCTCGGGGATGGTGCGCTTCATGCTCTGCCTCTGATCCTCCGTTAGGAGAGGACTGAACAGACCACCTATGAACGGCAGAGTGCTTAACCAGGTGAAAATTCCATCGACGAACAGGACTATCTGGTCCGCGATATACGAGATCGTCGCCCCGAGCCAACCGAGAGCCTTGAAGAACGGTTGGAGAACCAAGAGGCCCTGACCGAAGAGATTGAATGTCAGTGCAAAGACTCTGCCTATGCTGATTAGTGCGTCTCCCAGAGGCTTCAAGAGATTGATGATCGGACCTAGTATCTCCATCACACCTGTGAGAATCGTCGTGATCGGATTCAGGAGCATATTGATTGCTTCAAGGTTCACGACTTGATTCAGAAGACCCACCGCAAACATTTCACCAGCCGTGGAGAGATTTCCCATCACATCTGTGAGCCCTTCCATGCCCGGTCTCAGTTCGTTGAATATAGACTTCAGATCTCCGTTCTCGTCTACCTCGAATATCTCCGACGCGTCTCCTACGATCGAGCTTCTTTCTATCTTCTTGTTCAACGCCTCAAGCGAGAGTCCTAGATTGTGCGAGATGTTGGAAAGATACTTGATCCTCTCTGCATACTCGGAGATCCCGATCTCTCCTTCTGTGAACGCTTTCTCGAGCGCGCCCATTTCCGCGTCTATGAAACCCATCTGGCGGTTGAGCTTTTCAAGTTTTGTCTCGTCCAGAAGGCTGGAAATCGCGTCGATCTTTCTTGCCGCCAGACCCAGACTGACCATGAAGTCCTTGTGGCTTGAATCAGTCTCGAAAGCCGGCATTTTCAGATTCTCCATCTGACTAACGAGATCTTTCATTTCTTGTGTCGAGGAGTCGATGTCGAGGCCTATTGTTCTGAGAAGATCTGAGAACACGTCCTTCAGCATCCCCAAATCTTTCTTCGCAGTCTCGGTGAAGTCTCCAAGCACGCCTTTGAGCGCATTGGAAATCACATCCCACCATGTCACAGGCTCGACTCCCGACTCGCCAGCCATAGCCCTGCCGCCAGTCGCAAATCCTTTGATCTGTTTCTTGAGCCCGGCCAGCCCACCCATCGAGAACCCCTGCGCGTTGATCGCTTTCAAGAACGGGAGCCATCTTTCAGTCGCTTTCGCGTTCACGACGAACTCGCCATCACTCAACATCGCGGGGATGAGGTCGTCGGTTGGGCCGCCCGGCCCGGAGATGTAGCCACCCTCGGCTTTGCCCGGGATCGGTATTACTAGCTGCCGCATATTCTCGATCATCCGCGCTGTGGCTTCAAGATCTTCGGCTGCGCCCAGTATCGCTTCTGAGGAAGCCTCGAGCGCGTGAGCGTATTCGAGCACTTTCAAAAAGTAGCTCTGCTCCTGCTCACCCATCTTGTCGAGCTCAACCTTTGTGGGGAATGTATTGTAGAAACCCTTGAGCGCGTCATCAACGGCAATGAGCCAAGTTGCGAGGTTGTCTGCCGGTCTGTCAAGAGTTTCATCCAGCTTCAGAAGCGAGTTTATTGTTTTTTGCATCTTCTCCGAAACGGGCAAATCAATGAATTCAGGGAAGAGAATGGAGTCCACGAGACTCTTGACGACATTTCCTACGCTGTCCACAAGTTTCTCTACTTTGACCAGCATAAGCAATTCAAACGTCAGAACTCCCGCGCTCGGACTACCGAGGAAAGTTCCTATTCCCATACCCGCGGCGAGCGCGGTAACAAACCTTGCGCCTATGTCCTGCCATTCAGCCTCACCCGTAGACAATTCCTGAGCAATTCTCAGCGCAACCATAACACCGAAAGTACCGAACGCAAGAGGTTTCAGACCTGCAAAGCCCATTGCAGCGACAAGATATGGTGTGAGTGTAGCGAGTGGAGTCATGAGCCATTTCGCCGTGAAGTATAGAGGTATAGCAGTACCGGTAATCTGACCGACTTCCTTCGAACCAGTCATTTCTGCAATCACGCCGGCAAGCGCGCTTTGAATTATATCGAGTAGGTTCAATCCTACCTTAATTCCTGAACCTAAGAACTCACCGAGTTTCACGCCCAATGAAGCCATGGTTTCATATAGTTTCTTGTCTTCGAGGCTCATTACAACGCCTTCCACCGCGTTGCGCATTACTTCTCCAATATCCTGTAACCATTCAGTTGCGACATCTATACCTTGAGTGATCCAATCGACCAACCATGTGGTGCTTGATACCGCGCCCGAAAGCATTACTTTGATGTCGTCCCCAAGATTGACTTCCATCTCGCCGTTCGGAGTCATCCCGATCTTTTCACGCACCCAGTTTGCAAATGTATGAACAGGGCCCTCTGCAACCCATGTAAGACCATCCCACACGGCAGAGCCAATAGAGCCGAAGCCCCGGACTAACAAGTCTTTCCAGGTGACTTCGACCTCATCATCTATGCCCGATGATTTCTTTATTCTGTTTTTCAGGTCCTCAATGAAAGTGCTCTGTGTGACTTTCGTCCAGAGCCACTTGACGGCTTCCCACTTCATTGAGAATACCTTCGCGACTCCCTTTGCGAATACTCCTATATCTCCAATATCAAAACCCGAGTTATCGTCTCCGTTTACTTCAACATTTATTTTCGGTCGGATCTGATCCGCGATCCAGTCAAGCCCGAATGAAGCCTTCTCAGTGAGCCAGACGAAGCCCCTCCACTGCCACGATGCAATGTTAGCTATCGCACTCACAACTACATCCACGATGCCCTGATCTACTTTCTGTTCATCGTCAGCACCGAGGTCTATCTTTGGGAGTTTGTCGTCTATCCACTTCACACCTTCCCAGATCGCCGTGCCTGTGACCTTTGCAACATTTAGAATGATGTCAACAGGTGTGGTGCCGAGCTGATCTTCGGTCCATTTCTTGAGTGCTTCGTATCCGAGAACTATCTTCTCGCCGGTCCACTTCAAACCGAGCCAGCCGAGACCTCCAAAGACTTTAGCCACTTCGATAAGTATGTTTGAAGTAGCACCGTATTTGTCAAGGCCGAGCTCTGAATAGACCCACTTTTTGAGAGTGTCAAAGCCTATTGCTATCTGCGAACCTACCCACTTGAGGCCGAGCCAGCTAATACCGCCGATTACCTTTCCAACTTCAATAGTGGTTTCAACTATTGTGGGCAATACATTGTCCTTAGCCCAAACCGCAACATCATATGACCACTCACCGAGTTTCACAAGCCCCTGCCAAACCACGCCACCGAAAACTTTAGCAACTTCAATCGTGAGTTCAAATCCAGCCTCAAGACCTTCAGAAGCCCAGTCATAAACTTCTTTTGCACCGATAGCAACCTTCTGGCCTACCCACTTGAGACCATCCCACACTGCCGTGCCAACTACCCGGACCATGTCGAGAAACACTTCGGGGAGCGTTGCGGTTTCAGGTAGATCAAGTTGATCTCTGACCCAGTCTTCAAACATTTTCAGACCCAGAGTAATCTTTTCTCCGGCCCACTTGAGACCTTCCCAGATTACCAGGCCAATTACTTTACCTGCTGAAACTTCCTTGTCTTCGTCAATTATTCCAGCTTCTG
>Ga0116234_1244472_pt1 | contig 10681 bp, 10 predicted proteins | sample BioSIPRNA_4_FD_89016 | JGI IMG/M metagenome (GOLD analysis project Ga0116234, IMG submission 89016) | Anaerobic biogas reactor microbial communites from Washington, USA - Biogas_R2_A SIP RNA (Metagenome Metatranscriptome) | ecosystem: Engineered > Bioreactor > Anaerobic > Unclassified | place... | reverse complement strand
GGCTCACACGGCTCATGCCGGGTGAGGGGGCGACGTGAGCCCCTTTGATTGATAGGGGAATCTACTTGATTTTTTGGAAAAACATTATAAAATAAGAATCTCATGGATAGAAACACCTTGAGGGTTGTCTCCAGAGAATTCTACAAATACCTGGATACGGAAAAAGGCGCACCTCACAACACGAAGCGGGCGTACAAAGGAGATGTTGAGGATTTCATCGCCTTCGTGGAAAAAAGCTCCTTTGATGTGGTAGACCACCACGCCATCAGGGCTTACATAGTGGGTATTTACAAGAACCTGAAGAAATCTTCCCTTTCCCGAAAGATTTCTTCGATCAAGGTGTTTTTCAGGTTTATGAAGAAAAAGGGCTATATCGAGGAAAATACGGCGTTGGTGATCAAGAATCCGAAGATTGAAAAGCACCTGCCGAAGTTCTACACGGTTGATGAGATGTTCCATTTCCTTGATTTTCTCCCCACAGAGGGTTGGCTCAACATGCGAAACAAGGCCATATTTGAGTTGATGTACTCGGCAGGGATGAGGGCCCAAGAGGCGCTTGATATCAACGTCAATGACATCCATGTCGAGGGAATGTGGGTAAAAGTTCAAGGAAAAGGCGGGAAGGAAAGGATCCTTCCTTTTGGTGAGAAGGCCAAGCAGGCGATCGATGCGTACCTTGTGACCAGAAAAGATAAGGACCGCTTGTCGGCAAAGAGTCCCCTTTTCGTGAATGTCCGGGGAAATCGGTTGTCATACAGGGGTCTGCTCCGAATAATGAAGAAGCATCAGATCAAGGCACGACTGTTCAAGGACCTTGCCCTTCATGGGATACGCCATTCCTTTGCCACCCATATGCTGGACAGCGGTGCCGACCTCCGGAGCATCCAGGAGCTCCTCGGTCATGCAAAGCTCTCTACAACCCAGAAATATACCCATGTCTCCATGGATAAATTGATGGAGATATACGACAAGTCCCACCCAAGAAGGTAAAAATGGAAGCGACAACTGTGTTATGTGTACGACATAAAGGGAAGGTAGCTATTGCCGGTGACGGGCAGGTCACCATGGGATCGACGGTGATGAAGCATACGGCGAAAAAGGTGCGAAAGCTTTACCAGGACCGTTGCCTCGCGGGCTTCGCCGGTGCTACTGCCGATGCCTTTACCCTTTTCGAGAAGTTTGAGAAAAAACTGGAGCAGTATAACGGGAACATTGCAAGGGCCTCTGTTGAGCTTGCGAAGGACTGGAGGACGGACAGGGTACTGAGGAGGCTCGAAGCGCTTCTTATCGTTGCCGACGCCGAACACACCCTTATCCTTTCCGGGACAGGCGACGTGATAGAGCCCGATGACGGTGTCGCCGCAATCGGGTCAGGCGGTCCTTATGCACAGGCAGCGGCACAGGCGCTCGTGAAGCACACCGACCTGTCGGCCCTTGATGTTGCCAGGGAGTCCATGCGTATCGCTTCGGAGATCTGCATCTATACGAACGACCGCATAGTCATAGAGGAGCTGTAAGATGAAGACGTTGAAGCCAAAAGAGATCATGGATGAGCTGAACAGGTTCATCATCGGGCAGAATAAGGCAAAAAAGGCCGTCTCCATAGCATTGAGAAACAGGTGGAGAAGACAGATGGTGCCCAAAGAATTGCGGGACGAAATAGCGCCCAAAAACATTATTATGATCGGCCCCACCGGTGTGGGAAAGACCGAGATAGCACGACGGCTTGCAAAACTCGCGAATGCCCCCTTTCTGAAGATTGAGGCCACGAAGTTCACAGAGGTCGGATACGTGGGAAGGGACGTGGAATCGATGATACGGGACCTGACGGAACTTTCCATCAACATGGTAAAAAAAGAAGAGCAGGAGCGGGTCGTAGAAAAGGCATCGGTAATGGCGGAGGAGCGGATCCTCGACATCCTGATGCCGCCAAGAAAGACACAACGGGTTGCAGAGGGAGAGGAGCCGGAGGATAACTCTTCGAGAGAAAAGATGAGGGCTCGCCTCAAGGCCGGAAAGTTTGACGAGACCTTTGTGGAGGTTGAAGTCCCTGACCGGGCCCTGCCCATAATAGAAATCTTCTCCGGGTCCGGCCTGGAAGAGATGGATATGCAGATACGGGACATGTTCGGGAATATCCTTCCCAAGAAAACCAAGAGAAGGAAAATCAGGGTAAAAGAGGCTTACGATCTTCTTATCCAGGAGGAATCCAAAAAGCTGATCGATATGGACAAGGTGACAAAAGAGGCGATTGAACGGGTTGAGCAGTCAGGGATTATCTTCCTGGATGAGCTCGATAAAATCGCAAGCCGCGACCAGACCCACGGCCCTGACGTGTCGCGCGAGGGCGTTCAGCGGGACATTCTTCCCATCGTAGAAGGGACCACCGTAACAACAAAATACGGCATGGTGAAGACGGATCACATACTTTTCATTGCAGCCGGTGCATTCCACATGTCGAAGCCGTCCGACCTGATACCCGAGCTCCAGGGAAGGTTTCCTATTCGGGTTGAGCTTGATGCCCTGACAAAGCACGACTTCTACAGAATCATCACCGAGCCCGAAAATGCCCTGATAAAGCAATACAAAGCTTTGCTGGAGACGGAGAATATTGAGCTCGACTTCGGGCAGGATGCGATAGAGGAAATCACCGACATAGCACAGAAGGTCAACGAGATGACCGAGAATATCGGAGCACGAAGGCTGTACACGGTCATGGAGAAGCTCCTCGACGACATATCCTTTTCAGCGCCCGACATGAATGAGCGGACTATCGTCATTACGAAGGAGTATGTGAGGGAAAAACTGGGTGAATTTCTCCAGAAAGATGATTTAAGCAGGTACATTCTCTAGGAGCAGTGTTTGGTGTGGACCGTGTTGCTTGAATTCGCACGATAGCGATATGCGTTCATGGGTAAGGAGCCGCGAGCAATGATCGTCCGGTCCTCGTTTCTGTTCCTTTTGGGTTTGTAGTGGGCTAATTCTTGTGAGGTTATGGTATGAGTGAAAAGATTAAAACCCTTCTTGAGGCGCTCCCGTACATAAAGACCTTTGCCGGCTCCACCTTTGTCATCAAGTACGGCGGGGCCGCCATGGAAGAGGAATCTCTGAAAAGGGAATTCGCAAAGGACATGGTTCTCCTGAAGTATGTCGGGATTAACCCGGTAATCGTCCACGGCGGTGGGCCGAAGATCAACAGGCTTTTGACGGACATGCATATCCCCGCCAAATTCGTCGATGGCCTGAGGGTCACGGACGGCAGGACCCTCGAGGTTGTGGAAATGGTGCTTTCAGGCTCCATCAACAAGGAGATCGTGAAGAACATCAATGATATGGGGGGCAAGGCCATAGGGCTTTCCGGCAAAGACGGAAAATTGCTTGTGGCAGAAAAGGTCAAGGACAAGGAAATCGGGTTCGTCGGCGAGATCGTGGATGTGGATGTTGCCATCATCAGAGACATTAACAGGCACGGCTACATACCGGTCATTGCACCGCTTGCGTATGGTGCGGACGGGAATTCATATAATGTCAATGCAGATACCGCGGCAGGGAGTATCGCGAAGGCCCTGTCTGCCGAGAAGCTCGTGCTGCTTACGGACGTGGAAGGTGTCCTCGACAAGGAAGGAAACCTGATTTCCTCTTTGAAGAGACCGGACATAGAGGCTCTCATCAACAGCAAGACCGTGTCCGGAGGGATGATACCGAAGGTGGGATGTTGTCTTGATGCCCTGCAGGGTGGCGTGAGGGAAACCCATATCATTGATGGGAGAATTCCCCATGCGATTCTTCTTGAGGTTTTTACGGATTCGGGCATAGGAACACAGATAACGGGAGGAACGTAAATGCAGGAAGCGCTTATTGAAAAGGGGAAGCAGTACCTTGCGAACACCTATAACAGGTACCCCATTGCCGTTACCAAGGGCGAAGGCTGCTGGATTTGGGATATGGACGGCCACAGATACCTGGATCTTCTCGCGGGAATTGCAGTCTGTAACCTCGGCCACGTGCACAAAGACGTGCTCGAGGCATTGATTTCCCAGGCAGGAAAGCTGTTTCATGCCTCGAATCTGTTCTATATGGAACCCCAGATAAGGGCCGCGGAACTGCTTGTAGAGCACTCCTTCGGCCAAAAGGTCTTCTTCTGCAATAGCGGAGCAGAGGCGAACGAGGCCGCAATCAAGCTGGCGAGACGGTATTCGTGGAAGAAATACGGACAGGGGAGATACGAGATCATTGTCATGGAGAACTCTTTCCACGGCAGAACCTTGTGCACCCTTTCAGCGACGGGACAAAGGAAATTCCAGGAGGGTTTTGAGCCCCTCGTGGAAGGTTTCAAATATGTCCCGTTTAATGATGCGGCTGCCGTAGAGGGGGCGATCAGCGAAAAAACCTGCGCTGTCATGCTGGAGCTCATTCAGGCGGAAGGCGGTGTGTACGTGGCGGACAAGCGGTACATCAAGGCCCTTCGTGACCTGACAAGGAAGAAGGACATACTCCTCATCCTGGATGAGGTCCAGACAGGCGTTGGAAGGACAGGCAAGCTTTTCGCCTATGAGCACTACGAGATCGATCCTGACCTGATGAGTCTTGCCAAGGCATTGGGCAACGGGTTTCCTGTCGGCGCCCTCGTCGGAAAAGAAGAGGTCATGGATGTCTTTGAGCCGGGAACACATGCGTCCACTTTCGGAGGCAATCCTCTTGCTGCGGCAACAGTTACGGCAACGCTCAACACGCTTTTGGGCGAGGGCGTTATACGGCACTGCGAAGAAATGGGCAAACATCTCGTGAACCGCCTTCTCTCTCTCAAGGAGAAATACCCTTTTATCGTGGACGTAAGGGGGAAAGGACTTATCTGGGGCATTGAGCTCTCCATAGATGGTGACGCAGTCCAAAGGGAGTTCCTGAAAGAAGGGGTGATTCTCAACTGCACCAAGGGGAAGATCCTGAGGCTTGTACCGCCCCTCGTGATAGGAAGCGAAGAGATCGATATATTCCTTGAGATCGCAGACAGGATCTTCGAGAAGGCACAGAAGAGATGATCGTTGCCGTACGCAACGCCCCTGAATGCCCCTTGGAAGGCCGGGGTTTTTGACAAACAGCATGGGAGGAGAAAGGGTTGAAAAGGGATTTTACAAAACTTCTCGACATCACGCTTGAAGAAGGCGCTTACCTTCTGGAGCGGACCGCTTTTCTCAAGGAAGCCAGGAGGAACCGCCGGGAATACAAACCGCTCAAGGACAGAAACCTGGCCATGATCTTTGAGAAGGCGTCGACAAGGACAAGGGTTTCCTTCGAAGTCGGCATGAGTGAGTTAGGCGGAAACACAATGTTTCTCAGTCCCGGGGAAACACAGATCGGGAGAGGCGAACCTATCAAGGACACGGCAAGGGTCCTCAGCCGGTACACGGACGCCATCATGATAAGGACGTACTCCCAGGAGAACGTGGAAGAATTTTCCCGATGGGCAAGCATTCCCGTGATCAACGGGCTTTCGGACCTCTACCATCCCTGCCAGATTCTTGCGGATCTTTTCACGGTCCAGGAGCACAAAGGGTCGCTTCGGGACGTGAAGATCGCCTACGTGGGAGACGGCAACAACGTGGCCAACTCCTGGATAGAAGCGTCCATCCTTTTCGGATTGAACCTGTCCGTGGCAAGCCCTGGCGGTTACGAGCCGGACAAGACGCTGCTTGGACGGGCAAAGAAAAATGAGAAGTTCGTTTTCACCAATGATCCCCGCGAAGCGGTTAAAGATGCGGACGTGGTGAACACGGATGTCTGGGCGAGCATGGGACAAGAGGGTGAAAAAGAAAAGAGAAAAAAGGCATTTGTCGGCTATAGAGTGGACGATGTATTGCTCGTCCACTCAAAAAAGGATGTAATTGTAATGCATTGCCTGCCCGCATACAGAAATGAAGAGATCTCTGAAGATGTTTTTGAGCGGCATCAGGAGGTAATCTTCACCCAGGCAGAGAACAGGCTGCACGCTCAGAAGGCACTTTTGGAGTGGCTGATCAAGGACAGCTTATAGCTGACGGCCCTCGGTAAGCGTTTTTTCTGTGAGCTATAAGCTGATATTTTGGAGGTAAAGCATATGGATAAAATTAAGAAGGTGGTGCTTGCGTATTCAGGAGGACTTGACACATCTATCATAGTCAAATGGCTGCTGGATGAATACCAGTGTGAAGTCGTTGCCTTTGCTGCGGACGTGGGGCAGGAAGAAGAGCTCACGGGCCTTGAGGAAAAGGCCATAAAAACCGGTGCTTCAAAAATTTATATCGATGATTTAAAGGAAGAGTTTGCCAGGGATTTCGTGTTCTTTGCCATCAAGGCCAATGCGGTGTACGAGGGAACATACCTCATGGGAACCTCTATTGCGCGGCCCCTGATAGCCAAGCGGCAGATAGAGATCGCTCGGGCTGAAAAAGCAGACGCCGTGTGCCACGGCTCCACAGGAAAGGGCAATGACCAGGTGAGGTTTGAGCTTACATATTACGCCATGGAGCCGGCGATCAAGGTCATAGCCCCCTGGAGGGAATGGGCCTTCACGTCCCGGGAAGACCTGATGGATTACGCCAAAAAGCACGGGATCGATGTGCCGGTGACCAAGAAAAAACCGTACAGCATGGACAGGAACCTCATGCATATAAGCTACGAGGGCGGCATCCTCGAGGATCCGTGGAATGAGCCTGATGAACAGATGTTCCTCACCACCGTGTCTCCTGAGAAGGCGCCGGACAAGCCCACGTATGTAGAGATTGACTTTGAGAACGGGACCCCTGTGAGAATAGACGGGAAGGCCATGTCACCCGCAGCGATTGTTATCCACCTGAACAAGGTCGGGGGCATGAACGGCGTCGGAAGGGTCGACTTGGTGGAAAACCGGTTCGTAGGGATGAAATCAAGGGGAGTATATGAAACACCCGGCTGCACGATCCTTCATGCTGCCCACAGGGCCATGGAGTCGATTACCATGGATCGGGAGGTAATGCACCTCCGCGACACTCTTATCCCCAAGATTTCCGAGCTCATCTACTACGGCTTCTGGTATTCGCCGGAGATGAAGACACTACAGGCCTTTGTCGACGAAAGCCAGGTCGGGGTTACGGGAACAGTGAGGCTGAAGCTGTACAAAGGAAATTGCATAGTGGTAGGAAGGAAATCCGACATATCGTACTATCGGCAGGATTTTGCCACATTCGACAAGGATGCGGTATATGACCAGAAGGACGCAGGTGGTTTTATCCGGTTGAACGCCCTCCGGCTCAGGATCAGGGCGATGCTTGATCGGTAGGAGGGGGCTGCCGCAAGGACAGGCCGGACATAAAACCCATTTTGAGGACTGCATCACTAATTATGTTAAGGGGTATGTATGCGCTCGTATGAACCACATATAATCGAAGAGAAACGGCAGGAAATCTGGGAACAAAATCGCCTCTATCGGGCAACGGAGAGCGGAGGGGGAGAGAAATACTACCTTCTTGAGATGTTTCCCTATCCGTCAGGCAGGATCCACATGGGTCATGTGAGGAACTACTCTATCGGGGACGTGATAGCCAGATATAAGCGCATGCGAGGTTTCAACGTACTTCACCCCATGGGCTGGGATGCCTTCGGTATGCCTGCCGAGAACGCTGCCATCGAACGAGGGGTCCATCCTGCAACGTGGACCCATGAGAACATCGCCTATATGCGGAAGCAGCTTAAGCGACTCGGTTTCAGCTATGACTGGGAGAGGGAAATTGCCACGTGCGACGTGGCGTATTACAGGTGGGAACAATGGATGTTTCTGAAGATGTTCGAGAAAGGACTCGTCTACAGAAAAAGTTCTCCGGTGAACTACTGTCCGAAATGCCAGACTGTTCTCGCCAACGAACAGGTTGAAGGCGGGGCGTGCTGGAGGTGCGGTGAAGAGGTTGTCCAGAAGGAGTTGACCCAGTGGTTCTTCGCCATTACGAAGTATGCAGATGAGCTTTATGAATACTGTGACAAGCTCCCCGGCTGGCCCGAGCGGGTTCTTAACATGCAGAAGAACTGGATCGGGAAGAGCTACGGGGTCGAGGTTGATTTTCCCATGGAAGACGGCACCCCCCTCACCATCTTTACCACGCGGCCCGACACCCTGTACGGAGTAACCTTCATGGTGCTTTCTCCCGAACACCCCCTTTCTACCCGGCTTCCCGCAGGAACGGAGCACGAACAGGCTGTCCGTGCCTTTGTGGAGAAAACCAAAACCCAGGACAAGAGCTTCAGGACAGAGATCGCGACGCAAAAAGAAGGTGTTTTTACCGGGAAATACGTGTCAAATCCCCTGACAGGCGCCCGGGTGCCTATTTATATCGGGAACTTCGTCCTTATGGAGTACGGGACAGGGGCAATCATGGCTGTCCCTGCCCATGACCAGAGGGACTTCGAATTTGCCAAAGAATACGGCCTGCCTGTCATTGCTACGATCATGCCTGGTGATGACACCCTCGATCCGGCTACCATGGAGGCAGCCTACGAAGGCGACGGGAAGATGGCCAATTCCGGCCCCTTTAACGGCAAACACAACAGAGAGGCCATCCCCCACATTATCGATTACCTTGAAGAGAAAAAGATCGGGCGCCGCACAGTGAACTACCGTCTCCGGGACTGGGGTATTTCCAGACAGCGGTATTGGGGGGCACCCATACCGATTATCTATTGCGACGACTGCGGTACCGTTCCGGTTCCCTTTGAGGATCTGCCCGTTGTGCTCCCCCTCGACCTTAAGGTCACGGCGGTAGGAAAATCACCTCTTGCTGAGCGCCCCGAATTCTACAAGGTGGAGTGCCCCATCTGCAAGAAGCCCGCACGACGGGAGACAGATACCATGGATACCTTTGTTGAGTCTTCATGGTATTTTCTGAAATATGCATGCGCTGATTACGATCAGGGTCCTCTTGACAGGGCGCGGGTCAATTACTGGATGCCTGTCGACCAGTACATAGGCGGTGTTGAGCATGCGGTTCTCCACCTCCTCTATTCGAGGTTTTTCAACAGGGTATTGAATGAACTCGACCTTGTGGCGGTAAGAGAGCCTTTTGAAAACCTTCTCACCCAGGGGATGGTCATAAAAGACGGCGCCAAGATGAGTAAATCAAAGGGAAACGTGGTTGATCCCGATTCTATGGTCAAAAAATATGGTGCGGACACAGCACGGCTTTTCTGCCTCTTTGCGTCACCACCGGAGAAGGACCTGGACTGGAGCGACAAGGGCGTTGAAGGCTGCTTCAGATTCCTCCAGAGGGTGTGGAGACTTGTCACGGAACGGCTCGATGATATGGAAGGTACGGTTTCCACCCTCGAACCCCTTGCCGGTGACACAGACTGCGTCCAACTTGCCTACCTGATCCACAAGACGGTCAAGAAGGTCACCGAGGATATTGACAGGTTCCATCTCAATACGGCTATTGCCCGGATTATGGAACTTGTCAACGGGGTTTACAAGTTTATCGAAAAAGAAAAGAAGGACGAGGACAGCAAGCGCCTGCTCCGCGGCGCTATGGAAACCGTGATCGTGCTTCTCTTCCCCTTTGTGCCGCATATAGCAGAAGAACTCTGGGAAATGCTGGGCCTGGACACCCTGACCATAGGCGAAAGCTGGCCCTCTTATAACGAGAAGTATATCATGGAGGAGAGGGTGCTGGTGGTTGTCCAGGTGAACGGCAAGCTGAGGGATCGATGCGAGGTGGAGCGCGACATGGACCAGGAGCAGCTAAAGGATATTGCACGCTCCCTCGACAAGGTCAAGAAACATGTGGAGGGGAAAACCATAGTGAAAACAATCGTTGTCCCGAACAAGCTCGTGAATATTGTTGTCAGGTAAACAAGGGTACCTATGAAGACGGTTTTCAAGGCGAAAATAATCACATCAAGCAAGTGCATCGGTCTGGTTTTTTTGCTTGTCGGCACACTTTGCGCATGCGGATACGAACTGGTGAGGGAAAAGGGCATTTTCAGCGGAGACATTGCGCTTCTTTCCGTCCCTATCTTCAAAAACATTACCTACGAACCTCATGCTTCTCTTTATGTTACGAACGCCTTTTCCAGGGAGCTCCTGGCCACAGGGCTTTTTAAGATGGGCCGGGAGGGTACGGATGGCTATCTGGAGGGTACGATACGGGAAATCAGGACAATGCACAATACCCTCAACGTGAAAGGCCTCGTGATCGAAAAGAAGCTCGCCCTGACCCTAGACCTTGTGCTCTTTGGAAAAGATGGGAGAACCATAAAGCGGTGGACCATGGCAGACGAAGAAGCCTACAGGACCGATGCCATCGATTCTGCGGATTACAATAAGAGGTATGCCCTGCAAAAGGTGTCCGCCCGGATGGCCCGAAGGTTCTGCGCAACCATCCTTGTTGACTATTAGCTTACGCTTTTTCCTGAAGAATGCTCCGAACTTTTTTTGACAGTCTCGACACCCTTCTAGAGGCTGTATTTTTGTGGATTACGCCCTTTGATCCTGCCCTGTTGATATATGAAACGGTCTTCCTGAAAAGCTCATCCAGAGACTCTTTGTCTTTGTTTTCCAAGGCGACCATAACCTTCTTGATGTGTGTTTTCATTGTTGATTTTACGTGAGAATTTCTCAACCTTCTTTCTCCGGCCTGCCTTGCTCTCTTTATTGCTGATGCGTTTTTCCTCAAAATCTATC
>Ga0116234_1017798_pt1 | contig 10882 bp, 3 predicted proteins | sample BioSIPRNA_4_FD_89016 | JGI IMG/M metagenome (GOLD analysis project Ga0116234, IMG submission 89016) | Anaerobic biogas reactor microbial communites from Washington, USA - Biogas_R2_A SIP RNA (Metagenome Metatranscriptome) | ecosystem: Engineered > Bioreactor > Anaerobic > Unclassified | place... | reverse complement strand
TCCACCCGGGGGCAGATCTTTGCGCAGTCAGTTCTATAACCGTATCTTTGGGGAACTGCTTTTGAGATAAATTTACATTTCCGGTCCCGTTAACAGTAATATCCAGATCGTACAAAACTCGTTTGAATTTTGCTGTAACCAATTTGTCATCTGTAATCACTATTTTGAATGGATTATCATGGCTTACAATATCACTGATCCAAGATTCAAAAACCCAGGTACTTTCTGCCAATGCAGTAAGGGTAACCGTATCTCCATATTCATAACTGTCTTTTTTGGGTGAAATCATAACCTCACCATTTCCGGATATTTCACAGTCGACAGTATTTTTTTTGGCGGAAACCGTATAAGTGTGAGTAAAAACAGAACCGATTCGTCCATTTCGAACAGAATCGATTTTTACCGAGAAACTCAGGTCTTTTTTTATATCTTCAACCGGAAATGAAACATATACATAACCGGTTGTATCCTCAGATTTAAATGTTACGGTCTTATTTTTAATAACAAAATCCCTGTTCTCAACACCGCTGCCTGATTGTAAAAGAGAAATAAAGGCAGTTACAGTCTTTTCTTTACTAAGTGATACCTTAACCGGTATGGAATCGTTCTTTTTCAAATCAGCAGTTAAAGTTTCTGATAATGAAAATTTCACTGAAGGTGGTGGGACCTGTGGTGAAAGGAAATTATTACTCTTTTGACATAACATAAGGGCCAGAAAAAAGACAGAAACTAATGTTCGTTTAATCATAAAGCCTCTCCGAGTGATAGCAGAAATACTTTTAGTATAATGTATGTGGTACATAGGAATGTTAAATTACAGGCTCATGGTTTTATTTACCTATAATACTTTCTTGTCAGCTTACAGTTTCCTCCCTGTTTTCCGGCATGGAAGCCACCCATTTGGGAAAACCTGTGTCAGGACGCTTGATACCCTACCTGTTGTTCACAACAAATTTTCTGTAACTGACACTTTTCTCTGTTGTTTTCTTTAAAATATAACTTCCTGAGCTTAAACCGGTTTTCTTCAAATATGCACTGTTTTCCATAACTTTAAGCCTTTTACCCCTGAAATCAAATATCTCTATTCGATCTGTTTTTAAATTCAGTTGCTTTTTCTTTATCTTTGAAACTGATACAGGAGGTCTGACAAGTACACAAACAGAAATGGTTTTTTCGCCGTCGTTGTTATCTGATGCGGTTACAGTTATAACCGTATCTGTATCACCTGCAAGAGGAGTAAAAGTAAGCTCATTACCAGATACACTCATCCAGTCTGTTATATTTTCGAACGAAAGTGTAACAGGATCATTATCCGGATCTCTTACAGAAACAGTCCAGGTGAATGTGGAATTTGGAGCTATTGTAATGGTATCGGGCGGATCTATAAACTCTGGTGGATTATTAGCTGTATTTGATATTACATTGAAATGACTGCTCACCGCGTTAATTTCCGGTTCATCACTTTTGCTGACCCTGATCTGGTATTGTGAAGAAAGTGTGGAAGGGACTGTCCAGTGATACGGCATTCTGTTAAGTACCGGACCTGCGATTTTTTGCCACTCAGAAGATCCGGTTCTGTATTCTATTGTCACACTGTCTATACATCCCACTGTTGCCCAGAGTATGGGAAGTGTTGTGCCGGCTTTATATTCCTTACCCTCTTTTGGCACATGCATATCTATTCTGGTTACAGATCCGCAGTCATCTTTATGCTGGTCGTAGATAAGAATCGGCTTGTGTCGAAACCCTATGACTATTCTGTTACGGTAATCGACAAGCATGTTATCCGCTGCGGCACCACCTCTTGGAAAGTATGAGTTATCCCTTATCTCGAAGGTATCACCTGTGAATCGTAAAAAGTCGCATTTGGCTGTAATCAGCCATAAATATCCTGCCCTGTCTACAACCATTCCATAAGAATCATTATATGGCAGATTCGAGTTTTCCGAGTTGTATTGTGTCCAGTTCTCACCATCAAATTTAAATAACCCATGTTGAGGTTTTGCTACTTCTTCAACACTGCTGAACCATATATTACCGCTGCTGTCTGCAGCAATAGTCCAAACCATTCTTAATGGAGAGTTCGTTGAATCATATATACTCCAGACAGTTCCATCAAAACAAGCAACCTCCCTTGCAGGCATAGAATATATCCAGATCCGTTTTTGATTGTCCTCCAATATTTTTCTGAATTTATTTATTGGAAGCAAAGACGGGTAATGATTTGTCCAATTAGAAAGATTATTACTACTGAAAACACCACCATTATAGACTATTATCCAATATGTACCATCTGATGCCTGAAAAATATCAGTAATATTCTCTTTGGGCAATTCATCTGATTCAATATTAACTTTAGCAAAGCTAGTATCTTTGAATACGGTTACGCCATTTTTGTCATTAAAGGTCCAGATGTGATCTTCATTATCTATGCAAATTGAAATGTAATTATGTTTAATTAAACTAGAATCGTATCTTTTCAAAACATTATTACTGTACACTCCTAAACCACGATCAAATCCCAGCCATAATTTATTCAATTCGTCCAGTTTAATATCATAAATCATTTCAACATTACTTTTATTATCATTTAATTCTAAAATAATATCCCAAGTTTCATTTGAATATACAAAGTTTACAAAACACGGCAGAAATACTAATTTTAGAATAATTTTTAAGTGAGAGACTGTTATTATTCTTTTTGACTTACTTGTTTTTATATCAATATCTTTCATAAGCCCCCATAAAATATGTTGAGGATCTTGTTCTATTCCTGATATCTTTCTTAACATATTTTGTAGGTTCACTAAATTCACTCAATCCATAAGTGGACTTACTACTGCTTTCAGAACCTGGTACAAGTGCATGATTGTTATCTGTTGGATCAAACCAAATATTATCTAAAGAAGGCATCGACAGGCTTTCAAATAAGGGATCGGTAGAGATATTGTTGGGAAAATATCCTGGATCTTTTTTTCCAATACCACCACCATCTGCATCTTCAATATTACAGAATTGAGTTGCATTGGTTTTATTTATCTGTGTGCCACTTGTTGATATACCTGTATTGTAATATATTATACAATTAATTAAAGTTAATAACCCTGTATTATTTATACCACCTGATTCCGTTGAACTTTTATTTCCGATAATTGAACAGTTAATAATTTTTGTCTGGTTTAACGTATCAGTAACATAAGTCACGATTGCCGGTCCAGTGTTATCAAATATAACAGTATTACCAATAATTGTATTTTTCCCTTTTGTATAAATACATGATCCATTTAACCCTAAGTTATTTGTAAAAATACAGTTAAGTATTTTAGTACTATCTCCAGTAATATAAATAGTTCTTGAAGTAGCATTATCGGTTCCATTATTTGTAAAAATACAATTGTTTACTGTTACTTTTGATTCATTAATATAAATTGCATTTTTCATTGATTTAATTAATTTGAAACCTTCAATAGCTATGTTGCTGTTACCATTAAGATCAATAAGATAATTAACATTTTTTCCATTCAGGGTTGTGATATTATTGTACCATTCTCTTTTTTCTGCTTGTGAGTGAGTTGATTCATTACCTTCGAATCCACCAAGCAATGTACAACCATTTTTTGGAAAAAAGCTATCGTCACTTGGCAAATACTCACCCTCTGCAACCCAGACAGTATTAACAGTTGCTGAGTTTTCTTCAGCCTCAAGAGCTTCTTCAATTGTTGTAAATGCGTCAGCCCAGTTAGTTCCTGTTCGTGACCCCTCAGCACTACTGTTCACACAATAAACATTGTCCGGTACCGGGATCTTCTCAAATGTTGCAGTAACATTTCTGTCTTCACTCATTGTTACTGAAATTGTTGAATCGTTTCCTGAAACATCACCGCTCCAATCAACAAATCGCCACCCGGGAGCAGATGGGAGACGTCTTGTAAGTGTGACCACTTCACCTGCACCATAAAGGTATTCGCCAGCTTCCGGAGTTACACTACCCTGTCCACCTGCAACTGCAACAGTAAGAGTATATAGCCTGATAAATGTAGCCCGGATGGTCTTATTCTCATCAATAATTAAAGTATCAGGGTTTTTACTGCCGGAAAGCGCTCCACCCCATTTGTCAAGCTTAAAACCATCTTCTGGTTTTGCGGTTACGATTAATTCTGTACCATACGGGTAAGGGCCATCAGGCGGGTCAAATTCAATTTCTCCGCTACCTTCTATTGTTCCTCTGGTCACATTGAAGTTATTAATAGCAAACACTGCTTTAATCGACCCCGGACCTTTAATCTTGAATGTGGCATTTGGATCTGAATCAGATCCTGAAATATCAAACATAGATTGAGTGTATTCCCATTTTACAAACTGATAATTTGACTCTGCAGTTGGTGAAATAGCTATAACCGTGTCATGAGCGAATTCTTGTGTACCTGAAATATCAACACTTCCGCCATCTGTTGAAGTAACAGTTACGTTGTGACGATCTCCCGGAATTATTAATGTGTAAACTCCGGAACTGGTTGAAATATCCGCGTTCTGTGCACCTGGTCCAAGTGTAATTATGATATTTTCCCTGCTTTCATAAATACCATCATCAATTATTATCATGGATAATTTTTTAGACATTTCAAAAGGCGCGAACACCAGAGGATTATCTCCTATAAATGTATAATCTGATCCGGAATCAGCGCTGCCTCCAAATGTGTATTCTACCGATACTTCCAGCGCGCTGGTATCACTCAAAACTACATCGATTTCGATTGCTTCATTATTTTCGTTTTTCGTTTCAGAAGTAGTCCCAAATCCGATTTTCGGTTTTAAATCATCATTTTTAATCGTATAAACATACTCTTTAGCGGATTCTTTTATCATTGCGTTTTTCGCATTTTTTAGCTCAATTATCAGATTTTCATCATTTTCATAGTAATTATCATCAAGAATCTTGAGATGTAATGTATCTGATATATCACCGGGATTAAATATCAAAGTTCCATCATCAAGTTCAAATTCTTCTCCTTTGACTGCACCGTCAGTTGTAGCCGGAAGAACTTTGTAATCAACTTTTACTGTATCCTGAGAGGCATAAGAAAGTATGACAGGTATTGCAACAGTACGATTTTTTTCTTCATCGCTTCCCGAAGTTGTTTTAAAAAATACAGATGGATCTCCTTTAATAGTATATGTATAAGTTAATGAGCCGATTTCCGCGTTTACAGAGTTTTTCAGTTTAATAATAACAGTTTCATCCGGTTCACTGATGGCATCCTGTATAATTTCAATTGTTATGGATTTTAAAGTATCACCCGGCTTAAAAACCAGAGTTCCATCTGAAAGCTTATAATCTTCATCGCGTACAGCAGTAGAGTTATTATCAACATAATAATCGACATATACAGTATCTTCCGCTGGTGAAGACAGTATTACATCAACTAATACCAATTGTATATCTTCTGTTCCCGAAGAATCCGGAAATCGAAATCCGATTTCCGGTAACTCATCATTGTCGATAATTCCACAGATAAAAACATGTTTAGAAGATACAACGGCACCGGCAGCTTCAGTAAGAGTTATTTCAATCGTTTCAGAAGATTCTTTAAACGAATCATCCTTTATCATTAATGGAATCGTTTTCTCTGTTTCGTCAGCCCGGAAAACCAGTTTACCTTTTTCATTACAGTTATAATCTTCTCCTTTAGTTGCAGTGCCTCCTGTAACAGACCATGTGACTACAGCACTATCACGCGGAGGATATTGGAGTTTTACCATGATTAAAAGTGTTGTGTCCTGTTCTGTTACACTAATTGATTCCGGGTCAAAAAACACACCAGGCATTTCATTGTCAATAATAGTAACAGTATGAATTGAATCTTCGATAAGAACACCTGACGATGAATTGGAGAGTGTTATGATAATTGTTTTGTCATCTTCATGTAAAGTATCATCCTTGATACTTATCAGGATATCCTGAACAAGATCACCCTCATTGAAAACAAGCTGGCCGTTCCCTTTTAATGTATAATCATCTGGAGACTCCGCGCTGCCTCCTGTAACGGCATAATCAACAATAACCGCTTTTGACATGGCTGCTGAAAGTGAAACTCTGATAGATTGTGTTCCATCTGATTCCAAAACAGATGATTCGGTATTTTCAAACCCTATACTTACAGGTTGTTCCTTATTTACAACATTTATTGTAACTTTTGTCTTTACGGATGTCGCGCCACTATCATCAACAACATGGTAATAAAAATAATCTGTACCCCTCCATCCATCAGCAGGTGTATAGGTGAAAGTACCATCCTCCTTGAATTCAAGCTTTCCGTATTTAACTGTAGAATCCAGAACAGCAGTTAACGAATCTCCATCAATATCATGATCGTTATTTAAAACGCCTTTGTTTTTTACAACAATTTTAAGTATGGCATCCTGAACAACCGAAAAAGTATCCGGTTTTGACACCGGTTTATCATTAACCGGCTCCACCCTAATTCTTACAGTTGCTTTTTCTGCGGACTCTATATTATCAGAATCAACTGCTTTATAAGTAAAAGAATCGGAGCCAAAGAAATCTTGTGATGCAGTATAGATAAATGACCCGTCACTATTGAGTTCCAGCAGACCATTTTGTGTGCTGTCAATTAATGAAACTTTCAGACTATTACCGTCAGGATTAATGTCATTAACAAGTATTCCTTTGCTTTTATCTATTACAAGAATAGAATCTTCTTTTACAGAATACGAGTCGTCGTTTACAACAGGGGCTTCGCTTATTTTCTTGTCAACAACAACGGTTATGGTATCACTGACAACAGATGGGCCGTAGGGATTATTTATGACACAATAGTATTTACCAGCATTTTCTGATGTTGCTGAGTCTATTAACAAGGTTTTTGAGGTGTCATCATCAAGTTTCAGATTGTTTCTGAACCATTGGAATATAATCGGTTCATCACCGGTAACATCTATGGAAAATTCAACTTTTTCTCCTGATGTTACAACTAATGAATCTGGCGGTTGTTCAGTAATTTTTGCCGGCTTTCCTGCGATAGTAATAGTTTTAGCAGGAAGTGGTTTGATTGATCCATTATTTAAAAAGAGATTGCCTTCGAGTTTTTTAACTCCTGGCAGATAGAAAATATTTGAAAATATCAGGGTGTCGGCATAAGGATCATCCGGATCAATAATAAAAACTGTATCAAACTCATTCGTTCCATCTTCATTTAGTATATCAATCGAGACAGAGTCAAGGAGATTGGGAATTGTAAGGTAGAGGTAAAAACTTATTTCATTTCCCGTTGTATCATGAAGTTTGTCCTTGATTTTTGTGCTGTCGCTCGAAGACATTTCAATTTTTCCATTTACTCTGTCCGGATTTGTTAAGGGATTAGGTGGAGTTTTAAAACAGAAAATTAATAATTGGATAAATAAGACAATAACAAAAATAGTAAATCGAAAAATTTTAGTTTTCTTAAAAAACATTTATCTATCCTCGTTCAAAAAACAATATATAAACCGCCAATATATAATTGGCGGTTATTAGAGGTTACAATATATCTATTATGGATGGGTAGGGTATAAAATATCCCATATTTGATTCCAAACAGTTTGTGCAATAATATTGTAACCGTTAGTGTTTGTATAATGATCAAGATAAATAATTTCAACAGATGGTAATAGCACATTGTGTATAGTCTTATTCGCATCTCCAGAAAATGTATAACTATTTAATGAAATGTTAAAATTTTCAACTATTTCTTCATGATCGCGATCTGTATATGGCAAATCTGTTGTTACTAAAACATCTCCGCCCGAAATATCATCAATAAGATACTGAATATCTTCAATTATTTCAGTATTTGTTCTGTTTCTATAAGCTTTATCGTACGCACCAAGTGTAAAAATTGTAAAATCAGCAGAATGGTTTCCAATTTCAGAATAAGTTTCATAGAGTTCTGTATCCAGATCTTCTCGTTCACTCTCCAGGAATGCATAGCTTTGTATATCACCTGCTCCAGAAACAAGATGACCGGGGTCTTCCTGCAGGTTTGTACCAATACTCCAACCGGTTGCCACATTAATTGGATCTGTTTCATTTGGTCCAATGTAGTCAATAAGATACCCATGATCTAAAGCCATAGATTTCAGTTCTGTTCTGTATGATCCCATATAACCGATTGTATTACCTCCACCAACAGGCAAAACAGTATAATAAAGTTCATAAGCTCCAATATCTACGCTATAAGTAGCATTCGAATAACGTAAACGCCCACACGCATCACGATATTGATTTGTGATTGCAGCAATTTCTGGCCTTTTTTTATCCGGGTTAGACGGATCAAAATCCGGATCACCTTCCGGTATTAATACCATTTGCCAGACATTTTCCATTACACTTTCTGTAACATCATGCAATCCCTGGTTTATGCAATCAAGACTTTCTTTTGTTATCTGAAGGCCATCATCAGCAGTACCCCATATTCCATCCGCACCTTCAGGTGAACTCTCATCTTTAAAACCCGGATCTGTAGAGATGTTATTGCTGTTTGAAACAACACCCGGATCATCATCACAATTTACCAGATCGGTTCCGGAGTTATCAAAGAATATGCAGTTCTGTATATCCATCAGGTAGGTATTATCATCTTTTCGAAATATGCAGGATGCAAGATCTGTTCCGGATGGAGCCGAATTGTTATAGAATGTACAATTCAAAACCCTGTTTTTACTTCTTTCAATGTAAGGATCGCTAATTGGACCAGACCCATCATTGAAAATTGTAGCACCTTTATCAGCAGAAGGATCAATGCTGTTATTGAAGAAAACGCAACCAACAAAAGTAGCTCCAACACCACAGAATGGATTTTGATCACAATAAACAGCACTTCCATACGACAAAGCAGAGTTATTCTCAAAAACACAACTTTCTACAATGAGTTTTGATACATTATATAGATACAAAGCCCCTGTATTATCCCCAGTATTGTTTTTAAAAACACAATTTCTTATGACAATTGAGTTTAAATGTCCACTACTCAGGAGTCTTACAGCCCCACCATCATGTGCCGAATTTTGAAAAGTAAACCCTTCAACGGAACAGACATACTGATCCAGACCTGAACCTGATAAGTTCAGAATCGATAAATTCTTGGCTTCTCCATCAAGAATGGTAATATATTTTTTAGGCTGGCATGTAACAGTCATATCAAAATCACCGATATCCTTGCTTAAACCACCGAGCATCTGAACATTTGCAGGCAGGTATAAATTCTGTTCCCTGTAAATGATACCTTTTTCAGATTCACTTCCTTCAATCTGATCACTTCCTGCTACCAGCAACATACACTGTGTATCCGGAGCATTGGTTGATATTTCTGTGATTGCGGCCGAAATAGTACTGTATTTTTTAGCCTCATCATCGTCTGTATACTCAGGATTAACCCTGTAAATGTAATCTTTCGAAGCCACCACATAATCGCTGAAAGAGGTTACATAAGCGTAAACAGCCCTGTAAGTTACATAAGCGATCTCCACATCTTCCCATGAATTTGTAATTTCATTGAAATGGTAAAGTTTGAGGCATTCTTTGGGGATACCTGCTTTTTGAGCACTGACAGGAAACGCATAAAGCATCTTCTTTGCTAAAGCAACTGTACCTGTTATTCTGTGATACGCGATATCTTTCTTATATGTAAGATCGATTTCAGGTCGAACGACATCACTGGTATCAATTAACTTCGGTATCGGAATCAGGTCACCCTCAACACTTCCCTGATCCAGACTGATTGGAACCGCATCACACTGTTCGTAACCTGGGAAATCGGTGTAATCGATTTTTACTTTCTGAAGTCCATCATCGGTCTGGTTAAGAAATGTACCTTCAACAACAGCAGCAGGCTTATCATCAGGATTGAAAGGATCGGTTCCGGCTTCAAGTTCGACCACATCCGGTACACCGTCATTATCTGTGTCAATAGTGATCCAGTTTTCAATAAGACCACCTGTGAAAACATCGGGTTGAAGTTCAACGCGACGCGCATAAATTGCACCATAAACTTCTGCTCTGGAGAAAACACTTACTTTTGCATTCGGTGCTGTCAGTGATCCATGCAGCTTTGAATTGCTTCCAATCCTTATTTCATTTGAACCACCTGCATAAATCACTATGTCTTCGGCAGTACCACTTACAAGTTCCATCTTTGCACGATCACTAAGAATAAATCCGTTCTGAATATTGATCTCAACACCATCACCGGAAATATTGAACTTAACCCATCCGTCACTTCCGATATCAAGAGATTTGAAATTATAAACACCACTGCTTAGATAAAGCTGCGCTCTGTCCCTTACGATAACATCCCTGTAAGGACCTGGATCCAGTGTAAGTGATTGATTGTGGTTAACAGTAATATTTTGTGTTCCGGTCGAAACTGATTTCGAATTTATTGTATAAGCAGGTACAGTTGTGTGCTGAACCGTTGTACCTGTGACCTGTGAACTGTTTCCAAGAGAAATATTTCCTGCCGCGGTTGCATCACCAAAAACCGTTGAACGATCGTAAACAGTAATATTGCCGCCGGCAATAACCGAACCAATAACTTCCGCATCTGATCCAACCCGGATATTCCCGTTTGAACCGATTGAACCACCACTGAAATCAGCCCTGTCACCAATAACAGTTTCTTCTGTCGAAAAAATACCGAACCCTGTCGGTACATCAGAATATGAAACAGTACTTACAAATAGTGCAACGGACATGAATCTGGTCCATGCTCGACATCTGGACATGGGGTACCCCCTTTTAAAGATTAATAAATAAGCGGAAGATTTGAGTAAAGGCTTAAGTCTACCGCACGAGTTATTATGTTATCCGCTAAAACCCGGATAACAC
>Ga0116234_1219601_pt1 | contig 11067 bp, 11 predicted proteins | sample BioSIPRNA_4_FD_89016 | JGI IMG/M metagenome (GOLD analysis project Ga0116234, IMG submission 89016) | Anaerobic biogas reactor microbial communites from Washington, USA - Biogas_R2_A SIP RNA (Metagenome Metatranscriptome) | ecosystem: Engineered > Bioreactor > Anaerobic > Unclassified | place... | reverse complement strand
TTAATGGCGCTGGTCTCCGCGCCCATCGCCTTCAGGAAGACGCCCCCTGTCATTTGGCTGATCTTCCCGCCCACGTTGATGACAGGGGGCGGTCCGGAGAGATCGATATTACCCCGTATGTCGGCGTAGCCGCCAAAGGCATTCATTCCCAGGTGCGAAATAGTGACTTTTCTGTTTCCCACGGACCCCTTGATCCTGAGATTCGTGCCGGTCACCCTTGAGAATGACACCTCCCTTGCCCTCAGGGTTACGTCGCCCGTGGTTTTGGCCATGATTCCGTCAGGGGGGATCGGGCGGATTTTTGACCCGGACTTCCCTTGGAGGTCAACAAGATTAAATCTGTCCATGTCGAGGGAAAGGGAGAAGCGAGGGAATTCCGCACCCTCTACGTGCAGCCTCCCGCTCCTGAGCGTACTCTCTCCGCACGTCAATTTCTTGATCTGTATGTCATAGACATCACCCTTAAAGTCTGCAACGAGATCAGCTTCTTTTAAGGGTTTCCGGATCCAGGGGAGCTGAACGGATCCATTGCTCATTGTAACGAATCCCTGTACGTGGGGGAGTTTTTTTAGGGGGAGCCCAAGGTCCTTGATGGAAACCTTGAGTTCCCCGTTACCGGCAACCGGCCCGTTCTCAAAAAAAAAGAGCGGGGCTGCCCGCTCTATCCTGTTAACATTCATGCCCACGTCAAGATGCATGATTCTTTCCGGGCTTATAGTGCCTCTTCCGTCAAGGCGAAACCCATCAAGGTCGTAATAGAGACGCTGAATGTCGATCGTCTTGTCCCGGACGAGGGCCGTGACGTAGGCGGTACCGCTCAAACCCCTCTTTTTTGTAGCGATCCCTGGGATTCTGAAGAAGAGATCATCCGTGGCCACACTGCCGGTGATCGTAACAACTGTCTCGTTTTTTTGCAGATTGAGATCGAGGCCGGCTGTCCCTTCGGTCTCCATCGGCATTTTTACGAAGGGTTTGATGTGGTCTGCATCCAGGCTGCCCTTAAGGAACACGCCTGCCGATTTTTTGTTCCACTTGCCCCTGATCACCATATCGGTTCCACCCCGGTTGACCACAAGGGGGTCAAAGGTAATCTCGTCGTTCACGAATCTGTATGAGCCCCGGGCAGAGGCCGATATTTTTTCCCAGGCAACGCTTGCATCCCGTATTTTTCCTGTCCCCGAGATCCGGTATCCGATTCGTTGATCGCCCTGGAGTTCTGCGACCCCCTGGGTTGTGCCGTTTTTGAACCGGATGGCCCCTACTTCGAGTATGTAGGGGACATCAGTCAGATTGACCGAATAGTTGCCCTTGATCCTGACTTCCTTGTTATGGGTAAGGGAGGCAGTGCCGGCGGCGTCATGAAACCGGCTGGACCTGAAGGCCCCTTGCCCCCGGGAGATGGTGACCTTGTTGCCGTCCACATGGAGAAGGCCCTCGATATTGTCAAAATACATGCTGCCGTACAGAAAACCCATGTCCTTGATCTCAAAATCAGCGCTCAGGGGTTTCTTTTTCTCGTAGTGGAATTTTGCTATTTTCACATTGCCTTCCGGGATCGAATCCCAGAGTTTCGACGACCCACTCACCATCCTGTCAAGGGCCACATAACCCTTGATGTCCTTTATATTGACAAAGCCGGATGTAAGATCCAGGGTGCTGACGCTGCCCTTTTCTACCCTGAGGCTGAGGATGAACGGTGCATTCCGGAAGACGATATCATCAACCTTGATGTCAATTATGCCGTCACCGCAGGCAACAACCGCAGATCCGGCGTACCTCGATATGGTCAACGGTTTTCTGAGGATGGGGTCGGTCAGCACGAAGGCGGAGACCTCGATCGGTCCCTCGAAACCAAACCGTTTCTTACTGAAGGCGAATGGCCCTTGAGCCGCTACCCTGCCCTTCAAATGAGGAGAGCATCGTGCGAGGTCGAAACCCGTAATGTGGAGGGTGCCCTTGAAATCGGAAAGCTTTTGCTTATAGATGCCTTCGCCTGTGGCTGTAAGGTTTTCAAAATCGTGGTCGCTTCGTATGGCGAGGGTAAAGCGGAATGGCTTGCCGGGCCTGAGGCCTTGGATGGCGACCCTGTCTACAATGAACTTGTGTTTGTTGTATGCGATGGTGCCCTTTTCGATGTTCAGCAGGTCGCTCGGCATGGAAAAGAAGCGTGTTTTCCGCTTCGTGCCTGAAACGATCAGATCGAAATTCGATATGGTAGAGCTTTCAAAAAAGGGTCGATGGATGAGATTGAAGGTAAGGTGGACCTGCTTGACGGTTCCTTCGATGCCTCCCTTGACCTTGAGGTCGGTCAGCTTAACAATCATCCGCCCTTTGTCGTACTTGTAATCGATACCTCCTGTTTCTACCTGTCCACGGGTGAATTTTTTTATCACGTAAGGTCCTACAGCCGACAGGTTCACCGCAAGAATGACGACCAGTAAAACGAGGATGACTGCGGGGCCGATGATGTACGGAATCTTCCTGGTCATGGTGTCCGTGCGAGGGCAAAAAACAGGACAGCCTTGGTTTTTCCTTTAGCAAGTGTACGTGAGGCTTCGCGGGCGGTTTGTCCGGTGGTGTAGAGGTCATCAATCAAAAGCACCCTTTTCCCCCTTATTGTGTCTACTCTTTTCAAAGAAAACGCGCCCTTAATGTTTCGCTTTCTCTCGTCTTTTGAGAGGGCATACTGGTCTTTTGTCTCTTTGGTCTTTTGAAGGACTCCATGGCAGACCGGTTTCCCCGTGATTCCGGATATCTCCTCGGCGATGATGAAAGATTGATTGAAGCCGCGCTCCCTCAACCGTTTTTCAGTTACAGGGACAGGTACAATGCAATCAAATCTCCCGGAAAACGTATCCATTTTTGTCCGGACAAGGTGAACCAGGCATTTTCCCACATCCTTCCGTCCCGAGAACTTGAAAGAATGGATGGCATCGCGGAGTCTTTTTTCGTAGTAAAAGCCATAGAAGCCCTCTTCAAAGGGTTTCTTTTTGTCGAGACACTGTCCGCACACGATTCTGTGGCCTACAAGCCTTCCGCAAATGGGGCATGAGGATGTTTCTTCTACAAACCGGAATGTGTTGGTGCACTGCCTGCAGAGAATGTTCCCGTTACTGCCGCATCCTCCACAACGTACCGGATAGATAAGCCCCAGTAAACCCTTTGCCAGGCTATGCACCGTACTTGTCAAGCTTTAGTCCGTGGGCAAGAACGAGGGACATAAGCTGTTTGCTGTAAAGTGTTCCAATGCTGCCGGTCACGCAATTTTTTTCGTGGAAAGCCGCACCGTCCCTCTCTCCTGTTCTCGTGACGAGCAGGAGGGGGACCGGATGCCAGCTGTGGCCTTTCAAGGGACAAGGGGTTGAGTGGTCACCGGTTATCACCAGTACCTGGGGGTTGAGGGCATAGATCTCGGGTATGATTCGGTCAACGTTTTCGATGGCCTTGACCTTCTCTGGAAAGTTGCCGTCTTCCCCTGCGAGGTCAGTCTCCTTGATGTGGAGGAAAAAGAACTGATAGGCCTCGTAGTTGTTGCGCAACATCGCCACCATCTCCGCATAATCCCTTGGTTCTTCCTTCACGTCCATCCCGAGGACCTTTGCGATGCCCCGGTACATGGGGTATGTGGCCAGGGCAAGGGCTTTCATCCCATAATTGCTCGCAAAAGGCGGTATGGCCGGTTTTGTCGAAAAACCCCGGAGCAGAGCGCCGTTGGCAACCTTCTCCCCCTTGAGAAGATCCATGACGTTCTCCATGAAAGTATTCACCACCCTGCAGGCGAACTCTGCATCGTTGTCCTTCGGCGTTGCATACCGGACCGGCTTGTTGTCTTTGTGGGGATCGCCGTCGGTAAGGTGATCGGAAAGGCCCTTTCCCCGGAATATGAGGGCAAACCTGTGGGATTTTCCAGGACTGATAATGACTTCCACGCCCTCCACCCGGGGCAGGGCTTCGCGTATCTTGGCGCAGAGGCGAACCGTCTCCTCGGTTGCAATCCTTCCTGCCCTCCGGTCTGTGACCACGCCATCCCTGATTGTGCAGAAGTTTGCCCGCGCCGCCAGATCCCCGTCCTGTAAATCCATGTTGAGACCAAGAACCTCGAGCACGCCCCTTCCTATCTCATACTCGAAAGGGTCGTACCCAAAGAGGCTTAAGTGACCGGGCCCGCTGCCCGGTGTTACACCGACGTCTACCGGTATGATCCGGCCGAGTACGCCCGTTCTTGCGGCCAGATCATCCATATTCGGTTTCTTTGCCGCCTCCAGGGGCGTTTGATGGGAAAACTCCGGATTGGGAATGTCCCCGACCCCGTCGAGGATAAGAAAAATCACCTTTTTGTCGTTATTCAAAACCAGATCATGTCTCATTATTATCCACCTTGCACCCAGCCTTCGTTCTCATAAAGGGCCCTGAGCTCGGCCGTGTCGCTACGGAGAAAATCTTCCTTCCGCACGTTGATTGTATTCCAGCTATAACAATTGTCGCAGAAATTTGCCCATTCCACTTTTTTTGACTGACACTTGTCGCAGCGGAAGGGAATGTAGACATGCTCGGCCGGGAAGGCCCTTCTGAACTGCTCCACGGCCTTTTCCATCTGCCCCCTGTGTATGTATGCCTCGGCCATTGCCTTGTGCATGCCCTTAAACTCGGCACCTTCTGAAAATAGCGTGCTCAGCGTGTCGATGGCCTCATCGATCATCTCAAGGCGCAGGCATAGCCGTGCGTAGAGAAACTCGATCAGGGCGTTCTTCGGCGCTACATTGAGGATTCGCCGGTATATTTTGAGGATTACTCCTGGGTCTCCTCTGTCGATGTAAAGCTCCTCCATCTTGGAAAGAAAGACGATATGGCCGGTTTTGGAATATCCCCTCCCGTATACCCTGCCGGCTTCGTTGAGCTTACCGGTTCTCTTGTAAATCTCGGCCAGAAGGATGTAAGCAGGTATAAACCTCTTATCCTCTTTGATTATATCCTTCAACTCCTTGATAATGGGTTCGTAGTCGCTTGCGGCTTGTCTCTCGAAGAGGACACGGGCCTTTTCATACCTGATGCCGGCAAGCTTCATATTCTCGTCATCTGTTTTTATGAATCGCACGATCTTCTTTTCCGTCTCGTAGGCCTCGTCCCATCTTTTTTTGGATATATAGAGATCCCTGAGCATGGCCAGCGCCTCAAGGTTCGACTCGTTCATATGCAGCACATCCTTGAGTTCACCTTCCATCTTCTGGAAGTCCTTCATGGCAAGTCTGATTTTCGCTTTTCTGAAGAGTATGGATTCCTTCTTGCCCAGGTTGGCCTCGGCAAGGTTCAGGGCTTCTATGGCCTTATCGTACTCCTTCATGGAGACGTAGATATCCGCCAGGAGAATATATGCCTCCTCCACGTCGGGGGCGCGCCGGGCAAGACGGTTCAACTGCTCCACGGCCTTTTCCCTGTCCCCCTTCAGATCGTAGGATCGTGCCTTCTCTACAAGATCCTTGAATTCATCTCTTCTCCTGTCTTTCCTTGATTTTTTCCAGCCGGCGATGGCGTTTTTGATGTCGTCGAGAATACCTACGATGATCGAGGTTACGATCCCCAGGGCAAAGGCAATGACGATGAATTGTGCAACGGACATCTGGAGAGGACGTTGGCCGCCGAAGTAGAATCTCACTTCTTCGGGATTCAGGATGGTCAGATAGACATAGAACCCGAATACAAATAAAAGGAGAACCAAGTGTATCTTGTACTTCATTGCGCTACACGCCTTTCTCTTCCATCACCCTCTTACACGTTATACAATACCTTGCCACCGGGTTTGCTTCAAGTCTTTTTTCGCTTATTTTCTCCTCACATTCTTCACAAATGCCGTAGGTTCCGTTCTTTATCTTGTCGAGTGAGTTGTCTATTTCTTTGAGGAGACTCAAATCATTATTGCTTATGCTCATGAGAATGTCCACATTGTAGGAATTGCTGGCTGCATCGGCCATGTCCTGAATGCCGTCCGTACCAAGGGTATATGAGTCCTCCTTGAGCTTTTTTGCCTTATTCAGTATCTCTCCTCTTATGGTCAGAAGCCGTTTTTTGAAAAACTCAGATTTTCCCTTATCCATTTTCCACCTCTAAATGCTTATTTTCTTTATTAAGCCTGTATCGTGGTGCTTCAATCCACAGGCTCTCAAGATCGTACAGTTCTCTCAACGGTTCAAGAAATACATGGACAATGACACTCCGATAATCAATAATCACCCATCTTCCCTCATCGTGACCCTCAAGCGAGTAAGGCTTTATCCCCATCTGCTTCATCCCTGTCTCAACGGATTCCGCTATGGTTCTCACGTGCCGTTCGCTCGTCCCGCTTGCCAACAAAAAGTAATCGGCAACATCGGTCAGTCCAAAAAGCTCAAGCGCCACCACATCCTTGGCCTTCTTTTCATCGGCGAATCCGGCGCAGGCAGTAACTTTGTCTATAATTTCCACGTTTTCCCCTGTATTGACTCCATATTTCCACCGGCGCACCCCTTTTTCCTTCTGTAAAGGCCCTCCCTTGCAATATAGTTTTCTACCGCCCGGGGAACGAGGTACCTGATGGATTTCCCCTCTCCTGCGTACGTACGGATTTTCGTTGCCGAGATATCCAGTTGGGTGATGGGCTGCAGGTATGTGTGCTTTCCGCTTGCATGTTTAAAGGTACGTTCGTCCACGGCTTTCATGTTCTTCCTCACGTCGGGCGGAAACATCGCGAGCCCCGATGTCCCCTTGTGCCCCGGCCTTACCATGACGACGAAGTCGGCATGAGAAAAGAGGTCTGGATACCTGTGCCACGTGTCGATCTCCGAGAAGGCGTCGGCGCCGATCAGGAAGTACACATCGCCGAAGGTTTCCTCGATAGTAGTGATCGTATCAATGGAATAGGAGATTCCACCCCTTTTCGCCTCCATATCCGACACTTTAAAAAAACGGTTGCCCTTGATCGCCAGCCCTGCCATTGCCAGTCGGTCATCAATCCCTGAGATTTCCCGGCTCCTCTTGTGGGGAGGGATGAACACAGGAATAAAATAGATCCTGCTCAATGAGAAGAGCTCCCTCACCTCTTCTGCGGCCCTCAGGTGTCCTGTATGGATCGGGTCGAAGGTGCCGCCGAATACTCCTACCCTCATTAAGTCCTCATCTGGCCATCGCCAAAGGCGATGAATTTCGTTACCGTCAGCTCCTCGAGACCCATGGGGCCAAAGGCATGCAGTTTTGTCGTGCTGATGCCCATCTCTGCCCCAAGCCCGAGCTGAAAGCCGTCATTCAGCCGGGTAGACGCATTTACGAGAACCAGGGAGGAGTTGACTTCCCGGAGAAATCTCCAGGCCCTGTTGTAATCCCTGGTGATAATTCCGTCGGTGTGGTGAGAGCCGTATGTTCGGATATGCTGAACAGCCTCGTCGAAATCCCTTACCAGCCTGATGGAAAGTGCGAGGTCAAGGTATTCTTCATACCAGTCCGTCTCATCCGCCTCATCGATATCTTTCAGTATCTTCACGGTTTTTTTGCAGCCCACCAGCCTGACGCCTGTTCTTTTGAGGGCTTGCGCCATCTCCGGCAAGAATGTCTCTGCTATGGCCTCATGGACGAGCAATGTCTCCATGGCGTTACACGTGGCCGGCTTCTGTGCCTTTGCGTTCAGACACACCTCCAGGGCCATTGCCGGATCCGCAGACTCGTCGACGAAGATGTGGCACACGCCCTTATAGTGCTTGAGCACGGGAATACGCGAATGCTCCACCACGCTTCTCAGCAGCTCTTCGCCGCCCCTTGGTATTACGAGGTCGATGTAATCCTCCATTGTGAGGAGGTCGTAAATATACGCCCGCTCCTTTGCCTTGACCAAGTGGGCTATATCGGTCGAGATGCCGGCTTGCGTAAGTGCCTCTGTGATCAGGTTGAAGAGGGCCACGTTTGAATGGTGGGCCTCTGAGCCGCCCTTCAGGATCACGCAGTTACCGCTTTTCAGGCACAGGGAGAAGGCCTCTATTGTCACGTTGGGACGGGACTCGTAGATGACGAAGATAACCCCGATGGGGATTCTCATGCGACCGACCAGCAAGCCGTTCGGCCGTTTCCATACCTTCACGATCTCGCCCACCGGATCGGGGAGATTGAGAACGTCCCGTATGCTTGCCTGCATATCGTCAACGACCTTGTCGTCCATCCGCAACCGGTCAACCAGGCTTTTGGCAAGACCTGCCTTTTCCGCTGCCTGCACATCCTTGCCGTTCTCCAGGAACAGGTATGCCCTTTTTTCACCGATCAGATTCTCCAGGGCACGGAGGGCCCTGTCCTTCTGTTCGGTTGTTGTATGGGCTATGATATCGGCAGCTTTCCTGGCCGCTACAGCGAGTTTTTCAGGTTTCATATAATCACCATATTGTCTCTGTGGACGATTTCTTCGGTGTATTTATACCCGAGCTTCCTTTCTATATCAACGCTTTTCAAGCCTTTTATCTTGCTCACATCAGCAGAGGAATAGTTGGTGATACCCCTGGCAATCACCTTGCTTTTCATGCTGTTGACCTCGATGCACTCACCCCTCCTGAAATCACCTTCTGTTTTTACCACGCCCGATGGCAGCAGGCTTTTCCCGTGGTAAAGGAGGGCTTGCTCGGCCCCTTCGTCTACCCAGACAATACCGTGTACCTTGTAAGCAAAAGCCGTCCACCACTTTTTTCGTGCCAGCTTTTTCTGGGAAAGGAAAAGGGTGCCGGTCTCCTCGCCTTTCATCACCCTCAGGACGATATTCTCACTATCGCCCCGTACAACCATTGTGGGGATGCCGTAGTAACCCGCCTTTTTCGCTGCTTCGATCTTGCTCACCATGCCGCCGATGCTCTTCTCGCTCTTTGTCCCTTCAGCCAGCTTCTCGATCTCTTCGTCGATTCTTTGCACCACCTTGATCATTTTGGCTGAAGGGTGTCGATTCGGGTCTTTGTCGAAGAGCCCGTCCACATCAGAGAGAAGGAGGAGGAGGTCTGCATCGGAGATCTGGGCGATAAGGGCCGAGAGATTGTCGTTGTCTCCGAATTTTATCTCGGTAAAGGAGAGGGCATCGTTCTCGTTGATAACGGGAACGATATCCATGGCAAGGAGACTGTTCAGCGTATTCATGAGGTTGAGACACCTCTCCTTGTTCTTGATATCCTCGTGGGTGAGGAGGATCTGGCCGACCTTGATCTTCTCCGATTCAAAGGCTTCCATATACATTTTCATCAAGAGGACCTGGCCGATGGAGGCAAGGGCCTGTCGTTTTTCAATCTCTCTCGGCTTCTTCTTGAGGTTGAGGGTCTGCATGCCGCAGGCGACTGCGCCGCTCGACACAATGACGACGTCCATGCCTGAAGCCTTTACACGACGCACCTGCTGCGCAAACCTCTTTATCATTTCGATACTGACCTTCTTCTCGCTGTCGAGAAGCACGGACGTACCTATTTTAAGGACGACTCTCTTAATGTCAAGCGTTGATAACCTTGTCAAGGCCTTTTTCCTTTATCAGAGTTTTTAACTCCTCTATCCCCCACCCTTCCAGGGCACTGACTGCTGCAACGGTCTCGCCCTTTTGGGCCAGGAAGACCTCCCATTGTTTCGCCTCTTCCCGGCTCACCTTGTCCATTTTGTTGAGAACCACGATTCTCTCCCTGTCGAATAATCCCTCTTTGAAGGAGTTGATCTCGTGCCTCAGCGTTTCGTAATCCCCTTCGAGGTGTGCCGTCGAAAGGTCCAGGACGAGGAGGAGCATGGCGGTCCTCTCGATATGCTTGAGAAAGGTCAATCCCAAGCCTTTACCCTGGGATGCCCCCTTGACGATACCCGGTATGTCGGCTATGACAAAGGTGTTGTCACCCCTCTGAAGCACACCGAGGGTCGGTGTCAATGTTGTAAACGGGTAATCCCCGATCCGTGGTTTTGCTTCGGTCAAGCGGGATATGAGGGTGGATTTTCCGGCATTGGGCAGGCCGACGAGCCCTACGTCGGCGAGCAGTTTGAGGACGAGCCTGAGGTTTCTTTCTTCACCGATCCCCCCCGGCTCAAACTCGAGGGGCGCCCTGTGTGTGGAGGTGGCGAAACGGGCATTCCCCTTGCCCCCTTTGCCCCCCCTTGCAATGATGTGGACATTGTCGTCTCTTGTTACGTCGCACAGGGGCACCGGATCATCCTCTTGGAATACCATAGTACCGAGGGGGACATGGATATACAGGTCTTTCCCGTCCCTGCCTCTCTTGTTGCTGCCGCTCCCGTTCCTGCCTTTTTCTGCCCTGAAGATGCGTCGATACCTAAAGTCTAAAAGACTCGTGAGATCCTTTGTCCCGGATATAACTACGTCCCCCCCTTTTCCACCGTCGCCGCCATCGGGTCCGCCTTTCGGAATAAACTTCTCCCTCCTGAAACTGGCGCACCCCTGACCGCCGTCCCCGGCTTTGACGTAGATCGTTGCTTCATCAACAAATTTCATTCCGCGGGATATACATTAGCCCTTTTCTTGTCACCAGCCGTTTCGAATTTTACGATACCATCGATGAGGGCAAAAAGCGTACAGTCGCGACCGATGCCGACGTTGTTACCGGGATGGATCTTTGTTCCGTGCTGCCTCACAATGATGGTGCCGGCCCGTACCGTTTGTCCGCCGAAGATCTTGACGCCAAGCCGCTGGCCGCTCGAATCCCTTCCGTTTCGTGAACTCCCGCCTGCTTTTTTATGCGCCATGGGGCACCTCCATCGATATCTTCTCTACGAGTACTTCCGTATAAGGCTGGCGATGACCCTTCTTTGTCTTTGAGTCTTTTCTTCTTTTGTACTTGAAGACGATGACTTTGCGGCCTTTGCCCTGCGAGATTACCTTGCCGTTCACCGAGGCCCCTTCCACATAGGGATTTCCTATGATGGTATTCGAGCCGTCGTTCATGACGAGAACCTCTTTGATCAGGACCTCATCGCCCGCGTTCTTCAGGAGTTTCTCGAGTTTTACTCTTCTTCCTTCTGCGACGCGGTATTGTTTTCCTCCGCTCTGGATAATGGCATACATGGTTTTTACTCCTTACCGTATTT
>Ga0116234_1011084_pt1 | contig 11090 bp, 9 predicted proteins | sample BioSIPRNA_4_FD_89016 | JGI IMG/M metagenome (GOLD analysis project Ga0116234, IMG submission 89016) | Anaerobic biogas reactor microbial communites from Washington, USA - Biogas_R2_A SIP RNA (Metagenome Metatranscriptome) | ecosystem: Engineered > Bioreactor > Anaerobic > Unclassified | place... | reverse complement strand
CCAAGATTATATAGATGATTATATTTTTGAAGGATCTTTTATTTTGATGGGTGAAGATGGATCTGTTATCAATAAAGATAATAGTCCAGTTTTGCATTGGGTAGACAATGGTAAAATTTGGGTCAATAATCATGCTCATGTATTAGGAGAATTATCTTCTAAATATATTTTGAAATATATATATTATTTTTTAACTACCGTAGATGTATCGGCCATTGTGAAGGGACTTTCACCTAAAATAAATCAAGCCAATATGAAAAATATCGAAATTTCCATCCCATCTATAGAAATGCAAGAAAAAATTGTAAAAACACTAGATGAATTTACAACTTACATTACTGCATTGAAAGCTACATTACAGGAAGAAATAGCATTACGACAAAAACAATATGAATACTATAGAGAAAAATTGCTAGATTTCCCTAAGGAGCTTGGAAATGAGTCTTGTCAATGAATTGTTGAAAAAGGAAAAGGTAGAGTGGGAAAAATTAGGTGAAGTTTTTCATGTAAGGACAGGATATACTCCCCCTAAAAGAAATAAAAAATTTTGGAAAAATGGAACAGTGCCTTGGTTTACAATAGAAGATATTAGAGATAGAGGAAGAGTTCTTCATGATGCAAATATAAAAATTTCTCAAAGTGGAGTTAAAAAAGTACCTTTTAAAGCAGATTCTTTAATTCTTTCCATAACTGCAACTATTGGAGAGTATGCACTTATAAACGTTGATTTTATAGTAAATCAACAATTTATAGTTTTTTCTACAAAAGAACAATTTCAAAATAAAGTGAATATGAATTATATGAGATATTATTTCTCAAAGATATCAGAATATTGTAAAAAGAATAAGAGAATAGCAAATATACCAACAGTAGATACAGATAAAATTTTAAAATTAGAAATTCCTATTCCTTCTATAGAAATGCAAAAAAAAATTGTAAAAATATTAGACAGTTTTACAAATTATATTACTATATTGCAAGATGAATATAAGGTTAGAACAAAACAATATGAATATTATAGAAACTTACTACTCAGTGAAAAATATATACATAAGATTTCTGCATGGTTAAAAAATGAAAAAGTAGAATGGAAGAAACTAGGAGAAGTTTGTAAAATTTTAAATTATAAAAGAAAATTAATTGCAAAATCTAAGAGAAGTACAGGTAAGTATCCATACTATGGAGCAAATGGAATCCAAGATTATGTAGATAGTTATATTTTTGAAGGATCTTTTATTTTAATGGGAGAAGATGGATCTGTCATCAATAAAGATAATACTCCAGTTTTACATTGGGTAAACAGTAGTAAAATTTGGGTCAATAATCATGCTCATGTTTTAGGGAAATTGTCATCACAGTACATTTTAAAATATATATATTATTTTTTAACTACAGTAGATGTATCTCCCATTGTAAAAGGAATTTCTCCTAAAATAAACCAAGCGAATATGAAAAATATTGATATTTTTATTCCCTCTATTCCAGTTCAAAAATATATAGTCTCTATTCTTGATATATTCCATGCTTTGGTTCATGATATTTCTGATGGATTGCCAAAAGAAATAAAATTACGACAAAAACAATATGAATATTACAGAGATCAATTACTACATTTCCCCAAGGAGATTGGAAATGAGTAAAATTTCTGAATTGCTAAAAAAGGAGACAGTAGAATGGAAAAAGCTTGCCTCTTTGATAGATTATGAACAACCAACAAAATATATTGTTACAACAACGAATTATGATGATACATATAGTATTCCAGTTTTAACTGCTGGTCAAACGTTTATATTGGGATTTACTGATGAAAAACATGGAATCTATGAGGCTGATGAAGAAAATCCAGTCATTATCTTTGATGATTTTACAGCTAGTAATCATTGGGTAGATTTTCGTTTTAAAGTAAAGTCATCTGCAATGAAAATGTTAAAGCCTAAAAAAGGTGTTAATTTAAGATATTGTTACCATTACATGCAAAATATAAAAGTAGATACAACAGAACATAAAAGATTGTGGATTTCAAAATATTCACAAATAAAAATTCCAGTTCCGTCCTTTGAAATTCAAAAAAAAATTGTACAAATACTAGATAAGTTTACAGATTATATGACTGCATTACAGAAAGAATATAGAGCTAGGACAAAACAATATGAATATTATAGAAACGTATTATTCAATGAACAATATATACACGAGATTTCTGAAAAGATCATAGAACTGTCTAATTTTTAAACATGATGATCAATAAATTTGTAGTATAACAAAAGCAATAATAATATGAAGTAGTATTGCAAAACTTTCTATAGCATGGAATACACGTACATAGAAAGTTTTGAAAAATAGAAAAAAATAAAAGACTTGACCAATTATATAAAAGAAATATAATTTCATTGTATTTCTTTTATATAATTAAGGAGCAAAAAATATATGGAATTTCCCGCTAGTCATTTTTATAAACTTTCGCCTAATGAGAGGCTAGATAAAGTTGTGCGTTTTTGCAATTTAGATGAGTCTGAAAAAGAAACATTGCAAGGTAGCCAAGGATTAAATTTAGACCAAGCAAATCATATGATTGAAAATGTAATAGGTACTATAGAATTGCCTGTTGGTTTAGGTGTTCATTTTCTGATTAATGAAAAGGAATATATCGTTCCTATGGCCATTGAAGAACCGTCTGTTGTGGCTGCTGCTTCAAAAATGGCAAAAATTGCAGCAATTCATGGTGGTTTTTATACGACTAGTACAGATCCTGTGATGATTGCACAAATTCAATTGACAAATTTGCAAGATCCTTATGGTGCTCGCATCCGTCTTTTATTAGCTAAAGAAAAGATCTTGCGTCTTGCGAATGAGCAAGATCCTATTTTAACAAAGTTAGGTGGTGGTGCTATTGATTGGGAAGTCAAGGTAATTGATACAGAAGGTGATAAGATGGTTATTTGTCATATTTTGGTCAATTGCAAGGATGCTATGGGAGCCAATGCAGTGAATACTATGGCAGAAGCTCTAGCTCCTATTGTGGCAGAGATTGCACAAGCAACGTCACGCCTTCGTATTTTGTCAAATTTAGCTGTACATCGTCTTGCTAGAGCATATGCTGTTTTTGATAAGGAAGCATTGGATGGGGAAGAAGTTGTAGATGGAATTATTGCAGCATATCAATTTGCTAAGGCAGATCCTTACCGTGCAGCAACGCACAATAAAGGGATTATGAATGGTATCATTGCTGTTGCTCTTGCTACGGGGCAAGATACACGAGCATTGGAAGCCGGTGCACATTCGTATGCAGCACGAGGCGGACAATATACTTCTCTTACTACTTGGGAAAAGAATAGAGAAGGTCATCTTGTAGGTACTATTGAGTTGCCTATGGCTGTTGGAATTGTAGGTGGAGCTACAAAAAGTCATCCAACTGTTCGTACAAATTTGAAAATTTTGAATATTAAAAGTGCGAATGAGTTAGGCGAGGTGATTGCTGCTGTTGGTTTAGCTCAAAATGTTGGTGCACTTCGTGCTTTAGCAAATGAAGGCATTCAAAAAGGGCATATGTCACTCCATGCTCGCAATTTAGCGATTATGGCTGGAGCTCCTTTAGCACTTGTGGATACTGTTGTGGAACGTTTGAAGTCATCTGGTGTCATTCGATTAGATAAGGCACAAAAGATTGTGCAAGAATTGCTTTCTTCTGACAATTCACAGTAAAACAAAGTAGCATATTATGATAAGATTGCTGTCTATTTATATTTCAATATTTTGTAAGAGATTTAAAATACAAAGAAATCTTATGTAAATGTAGAATAGAATAGCACATCTTTATCAATAAAATTCCTATTACAGAATGCTATGAGTTTTTCTAATAGCATGAAAATGTAATAAAAAATAATTGATGATTTTTGCATTGTATTTTTAGGAATCAATTTAAAAATCATCAATTATTTTTTTATGTAACATATTATTGTTTTATTATTTTACTTTCTGTTTTTGTGTCTAGAATGTCGTATCCAAGTTCTTGGATTTTTTTTCGAAGTTGATCTGCAAGTGTCCAATCTTTGTTTTTTCTTGCTTCTTGTCGTTGTATGGCAAGTTCCTTGATTTCTTCTGGAATGTCTTCTTGTGTTTCTTGGATATTTTCAAGATCTAAGCCAAGGACTTGATCATATTGATAGAGTAGATAGAGTTTGTTTTCTGGTGTAAGTTCTTTATCATCTAATGTTTTCCAAAGTACAGCTAAAGCACGTGATGTATTGAGGTCGTCGTTGATGGCTTCACGAAATTGTTGAGAATATGTATTGTCTTCAGGTGCTATAGGAGATGTTGCTTTTGATTTGAGTTCTAGAATTTTTTGTACAAGATTTCTATAGCCATTTTTAGCAGATTCCATGGCTTTTTCTGTGAATACTAAAGGATGTCGATAATGTGCATTGAGTAAAAAGTAGCGATATTCTAATGGTTGGTATCCTTTAGTTTTTAAAAGGGATAATGTTAGGAAGTTGCCTTCTGATTTTCCCATGCGTCCTGCGTCTGCTTCATCATTGTTTTTAGAAATAAGTAAGAATTCGCCATGCAACCAATATTTTACCCATTGTTTTTTTGTGACAGCTTCGACTTGTGCGATTTCATTTGTATGATGCACAGGAATATGGTCAATGCCACCACAATGTATGTCAAATTGTTCGCCTAAATAGTGGCAACTCATAGCAGAACATTCAATGTGCCATCCAGGAAATCCAGTACCCCAAGGTGATTCCCATTCCATCTGTCTTTTGGGACCTGTTTTAGGAGAAAATTTCCACAATGCAAAATCTGTGGGATTTTTTTTACCTTCGACTACTTCGATGCGAGCACCTGCACGGATGTTGTCGATTTGTATGTTTGCAAATTTTGTGTAATCTGGAAATTTGGAAGTGTCAAAGTAGACGCCATCTTCGATTGTATATGTGAAGCCATTTTCTTCGAGTTTTTTTACTAGTTCGATTTGTTGCTCTATATGATCTGTGGCTTTGCACCAAATCGTAGGATATAGAATATTGAGTTCTTTTAAATCATCTTTAAAGGCGTCAGCGTACATTTCTGAGATTTCCCAAACAGATTTCCCTTCTCGCTTTGCACCTTTTTCCATTTTATCTTCACCGTCGCTAGCATCATCTGTTAAGTGTCCTACGTCGGTGATGTTCATGACATGTTTTACTTCGTATCCATTGTATAGCAATGTTCTTTTAAGTATGTCTTCAAAAACATATGTTCTTAAGTTGCCAATGTGTGCAAAATTATACACTGTGGGGCCACATGTGTACATTCCTACAGTTTTTTTGTCAGGATGGAGTGGTTGAAATTCTGTTTTGCGTCTTTCTGGAGTATTGTATAGAAAAAGCATTGTTTATTTTTCCTTTCTATTAGTTTGTAGTTTTAAGATGTTTTGTATATTGGCTTGCATAGTGGTGATGTAATAGTCTAAAGATGGATTGTCTGGACCTGAGGCTACAGGATCAATTTGTATTAAGGGAATATTTGTTTCTTGTACAATGGTGTTGGCTAGTGTTGGTTGGTATTGTGGTTCTGTACAAATAGCCCCAACATTGTGTTCTTGTATAGTTTGTATGATTTGTAGAATTTCTGATGGAGAGGCTGTTGCATTTGTATGTTCTTGTAATGTTGTGATGATTTCTAAACCTGTGTCTTGTGCTAGGTAGTCTAGGATGTTGTGGTATGTGATGATTTTTTTATTTTGTAGTTGAGAGATAGCGTTTTGCCATTCTTTATGGAGTTGGTTCATTTTATTTTGATATTGTTGTGCATTTGTTTGTAATTGTGTTGTATATTGTGGATATTTTGTACTGAGTTGTTCTGCGATTTGAATGGAGATTTGTCCTGCTCTTAAAGGGCTAGCAAATAAATGAGGATTTGCATTATTTATGTGTTGGTGTATGTGTTTGCATGTATTGTTATCTGTGTGTTGATGTGTATGTACACATGTTTTTTTGTCTGTATGTTTATGAGTAGTAAGGTGTAAAGGAGTGGTGTCATCGTAGAGTATATTCGGGATGTTTTGCGAGCTGTCCAATATAGGAATATTTTCTAGTTCTTGAAGTTGCAGGAAGTTTTCCATGCCTAATCCATTGATAATAAGTATATCGGCTTGTGTGAGTTTAAGCATGTCTTGCGGCGTGAGCATATAGTCATGGGGACATCCTAAATTCGCTGGTAGCATAGTGTCAACGTGGAGTGTAGGACAGTTTTGTGTTACATTTTTTGTAATTAAGGTAATGGGATATGTACTGCATAGGATGTTAATGTTTTTTTGTTGTGGAAGAATGTGTTTCTGGATGTGTGGATATAGGATAAAGCTACCTAAAAAGAGTATAAGTAGGGTTAGAAAAATTTTGTTTTTCAAGTTTATTTCCTATTCTGCATAAATTGTATTTTTTATAATTTTATAAATTACAAAAAATTTTATTGTTGTTTGCCATGTGGTGTCGACTTAGTGAGTGTGTTTTATAATTCTTTTCTATGTTGCTACGAAGAGCAAGTTTGTTTCATAATTCTCTTCTATGCGACACCAACTTGGCAAGTTTGTTATGTTATTGTCTACTAATATGAGCTCCAAGTTGTGCAAGTTTATTGTCTAATTTATCATAGCCTCTATCTAAGTGGTAGATTTGTTCAATGATTGTTTCTCCACGAGAGACTAGACCAGCTAGAACTAAAGCTGCAGAGGCACGTAAATCTGAAGCAATCACAGGAGCACCTGATAATGATTCCACGCCTTCAATGATAACAGTAGATCCTTCTTTTGTGATTTTTGCTCCCATTCGATTGAGTTCTGCAATGTGCATAAATCGATCAGGGTAGACTTTTTCTGTGACCATGCTAATTCCTGGTACAAGCGTTAAAATAGAAACAAATTGAGCTTGTAAGTCAGTAGGAAATCCAGGATAAGGAAGTGTGGTAAGAGAGCATGGTTTATATGTTTTGCTTCCTCGTACTCGGATAATATCACCTTTTGTAGGATGGCTATCTACTTTTTGGATTTTCACACCAATGCTTTGAAATTTGTCTGCAACTGCAAGTAGGTGGCTAAGATTAGTGTTATGAATAGTGACGTCGCCTTCCGTGATAGCTGCTGCTGCAATGAATGTACCAGCTTCAATGCGGTCTGAGATGATTTTATGACGGACACCATGGAGTTCTTGAACGCCATGAATGACCATGCGAGGGCTACCTGCACCTTCGATTTTAGCTCCCATTTTGTTTAGGAATTGTGCTAAGTCTTGGACTTCAGGTTCACATGCTGCATTTTCTATAATAGTTGTTCCTTTAGCCAATGTTGCTGCCATCATAACATTAGCTGTACCAAGAACAGTCGATCCAAAAGCACCTCCTAGGAACATTTCTGCACCAATGAGTTGTGGTGAGGAAGCATAAACATAGCCGTGTTCTATTTCAATTTCTGCTCCTAAAGCTTGCATTCCTTTAAGGTGTAGATCAATGGGACGTAATCCTATAACGCATCCACCAGGTAAGGAAACTTGTGCACGTTTTCGTTTACTTAGTAGTGGGCCAAGTGTACAAATGGAGGCTCGCATTTTTCGAACAAGTTCATATGGAGCAATGACAGCAGATTCGTCTTCTACTTTTGTAACAACAGTCCCGTCATCTTGATGTTCTACTCGTGCTCCTAAACTTCGCAATATTTCTAATATGATTTTAACGTCTTCTAAAAAGGGGACGTTTTCTATGATGCATTCTTCTTGTGTGAGCAATGTGGCAACGAGTATGGGTAGTGCAGCGTTTTTTGCACCACTAATATAGACATCGCCTTGGAGGCGATGTCCGCCTTCAATTATCATTCGTTCGGACATGTTTTCTCCTTAGTTTTGTATGGGTGTTCTAGTTTGCACCCATTGTTGCATTTGGGGCAATGTTTCTTTTCCCCATGTATCGGAAAGGCGTGTTTGTAAAAATATGTCATAGATTTTATCAAAAATAGCAGATATCGTTTCTATGCCTAAGGCAAGTTCTTGGAATCTATCTTCTTGGTCATTTGTAGTGGGTTGCATGAGTTTTACGGAACTAAAGTTGAATGTTTTTGCTTTCCAAGTTGCGTGCCATATTTGTTCGTCATATTCTATCATCACTCGAAGTGTTGTAATTTTTTTCCCGTCTTTTAAGGCTGCATCAGCTTCTGGAGAATTTGTGGGAGCAGGGCCGTGGAGTCGTTGTGTGCAACCGATATTTTCATCTTCTTCCATAACAAGAAGACTATCAATGCCATAGTAAATTTCTCCCATGTTGGGTATGTCTATGCACCAATTATTTGTTTCTCCATAAAACCAGAGCCAAGTTAAGAATTCTTGGCCTAAAAATTCTTGTGAATCGTCGGACATTCTTTCCTCTTTTTCTATGGTGTTTTTTTAATTGTTTTAGATGATATTTTGTTCTAATTTTTGTCTATATTTTTGTATAGTATACCATAATCTATAAAAAAACTCTCTTAAATTTATTATTTTGTCGAGAGTTTTTATGATGTATTTATATTTAGGATAAGATGGTTTTAAGAAATGTCAAAGAAGATTTGTTGGATTTGAGATGAGCTAATTTTACTGAGTTGTTTTTGCATGATAGAGTTATATCGCATGCCTTGTATGTAGATGCTTTGGTATTGTTGTTGTTGTGCATGATTCAGGATATTTTGGAAGATGATAGTATGATTTCCTTGTCCGATTTGTTGTAGTTCTACAAAACGATTTTCAAAGTTGCCTTTGATGTAGATAACGAGGATGGGAGCCAATGTTTTATTTTCTATTCTTCTTGCTTCATGTTGTTCTGTATGATAGAAAAGTTCATCAAAAAATTGATATAATGTTTTTTCTTGAATTTCGATTAGGTGCGGTGTTGAAGGTTGCTGTTCTTGACTACATTGTGTTTCTTTGCATTGTTCTTTTTTAAATTGTTCTTCTTTGTATTGTGTTTCTTTGCATTGTTCTTTTTTAAATTGTTCTTCTTTGTATTGTGTTTCTTTGCATTGTTCTTCTTTGTATTGTGTTTCTTTGCATTGTTCTTTTTTAAATTGTTCTTCTTTGTATTGTGTTTCTTTGTATTTGTCTTGTAAATATTGTTCATATTGTGCTTGTGCATGTTCTATCTGTGCGTTGTTTTGTATATTTTGGATAAATTGTTTTCCTTTTTGAATGCCTTGATTTGCAAGTTCTATGCCTTTGGCTAGGCCTTGGGAGGCGTATTCCATGCCTTGGGAAAGTGTTTTTTGCAATGTTTCGTTATTTTGGACAAGGTTCGAGACTTTTTCAACTAATCTATCGCCGCCTGTAGCTTGGATAAAGTTCTCTAATGGTTTTTTGTTCATAGGGAAGGTCTCCTTATATGGAATGATGTTAGAATATATATGCATTGTATTTTTTTAGTGTAGGGAGTCAATATATGTATTGTATTTTTTTGGTATAGGTAGTCAATTTTTATTTCAAAAAAAAAATTTTAATATAAAATGTTATATAATTTATAGGAGAAAGCAGATTTATATTTATAAAGGAGAATATAATATGAAATTTAACTTTATATTATTATTTTTTTTCATCAGTTGTCTTTATGGGCAAAATTGGACGTTGCATGACATTTTAAATATGAAACAATATAATTTGTCAGAAGAAGAGATTTTACAGGAGATTAAAGAGAAAGGAATACAAGAAAAACTCACTCCTCAACTTTTTTATAAATTAAGAGATATGGGGTTTAGTTCGGATTTTACAAAAAAGTTAGGAGAATATCTACAAGGTCAACAACAAGGCAAACAAAATCAATGGGAAAGTATTAAAGAGCAACAAAAAATAGAAAATATTCAGCAAGAGAAAAAAAGTCCATTGTATACTATCCAAGTGAATATCTTACCAGAAGGTGCAGGAAAAGTGGAAATCATACCACCATTGAATGAAGATGGGCAACTTCCAGCACGTACAAAAGTATACATAAAACCAATGGCCATACTACCTTATTATTTTGAAAAATGGTCGCAAGGAGCTTCTGGAATTCAGCCCTTAGAATTTGAATTAGATAATAATATTCAATTGACTGCTCATTTTAAAGTTCCTCAAAAACAACCAGTCCCACAAGCCATAAATAATCCTAAAGATTTTCAAGAAACAAGAAAGCAAGGATATATATATAAAGGCAATACAACAGCTATTGTAGAAGGACGAGGGAAAAATAAAGATTGGGGAATTACAGGCGAAGTTCAATATAAATATCTTTATATGATTAATTATACATCTACAATTGAGTCTAATAATGGAGATACGATTATTGAAACAAGAAAGTTTGACAAAGTACAACAAAATTTAGTTCTTTCTCCTACAAGGTTTTATTTTGACATTAATGAAGAATGGTGGAAATATTTTTTAGAAAAATCTACATGGGCAATAGATATGGTCAGCGATTATATTATACCTTTGATGCCACAAAATGGAGTTGCTCTGAAAATGGGAAGTCGTATTTTAAAACTTTCCGAGCATATGGTGTTGCCCACTGTTTCTATGTTGGTGAAGAAGTATTTTTCTTTTACAGAAGAGGAACTTTTACAAATACTAGACTCTATAGAAGAAAATACAATTAATTTAGGACTTCGTGAAAAATTTGCAACATTTAAAGAACACGTTATTATGAAAGGAAAAATTTTAGGGTATCCTAAACGTTTGAATTTGCTAGAAGGGAAAATGTTTCGACTCACATATAAGGATGGAGTGGGTTTGACAAGTATTGACACTACAGATACAGCAGATATTTTGAGTTTGCAAGAAAAAGAATTGATAGAACGAGCGTTTTATATGTCAGATTATTATATTTTTAAAGACAAAGACCAACCACTTCGAAGGCTAGATATAGGTACTTCTTGGAAGGTAGATGCAAAAAATATAGCTAGTGTTTTAGATCCCAGAATGAGGCATACAACTAAAGGATTTATTGGGCTACATCGTTTGCATGATATGCAAAAAAACAATCAAAATTATGCAGTGTTTCAAATCAAGAATTCTACTATCCAAATGCAAGATACAGAACGAAATCAACAAATTGCAGGAGAAGCT
>Ga0116234_1241249_pt1 | contig 11147 bp, 5 predicted proteins | sample BioSIPRNA_4_FD_89016 | JGI IMG/M metagenome (GOLD analysis project Ga0116234, IMG submission 89016) | Anaerobic biogas reactor microbial communites from Washington, USA - Biogas_R2_A SIP RNA (Metagenome Metatranscriptome) | ecosystem: Engineered > Bioreactor > Anaerobic > Unclassified | place... | reverse complement strand
CTAAGGAATGCCCCTGCACCCTTCCGCTGGTTTGCAGAACGGGATTCGGATATAGTTGTGAAAGTATTTTACCTTGGTGCAATACTTTTACAGCATACATCGCAATGGCGCCTGGTCCTTAAAGCTATTAATAATGATTTTACAGAAATTGATCAGCTTGAGGACACTACAATTGTAGAAGTTGCGCCAAAACTTATCAACTTCAATCCTGCACAGGTTGAAACTGAGGTCAGAAATATTGAAAATGGTTTTTCAAAACAGCAGTTGCAGTTATTTCTGCTCGATGGACTGCACCTCAATTTACCTGCAATGATTCCCAATGTTTTAAAGAATGAAAAATATTCAAATCTGGTGCGTTCCGCAGGGCTCCTTATTGCTCTGGAGGACCTGCTTTCATCGTCACAAAAAATTGACCATAATTCGATACTGGAATTTCTTGAATCAGAGGGAAAAGATGTTCTATGCCTTGCAGATAGATGTCACTCACCTGTCTGGGTAGATATAAAACGGGCTTACCAATTAACAACAGATATTATCAACCTGCAAAGAAAGATGGCAGACTCGTGTAAGGCTCTTTCTGTAAAGCGGAATGAGGATCTGCAGCTTGATTTTTTTCTTAAGACATGGAATAAGGATAGATTAAACTGTGTAGAATATTATATCTCTACATTAGAAAGACTTGTTTGGAGCAATGAACTGCTCCCTGCTGATGAAAATATACTGCCTTCAATGTTTTCAAATTCATTGAATGGTATACGTGAAAAGGTCGGTAAATTATCTGCACGAATCCAGGACCAGTTAATCGAAGTCAACAGAAGATTTCAACAGCTTGTTTACAGAAAATACACCTCATGGATGAGAGGTGAAGACGGCGTCATACTTACAAACCGTTTTTTTAAAGAGTGCGTAAAACCACACTGGGATCCAGAGAACGAGAACGCGGTCTGTTTTGTATTTGATGGAATGCGACTGGACATCTGGGATGAATTATTAAAGCCGCTTATCGAAGATCGTTTTGAGATGATCAATGAGTTTACTGGAATGGCGCTTCTGCCAACAGAAACCCATGTGTCCAGAAAAGCAATATTTGCAGGACTATACCCGGATGCATTTGATTCTAAAAGTGGCGAAGATGTTCTTCTTGCACAGACTATGAAACGTGAATTTCGCATTTCTGCTCCGGTTGAAGTTATTGAGCCAAATGGCCCGCAAACAGGTGAAACTGTAAGGTACCGTTGTGGTAAACTTGATGTTTACATTTTTGAGCTCTGTGACAAGGAATTGCATAAAATACAGATGAAAGCAAGAAATGATGGTACATGGGAGCCATCACGTCCATTATCTTTTGTTTACAAGCAGCACCTGAAAAATATAATTGAAACAGAATTAATGGCAATTATCAGGCGGCTTGAACCGCGCACAAAAGTATTCATTACCGCAGACCATGGGTTCGGATTAATCGGTCGTGAACGTATTCGCGTTGGTAATGATTGGGTTAACGAACCATCCGACTGTAATTACCAGAATGCACGTTTGTCCGGGACTCTTGAATCATTGCATGTTTCGGGAAAAGAAAAACAGAAAATTATAGAATTCGATATGAATGAACTGCGGCTGCCTGTTGCAGAAACACGTTTTGATAGACGAAGTTCACAAACAATAGATAAGAAATTTAAATCGATCATATTTCCTGTTGCAGGATATGCTTTTTCACGGCCTGGGGTTCCTTTTAATCCTGATGCGTTTTCACACGGTGGCATATCCATACAGGAGATGCTTATTCCAATGTTTGTGCTTCAGGTAAAAGAACCGGATACCGGTATGTTAAATATAGGAAACCTTGAAGGTCAGGATGAAATTCTTGAAGGAGAAGAGGTTTTCTTTTCTGTTGAACTCAATGGTACGGATAAAAACTATGGTGATATACGGGTAGAGATAGACGGGCAGTGGGGTTTTGAAGATAATGAAAGGCTACAACAACAGGTCATTTATGTTGGAAAAGACAAAAAAACCGTAGATTTCCGATTTGTTCCGGATACAACTAGGACATCAAAAGAGGATCGCGCTAAAGGGATTTTTACGTGTGAATTATCTGTAACAATCTCTTATCGCCACGATGGAAAACTGGTAAGGCGAAACAAAAGCAGGTTGTTCAATGTTAGGCTAAACTCAGAGCGGATTATTCGAAGAGTGCCGACACATCTGGGAGCAATACTTGGGCTGACACCGAAGAATATGCGTTAGAAATATTTTACACCTTCAGGAGAGGTGATTATGAAAATAAAGAAACTTACGATTGACAATTTCAGAGGTATTAAGCACCTTGAGCTTGATTTTACTGATAATAATAATTTGGCGCAAAACCTTATTATTATTGCAGGAGTAAACGGAGCAGGAAAAACAAGTATACTTGAAGCACTTCTATTACTGCTCGGTAGAAAAAATATGCTTCCAGAAAGAAGCCAGCGAGAAAAATTTGATATCAGGGCAGGCAGTGAAAGTTATGAGATCACTGCAACAATAGAATTTGAAGGAGAAGACTTCAATATTGTAAAAGGTTCGGGTGTTACAACACCCAGTGAACAATTAAAAGCTTTTTACCAGAAAATTGATAACATTTCTATAGAATATTTTCCTTCATGGCGGATACCAAAACTTGTTGGCTCTGTTTCTGTAACGACCGGTAAAAAAGGTAAGCGGCCAATGGATACTATGGAAAACAGGTTATGGCGGCTAAAGCAATTTTTTGTAGATCTTACTGCACGAAAGAGTTTCACTAAATCTGGCGAAGAGCATAGAAAAACTGAAGAGGCTTCAGCAGAAGCACTGGCAAAGCTTAATCGCATTTGGAAGCTTATGTATCCGCAAAGAAACGAATCTTTAGCCGCAGAAATAGCTGGAGAAGATATTCAGGAAGGTTTTGACCTCTATCTCTTAGGTCGAACAAAAGAACGCATTCCTATAGATTCGCTTAGTTCCGGTGAACTCGAATTATTAACAATGCTCGGTCGTTTTATAAAGGATGATTTTACCAATGGAATTATATTGCTTGATGAACCTGAATTGCATCTTCATCCATCATGGCACCGGATTGTGGTTACCGCATTACAGGAATTTCTTCCAAAATCACAGATAATCGTTGCAACACATTCCCCACTTGTAATTGGGGATATATCCGAAGAATCCCTGAATTTACTGCAAATGAAAGATAGTACAATTAAAGCATTAAAGCCCCAATATAGTTACGGTCTTGATGCTAACCGGGTACTTGAAGAATTGATGGGAACTGATGAGAGAGTACCAATAGTTAAAGAAGAACTTTCCGAAATATTCCGGCTTATTGGTGATGGCAAATTAGATGAGGGTCGGGTTAAAATCAAAAAAATGCGTGAAAAGATGCCTGAAGAACCGGAATTGACTCGAGCAGAAGCTATTATTTCCCGTAAGGAGATCCTCGGGAAATGAAGCACATAATCAAAGGTGATGAACCACCAAAACTATATAATTGGAAAGCACAGGCAAACGAAAACTGGAAACCAACTTGGGATAATTTCAGTGGTGAGCCGAAGCAGGCTACCAAAACTGCTCTTGTTAAGGAACAGGGCATGATTTGTTGCTATTGCATGAAGAGAATCAATGAACAATCCAGCCATATCGAGCATATTATCCCAAGAAGTGTGAGTGGAAAAAATGAAGCACAGAAACTGGATTACTCCAATATGCTTGCATCATGCCAGGGTGAAGATAAGGAAGATAATAGCCCTGCAAACAATGGTAATGGCAAAAAGTTAAAAACACAACAGCATTGCGGCCATTATAGGGAAAACTGGTATGATTCAGTACTTTATATTTCTCCACTTGAAACCAGTTGCGAAACAAGATTCAGATATTATGATGATGGTAAAATAAAGCCAGCACCAGATGATTTGGGTGCTGAAGCAAATACAAAAAAGTTGAGACTTGATTATTCACTGCTTGAGAAAAATCGGAAAAAAGCTATACGAGGTGTTATTACGGATGAACTTAGTGTTGATGACCTTCGGTTGTTGTTACAGAGATACAGTGAACGGGATGCTGAAGGTAAATTTCGTGAATATTGTGGTGCGATTCAACAGGTAATACAAAAGCAAATTTAAAATTGGATTTTTGCAAGGAATAATGATGAGTGAAAATGTACATCAAACTGAAATGTTACTAAATGATATTGATTCAAACAGTAGTGATAAAAGCTCTATTTTCATTAAAGAAATAGAGCAAAAAATCCTTACTGATTTTATTAATAAATATAAAACCGTAAATGATATTAGAACTCTTTCACATGGTTCGATTGAGAAAGGGCAAAAAGGAAACAGGCATTCACCATTGTATAATTTTCTAGGGTATTCCAGTAAAAAAGCATACGAACCAATCCAGGCATATATTCGAGCTTTCAGTAAAACTGGTGATCTAGTTTATGATCCATTTAGCGGGTCTGGCGGTGTTGGGTTAGTATGTTCTCATATTGGAAGAAACTGTGTTATGTCAGATTTATCGCCTCTAGCAGCACACATTTCTAAAGCCTATTGCACTAATGTTGATATATTAGAATTGGAAACAGCCTTCACAAAAATTAAAAAGTCTGTTGAAAATATTGAAAAGTCTGTTTATGGTACTATATGCCATAATACTAATTCTGAAGCTATTTATGAATCAGTTATTTGGAGTCAGACATATAGATGTAAAAAATGTTTTGAAATAGTTCCACTTAAGTCGACTTTAGATGGTAGTCTTTGCCCTAAATGCAAACAACAAATTAGTACTCGACAGGAACGGAATGGCTATGTAATCTGGGGTGTTAATTATAGGACAACAGATGGAAAACATAATCACCGATATACAACTGCTGATCAAGAAACATATGCAAACCTACAGAAGATTGATATTAAAGCGAATAAAAATTTTGACTTGGATGCAAGAAATATTGGCTTTGTTAATCGGCCACTCATGAATAGCACAACTAATTCTGGTCCTTGGGGCCTGTTATGGCGACCTTACCATGGTGATATTAGAACAGTTGCTGATTTTTTTACTGATAGAAATTTGTACGCTTTGCAATACATACTCAATGAAATCACTGCTCTTAATGTAAGCGAGGAAGCGCGCCTTTTACTTAAGCTTGCCCTTGCAAGCATAATTCCTGCATGTAGTAAACAACAGCGCCATTATCCCGGCAGTACATTTCCAAATATGGTAATGCCAGGCGTTCTTTATGTTCCTCCCATTTTTGAAGAAATCAATGTTTTTCGTCGGTTTCTATCCAAAAAACGAAGTCTAATAAGCGGTCAAAAAGCTGTTAATAATTATTTGGGTAAAGGAAAAGTTGCGGTCGTAAATGCTAATTCAAATGAATTGAGTTCAATTCCTGCTGAATCAATCGATTATATTTTCACTGACCCTCCTTATGGTGGAAGAATTCAGTATGGTGAACTTTCTTTTTTGCAGGAAGCCTTTCTTGGTTTTAATACTGAATGGCTCCAAAATGAAATAATAATAAATGATGTAAGAGGTATCAAATCTGAAGAATGGAAGAACAGACTTGGGAAGACCATGGAACAGGCTTTTAGAATTCTTAAACCTGGCCGGTGGATAAGTGTTTGTTTTCATGATTCAGATCCTCAAAACTGGGTACACTTACAAAATGCAATGGCAGAGGCTGGTTTTATTGCAGAAGGTGTAACTGAGGCTGCATCTATGCATACAGGATGGCAAACTCTTAAAATGCATACAAGCTCAGATATAACCAAAAGAGATTTAGTAGTCAGCTATAGAAAACCATTTCAGAACGAAACAAATAAACATGTCGAAATTAGTGGTGATGACAATAATGATTCTTTCACAGAAAAAATTCGAACTATAGTTCGCGACCTATTGTCAACTAAACCTGGTTTATCATATGACCGTATTTATGATGAAATCGTGGCTAGAATGGTTAGTAAGGGACAGTTAGAAGTGCACGATTTTAATAGTATTCTTTCTCAAATCGCCATCGAATCTAAAGAACCAGTAAAAAAGGATCTTTTTGAAAATGAAGATCCCGATATTTTCGGTACCCACGAAATTTCCCGCTGGTACTTGAAAGAAACAGAACTCGCTATCACCGATACTGCGGAATCAGAAAAAGAGGATGAAGGCGCACGGCAAATTGCAAATTTTATTTCAAAGAAAATAAAGGAAATCAATCCGGATGCAGATGTTCAAAAAGCATCAGTAATGAAGGGTATGTTTGTATCTCCGAATCTTATTGGTGTGCATTATAGCGAATTGTTTGAGAACTATATCTATGCAGTCAAAGATAAACCTCGCCGTCAGCTTTCAGAATGGTTAATTGACTATTTTTTCAAAACAGATGAAGGCACCTATCGTTTACCAGCTACCGAAGAAGAAGCTGCTGCCAAAGCAGAGGGCAGATCAAAGGGAACCAACCGTCGTGTAAAACGTTATCTGGCACTGCTTGAACAGGGTGCAAAGATACCAGAAACCGAATTGCCAAATGATGCTACACTCTGTGAATGGATACGGCACTGCAAACGGGCTGGTAATTTCGAACAGGGAAAAATTCTCTACGAAAAGGGCGGTTTACAGCTTGACTCATTGACAGAAGAGCAGCTCGTTGAGGTTGAGGAGGATTACCAGGTCTGTGTGAGAATGCTTGCACGGGAAACAAAGAATGATTCCAGCAAACCCGCGCGCCGAACAAGGAAAAAAGCATGAATACAAAACTAAAAGAAATATTCAGTGGTAAGGTTGTCAATAAAGCTCACACTATTAATACTGGTGTAGACGAATTCCCCCGCTATGTACTGGAATATTTAATTGACAACTACTGCACCGAAGAAACCTTCCATGAAGACATGGAAAAGGTTGTTCGACGTCTTAAAGAAACCTTTGTATATGGTGCAGAAACCGAAAAAGTTCGTCATTACATCAGAGAAAATCGCCACCACTCTATTATTGGAAGTATAGAAGTGCGCCTTGTCGAGACAGAAGACAAGTACTGGGCTACGATTCCTGCAATAAATGAAACATTCGTAAACATTCCAGAGGGTATTGTTCGCCAATATCCAATGTTATTATCTGGTGGCATGTGGGGGACAATCGATCTTACCTATGATGAAAATGAAGTGCATAGTAAAAAGATTCGTCCATTTAAAATCACTGCGTTTACACCGTTTCAGGTAAGTGTGATTAACGTTGATGAGTTTATTGAGAAACGGAAGCAATTTACCACAGATGAGTGGCTTGATATATTAATAAATTCCTGCGGCCTTGATCCTCTGAAGATGACTCGACGCGAAAAATTGCTCTATGTCTGCAGGTGCATTCCACTCGTGGAAACAAACGTTAATATGATTGAATTAGCACCGCGTGAAACAGGAAAGACATATCTGTATCGCAATATTTCCTATTACGCACATGTCCTTTCCGGCGGAAAAGCTACGCCCGCGCAACTTTTTGTTAACCTCAATACCGGCAAAATCGGTGAGGTCGGCAGCAGAGATGCCGTTGTGTTTGATGAAATTGCAAATACTGATTTTACCGACCCCAAAGCATTCGTAAGTATCATGCAGGGGTATATGCAGGATGCAAAGTTTAGCCGTGGCAAACGTGAGATGCTCGCTTTTGCAAGCTTGATTTTTGTTGGAAACATCGATGTACAGGGCAATTTACCACATGAAAAATATTACCATCTTTTTGAAGTATTACCGGAATTTCTTCAGGTTATAGCATTTCTTGACAGATTGCATGGCTACCTGCCTGGCTGGGAAATACCGAAACTCTCTCCTTCAAGTTACTCAAAGGATTATGGTTTTATAACCGATTATTTCTGTGAGATTCTTCATGAAATGCGTCGCATGGATCTATTATCATCAATTCGCTCGCGGTTTGAACTTATTGATGCCGGAAAAGGCGGAAAAGGTGTATCTGGAAGAGATCAGAGAGCTGTGATGAAAACTACTTCCGGTTTACTTAAGTTACTGTACCCTCATGGCCAAGTTTCTGATACTGAACTTGAAGAAGTCCTTGAGCTTTCTTGTGAACTTAGACAACGTGTAAGAGAACAGTTACATCTTATGGCACCAGGCGAATACGAACGGATTATTCTTGGTGCAACAATTAATACCACAAATAGAACAGTAACACCGAAATTACCTGATGCAAACAGAATACAGCGTATCAGCATTCCAACACTTCCAACAATCGGTGAAGTTACTGGTTTAGCAGTAGCAGGAGACCGCGGTTGTTTGTTACACTTTGAAATGCAATCAACAAAAGGAAGCGGCAGGATTGTACCGCTTGGCTCAATACAGCGAGTGATGCGTGAAAGCATTGAAGCAGCAGCCCAATATATCAAAGCAAAATCAGGCGAACTTGAAATCAGCTCTGAATGGCGGGAAAATTACGATATAGCAATTCTTGCTACGTACATGGGAGTACCTAAAGAAGGCCCATCTGCAGGAATAACTCTGGTGACAGGCATTGTTTCCGCACTTAAAAACATTCCTGTCAGAAATGATGTCGCAATGACAGGTGAAATAACTATTATGGGTAAAGTTTTACCTGTTGGCGGAATTCAGCAGAAAATTAAAGCTGCTTATGATACAGGAATTAAAGAGGTAATTATTCCTGCTGATAACCTGCAGGAAGCAGAAGGGTTACCCGATTATATCAGAAACGAAGTAAAGATTACACCAGTAAGGGAAATCTCAGAAGTACTGGATATAGCATTAATGAAAATTTGATTTCTTTTTTCTATTCCGGAGTTAGTGTTCAATGTCAATGATCACAAATTTTGCACCTGTTGAATTTAAGAATGAGCAGTTCACGGTTTACAGAACTCCATATTCTAAAAAATTGCACGAGCAATTAAGAGAAAAACATAATAATACTCACTCTCTACCCAAAATCGGGAATTATGTATATCATGCACCAATGATTGCAGGTGAAAACCCACTTGAAGGTGAACTACAAACAATATCAACCGAAATAGACCATACTATTGTTTCTGCATTTCTGCGTCATATACTTTTCAGAAAAGTTATATCTTGGAATGGGATTATACCTACATCTTTTCAACCCATAGAATTTTATTCCCGTCGGCCAGAAGACAATTTAATTGCATCTTACATTCCTGAAGAATATCGTGATATCATTGGTTATCGCAAAGGGGTTACGCTTGAGGTTAGGACCCTATTTCCTGATGGTAAACCATTTTACATACTGCTATTTAAAATATTCTATAAGTGGGATTTACAAGTGCCTTGTAGTTTTCTACTTAAAAAGAATTTTAATTTAATCGGAAGATATGTGTGCAGTTCCGAATATTTAAACGATGTAATGGCCCCTAAAAGGAGCATTGAAGGAACTGTTAGCAAAGTTACAGACCTTTTAAATATCAGTGTTTCACGTAACAATACAATCGAAACCTTTAAAGCTGATGAGTTATATCTCGAAAATAGTAAAATTAACCGTGAAATGATTTTAACAACTCTTTTAGGCAAAGTAACTTCATCAAGAATTCTATCAGAACTTTTCAATACTGCACATTTGCGAAAGTCGCACAAATTTTTATATGAGGAAATTCATAAAATTCATGCAGCATTTTCAAAAGTTACTTTAAGTAATAATAATGGTATAGAATTCAGTATAGGGCAACTTTTCAAAGAAGGTGATAATTTTTGGTCAAAAAAGATATATGTTAAACCAACGTACATTTTTAGTACAGATTCTACTCAATCCAATACTAACTCTAATTACGGTTTGAAAAGATATGGCCCATGGGATAAGAGCTTTTTTACACCTAAAAAACCGGTTATATGTGCGTTTTGTAGTAAAACAAATCATGCAGCAATGGATACATTTTTAGCTAAATTCAGGGATGGTATACAATTAAACCGGCTTGGGATTAATCCTTATTCTGATGGTTTTTTGAAGAGATTTCATTTATCTGGATTAGATCTGACAATTTACGATGTTGATCAACCAACGCCGGCCAAGTTTAGTGAAGCTATTAGTAGAGCAATATCAGAAAAGGGAAAATTTCATCTTGCTATAGTAGAAACAGCAGAAGATTTTAAAAAATTACCACATACAGATGATCCTTACTATGTTACCAAAACAAAACTTCTTCAAAATCAAATTCCTTCGCAAGATATAAAGATTGAAAATATTCGGGCATCAGATTGGCAACTGAGTTGGGTTTTAAATGATATAAGCCTGGCGATGTATGCTAAATTAGGTGGGAACCCATGGGTAATACCTGTTAATCAATCTATCGAGCACGAATTGGTTATAGGGCTTGGGAGCTCAACCATCAAAGAAAACAGGTTTTCAAAAGGTCGTAGAGTAGTTGGATTCACAACGTTATTCTCTGGTGATGGTACTTATCTGATCGGTAACCGCTCTAGAGTAGTGGAATACGACCAATATCTTCCAGAGCTTGTAAGAAATTTGAAAACGGCTATTGATGAAGTTAGAAAAAGATACAATTGGCAAAAAAGGTCATCTGTTCGACTTGTATTTCATACCTTTAAACCATTTAATAAATACGAAATCAAGGCTGTAGAAGAAGTTGCGTCATATTTTAGTAATGAGCATGAAATAACATTTGCATATTTAACTGTTTCTCAGATTCAGCCATATCTTCAAATTGATATGGCTCAAGGAGGAGAAGAAGATCGAACAGATAGATCAAAATTAAAAGGGATTTGGTCACCTTTGCGTGGTGAAGGTCTGCGATTAGATGATTTTAATGTTCTGGTTCAACTTACTGGTCCGGCAGAGATTAAAAAATATACACACGGTGGATCATATCCGGTTCTGGTTAAATTACACAAAGCATCATCATTCAGAGATATCGACTATTTAAGTCAACAGGTTTTTACATTTTCGAGTATCTCATGGCGTGGTTTTGCACTTTCTCCAGCTCCAGTCACACTTGAATATTCAACTTTGATCGCTAGATTGTTAGGTAAACTGGAAAAAGATAATACTTTTGATCCTGATGTGGTATGTGGTAACTTAAGATTCAGCAAATGGTTTTTATGAGCACCCAAACCCCAGAAGAATATTTTAACAATGTAATTACTGGTAAACCTGAGGTAATTCGT
>Ga0116234_1130381_pt1 | contig 11317 bp, 20 predicted proteins | sample BioSIPRNA_4_FD_89016 | JGI IMG/M metagenome (GOLD analysis project Ga0116234, IMG submission 89016) | Anaerobic biogas reactor microbial communites from Washington, USA - Biogas_R2_A SIP RNA (Metagenome Metatranscriptome) | ecosystem: Engineered > Bioreactor > Anaerobic > Unclassified | place... | reverse complement strand
GGCGATGGTACCCGGGAAAGCCAGAACGGAACCTGCAAAAATAATGGCTATAACTCCGGACATATCGACTTTGATCGGCAAAAACGTCGCCTGCCCGCCGTATACCTTACGGCCGACGACACGGCGAGCGTATTGTATCGGGACTTTTCTTTGTGCCTGCGAGAACAAAACTACTGCACAGATAACGGCGACCCACAGAACAATCAGGCTAATAAGCTGATAGGCCGGCAGTGTGCCCTGCGTGAAAAGCACATGTATCTGGTAAATGCTTTCCGGAAAGCGGGAAATGATCCCGGCAGTGATGATAAGTGAAATACCGCTTCCGATACCCCGCTCCTGAATCTGTTCACCCAGCCACATGACCAGCAACGTTCCGCAAGCCAGTGTAATAACTGTTCCCAGCCGGAAACCCCACCCCGGATACGGGACGATTGTCATGCCGAAAAACGCTTCGCGGTTCTCAAGCCACAATGACAGAAAGAAACCCTGCAAACAGCAAAGAGCCAATGTCAAATAGCGGGTGAATTGATTAATTTTCTCGTAACCGGCCTTGCCTTCCTTGGCAAGCTTCTCCAGTGCCGGGATCACCGCAGTCAGAAGCTGCATAATGATCGAAGCCGAAATATACGGCATGACTCCCAGGGCGAACACGCTAAGGCGGTGCAACGCGCCGCCGGTGAATATATTCACGAAGCCCAGCAGGTTAGACGCCTGCCGCTTGGCCAGTTCCTCGAAGAAGTTCGACAAGGCCGTACCGTCGACTCCGGGAGTCGGAATAAAACATCCCAAACGGTATACGGCGACAAGGCCGATCGTGATCAATATCTTTTTGCGCAATTCGGGAATCTTGAGTATATTCGTCAAAGACTTAAGCACTGGATTTTGCCTCCTTTTTCTTCGATCGCTTTTCTGGCGATTTCTGAAAACTGATGCGCCGAAACCTGCAGTGCCTTATCCAGCGTCCCCTTACCAAGGATCTTTACCGGCTGCTTTGAATTCTTGATCAAATTCTTCTCGAACAACGTCTCAGGCGTGACCTCATCCTTAGCAGCGAACCTCTCGTTCAAATCCTTGAGGTTAACGACCTGGAAAGGATTTCGCTTGTAATGATTGAATCCACGTTTTGGAAGTTTACGATAAAACGGCACATTTCCGCCTTCCATTCCGATGTACCACAAACGCCCGGAACGCGATTTTGCACCCTTCATACCGCGACAGGAAGTCTTTCCGTGTCCCGAACCGCTACCGCGCCCGACGCGCTTGGTTTTTTTCCTCTTAACTGACGGTCCTACGTCATTTAACTGCATTGTTCTCCCCTACTGTTTGATATTCTGCAATCCGTCAAACGCCGCCTTGATGATATTGAGGGGCGTGCTCGATTTCGAAAGTACCTTGGTCAGAATATCGCGGATTCCCGCGGCTTCACAGATGGCGCGAACCGGAAAACAGGCGATAATCCCGGTACCAAGCGAAGCGGGCTTCAGCAGCACCTTATGCGAACTGAACTCTCCGACGATATCGTGCGGAATAGTAGAACCTTTCATGGGCACCGAGACCAGATGCTTTCTGGCTTTACCCATCGCCTTACGAATTGCTTCGGAGACTTCCGGCGCTTTACCCAGCGCGTATCCGGCATTGCCTTTACCGTCTCCAACAACAACCAGCGCCGTAAAATTCATATTCTTTCCGCCCTTGGTGACCTTGGTCACACGACGAATCTTGATCACCCGCTCGACCATCGCAATCTCGGCACCTCTGGCCCCGGCGTCATCACCCTCACCGGCTGGACGCTTGCCATCGCGACCTGTATCGCCCTTGCCCTTGCGCGGTTTCTTATCTTTATCTTTATCGGCGAATTTATCTTTGGCGTGCGTATTCATTAAAACGTAAGCCCTCCTTTTCTGGCCCCATCAGCCAGCGCCTTGACCTGTCCATGGAACTTGTACCCGCCTCTATCGAACCGGACGGCGGAGATTCCCTTTTCTTTAGCCTGACTGGCGATCTTTTCTCCAACTGCGAACGCTGCTTCCATAACTTTCACTTTCGCATCCGTCGATTTCAAGCTCTTGCTCATCGTCGATGCAGAAGCTATCGTCGCCCCCCTGGCATCATCGATCAACTGCGCATAAATGTGCTTATTGCTGCGAAACACGGAAAGACGCGGACGTTCTGTGGTACCGTCAACCCGGGCCCGTACCCGTTTATGCCTGATAACTCTCATCTCTTCTTTTCTCGTACTCATGATTCCTCCACTGCACGCGATTACTTACTCATCGCCTTACCGAGCTTCTTGCGTACCTGCTCGCCGGCATAACGGATCCCTTTACCCTGATACGGCTCCGGTGGCGCCACACGGCGAATACGTGCCGCATACTCACCAACCTGCTGCTTATCGATTCCTTCTATAGTTATCCTGGTCGGAGCTGGTGTCGCGACCGTAAGTCCTTTCCAAACCGGCATTTCTACAGGATGCGAAAACCCGATCTGAAGGTTAAGCACATCTTTGCTCTTCATCGTGGCTTTATACCCCACGCCAATGATTTCAAGTTCTTTCTTATACCCCTGAGTGACACCGATAATCATGTTCTGCAATAACGCACGCACGAGTCCGTGAAGGGCTTTAATTTCACCGGTATCGCCTGTACGGGTCACCGTGATAACATTTTCCTTTACCGCTGCATCGATCGCCTGCGGTATCTCGAAAGAAAGTTTTCCCTTCGGCCCTTCGATATCGACTCGGGGCTTGGCGATGTTCACTTTGACCCCACTGGGGACTTGTATCGGATTTTTACCTATTCTCGACATCTTCGCTCCTTGATCTCTACTGATAATGTGCTTACCATATCCGCAGAACGATCTCGCCGCCGATTGATTCCTGGCGAGCTTCCTTATCGGTCATAACACCCTTGGGTGTAGTCACAATCGTCAATCCCCTGCCACGCAGGACCGGTTTTACGTCTTCTTTGCAGACGTACACGCGGCGAGAAGGCCTGGAAACTCTTTCCAGATTGCGAATCACGCTTTTCTTACCTTCATATTTAAGTGAAATGCCGATCCACGACTTTTTGCCTTCATCTTCTTTTGCGCAATCCGCGATATATCCCTCACGCTTGAGTATTTCGAGAATGCTCATAACAAAGCGCGAATACGGGACACGCAAACTGTCGTGCCGAACCGCAGCCGCATTTTTAATCGCGGCAAGTACGTCTGATAATAAGTCGTTCCTGCTCATCTTTTAGTTCCCTCTTTTAATAAACCGTTCTCGTAATACAAGACCTACCAGCTGGCCTTACGGACCCCGGGAATTTTCCCCTGCCAGGCTAGCTCACGGAAGCAGATACGGCAGAGCTCAAAGTCTCTGATGAACCCGCGCGGTCTGCCGCACAGGCGGCACCGGTTCCGGTGACGTACCTGATACTTCGGCGTTCTCTTCCACTTTACGATCTGATTCTCTGATGCCATATTGAAAAACTCCTTATCGGTACGGGCGACCCGGCGGGCCACCCCTACGGTTACTTCCTGAACGGGAATCCTAAACTTTTTAAGAGCTCACGGCCTTCTTCATCGGCCTGAGCGGTTGTAGAAAGTGTTATCGACATCCCCTGAGTTCGCTCAACCTTATCGAGCTCTACTTCAGGAAAAATAGTCTGATCGGTAAGCCCGAACGTAAAATTCCCGTGTCCGTCGAAAGAACGGTCCATAAATCCGCGAAAGTCGCGAATACGGGGGCAGGCCACCTCGATAAAACGCTGAAGGAACTCATACATACGGCGACCGCGAAGTGTCACGGCGCATCCAATCGACATGCCTTCACGAATTTTAAAGTTCGAGACAGCCTTGCGAGCCTTGGTCACTTTCGGCATTTGTCCGACGATCATAGACAAATCGCGACGCGCCGATTCGATAAGCTTCGGATTATCGCGTGCCTCGCCAATACCCATATTAATGACGATTTTCTCGAGACGCGGTACGGCCATCCGGTTTTTGTAGCCGAACTTTTCCATCAAAGCCGGCACTACATTCTTCTCGTAATCTTCCTGATACTTGGGTTTCTGTGTCTTTGTTTCCATAATTAAAACGCCGTTCGTATGGTACCTTTGGCACCTGCTCGTTATAATTGATTTCCGCACTTCTTGCACAGGCGGGTCTTACTCTTATCGGGATTCACCTGCATGACGATACGCACACCTTTCTTACACGGAGCACACCACAGGGCCAGATTCGAAACATGTACCGGTGCGGGCATATCGACAATGCCGGATTGCTGCTGCTCCGAACGACGGCGACGATGCTTTTTCACAACGTTGACGCCTTCTACGACAGCACGGTCTTCTTCACGCATAACGCGCAGAACTCGACCGGTCTTTCCCTTATCCTTACCGGCCAGAACTACCACCGTATCACCTTTTTTGATTCCCAGACTCATGATATTTATCCTTTTTTCCTAAATGACTTCCGGGGCCAGGGATACGATCTTGGCGAACTTTTCCCTGATCTCCTTGGCTACAGGACCGAACACGCGGGTTCCCCGGGGATTTCCCTGTTTGTCGATGATCACACAGGCATTATCGTCGAACTTAAGGGTCAGTCCATCCGACCGTTTGATCGGAAAATGAGTTCTGACGACAACCGCCCTGACGACCTCGCCTTTTTTTACGGTTCCCTGCCCGATCGCCTGTTTGACGCTGCAGGTAATGATATCGCCGACAACGGCGCTGCGCTTATTCTTACGACCGATAACGCCGATAAAACCGACCTGTTTGGCCCCCGTGTTATCTGCCACACGTAAACGGCTGCGTATCGTTATCATGATCCCCTCTTCTCTAAAATGTTTTTCAACTTGAACCGGGTCGTTTTGGAAAACGGCCTGCACTCGATAATAGACACAATGTCGCCTTCCTTCGCCGTATTACCCTCGTCATGCGCCTTGAACTTTTTATATGTCTTGAAGCGCTTTTTGAGCATCGCATCGGTCTTGATGCGCTCGACCTGAACGACGATCGTCTTATCCATCTTATCGGAGGTCACCGTACCACGTAAAATACGCTTTCTACTTCTCATTCTCGCGCTCCTTCAGAATAGTCATGATCCGGGCGATATCCTTCTTCCAGATCCTGAACTGATGGGGTTTCTCCACCCGTCCATACTGCCGCTGAAAACTAAGATCGAAAACTTTCTTCTTGGTCTCATTCAGCGCCGCAGTCAATTCATCCTTAGATAAACTACGTAACTCCTGGACTTTCATATCAGATCTCCTCTTAAGGAGCGTTATTGGCGCTCGACGAATTTGACCCTGAAGGGCAGTTTATATGCTATCTTTCTAAACACCGACTGCGCGTAATCTTTCGGTACGCCGGCGACTTCGAGAATGACCCGCCCCCTGGCGATGACGGAATCCCAGTGATCGACGTCTCCTTTGCCCTTACCCATACGAACTTCCTGAGGCTTTTTGGTGACAGGCTTATCGGCAAACAGGCGAATCCATGATTTTCCGCTGCGACGCAAAGCACGGGCCAGACTTACACGGATCATTTCAAGCTGAGTATGAGACAGACTGCCGGCCTCAAGCGCCTTCAGGCCGAAGTCTCCGTAACTGACACGAGATCCGGCGACTGACAGTCCGGTCTTGTTTCCTTTCATCACCTTACGATATTTTACGCGTTTAGGTATAAAAGCCATGACAAACCTCGATTACTTATTTCTTGACTGTTTCCTTCTGTGCAGCCTGGCGGTTATCGTTCTGCTGGGCGATCATATATGAACCCGGACGAGCCTCGCCGCGGTATACCCACACTTTTACGCCGATCGTACCGTAAGGAGTACGCGCGACATAATATCCGTAATCGATATCGGAGCGGAACGTCTGCAGGGGTACCTTCCCCTGCTTGTACGATTCGCTGCGGGCGATTTCCGCCCCACCGAGACGACCGGAGCACATCATTTTGATACCTTCGCAGCCTTCCTGGAAAGCCTGAAAAATCGCTTTCTTCATAGCGCGACGGAATGCTACTCGCTTGATCAGCTGAAAGCCGATCATCTCTGCCACGAGCTGGGCTTCAAGCTGGGGATTAGAGACTTCAAGCACATCTATCTGCACGTCCTTGCCGGTAACTTCGGCAATGGATCCCTTAACCCGCTCGATATCCTGCCCCCTGCGACCGATAATGACTCCGGGACGTGAGGTCCGAATCTTCACCCGAATTTTTTCGGGAGAAACACGCTCAATAATGACCTCGGCCACCGATCCGGCCTGATAGGCATCTTTAACAATCTTGCGGATACGGACATCCTCTTCCAAAAACGTGGCGAATTCACGTTTGCGTCCTGAAAACCAGCGAGACTGCCACGTCTTGCCGAAACCGATTCTTAATACGTACGGATGTACTTTCTGTCCCATACTTCTCCCTTATTTCTTTTTCATATCCAATTCCACTTCCAAATGAGTGGTCGGTTTACGAATAACACCCGCCCTGCCGAACGTCATGGCACGATGCCGTTTCAACGTCGGACCGGGATTGGCGACCAGACGCGAGATCACGATATTGCTCGTATCCATGGTATCGACGCCCTTCTGCTCGGCATTGGAAAGCGCTGACTTAATCACCTTACTGATCAGACCCGAAGCTTTCTTGGGCAGATTTGCCAGCAGGTCAAGTGCCGACCGTACATCCTTACCCCGGACCAGTTCCATGACATCATTCGCTTTTCTCGCTGAAATCCGTATATAACTTGCTTTTGCGCCTGCGACCATAATCGCTTCCCCTTATTTCTTCGCTTCTGCCTTTTTACCTTTAATACCGGGATGAGCTCTGAACGTACGCGTGGGGACGAACTCCCCAAGGCGATGTCCTACCATTGCCTCAGTGACGAACACCGGAACATGCTTTCTACCGTCATGAACAGCGAAGTTCATCCCGACGAATTCAGGCATGATCATTGCCGCACGCGCCCATGTCTTGATCGGGGTTCGAATACCCTTGGACTTGGCATCGATCACTTTCTTCGTAAGTTTCTCCGGCACATAAGGCCCTTTTTTAACTGAACGTCCCATTGAACTGCTCCTTGATCCGATTATCTTCCGATTTTACGGTTCTTGACAATATAACGGTCCGTCGTTTTAGGACGCCGCGTCTTTCCGCCCTTGGTCGGTTTACCCCACGGAGTAACAGGATGTGGATTACCCTGCCCGGCCTTTCCTTCTCCGCCTCCATGCGGGTGATCTATCGGGTTCATCGCCACTCCGCGAACCTTTGGACGACGGCCGTACCAGCGGCTGCGTCCAGCCTTTCCGACACTTCGGGTTTTGTGCTCGAAATTACCGACCTGACCAACTGTGGCACGGCATTCGACACTGACCAGACGGAATTCGCCGGAAGGCATACGAAGCTGAGCCTGTCCTTTGTCCTTTGCCTGGACCTGGGCCCATGAACCGGCGCTGCGTACGAAAACACCGCCTTTTCCTTTATTCAACTCGACATTGTGAACCAGAGTGCCAAGCGGTATGTACTCGAGCTTCATCGTATTACCCGGCTTGATTTCAGCCATCGAATCGCTTGTGCTCATTATCTGTTCTCCGACCTCGAGACCTTTAGGCCATAGTATATAACGCATTTCCTTATCCGGATATTCAACCAGTGCGATACGCGAAGTCCGGTTGGGATCATACTCGATCGCTATTACCTTGCCTGCGACATCGAACTTATCGCGCTTGAAATCAACGACCCTGTACCTGCGCTTGTGTCCGCCGCCGCGTCGACGCGAAGTTATCCGCCCCATGTTATTGCGGCCGCCGGTTTTTTTCAGCGATACCACAAGAGACTTCTCTGGTTTATCTTTCGTCACCTCAGAACGGTCGGACAATACTGCAAAACGCATCGACGGCGTTACCGGACGTAATTTTTTCATTGCCATAGCTTTACACCAGGTTTATCGTGTGGCCTTCTTTCAACGTGACAATCGCCTTTTTCCAGTCGGGAGTACGGCCAGCTTTAAACCGCAACCGCTTCGACTTGCCTTGACGATTCATTACGTTTACTTTCGCCACCTTAACGTTATATATCTTTTCAATCGCCCTCTTGACCTGAACTTTCGTCGCTTCAGGAAGCACATTGAAGCCGTATACACCCTTTTCGGCCTGTTCCTGCAGCTTTTCAGAAACCAACGGGTTCAAGATCACTTCATAGATTGATGTATTCATATGACTCATGATTACTTACCGCCCTTATCGCCGTTTTGGCCGGTTATACGTTTTTCAACCGCCTGCAGTCCTTCTTTGGTCACAACCAATTTTGTACAGTTAAGCGCGGTGTACGCGTTAAGGTCGGAAGCTTGAATAAGCTCGACTCGAGGAATGTTTCTGGCTGAAAGTTCGATACTCTTATCGAACGACCCCGCTACGACATGAACTTTCTTACCGTTTACGGCAAGGCTGGTCAGAATACCGGCCATTTCCCTTGTCTTGGGCGATTCGACACTCAAAGCGTCGAGCACGATAAGTTGGCTGTCCTGAACTTTGGACCGCAAAGCATGCTTAAGTGCGGTCACCTTCATCTTCTGTGGTATGGTTTTGATAACCTTACGGGGGTGAGGGCCGAAAACTATTCCACCCTTTCTCCACAGAGGATTTCGTTTTTCACCGACACGGGCGCGACCGGAGCCCTTTTGACGCCACGGTTTGGCCCCGCTGCCGGCGACATCGCCACGCGTTTTGGTTGAAGCCTTACGAACCGAGCGCGCATTAGCCATGTAGGAATTGATAACCTGCGTCAGCAGATCCTTATTCACCGTACCGGCATAGATAGCGTCGTCCAGTTCAATCTGCCCGACGGACTTACCCTGAGTGTTTACTACGTCTATCTTCATGAGCTACCTATCCCTGTTTTCTAATAATCACTGTCCCATTGTTATGGCCAGGACAACTCCCCCGAAGAAAAACAAGATTCTTTTCCGCATCGACCTTAACGATCTTGAGATTCTTCACCGTTACCCGCTCGTCCCCCATATGTCCCGGCATAGTTTTGCCTTTGACTACACGACCGGGAGTCGTGTTGGCACCGTTGGAACCGATACGGCGATGAGTCATCGATCCATGACTGGCGGGCTGGCCTGACCAGTTGTGGCGCTTCATACCGCCCTGAAACCCTCTACCCTTCGACGTACCGATAATATCGACCATATCGTTTTCGGCAAAAACCGATGCGCTGAGAATCGTACCTTTTTCAACAGGCCCGTCTACCAGCTTGGCGACTTCCTTTACAGTACGAAAATAAGGTGTGCCCAGTTTATTGAAGTACCCGGCCGCAGGCTTGATCTTACGGTTTTCCTTGGTGACTTCCTGGTATCCGATCTTGACTACTTTCTTACGCGGATATTCCTTTTCCTCAAGCACAGTGCAGGGACCGACTTCAAGGACAGTAACTCCGACCAGCTCCGCATTTTCATCGAAGATCTGAGTCATCCCGATTTTTTTCGCAAAAATTTCTTTTATCATGAGACACTCTCATTTTAATCCGACATTCCCGCCAGCGACGGAAAGCGGTCGGCGGCCGCACGCCTAAACTCGGCGAAGGCGAACCTTGTTTACATCTCCTGTTTGATCTCGACACTTACTCCGGCAGGAAGGTTCAGTTTGCGCAGTGCATCGATGGTTTTGGCAGTCGGCTGACTCAGTTCGACGACACGTTTGTGAACGGCCATCATGAACTGCTCGCGGGACTTTTTGTCCACGTGAGGCGACCGGAGCACGGTGTAAACCTTCTTCTTCGTCGGCAACGGTATCGGTCCGGAGACCTTGGCACCGGTGCGCATAATCGTCTCGACTATCTCCTGTGTAGACTGGTCGAGCACCCGGTGATCATACGCTTTCAGTTTTATCCGAATTTTCTGCATACTGCAGAACTCCTTTAAATAAATATTTTAAAGCCAAAGAAGAGGTGCCTATCGACACCTCTGAAACGTCAGTTTTCTTCCATTTTGCTATATTGTTAAGTGACGATGGACCCTAAAGGGTCCACCGTCACTAGAACACATGAGAATTATTCGATCACTTCGATGATAACTCCCGCGCCGACCGTTCTTCCGCCCTCACGGATAGCGAACCGAAGCTCTTTTTCCATGGCAACAGGCTGAATAAGTTCGACTACGCACTCGATGTTGTCACCGGGCATAACCATCTCAACGCCTTCAGGAAGATTGAGCGTACCGGTTACGTCTGTGGTACGGAAGTAGAACTGCGGACGGTATCCGGAAAAGAAAGGCGTATGACGGCCTCCTTCCTCTTTCTTCAATGCGTACATCTGAGCCTTGAACTTCTTATGAGGAGTGATCGAACCGGGCTTGGCCAGAACCATTCCGCGCTCGGCCGCATCTTTATCGACTCCGCGGACCAGAAGTCCCACGTTGTCGCCGGCTATACCCTCATCAAGTTCCTTACGGAACATCTCAACGCCGGTACAAACCGTTTTCATTTTCTCTTCCTTGATCCCGACCAGTTCGACTTCCTCGCCGACCTTGATCTTTCCACGCTCGATACGGCCGGTGACAACCGTTCCGCGTCCGGAGATGGAGAATACGTCTTCGACTGCCATGAGAAACGGCTTATCGACATCACGCTTGGGTTCGGGAATAAAGGCATCGACCGCATCCATAAGGTCGAAAATGGGCTTCACGTCCGGCTTTGTCACATCGGCACTGGCATTTTCCATGGCCTTCAGCGCAGAACCGCGGATGATCGGCGTCTTATCGCCGGGAAATTCATACTTGCTCAGGAGCTCGCGAATTTCAACTTCAACGAGATCGATCAATTCGGGATCGTCGACCTGGTCGACCTTGTTAATGAACACTACGATCGCAGGAACATTTACCTGACGGGCAAGCAGAATATGCTCGCGAGTCTGAGGCATGGGTCCATCGGTAGCGGCGACAACGAGAATAGCGCCGTCCATTTGAGCTGCGCCTGTGATCATGTTCTTAATGTAGTCGGCGTGACCGGGGCAATCGATATGAGCGTAATGACGGATTTCGGACTCATATTCAACGTGCGAAATATTGATCGTTACGCCGCGCTCCTTTTCTTCAGGAGCCTTATCGATTTCATCGTAAGCAAGCTTTCTCGCCCTTCCGGCTTCAGCGAGACATGACGTGATAGCCGACGTCAACGTCGTCTTACCATGGTCGACGTGACCGATGGTGCCGATATTAAGGTGCGGCTTTGTTCTTACGAACTTTTCCTTTGCCATCTCTACCTCCTGACTTTTCCCTTTATGCCTCTTTTATATACCTTTATGGTTCAGGTAAATGTGTTTGCCTATTATACAAT
>Ga0116234_1057447_pt1 | contig 11394 bp, 7 predicted proteins | sample BioSIPRNA_4_FD_89016 | JGI IMG/M metagenome (GOLD analysis project Ga0116234, IMG submission 89016) | Anaerobic biogas reactor microbial communites from Washington, USA - Biogas_R2_A SIP RNA (Metagenome Metatranscriptome) | ecosystem: Engineered > Bioreactor > Anaerobic > Unclassified | place... | reverse complement strand
TGGGCACGATGTCGGAATCCCAGTGGGTTCGGCTCGAATCGCTCTCTGGGTGTGGGCCGGGGTCGGGGCGGTCGGCCTGGTTCGTGCCCTCTGTCTCGTCCGCCCTCTCCTCCTCGAACAAGGCCGGGCTTCAATCATGCCGGCTGAGCCCACGGAAGCGGCGAGCCCGCGTGAGAGCTGGGGACGGTGACCCGCCGCGATGACGACGCTCCTCGCACTGTGCGTCATGGCACTGCTACAGACGAGTTTCGAGCACGACAGCCTTATCGCGAACGGCTCGGGGCAATGGCCGATGGTAGGCGAGGCTCATCCGGGTTGGCAGTCGTGGGGCGGCGGTCGCCGTACCGAGCCAGGCCTTGATGACGAGGGTCTGATCGTTCGGATAGATGGCGCAGAGCCAGGCGCGGAGTGCGGCTACCTGAGCACCCCCTTCTGGGCGGCAAGGGGAGCGCTGTACATGGCGGGCGCTCGCGTACGTGCGACCGATCTGGCTGGGGAGGCTCATGTCGCCATCTCGTGGCACGCCGCCGACCACAGGTGGCTATGCAACACCGACGATGGCGTCCGAATCACGGGTACCTCGGAGTGGGTAGACCTGGTGGTGGGCGACTATCCTCCCGAGGACGCGGCGTACGGGCGGCTGGCCTTGCGCTGCGATGGGCTCGCGGGTTCGGCTGGCTTCTGCGAGGCCTGGGTCCGCGTCTCACAGCCCGAACGCAGCGTCCTGATGCCCGTTCCAGGCGGCGATCCCGGCGAGGCGCGCTACCTGCTGACCCCCGGCGTCTGCGTCACCCCATCGGAGTACCATCCCAGGGGCGGTACCGTCCTGGAGACGACCAACGGAGGGCAGAGGACCACCGTGCTGCCCCCCGCCGCGTCCGGCATGGTGGGGGTGATCGAGAAGGCGTTCAGTGCGGCGCCGACTGAAGCGGAGACAGTGGACACAGACCGCCTCGCTTTGGCTGTCGCTATGTCTTTCCTATCTGCTTCGCGGTGGCTAGTCCCCCCGCAGTTCGATCTGGCCGTCAGTGAGATGTTCGGCGCCCGCGCGACCTTCTGCAGAGTAGTGGCTGCCGCTCACCCCCTACTCGAGCATGTAGAAGACAAGCGCGAGGCTGCCCTCCTGGCCTACCTGTCTGACCTCTGGTCAACGCAGAACCCCTCCGAGCTGCACCAACCATCATATGACCTGGTGGACGCCTACGGCGGGACGGACGTCCGCTCCGATCAGATCATCTGGCTACAGGGAACGACCCAGCAGCGGGCCGAGCAGTCGCGCCATGATCGCGAGCTCACGGCGATCACTGAGGAGTTGGCGACGGCGGACCTGGCCGGCAGCAGGCGCCTGCTGTTGGCGCGCGCCCGCCTCAACCTGGACGCCGAGAGACCCGGTCTCGCACTTGCTGACGCCCAGCGCGTGTTGGGCAGCTACCCCGAGGGACGCCCCGTCCCAGCGCTGGTCTATGTCACGCTGGCGCAGGCTGCCTTCGCCGCGGGAGACCCCCTTGCCGCCAAGGGCTGGGCGGAGACGGGGGCCAGCGTGGCATCGGGCGGAGGATACATGGCCCGCCTGGCGTACCTGGCTTGGCAGTGCGATGTCGCCGCCGGCGCCGCAGGCGTCAGCGTTGCCGTCATCGAGGGTCTGCCTGCGCACCGCGTTGGAGGCTGGGCGGGCCGTTTCGGGTCGGCGGGCGCCCTGCTCTGCGGGCCCGAAGGGGGCGTGTGGGCAGACGGGTGCTTGGCCGACCGGCCCGACGACCAGCCGGTAGCAGTCAGGACGGCGACCCCCGGCACGTCCGCTCGTACCCAGTGCACCGCATTCCCTGCCGAGCAACCGGACGCGCCGTTTTATCCCCCTGGTCTGTGCGCGTCAGACTCATACTGGGACGACAGGGGCGAGATCTACGGAGACGCGCTCGCGGGCCCGGACCTGCTGATAGATGTCAAGGTTCCGCCGGGCGTCCACACGGTGGCCGTGCTCACGGGTGAGTACGCCATGGAGGTCACTCTGATCGAGTCGGGGGCTCCACTAGCCGAGTCGGGCGCGCTGCCGGCGGGAGGGATGTACTACCGCACGATCCTTGTCCCCGGTCCTCTGGGGATCCGCATTCGACTGAAGAGGGGCTCGGCGCTGATGACGTACGCGTACGGCGTCTTCGTCGACCAAGTGGGTCCGATGGCGCCGGCAGCGCGGTATGACGAGTCGCCCCCCGCCATAGCCGAGGGCCGTGACGCGGCTAGTCGGTTCGGCGAGTGGGTTAGCTCCGAGACGCCAGACTCCGCCGTGGAGCGCCTCTGGCGACTGGTCCGCACTCCGGGTGCCTTCGAGGAGGCCTCAGTGCCTGCGGCCGAGGTCCTGGCGGAGACCGAACCAGCCGAGGGACTGCGTGCGCTCATGCAAGGGCCGGCCGGGGCCGATTCGCGAATGGTGCACTGGCTGGCCGAGGCCCTCGCATCGAGCGGGGCGAGGCTCCAGGCGATCGATCCGTCCCTCGCGGCAGTGATCGTCAGGCGGCTCGATGTGCACCACGACTACGGCGCCGCGGGCCGATTCCTCGTTGAGTGGGGGCGGGCGGTGGGAGTGGACGCTCTGAGGGCGCTGCAAGATGGGGCTCGGTCCGAGTTCGAACAGAAGGTCGTGGCACAGGCGATGAGCGACTTGGGAGCGCCGCCGCCCCGGGGCGGCTAGGTCCGCTCTGCGTCGTCAGGTATGCGGACCGCCTGCCAAGACGCGTTAGGCAGTAGCTGGTATGAGGAAGGATCTAGAACCATGCGGATGAGCGATTGGGTGCGTCGAGTCATTATCTGTGGCTGCGTAGCGCTGGCGGGATGGCAGGTGCAAGCTCAGGAGGGGGTCCGCCATCTCCACATCAATATGGACTTGCCAGACCACAAGTGCCTCGGCACCACCTATCAGATGGGTGTCAGTTTCCACGACGCGCAGAACAACCCCGTCAACTACACGGGCACTCTCACCATCTCCGTGACTCACCCCAAAGGGTGGGTAGAGTGGGCTCGGGATGACCCTTACTGGTCTGGCACCCAGCTCAGCTACCACGCCAACACCTACAACCGTGGTGCGGTCATCACCTGCGGCCGAGCGAACCCAACCCGAGGCACCAGTGTGACCGTGCAATGCGCGGGTATCTCAAATCAGCCTTTCGCGCTGACAGTGTACAGCTTCGGCGAAGCCAAGGTAACCGCGTCAGCCGATGGGATGAGCTGCACGGCCACCCTGAATGACTGGTGGGCCAGGGGGAGAGCGACGCGGTACGCGGACTTCGCGCTGCCGTCCGCCAGTCTGCCGCCCCAGACGACAGGGCCCTACCTTGTCGCCGTGCCATATGCATCGCAGAGCGCTCCTTATCTCGCTGGGGACGCCGTTCTGCTGATGGTGCCTCCCGACGGCCCGATCGTCACGGCCTCTCTGTCTTGGCCGGGCCCCATGGTGCCTCTGTCCCCGCACTACCCACCCAATGACCAGGACTGGAATCACTACTGGGGCAGCGGGGGCTGGCCCCCACTGGCATGCGCTCTGCAGGGGAGGACTCGAGCCCTCACCACAGGGGGTGACTTCGTCTTCAACTCCCAGATCGTCGACCTGGACGAGACGAACGTGGATGCGAATGGGGCCTCGCTAGCCGAGCTCCTGTTGGGGTCGGCCGGCGACGGCATTGTCCAGTGGAGGTTCGACTAGCAAGAAGGGAGCCCGTCATGTGGTGTTCGCCGTATGCCCCGCGCCTCTGTGTTGCCGCCTGGCTCGTCCTATCCGTCAGCCTCGCATGGGCTCAGGCCGACCCTTCGGCGCCGACGGACGCGACACCCGAGCCCGCCCTCGGCGAGGCCTCCGTCTACGCCGACCTGGACGCCGATGGGACGGATGAGAGGGTCGCCCTGCGGTGCCTCTCGACGAACGGCCAAGGCCCTCCCCGCGACTACGAGCTGGTGGTGGAACGCGATGGGCAGGTGATCCCCCTCCGCCGGATCGAACAGGCGCTCGGCGCGACCACGCCCGACACGCGGCTGCCCGAGGAGCTTCGGCGCCTGCAGATACTGCCCGCCGAGCCCTGCTCCGTGGTGGATGCCGACCTGGACGGCCGTGACGAGGTGGTCCTCCACATCGGGCGACCCAGGTCCCGCGACCGTGTGGAGACCCTGATCGTCGAGTGGGACCCGACCTCGTCGGAGGTGGTGGTCTCCTACGACGCCATCGGCGACGGCGTGCTCCTCACGGACTCCTCCCTCCAGGGGGATCTGGTGCTCGCTCCGTACGCGTTCCCGGAATCGAGCGTGCCCATAGTCTTCGGTCCCTGCACGCCGACTTCGCCCGACGGCGTGTTCACGGAGGCTCAGGCTCCCCTCCCGAGGCCCGTGGCGGCGGCCTGCCTGCCACTGTACGAGAGGGCGCTATCCCAGCCCGGCGCGGCCCTCGCCCCCACTCTGGTCCGGGCCTACTCCGAATGCCTGGCGGCCTTGGGCCGGCAGCTGGGGGCGATCAACGCCCTGAGCGGCCTGCGGACCGAGCTGGAGGACGCGGAGCGCCGCCTCCGCATGGCCAAGGTGAGCATGCTCATCGCCATGGGCAACCTGTGGGCCACCGGAGAGACGGCCGACCTGGAGCAGGCCGCTGCCTGCTACATCGAGGCGCACGGCCTGCTGGCCGATCCTACCGAGGCGTACCTGCTGGAGCCCGTTCGCGCCGTCCCCGCGTCGGCCGAGGCCTTCGCCGCCTGCGGGATCGCCCAGGCGAAGGCATCGGTAGGGGAGACGGACGCCGCGGTGGCGTGGCTGGAGCGGGCGGAGGCGCTCAGTGGCGCGCCTCTGCCCGAGCTGCGGCGGTACATCGACGGCTTCGCCAAGGCCGGCGCCGGCGCGAAGACAGGCGAATGAGATCATAATCGCCATGCAACCAAAAGAGGAGTTGCCCCGTCCGACTAGTGTAATAGTGAAGATGTAGTACTCTAACGACGAATCAGCAGTGCCGTTCCTTGTCCAAGCGATGGGTTGAGGTGGGCACAATGTCAGAACCTCGGTGGGTTCGGTTCGAGTCGCCCTCTTGGCGTGGGCCGGGGCGGTGGGTGTCCTGCGCGAGCCTGGGTTCGGAAGTGACACCACTCGGTCTTTGGAGTGAGGCGCCACTCTCGGTCCTGAGTGGCGACTGATCATGAGCACGACGAGCACATGACCGCGAAGGAGCCAGCGACATGAGAGAACGTGCTACGCCGTTCGGCGCATTACTGATGTGTCTCGCCATCTGCGCTGCGCCGGCCCTGTGTGCCGATGAGGTCGCATCCGCCCTGGAGGCGGCCCTCGAGGCTTCGGGCGTCCCCCCTGGCCTCGCCGCCGTGCTCTCCCCCGACAGCGCCGCCGCGCTGACGGAGAAGCTGGCGTTGGCAGAGCCGGGCGAATGGGAGCGAGCGGCCGCCGACGCCGGCCTTGCCGTCGAGAGCCACGGAGACGCGCGCTTCATCGTGGACCCGGGCGTACGGACGATCCACGAAGCGCCGCCTCTTACCCGAGAGCCACACGGCCCCTTGGCGGATACCTTGACGGTTCTCCACTCCATGCCCGCCCCCGCGCGCATCGCGGCCGCCCAGGGAGCCTGGGTGCCGCTGGCGTCAATGGGGGCTGAGGGGGACGCCGCCCTCAAGCGGCTTCCGAAGGCGCCGTGGGCCGGGCCTCCGGAGGCGCCTCGGGAGACTCTGTACGCGGCGCTGTCCGTGTCGGCGGAGTACGTCCTCGAGGATCCACTGCAGCCCGGCCAACCCATCAAACGCGCCTTACTGAACCCTCTCTTCCGCCGGAGAGTGAGCAAGTGGTTGGTTCGCCTGCCCCTGGGGCCCGATCCCGCCCTTGCGGCCTGCGCCCATCCGGCGTACCTCCCCGATGTCTCCGCCCCCGATGTGCTGGGCCGGCTTCACTCCCCGGAGCTGGTGGCGGGCGGGCCCCACGCCCCGTCCGCCGCCGTGGATGCGGTAGCGTCCCTGATGGCCGAGAGGCACGGACCCGGCGCCCCTCGAGTCATGCGGTTCTCGGATTTGGTCGCCATCCCTGATGGCGGAGCCGAGTTGGGCCGCGCCGTGGCCGTCGATGCGGCGCTTCGTGAGTGGCTGCTGGTCCTGCCGGAGAGCCCGGACTGGGTCACCCTTATCAACCAGCTCGCGTGGGTCACCGGCCTCGATTGGAGGACCGTGGGCGATGTCCTGTTCCTGAGCCAGATGAGCGACCCAGTGACGCCACCGGAGCTTGGCATCACCTCCGGGAGCGTGAGCTGGTCGCGTCTGATGTCAGTGGTGAGGGAGATGATAGTACGGCAGTGCGAGATCGATCCCGACATCTCACTACCGCCCGGCGACTCTGAGGTCGTCACCGCGACGGGCCAGTGCCCCGCCACGCCGGAGCTGGTTCAGTTCGTGAACTCGCTGCCAGCCGTCGTGCCCCTCGAAACGCCGCTCCCTCCTCCCCGCCCGCGGGACGTCGACGACATGAAGCGCATCACGGCGGCGACGACCTCGGCAGCGCTACTGGAGTTCGACAGCGACCCCACGCCCTTCCGCGATGGCATGCTCTTCCGCAGCGAGGTGTCCATCGCTCTCCATGTCAGCCGGCTCGATGGCTACGAGTCGAGCGACGTCATCGCGGGCATGGTCGCCTCTGAGCTCGCGCCGGAGGCGGAGCAGATCGAAGGACCCTTCTTCTGCGAGAATGGCTCCTGGAAGTATACGATTGAATTGCTCGAGCCCTGGAGGGTGGGAATCACTTCGGATACAGGAGAGTACCGCTTCCACTAGGGGTGTTCCGGTCACTTCCATCGAAGGACGGTGCGTCGGCCATGAGACTATGGGAGCACAGGCCTACATTAGCGACCAGGCGAGTCCGGTATGACTGCCGGCGCCGCAGTCTGACCTGTGCGTCGAGTGAGGAAGGCGAAGGATGCTCAACATGATCGCAACCCGAGTGCACTTCATGATGGCCATGCTGCTCGCGTCGGCCGTCGCCGCGCCTCTCGAGGCTGCGGTGGAGATGCCGGCCGACGGCTGTGAGACGTACGCCGAGCTGCTCACCGCCATTGCCGAGCGGTCGCCCGTTCCCTTTCTGGCGTTGGCGCCAGCCGACATCAACCACCCCCTGCCCGCTCCGCCCGAGGGGCGGACCATAGGCGAGTTGACGCACTGGCTGGATGAGGAAGCCAAGGCCTACGAGCTATGGCGCGATGGCGACGACCGCTACCTGGCCGCGGTGTGGCTTCCTCTAGAGCCCGAGTGGATCCCACCAAGGGTGTTCGGGTGGTTCCCCGACGACGAGCGAACCGGGATTGCGCTCCGGGCTCTCATCGCCGACCTCGATCACCGGCAGTGCGCTCTGGTCGCCGTCGCGGAGGGCGTGCCGACCTCCGACATGGATGGTGCCCTGCAGGAGGCCGTGGCCAGGCTGTTCGGCAAGGATCCCGCGGACCCGGCGGTGCGGGCAGCGCTGAGCTATGCCGGGACCCGACTCACGCTCAAACTGCAGCCGACGGTGATACTGCAGACTGAGCCGGTCCGCAAGGGGGAAGAGGTCTTCGCCCTGGGCGCGTTCCTGAGGAAGGACTCCGCGCGGGTGCACTACCTCGGCCGACAGCAGGAGAAACTGGTGCCCGTGGGCCCGCCGCCCGGCCTCGAACAAGCGGTTGAGCTCTATGACGGCTATCTGGCGCGCCATACGCCGCTCGAGTCCCCCGCTAGGGGCGCGGCGCCACTCGAGATCCGGCCTGACGCCGTTGTCGAGTTCAATGACTCGGTCGTCTCCGTCGCCTCCCTGGTCGACGCGCTCTCCGAGGCGGCCGGTGTGCCGATCGAAGTTCCCGCGGAGCTCGCTGACCGCCAGATGGCCATCAGCCCGGGCGGCTGGAGCGTTCCGGTTCTGCTGGATGCCCTGTCAGCCAGCACGAGAATGTGCTGGAGGGAGGACGAGGGAGCACTGGCTCTCGAGCTTCCGGGGCCAGAGGCCCTGCCGACCCCCCTCGCGGCGCAGTTGGACCTGACCGATGGCTGGAGGACGACCTTGTTCAACGCCGGCTCACCCCAGGTCGGTGAGCTGGTGGAGGTCTCATCCCTCGATCCCGCGCAGCGGGAATGGGTCGCGGCTGAGCTAAGAGAGCGGGATCCTCTGGCGGATATGCCGGCTGACAGCAGGGCGCTGGTAAGCGTCTCGGTGGACCTGACCCTAGAGGTATGGGCGCCGCTGGAGGAGCCCGCCGACGCCGACCTGACGCGCTGCGTCAAGGTCGATGAGTGGTACTGGGGGGCGAACTGGTTCTGGGACCGGATGGGTGGGCTGCAGCGGTGAGAGCAGGCCGGCAGATCCCTGAGAGCGCCATGGGTCGGAGAGCCCTCGCCAGGCTGGGGCCGGCGCCCGCGCTTGGGGGAGCGCTGGTTCCGCTCGCGGTGTGTGTCTGGCTGGCCGCCAGTTCAGGCGCCAACGCGCCCCCCCTCGGCGCCAGTCTGCGCGTCGTCTACACTACCGACACCCAAGGGCGGCTGGATGTCTGCGGCTGCTCAGCAGGCCAACACGGCGGGCTGCCTCGGCGGGCCACCCTGTTGCGCCATCTGAGGTCCGAGGCCCAGGCCGTGATCGTCATCGACGGCGGTTCGACGGTCACCCATGCCTCCCACGTCGATCCCTTCGCTCGAGCCTACCGCTCCATGGCCTATGACCTGGTCCTCCACGCCGCCACCGCTCTCGAGGGAGCCTTCGTGGAGGCGCTCACGAGGGAGGGCGTTGGCACCCTGCCTCGCCCGCTCGAACCGGACGGCGTGGCTTACCAGGCCCTCGAGGCTGATGAGGGCCTGGAACTCCTCGTCCTTGTCACCCCCGAGCCGGCCGGCGCCGATGCCGATGCCCTCGCCCAATCCTTGCGAAGGGCGATCCGGGCGGCGACGGCCGATCGCGATCCCACCGCGAGGTGCCCCATCGTCGCCATCACGGGCGAGTCCCCCGAGGGCAACGCGCGTCTCGCGGAGCGGGTGGGGGACGAGGTCGACCTGTTCCTGGGCGCCTCCTCCCCAGTCCTCACTCCCGACTACCGGGAGCCCATCGCGCCCGGGCCCGTGGCGCCCGCCGTGGCCGGGGGCAGAGCGCTGACCGTCATCGACATCGGCTTCCCCGCTGACGGTGGCAGGCCCGAGGTTGCGGCGCGGTACGAGCCCGTCGCGCCGGACCTGCTCCCCGATCTCGAGGTCGGCGCGATCATCGAGGACTACTACGCGAGTCAAAGGCTCTCAGCGGGTCCCGAAGGGGACGCGCCCGAGGAGTACGCCTTGGACTATGCCATGCGAGGCTGGGCCGATGCGATGGCTTGCGCCGAGTGCCACCTAGAGGAGTACGACCTGTGGCGCGGGACGGCCCACGCCCACGCCATCGACACCCTGGCCGGGCGCGACCGCCTGGTGGACGAGTGCCTGACTTGCCATTCCGAGGGGTTTCGGCGGAGCGGGAGCTTCAACCCGGAGGTGATCGTGCCCGGTGACGGAGTCACCTGCGCCACCTGCCACGGTGATGGCGTGGTCCACTCCATGACCGGGCGGGTCGACGCCATCGAGCGCCACTCGTCCGCTGACCTGTGCATGGGGTGTCACGACGAGGAGCGTCAGCCTCTGGGGTTCGACTTCGCGGCCTCGTGGCGGCTGATCTCCCATGGATCCGATGACGCCCCTGCCGGAGGAGGGGAGTAGATGAGCATGAGTGTGAGCATCGCGGCTCTGGCCTGGAGCCTCGCCCTATTCGGCCAAGGCGGGCCGGGTGGCCACGCCCTGCGAGTCGTGCCGCCGGAGATGGATGTGTCCGCGACGATCCGGGCCATTCAGTCCGACGGCCTGCCGGTGGAGCTGCTGGTGATCGATGTATGCCGCTCGGGGCAGGCCCTGTTCCCTCCGCCCGAGGGTTCGCCCTTCGTGGCCCGGTCGGGCTTCGAGTCAGGGGCTCAGCTTCGCGAGTGGATCGACGAGGCGCACGAAGCGGGGCTGCCGGTCTACGCGGGGATGGACCTCCTCCGATGGGTGGACCCACTGTCATCCGACCCGAACCTACTCGAAGCCCACCCGGCGTTGATGGAGCTGGACGTTGGAGCAATGTGCAACCCCCGCGGCGCTGCGGGGAGCGGCTTCGCCTCGCCCTGGTCGGGCGAGGTGCAGGACGCGCTGCGAGGGCTCCTCACGAAGCTGGCGACCGACTACCCAGACCTCGATGGCCTCTACGTGGCGTGGAGTCTGTCCCTCGACACCTACCTGGGCTTCTCCGATGCGGCCCGTGTAGCATCGATCCTCGCCCTGGGAGTGGATCCCGTCGACTTCCCCCGATGGGGCCCTATGGGAACCGAGCCAGCTTCCGTCACAGCCTGGCTCGAGTGGCGGCTGTCGTCCTTCCGCGAGATCCTGGGGGAGATCCGCGAGGCTTTCCGGACCGCGTCGGGCGGCAAGCCCATGCTGGCGAGGGCGATCTGCGGGGTCGGGGCGTGGAAGCCACGCTACCGGGCCGTGTCCTGCCAGGACTGGCTGGAATGGCGGTTCCACAGCGTCGTGGATGATCTGGTCCTGGAGATCGACCTGCTGCGAGGGGTCAACACGCCCATCAACGAGTTCCGCGCTGGCTATAGGCTCTACGAGACCATCCAGCCGCCGGGTCATCCGTACCTGACGCCGCTGCTTTGGGTGGCTTTGGCGTGCGTGAGTCGCGGTGGCATGTGGTGGACGGCGCGGTAGGCCGATCGGGCGCATCGCCGGCGCAGAGTGTGCCGAGAGTCGTCTCGGGAGCCCCGGGCTCCGCCCGGGGCGGCTTGTAGAGCCCGTCGGTGGCCATGGCTGTCCTGTCCTGGTTCCCCGTTGCTCATCCACGGGCTGCACACGCTCTCAGTCGGCGTGCGACGACCTGCTCGGCCTCCGGGTCGAGGGCCCATCGGAGCAGGCGCTTCGCGTTCAGCGCCGTCACGGCGAGGATCGCGTGGAGCCGCCGGCGCGGCGCCGTGCGATACCGGCTCCGACGCAGCCCGTGTCGATGCACCAACTCCGACATCGTCGCCTCGATCGCCCCTCGGCTTCGATACTCCTGCCAGAACTCGCTGCCGCGACTCCGCGCCCGCTCTGTCTCAAGTCGCTCCCAGTGGGGCGACAGATCCAGTCGCCGTCCCGTCTTGCTCGTCGTGCATCGGTCGCGCAACGGGCATGCCGCGCAGAGGTCGTCCCGCCAATCGATCACCACTCTGCCGTTCTTGCGCACCGTCCACATCGCTCGCTCATGCCCGGCCGGGCACCGCGCCGTCTTCGCCGCGAAGTCGATCGTGAACTCCGAGGGGCCGAACCCCTGCTGCCGCGTGTTGAGGCGAGGCGGACTCACCAGATCGATCCCCGCCACCTCTGA
>Ga0116234_1013674_pt1 | contig 11581 bp, 14 predicted proteins | sample BioSIPRNA_4_FD_89016 | JGI IMG/M metagenome (GOLD analysis project Ga0116234, IMG submission 89016) | Anaerobic biogas reactor microbial communites from Washington, USA - Biogas_R2_A SIP RNA (Metagenome Metatranscriptome) | ecosystem: Engineered > Bioreactor > Anaerobic > Unclassified | place... | reverse complement strand
TATATGTCACATTGTGACTATAATCATAAACTGGCAGATGATCACGGCGATTTCTAAGAATAAAAGCTTAAGGAGTTGCAATGTCTATCGAAAGTAATAAAGAAATCGTCCGCCGTATCCTGGAATATGATGGAGCCAGATTGCTCAAAGAGGATGGTTACCGAAATAGTCCTTATCATTCTGCCACCTACATGGACCATGGATCTCTGGGTGACTCGAACCTGGAGCAAATTTCTCAATATAACTTAGCCCTTGCACAAGGATTTCCGGATTTTAAATTTACCATCGAAGACATGGTAGGAGAGGGTGACAGAGTTGCTGTCAGGTACCGTTTTGACGGCACTCATACAGGCGAATATATGCACATACCTCCCACAGGAAAGAAAGTCTTTATAAAAAACCAGGGTTTTTTCCTGATAAAAGACGGCAAGCTGGAAGAAAGCTGGCGCATTTCTGATATGCTCAACTTCTTGCAGCAGATGAGGATATTTCTTTAGGTTCCAAATCAATCTATATAGCGGAGATTTTCCGGGTTATTGCCGGATTTTTATAAAAATATAGCAGGTTCCCATCGGCTAGATCGAACTGAATAGACCGTTCCAAGACCCGTGTTCTCAAGTTGACAGTCATTTCAGGATAAGGTAAAATTTGCCATGGCGGTTGGAAACTAGAGGAGGAACGGCTATGATTGAAATGACTGTTGACAGCATTCGAGTTAGCCTGATGAATTACCAGCGAGTGGTGATTTTGAAAGAAAAGACCGCAGAGAGATATTTACCAATTTGGATAGGACCTTCTGAAGCTGACGCTATCGCTGTAAAGCTGCAGGGTGTAAGTGTTCCCAGACCATTAACTCATGATCTGCTGTGTTCTATGATCGACGCTCTTGGAGCAACGATAAGCAGCATCGTGATTAACGATCTTAAAAACGACACCTTCTTTGCTAAAATCCTTCTAAGCGTTGATGGAGAGCAAATGGAGGTTGATTCCCGTCCGAGCGATGCACTGGCGCTGGCCGTGAGGGCGGAAGTACCTATCTTTGCGGAAGAATCGGTGCTGGATAAAGCGGGTATTTTACTGGATAGAGAGACCGGGAAGCCGGTGGGCGCCCTGGACTCAAGCGGTAAAGATGCCGATACCAAAGTCAGTGATGACGAAATGAAGAAAATGTCCGCTTTCTATGATTTCATAAACACTCTTGATTTGGAGGACTTCGACAAGCGTAAATCTTAAACCTCCTGGATTGGAGTTAAGGTTGTCTGAAGAGGACCTTATAAAGCAGTTAAAGTGTTCATCTAACTTATCCGAATGTGAAGTCTGTGGAAGACTGTTTAACAAAGAAGATATAAATGTCCTGGGTCACGAAGAGGAAATGTGGGTACTCCAGATTAGTTGCAGCGCCTGTCATTCACAATCACTGCTGGCAGCTCTAATCGATGAGGAGGGATATACGGAACCAACTCCAGGGGGTCCGTCTCCAGTAGAAGGCCTCTCGGACCTTATGGAAACTGAAACCGAAAAGTTCAAAGACGTCATAATAACTTCAGATGATGTTCTGGACATGCATAACTATCTAAATGGGTTTCAGGGCGATTATCCGGGACTCTTTGATTAATAAAATCGAAATGTAAGGAGACATAATAGAAGCTGGAGATTCACCAGCTTCTATTCTTGTAAAGTTTTTACAATCCTATTCGATGTGCCAACGAACATTCGTAACTGATATCCGGATTTAAAATGGAAAAATGGGGAACGGCTGCTCGGCTAATAGGTGTAGGGTTTTATATCAGCGCCTGTATAGTGGGCGGCGTGTTGGGAGGACTATGGCTGGATCGAAAGCTGGATTCTGAACCTGTATTTGTGTTATTGGGGCTGGTGTTGGGTCTGGTAGCTGCCTTTTGGGGGGTTTACCAAATGCTGATACCTTTTATGAAAGAATATAAATCAGATAAAAAGCCGGACAACAAGCGGGAGAGGAGATAACCGGTGGCAAAGAAAAGAATATTAGGTTGTTCTTTCCCGGTACTTATTGGAATTACAGTTGTTCTCCTGTTGTTAATGTTATTCGGCATCATTACTGGTCCTATCGGCCAAAACCTCGCTGAACAATTCCCCGCGTTAGCGCCCATTGCCAATTTGGGTCCTGACTGGCTGCATGTCGAAAAACCGGAGCCTGTGCTATCCCCCGGCGTTATCACCCGTATCGGCGGATTTCCGATCACCAATACCATGATCACCGCCTGGATTACTATCATTATCCTGGTAGTAGTATCTTTTCTGGCTTTCAGAAAGCCCAAAATCGTTCCTTCCGGTCTACAAAAGGTCATGGAATTCATTTACGGAGCCCTCCTGGACTTCTGTAACAGCGTAGCCGGAGAGACAAACGGCCGCCGTTTTTTTCCTTTCGTGGCTACCATATTTTTATTCGTGATCACCAACGCCTGGTTGGGGCTCCTGCCTTTCTATGGTGATGCCTTATGGATCATTGGTGAGGATGGACATCACTTGCCCCTGCTCAGGGCAGCCAATACCGATATCAATGTGCCTTTAGCCCTGGCTATATTCGCCTGGGTTTCCATTGAGACTTTCGGTTTAAGGGCCAACGGTTTTCTGCCATATATGAAGAAGTTTCTAAATTTCAAGCGCCTGGGAGCCGGACTGGTCAATCTTTTCAAGGGTAAGATCAAGACAGCCTTCGGCGATATTATTTTTGGGGTTATAGATGCTTTTGTGGGTATTCTGGAAGGTGTCAGCGAAATAATCCGTCTGGTGAGCTTCACCTTCCGTCTCTTTGGCAACATGACAGCGGGGGAAGTCCTGATTCTGGTGGTAGCTTTCCTGGCCCCTCTGATTCTGGGGTCCGTCATATACGGGATGGAGCTGTTTTTCGGGTTCTTGCAAGCTCTGATTTTCGGTGGTTTAACTCTGGTGTGGATGAATATGGCGATAGAGAAGCACGGGGATGAACAACATTAAATTACGGATCTATCTGAAATTTGACTAATATTAAAGGGGGATCTTGTAATGACAGCGGAAACTTTTCAACTATTAGCTGCTGGTTTATGTATGGGCCTGGGAGCGATCGGGCCTGGCATCGGTATCGGCATCCTGGCGGCTGGAGCTTTGCAGGCCATCGGACGCAATCCTGATGCCCGGGGACCTATCTTCACCAATATGATCATCACCGTCGCCCTGGCTGAAGCCGTAGCTATTTATGCCCTGGTCATCGCCATTATCATCTTGTTTGTAGCTGGTTAAATAAAAAAGGATTCTCAAGAAACGGATTGAGATAGGTGCCTGTTAGTATTCGGAGCTATTTACATCCGTATCGCCTGTATTGGGAAACAGGAGGATAAGTTGGGACAATTAGGAATAAATTTGCCGGTCCTTATATCGCAGTTAATTAGCTTTCTGATTTTGTTCGGTTTGCTTATTTTCGTAGCCTATAAGCCACTGCTGAAGATGATTGATGAACGCTCTAAAAGGGTAAAGGAAAGCCTGGAGCAGGCGGAAGCGGTCAAAGACCAGTCCCTGAATGCCAGAGAAGAAGTCAAGAAACAGCTTCAAGCTGCTGCTATACAGGGTCAGGAGATCATTGCCCGGGCCACCCAGACCAGTGATGAAATCCGGGCTCGAGCCCAGGACCTGGCCCGCAAAGATGCCGAAGCTATTATCGAACAGGCACGCCAGGCTGTTAAAGCTGAACGCGACCAGGCTATCGACGAACTGCGGCAGGAATTTGCCGATTTGACTATTATTGCCGCTAGCAAAGTCATCGGAGAATCTCTGGATAAGCAGTCCCATAAAGAGCTTATTGACAAAGTCCTGAGAGAAAGCCGGACATTAAATAAGGGATAATACAACGGAGTAAAAGTTGGCAGAAAGTACATTACTGGCAAAACGCTTCTCACAGGCCGCTTTTGAAATCGCCCTGGAGAATATGGAAATCGATAAATGGCAGAGCGATCTGCAAAGACTTGCCATTCTGGCACAGAATGAAGAATTCGTGGTGGTAATGGAAAATCCTCGGTTTCCATTTGAAGATAAGTCCGAATTACTGAAGAAGCAACTCCAGGGGGTCAGCCGAAAAGCATTGAACCTGGCTTTTATTCTCACCAGCGAGGGCAATTTCGGGCTGATAAAAGATGTATATTCCAGGTTTCAAGATCTGGTTGATGAACATCGGGGCATTGAAAAGGCCGAGATAACCACTGCTATTCCCCTCTCAGAAGATGAGAGAATTGAAATGGCCCGGCGGATTGGAGAGATTACTGGCAAGAAAATCATACTCTCTGAAAGAGTTGATCCGGATATTATCGGAGGAATTATCGCCAGGGTTGGCGGGAAAATACTGGACGGCAGTACCCGCAGCCAGTTAGCCGCTTTAAGAAATGAATTGATTAACAGGGGCAATTGATTCGCAATGAGAGGAACGGACCTCGAATATTGCCGGGTCGTATTTGCTATAAAATAAAGTAGTGAAAACTAAAATATTTTAGGAGGAAAATTACACATGCCCGAATCTGGTATTACTTCTATGATGGAGGAGAAGAGAGTCTTCGAACCTCCAAAGGAATTGGCCAAGAAAGCTTATATAAAAAGCATGGCCGAGTATAAGAAGATTTACAAACGATCTGTAGACGATCCTGAAGGTTTCTGGGGCGAACTGGCAAAGGAAAACCTGGACTGGTATAAAAAATGGAATAAGGTACTGGTTGAAGATTTTCCCAAGGCCAAGCATTCCTGGTTTGTTGGCGGCAAGATTAACGTTAGCGTCAATTGCGTCGACCGCCACTGCAAGACCTGGCGCCGCAACAAAGCTGCCATTATCTGGCAGGGAGAACCTCTCGAAGAGAGCAAGACACTGACCTATCAGCAACTCTACCACGAGGTCAACAAATTCGCCAATGTCCTGAAAAAAATGGGTGTCAAGAAGGGCGACAGGGTTACCATCTATCTGCCCATGATTCCAGAGCTGCCCATCTCCATGTTGGCCTGTGCCAGAATCGGTGCTATCCATTCAATCGTCTTTGGCGGATTCAGCGCTGAAGCTCTGCGGGACAGAATTGCAGATTGTCAGGCTTCTCTGTTGATCTGTGCCGATGGTTACTACCGCAACGGCAAGACCGTAGCCAGCAAAAACAGCGCCGATGCAGCCATGGCGGCCAATCCCACTATCAAAAACGCCATTGTAGTCAAACGGGCCAATGTCGAAGTCGCTATGAAGGAAGGCCGCGATCTGTGGTGGCATGACCTCATGGCCGAGCCGGATATTAAGCCCGAATGTGAACCAGAAGTTATGGATGCTGAAGACCCGCTCTTTATTCTGTATACCAGCGGCAGCACCGGTAAGCCCAAAGGCGTGGTCCATACTCAGGCCGGCTATCTACTGTACGCCCTTCAGACCACCAAATGGACTTTCGATCTGAAAGATGAAGATATCATGATGTGCACCGCCGATATCGGCTGGATCACCGGACACTCCTACTGCGTCTATGGTCCGCTGGCAGCCGGCGGTACCTCACTTATCTTCGAAAGCGTCCCCACCTATCCCAAGCCGGACAGATTCTGGCAGATCATTGAGCAGTATAAAGTGAATATCTTCTATACCGCTCCTACTGTCATTCGTTCTCTGATGAGAGAGAGCATTGACTACGTAAACTCTCATGACCTGTCCTCTCTCCGCATTCTGGGCAGTGTTGGCGAGCCGATTAATCCCGAAGTCTGGATGTGGTACTACGAGAACATCGGCAAGAGCAAGTGCCCTATTGTGGATACTTACTGGCAGACAGAGACCGGCGGCCATGTTATAACTCCTCTGCCGGGAGCCATTCCACAGAAACCGGGTTCCGCTACTGTCCCGTTCCCCGGCATCGTTCCCGCCATTCTCAGGCAGGACGGCACCGAAGCCGAGGTCAATGAAGGCGGTTATCTGGCCATTAAGCGACCCTGGCCTGGACTGATGCGCCGTATCTGGGGCGATGATAAAAACGATCCCAAGTCCTTCTATGAGAAGTATTTTGTCCAGTTCCCCAACGTTTACACTGTAGGCGACGGCGCTCGTATGGATGAAGACGGTTACATCTGGTTGATGGGCCGCATCGATGATGTCATCAAGGTTTCCGGACACCGCATTGGCACGGCTGAGGTCGAAAGCGCTCTGGTCTCCTATCCCTCGGTCGCTGAAGCCGCCGTGGTAGGAATGCCGCATTCCATCAAGGGTGAAGGTATTTATGCCTACGTTACCCTGAAGAACGGAGTAAGCGGGACCGATGACCTGAAGAAAGAACTGGTTGCTCATGTCCGTAAAGTAATCGGCCCGATCGCCAGCCCGGACAAGATCCATTTTACCGATGCTCTACCCAAGACCCGCAGCGGTAAGATTATGAGAAGGATCCTGGTCAAGATCGCTGCCGGCGATACCAGCAATCTGGGTGATACCAGCACTCTGGCTGACCCCGCAGTTGTTGATGCATTGATCAAAGGCAAACAATAGATCCTGTAAACTCCACTCCTCCTCCCTTTCGCGAAAGGGAGGAGGAGTAAAGGAAAAGGTGGGAAAATGGCAACAAAAGGTCAAGATATTATTTCAGTGATTAAGCAGCAAATCGAGCAGTTCGGCATGGCGGTATCCATGACAGACGTAGGTACCGTGATAGAAGTGGGTGATGGTATCGCCCGCGTCCACGGGCTATCCGGCTGCAAGTACAACGAACTGCTGGAGTTCTCCGACAATATAATAGGCGTGGCTCTTAACCTGGAAGAAGACAGCGTTTCAGCCATCATCATGGGCGATTACTCCAGGATCAAGGAAGGGTCCGAGGTCAAGACTACCGGTAGAATCGCCGAAGTCCCCGTTGGCGAAGACCTTATCGGCAGAGTAGTCGACCCGCTGGGTCGCCCGCTGGATGGGAAAGGCCCTATTAAAGTTAAACGTACCCGGCCTATCGAAAGAATCGCTCACAATGTTGTTGCGCGTGCCTCCGTTAACACTCCGGTACAGACCGGCATTAAAGCCATCGACAGTCTGATTCCTATCGGCCGCGGACAGCGTGAGTTAATCATCGGTGACCGCTCTACCGGTAAAACGGCTGTTGCCCTGGATACTATCATTAACCAAAAAGGGCAAAACCTGATCTGCATTTATGTGGCCATCGGACAGAAAGCTTCCAAGGTTGCTCAGGTAGTTGGCGCTCTGGAGGAGAACGGAGCAATGGAGCATACCATCGTAGTAATGGCCAACGCTTCCGATTCTGCCGCTTTGCAGTATCTGGCCCCCTATGCCGGGTGTGCTATGGGTGAAGAGTTCATGGAGAACGGTAAAGACGCTCTTATTATATATGACGACCTCTCAAAGCATGCCTGGTCTTACCGCCAGATTTCTTTGCTGCTACGCCGCCCGCCGGGACGGGAAGCCTATCCTGGCGACGTATTTTATCTTCACAGCCGTCTGCTCGAAAGGGCTGCCAAGCTGTCTCCAAAATACGGAGGGGGCTCTTTGACCGCTTTGCCGATCATCGAAACCCAGGCAGGCGATGTTTCCGCCTACATACCTACGAATGTAATCTCAATTACTGACGGTCAGATCTTCCTGGAAGCCGATCTTTTCAATGCCAACGTGCGTCCGGCTGTAAACGTGGGTCTTTCGGTTTCCCGCGTCGGCAGTTCCGCTCAGACTAAAGCCATGAAAAAGGTAGCCGCCAGGTTAAAAGGTGATCTTTCCCAGTATCAGTCACTGGAAGCCTTTGCGTCATTCGGAGGTGCTGAACTGGATAAAACCACCCAGGATCAGTTGAATCGGGGCAAGAGGATCATCGAAGTTCTTAAGCAGACGGTCTTCGTGCCGATGTCTCTGGAAAAACAGGTCACCATTCTCTATGCCGTCAACAACGGATATCTGGATGATGTTCCGGTCGAAAAAATCAAGGATTTTGAGGTCGGTTTCCATAATATCCTGGAGACTTCATATTCATCTTTGATGAAAAATATTGCCGATACTAAAGACCTCAGCGCTGAAGATGAACAATCATTGAAGAGCGCGATCATTCAGTATAAGCAAGGTCTGAACTTATAGAAAATATTGAAGATAGGATAGTAGTAGACTGTGGCTAATACACGTACTCTACGCCGCCGAATCCGGGGCGTACAGAATACCGCGAAAATCACCAAAGCCATGGAAATGGTGGCCAGTTCCAAGATGCGCAGAGCTCAGGAACGCGGGCTGGCCGGAAGGCCGTATGCCGCCAAAATTGAACAGGTTATAGCTGACCTGGCTGAGCTGAAGCATACGGATGGAGAGATGCATCCCTTGCTTCAAACACGCCCTGTAAAAAAAATAGCGATAGTCCACATTACCCCTGACCGGGGCTTTTCCGGTGGTCTGGATTCTAATTTGAACCGGAAAACATCCTCGTTTATTCTTCAGCAGGAAGTCCCGGCTACACTGGTACTGGTAGGAAAACGCGGCATCGATTACATGAGACGGTACGGCAGAGAAATCAGGGCAGAGTTCAGTAAACTGGGTGATAAACCCAGCTTGATCGATACTCTTCCCATTTCCCGAATAGTTATTGACGATTATTCGAACGGACTGGTAGATATGGTTTACATGGTATATGCCAGGTTCATCAATACCATGCGTCAGGCACCGGAAATTTTTCAACTGCTGCCGGTAGTACCTGCCGCATCATCAAAGAGAAAAATAGCCGATTATATATTCGAGCCTAACCCGCAGGCTGTAATGGACAGGTTGCTGCCGCGGTTTATCGAATCAGAAATTTATCATGCTGTACTGGAGTCTATTGCCAGCGAGCAATCAGCCCGTATGGTAGCGATGCGAAATGCGACCGAAAGCGCCAACGAGCTTTTGAATTCTTTGACGCTGGCATATTGCAAAGCCCGACAGGAATCCATCACCACCGAACTGCTGGATATTGTGGGCGGCGCATCAGCCATAGCGTAATCTCAGGAGGTAATCGTGACTAACGGTAAAGTAGTACAGGTAATCGGAACGGTAGTGGATGTGGAGTTTCCGCCGAATCAATTACCGGCGCTTTTTAATGCGATTGAGATCGCTAACCCCAATGGGAAGATTGTCCTCGAGGTTGAATCCCATCTCCCCAATAACTGGGTCAGGTGCGTATCTCTATCGCCTACTGAAGGTCTGGAGAGAGGAGTAGACGCCATTGATACCGGCGCTCCGGTCAGGGTACCGGTGGGCCAGGCTACCCTGGGTCGACTATTTAACGTGATTGGAGAACCGCTGGACGACCTGGGTAGCGTGAATGCCGAGGAAACCTGGGCGATCCACCGCGCTCCGCCGTCATTTGAAGACCAGGCCAAAACTACGCAGACCCTTGAAACCGGATTAAAAGCCCTGGACCTGATTACCCCGTTTACCAAGGGAGGTAAAATCGGAGCTTATGGCGGTGCTGGAGTCGGCAAAACGGTAATCATTCAGGAGTTAATCCGCAACATTGCCACTGCCCACGGCGGCTACTCAGTATTTACGGGTATCGGAGAAAGGTCCCGTGAAGGTAATGATCTCTGGAATGAAATGAAAGCTTCCGGCGTGCTGGACAAGACCGTGATGGTCTTCGGGCAGATGAATGAACCGCCCGGTGTCCGCCTTCGCGTCGGCCTGACCGGCTTGACCATGGCTGAGTATTTCCGCGATTCGAAACATATGGATGTCCTGCTTTTCATCGACAATATCTACCGTTACACTCTGGCAGGAATGGAAGTATCCGCTCTGCTGGGCCGCATGCCTTCCGCAGTGGGTTATCAGCCAACACTGAGCACCGAAGTAGGCGATCTGGAAGAAAGAATTACCTCCACCAGGAACGGATCGATCACCTCATTCCAGGCTGTATACGTGCCTGCGGACGATTATACTGATCCCGGCGTAGCCACAACCTTCGGTCATCTCGACGCTGTTGTCGCTCTGGACCGGGCTATCGCTGCCCAGGGCCTCTATCCGGCTGTCGATCCGTTAACTTCCAGTTCACGTATACTTGATCCCCGCGTGGTAGGTGAAGACCACTATAATACAGCCATCAGGGTCAAACAGGTACTGCAAAGGTACAAGGACCTGCAGGATATCATCAGCATTCTGGGTATTGAGGAATTGAGCGAAGAAGACAAGCTAACCGTTTCCCGGGCCAGGAAAATTCAGAGATTTTTGTCCCAGCCGATGTTTGTCAGCGAAGTGTTTACCGGAAGGCCTGGAAAATACGTCCCAATGAAAGAAACTGTGCGCGGATTCAAGGAAATTCTGGACGGTAAACATGATCTTCTACCCGAGCAGGCTTTCTTCATGGTAGGAACTATCGATGATGCCGTAGAGGAAGCCAAGAAACTGCAAGGATAGGGCAAGGTCTCAGCCTGCCGTTATAGGGAATGACCTTTTTATACCGGATGGCGGCATATCTTAGTGAGAAGGAATATCATTAACGAAGGTTTAACAATAAGCAGCAGGTCAAAAATATGACAATAAAATTAGACATAGTCACAGCCGAACGTGTTGTATTCTCCGACGATGTGGACATGGTTGTCGCCCCGGGCCAGGATGGCGAGATGGGCATTTTGCCCCATCATGCTCCATTGATGACCACCCTTAATGCTGGTCAGCTAATTGTCCGGAAGGACAGCGAAGAATCCGTTATGGCCGTCGGGGGAGGCTTCATGGAAGTACTCCCGGACCGGATAATCGTGCTGGCCGACACCGCTGAAAGGGCTGAAGAGATTGATATCGCGCGGGCGGAAGAAGCCAAGCGGCGCGCCCAGGAGACTATCTCCCGCACGGCTTCTCAAGCTGAATTGGCCGCTGCCGAGGCTGCTTTAAGGACAGCAATCGCCCGCATCGGCGCGGCTGAAAAACGGAGAAGAAGGAAAAAGGTCTGATAAATAAAGTATATGAAGCCTTTGCTAAAGTAGCTGCAAATAACTCCGTATCTCGATTACTAAGTGAGCTGGAATAACATGCCTGATTGCATTGAATTATTCCAGCTCGTTTATTCAATTATTCTGTTAGGCTGTAAGAAACGGACCATTTTCCAGTATCAGGGACTAGAGGATTTGAAGAGTAGCCCTGGTGCCTAACTTGGCGGCTTTGACTCTTAGTAAGGTCCGCATGGCTTCGACTATCCGCCCCTGCTTCCCGATTACTCTCCCCTTATCTTCATCTGCGACCTGTAATTTGAAAGTCACACCCTGCTCGCCGGTCTCTTCGGTAATGACTACCTGGTCCGGAGCATCTACAATGGCTTTGACGATGTACTCAAGTAGCTCTTTCATGGTTTCTCCTTACTGGCATTAAACTTATCTAAGATTCCTGCCTTATGTAACAATCTGGCGGCAGTTGCTGTCGGTTGAGCACCCTGTTTGAGCCAGTCTAAAGCTTGTTGTTCATTTATAACTAATTCCTCCGGCTGAGACCGAGGATTGTAATGCCCGATGATGTTGATAAATTTCCCGTCCCGGGAAGACTTTGAATCGGCAATCACCAGTCTATAGCTTGGTTGTTTGGTGGCACCCACCCTGCGTAGTTTAATCTTTACCATCTTTTCCTTATTTCCTTTTG
>Ga0116234_1181708_pt1 | contig 12166 bp, 1 predicted proteins | sample BioSIPRNA_4_FD_89016 | JGI IMG/M metagenome (GOLD analysis project Ga0116234, IMG submission 89016) | Anaerobic biogas reactor microbial communites from Washington, USA - Biogas_R2_A SIP RNA (Metagenome Metatranscriptome) | ecosystem: Engineered > Bioreactor > Anaerobic > Unclassified | place... | reverse complement strand
CAACGTGTTAGAGCAGGTTACCTGCTACTGCGCGTTGCGCATCACGAGCGGCAGATAGATGAAGAATTCCCCTATCACATGCTCGCTCACGAGTACGGACTCGACATCGGTGAAGACCGCGCCTGCGGTCTCGACCGTGACCGTATTGTCGATGGTGCTGCCGACGACAGCGTCTTCAGCCACACGTACCACGAAGGAGAAGGTCAGTATGCTCAGTGTGCCAGGTAGCGGGAGCGTGCCCGACCACATGACGTAGTCGTCGGTGGTGGTGGGCTGGACGTAGGACAATCCGCCCGTCACACTGCCAACGACATAGGTGGTGTTCGCCGGGATCACGTTCAGCAGGTCGATGTCAACCGGACCATCGCTGGTATTCGTCACAACGATGGTGTAGGTGATGAGATCGCCAGCATACGTGACACTCGGCGGTGTCGCGTAGACATCCACCAACAGCGTCGGCGTGAGCACCGTCATCGTCACCGGCACGGTGATCGTCGGCTGCATTGGATCGTTGCTCAAGAAGACCAACTCACCCACATGCTGACCGATCGCCATATCAACCGCGCTGAAGACGACGTTGAGGGTATCGGTCGAGTCAGGATCGACAGTCCCCGCAGTCATGTCCGGCGTCATCCACGCGCCGTACTGGATCTCGGTGATATCGAGCATTCCAGCGCCGTCGTTGGTGAGCAGCAGATCATCGGCATACGTATGACCCTTGGTGACTGTAAACTCGATGGCGGTTGGCGTGACGTTGAAGCACGGCACGTTCATCCGCAGTTCGTGGGTCACCTCGGTGGGCGTATCGCCCGCAACGAACGGCACGCTCTCGACCAGTGTGACATAGTCGTCGTGCGTAACCGTGACCGTTACCGGGGAGTGCGCCGCATCGAGCCACAGCCCATAGGTACCGCTGATGTCGGTCGTGAGTGCCCAGGTATCCACGCCGTTGGCGCTCTCGATGAAGACGGTCGCGCCTTCAACCTCGATGGCCGCCAGATCGCAGTGATTCCACCCGAGCACCGTGCCTTCGATCTTACCCCAGGTCGCGGGGCGTTCCACAGTCATCGTGACCGGGATCACCTGCCGCCAGTTGTAAGGATCGTTGGTCAAGAGGTCGAGCGATGCCATGTAGGCACCCGGCCCCGTAACCTCAGGCACGCTCGCGTCGAAGTAGAGTGTGACCGGCGTTGAGCCGTCGGCCAGGATGTCGCCGAAGATTACACTCTCATCCAGCCACGGCACGTCGAACGACGCACAGGTTGTGGAGTTGCCGGGGTAGGCGAAGCAGACGGCGAGCGCATCCTCGAGCGCCGGAGCATCGGCCGCGTAGGTGATGCCATCGGTACCGAATTCGTTCTCGATGCCGGTAGTTGACCCCGCACCCTCATACTCACCCGCGTCGGCGAATTGCATCAGGATGTTGCCATTGCGGAAGAGGATTGCCTGCCAGGTTCCGGCAGCTTCCCCGCCGATGTGCGTGAAGCCCTCGTACTGCACCACCAGACACGTGTTGTTCGCATACGGGCACGCGTCGAAGGTGTAGTAGTACGCTGTGCCGCCGACAAGATCATCCCACATCAGCGCGATGATGTCGTTCGGCGTCTGGAGGTTGGGCAGCACGTCGTTGCTCAGGTCGGTAGACCCGGCGCCGAAGGACAGGAAGCCGTTGCTGTTGATGAAGACCTCATCGTAGAGGTTGGGATCGCCAGCGCTGGCTCCATAGAACGGGAAGTCGAAGCCGATGGACAATGGACCGGCGAAGTCGTCGTCGTCGAGCGCGACCGGCGTACCGAACGCGCTGATGTCGACGAAGTCATAGACCGGGCCAGAGGCGCTGTCGGAGTCTTCGACGGCATAGCCGAAGGCGTCAGCCACAGCCTGCGGTCCGGCAATGATAACGCCGAGATCCTGCTCCGTCAGCCAGAAGGGCGTATCCACCGCGCCGTTGTTGAGGAGGGTGAGTGTGTACGTATCGGTCAAACCCCACGGCACCGTGACCTCGATCGCGGTATCCGACGTGCTGACACAGGGCTGCAACCAGCGCAGGTTCGCGTCGAGCGGCGTCGTCGTACCACTGACCACGGTCACACCGGTGAAGGTTTGCGCATCATAGCCGGCTTCGTAGCTGACGGTGACCGTCAGCGGGCTGTACATCTCGTCGAACCAGATGCCGTAGGTCCCGCTTACGTCGGTCGTCAGTGTCCAGTCAACCGGGACATCCTGCACTTCGGGGGTCTCGATACGCACATCGTCGATGTAGTATCCGTTGTAGTTGCCCGAGCCGTCGCTGGTCAACTGCCAGCGGAACTGTACTGTACCGCCAGCCGCCGCCGAGATGTCGTAGTCCATCTTGGTCCAGTTCGTCTGAACCGTACTGCCGGTATGCGCCCACATCTGCGTCCACGCACCGCCGTTGATGCTGACCTCGGCATAAGCGTGATCCCAGCTCGCCGACTCGATGTGCCAGGCCTGTTGCCAGGTGGCGGTCAGTGGCGCGGTAGCGCCGCTCAGGTCGATGACCGGCGATAGAAGCGTCTGATCCGCGCTGGCGTTGTAAGTGTCATCCAAGTCGGTGCCCCAGCAACGGCTGCCGGAAGCGCAAGCGCCGGGCCAGGTTACCGGAGTACCCCATTCCCACTCATCCTGAGTGCCGCTGTGAGTGTAACCGCCATCGCTGGTTTCGAAGTCCTCCTCGTAGACGGGGACGAGTACCTCCACCGTCTTCGTGACCCCGGATTGGATGTAGACGACCGCGCCTTCGATGGGCTGCGGGTTCACGTCACAGTAGCCGAGGCCGGTGACAGTCCCCGCGAGCTTGCCCCACGTGTCGGGCGCAGTCACGGTCATGGTGACCGGGACAGCGATTTTGGGGTTGCCGGGGTCGTCGCTCTTGAGGGTCAGCGTGGCGAAGTAGTCGCCGGGTTGCGTCACTTCGGGCACGCCCGCGTCGAGGGTAACGGAGACCGCCAAGGTATCCTCAGGCGGCGTGACGCCGTTGTCAGGATCCTCAGAAAGCCAGGGAACGCCAGTCAAACCGTCCAACAGGATGTCATCTAGCGCCGCTTCGGCCCCATCATCACCCCAGTACTGGAACCCGATGCGCACCAGGCCGCCGGGCAGGAGCGGCGTCAAATCGAAGACGCTCTGCGACCAAGTCCAGGTGTCCGTCCAGTCATCGTCAGCGGTTCCTACGTAGATGTCGTCGCCATCGTCCACTTCCGGCCCCACCACGATCCACACGTTCAGGTCGCAGTTGTCGTTGGTGTCGCGGCACCAGGTGAGACTGCCATACGACCAGAACGAGAGCGTACCCTCAGAGAGGGCAAGTTCTGGGCTAAGCAGCCATTCGTCTTGATCGTAGTCGTACAGCACATTGGCATAGAAATCGCCGCTGTGTGGATTGTAATCGTCTACTCCCCACGTCTCGACAGTATTGTTGACGATTTGCGTCCAGCCGGCCGGCGGCACCACGCCACCCTCAAAACCCTCATCCATCAGGATATCCGGATTGGCGGGGGTATAGATGGGGGCGCTGAACCCGATCTGCGCCGGAGCCACGCGCGCGTCAATCGGCGCATCGCCAGCAGCCTGTATGACTGTTGAAGCAGGATGCAGTAAGTCGAAACCAGCACCGGCTTCGATGAGCTTCCAGTTCAAGTCGCCGGCGCCGGTATTGCTGACCGTCATGGGCACGGTGGTGCTCATGCCGAGCGTGACGACTTCGTGGATGCTATCGGGCGCAACAGAAGCGCACGGGATGATCGAGCGTAGACTGAGATCCTGAACCGTGGTTTCCGTGCCGGTCACGACAACGCCCGTCGCCATACCAGCCAGGTGATCGGGGTAGGTCGCGGTGACGGTGTATGGACTGCCCGCTTCGTCGCGCCAGACCTCGTACACACCGCCGACGTTAGTTGTGACAGTGATGGTCATCCCATCGCTGCCCTCGATGAGCACATCGGCATTGGCAAGCGGGAGCATCTCGTCATCGCAGTATCCCATACCGTAGACGGTGCCTTCGATCTTGCCGTAGGTTGACGGCAAGGTCACGGTCATCGCCACCGCGACGGGATAACGCGGGTTGACGGGATCGTCGGTTTCGACCTTCAGGGTCGCCAGGTAGGTACCCGGCAGCGGAACTTGCCCGGCATCCAGCGTCACCGTTACTGCAGAGGTATCATCACCCAGGGTGACACCGGTCAACGGATCCTCGATGAGCCAGGGCAGATCCACGGATTCCGGCGTGTACCCGATGACGTTTATCACCAGGTGCATGTCGGGGAAGTCGATGTCGGCAGTATCGACAGGATCGGATATACCACAGGCTGTCGAAGCGAGGTAAGACGGCGCCGTCTGACCCAGGTTGTTGGAACCCGGCCAGAAGCTGTGCCCCTGCGCCTGTCCATCGGGGATGGAGAAGTCCACCACCAGCACGGAACCGGCCGGCGCAGTAGCCGTCACAGGTACACTGACGACGCTCAGCGCGTCCCCATCGTGGATATCGAAGTCGGCGGTACCGATCAAGGTCATGTTGGCCCAGGTCAGAGGTCCATCCAACGTGTAGAGGTTGATGGTGCCAGGCTGCACCCCGCCGGAACCGGCGACCGCAGTCTGGATACCGACTTCCACCATCTGCACGTCGAAGTACTCAGTAATGCCAAAGGCGCCCAGATCGAAGACGCGGATAAAGTCGTTATCCGCAACCAGGCCGGCGGAACCACAAGCCGCCGAGTTGCCATCCATGATCGTCTGCGAGAGTGAATGTGTGAGCGCGTAGACACCCTCCGGACGGGCCTTGGCTGGGGGTGGAACGCTGACAGCAGACGACGCTTTGGGGTTCGTGGTAAACGCATTGTCTCCAATCGTCACCAGCCGCAGCTTTCCTGCCGGCGCGGAAGGTACCAGCACCGACGCTATCGTGTACCCCTCGTACCACTCGGTGAAGCTGAAGTTCGCATCGCCGGCGCCGTCGTTGATGATGGTCAGGAGATGATCGGAGGTCTCACCCATCGGCAGCGTATCGTCAATCGCGTCGGGCGTCGCGGTGACGCACGGCGCGAGCCAGGCTAGGCTGAAGTCCTGCGCCACAGCGCCGGAAGCGGGTACCTCCACGGTTTCGAATTCGCCAACGTGGTCGGCGGCCGTCACCGTCACTGTGTAATAACCAGCCGGCATCCAGTAGCTGTACATCCCGTCGGCGTCGGTGGTGAGGTTGAAGGTGTAGACAGGCGTAACAGCTTGCGTTTCGTAAGAAACGCTCACATCGTCCACATACCATTCATCGGCATAGTCACCTTCATAGCGGAATGCGATGTAGATGGATTGCCCGGCGTAGGCGCTCAGATCCAGCGTCACTTCTTCCCAGGTATCTTCGGTTCCGGCGCCAAGCTCGCTCACTTCCGAGAAATCGGCGGGATCGGCGGAGGCCGTCGAAACCCAGATGCCATGGTAGATATAGTAGCCACTCCAGTTCTCATACTGCCAGAAGGCCAGTTCCGCGCCTCCGGCAGGAATTGCGACTTGCGGCATGATCATCCAGGAAGCAGTGCCGGCATCACTATTGTCATCATTGTGATAAGCGGCATACGAACCCGAGTTAACGCGCGAAGTCGTCTGTACCCACCCGGCGTCATCTATGACCGTACCGGTCTGCGTCAACACCCACCCTGCGGGCGGGAACGTGCCCTCGAAGCCTTCTTCGACCAAAGGCACAGTAATGGTATTCACGTCCGTCAGCCAGCTCTCGATGAGCACGTCCGCACCGGCCAGCGGTGTCAGGTTGACGTCGCAGTAGCCCGTGGAACTAACCACACCGGTCAGTTGTCCCCAAGAAGCGGGCGGGATGACGGTCATCGTCACCGGAACTACAGACGGGGACGTGGGGTCATCACTATCGATCCGCAGGTCGGCGTAGTACTCACCGGGCTGATCGACCTGAGAGGCATCGAAGTCCACGTCCACGAGCTGTTCGCCGGTGTCGGCGACCATAGTGCCCGTAATGGGAGCTTCGGCCAGCCAAACGACGTCAGAGCCTTCTTCGGCGATCTCCCAATCCGCATCGGCGGCGCCGGTGTTGGTGAGGGTGAGCGCTTCGATCGCGGTCACGCCGAGTTCGAGCGTGGCGTGGACGCCTTCCGGCTCCGCATCCACACACGGCACGAGCCAGCGCAGGTCGAAGTCCTCGGTCGTCGTGAGCCCGGCGGTGACAATCACACCGTACGCCTCGCCCTTTTCGTGCTCAGGCGCAGAGACGGTAACCGTCATCGGGCTGTGACTCTGGTCCATCCAAACGGCATACGTGCCGCTGATGTCCGTGGTCAGCGTCCAGGTGGTGCCATCGCTGGCCTCGATCAGGACGTCCGCACCCTCCACCAGGGCGGGATCGGCATCGCAGTAGCCGAGGCCGGTAACGGTCCCCATCAGCTTGCCCCACGTCGCGGGTGCAGTGACGGTCATGGTCACCGGAACAACGATAGAAGCAGCGTAAGGATCGTTGCTCATCACGTAAAGGGTGCCGAAGTACTCACCCGGTTGCGTCACTTCGGTGACAGCAGCGCTGGCGTCGAAGGTGATGTCCACGGGGAAAGTGCTATCAGCGGCAACCGTACCGACGTCAGGATCCTCGGCCAGCCAGGGGATCGCGCCGCCGCCGCCGCCGCCGCCGGCATAACCGACTTCGAGGCGTTCGTTCGTGGCGTAGACGACATCGCCAGCGGAGTCGCGCCCGCCGATCACGTAGAAGTACCCGTCAGAGGCCACGTCACCTTCCATGTAGACGCGGCCTTGAGCCAGCGTCGGGATAGTCGGCGAATCGGTCCAGGTGTCGGTGTCGGGATCGTAGTAACCGGCGTGGTTGAGCACATTCCAATCCGCGTCACGGCGACCGGCGGCCAACCATAGGCCATCGCTACCCACAGCGTCGGCGTTGTAGGACCAACGGGTGTACGCGCCGCCGCCATTGGGGACGTCGGCGATGTAACTCCACGACGTACCATCGAACTTCTCCGCCGTCATATCCGGGGTGAAGCTGCTGCCGTCAAAGTTGATGCCGCCGGCTACATAGATTTTATCACCGGTGGCCCCTGCTGAGAAGGATGTGCGCACTTTCTGCATCGGCACGCCCGCCGACCACGCACCTGTCGTCGTATCCAGTATCCATACCTGGTTGGTTGTGCTGGAACCGACAATGCCACCTAACACATACAAATCTGTCCCGAGCGCCACGACCTGGTATTGCGAGCGGGCGGTATAACCGCCGGTTGTCGCCAGGGTAGACCAGGTGTTCGCCGCGATGTCATAGACGAAGGTATTGGCGGTCGTCGCATCGCCGGGGATGTAGATCTTCCCGTTGATGACGGCGCCGTCAATCGAGTTCAACGCCATCGGCATGGTTGCCATGGTATCCCAGGCGTTTGTCGCGGTGTTGTAGCGGAAGGTGGTGTTCGTGGAAGTCGAGCCGCCGGCATCACTGGTGCCACCGATGACGTAAACGTAGCCGTTGGTATCAGCGACCACCGCATTGAAGACCCGGCCGGACGGCAGGGGGGCCATGGTTTCCCACGCCGGTCCGATAGCCTCCGGCGCTGCGCCGCCCGCAGGCGCGCCGATAACCGGCTCGCCGACGGCCTCGCCGGACTCGGCCCATGCAGGGTTCGACGCACCGACGATGGTGGGGATCGTGGTTGGGGCAAGCGGCACCATGATCGTGAAGCCGCCGTTGGCTTCCACCAGTGAGAAGCTCGTCCCCGCCGCACCCACGTTGGTGAGCGTGAACGGCACAGTGTCGCTGTAGCCAAGTTCCACCGTCCACTCCAACGGGATGGGTTCCGCGCTCATACACGGCATAAGCCAGCGCAGGTCGAGGTCCACAACCGTGGTCACGTTGCCGGTGATGGCAACGCCGGTCGCCACTGCGGACTCGTGCTCGTCGAAGCTCGCCGTAACGGTCACAGGGCCATACATCGCGTCCAGCCACAGACCGTATTCGCCGTTCTCATCGGTGAGCAGCGTCCACACCGCGCCGGAATTGGAGGTGATGACCACTTCCGCCCCTTCCAGCGGGTTGGATTCGAGGTCACAGTAGCCGAGGCTGCTCACAACACCCTCGATCTTGCCCCAGGTCGCCGGCGCGGTCACATTCAGCGTCACCGGAACGGTCGCATCGGGGTAAGGCGTGTCGGTCTTGACCCTGAGCGAACCGTAGTAAGTGCCGGGTTGGTTCGCCTCAGGCACACCGGCGTCGAAGGTGAGCATGACGTTTTCAGTCGCCCCGGTGGCTACAGTGCCGGAAATCGGCGTTTCGGACAGCCAGGGGATGGCGTCGCCGCCGCCGGTACCCGTCACGCCGCTGCCGCGAATCATCCAGTTGCCGGGGAAGCCCATCGAGTCGATGGTGCCCCAGTCGGCGTCCGGCGGCAGTGTGGGTGGATCGGGTGGATCGCCCGAGTACAGGCCAACCCACGAGCGCACCTGCGAGGCCGTCGTGTCGATGGCAGCCGGATGTGTGCCTGTGTCGTCGCGGTTCACCGCGCCGATCACAACGTCACCCGGGCCAGCGAAGAAGACGGGGGAACTGAGATCGTAGACGCTCCACGTGGTGTTGTCATTGGCCAGAACGGTGACGTTCTCCGCGGAACGGAAAGTCGCGCCCGTTCCAGGATCGCCATCGCCGTCGGTATCTTCCCAGATCACCAACTCGATGGCCTCGCCCACATTGGCGCTGTCGCGGAAGAGCATCCAGACCTGATCCAGGGTGAAAGGGTACTCCGCCGGATCGGGCGTGAAGCGGTTGAGCCAAAGGAACTGCCCGCCGCCGGTCAGGCCGATCGCGTCTTCGGCAGAGCCATCATCCACGATCAGTTGCACTGCGCCGTTCGGCATCCAGGGTTCAGCGGCGACACCCTGCGCGGGTGCATCGCCCAGCGCCAGCTCGAAGCGGCGCTCGCTATCCGGCGCGGGCAGCGCCATCGCCGCCAACGGGCCGTTGGGGATAAATCCACCGGGCACTTCCAACAGGTCGTACAGCGCGTCCATCGCGCCCTGGTTCTCCAGGGTGAGCCACCGCTTGACGTTGCCGCCAGCTTCCACGGTGACTTCAACGCCGGACGGGGTCGCCACCAGGTAACCGGCATCGAGGTAGAAGTCCTGCACCACCGTTCCACCGTCAACGACGTTCACCGTGGCAACATCGTCGAGGAAACCGTCGTTAGACGCGGTAAAGTCGTGCGCGCCAGAGGGCGAGAAGAGGGTGTAGAAGGCGTCGTCCACAGCCGGATCGGGTATGAAAGCCGCCGTCGCCGTATCGCCCATGTCGTTCGCCACTTCCGCGCCGGTCAGGGGTTGGTTGAGGTTGGCGTCGTAGACGTTACCGACGACCAGACCGCCGTCTGTGGGAGGAACACAGTTGACGCCGTAAACACGGACATCATCGACTTCCCACCACCAATGCCAGCCGGCAGCGTAGTGCCAGCGTACCTGGGCCGTAGCAGAACCGGCGCCGGCACTGGTGGCGACGAGGCGAGTCTGTGGGCCACGTTGGCTTGAACCGCTCATGGCCTCGACATTGGTCCAGTCCGTGCCGTTATACACGTCGACCTCGGCCGTGCTGCCTAGATCATAGTAATCGTTCTTGTACTCGATCCACAGCGCATCATACGGCGCAGCATTGAAGACCGGCGTCTGAAGCTCAGTGTCCATGGTGGTTCCGGAGCCGCAGTTATCAGAATCGGCGATAGCGAATGTGCCACTGCCGCCGGTCAAGTTCGTGCGGCCTTCGGGGTCCGTGTCCGTCCAGACACAGCTCCCGCCATTGTTCACCACTGTCCAGGTCCCGGGGATGCCGGCATCGAAGTCCGTCGTCGCCAACGGAGTAGGCGCAACGACTGCTTCATAGCCAGGCGCAACACACGCCCCCAGATCAGCCTCCAACGCGAAGTCTTGCACCACATCGCTGGTGAGGGGGCCAACCACGGTCGATGCTGAATTGTAGCCGGGAACCCGTGCCTCAACATCGAAAGTGTAGGTCACACCTTCCGCGAGCATGACGCTGTATTCGCCGGTCGCCGGGTTGGTCCAGACCGAATTATCCGGCGGGAGAGGATCTACCGGATCGCCGTTGATGGTGATGTGCGCGTAGAGCGGCCAGCCGGTCGTTGCATCGGTCACCTGCCCGGAGACTTCATAGAATGTCACCGGTGTCAACGCAAGGTTGAGTGTGGTCGTCACATCTTTGGCCACATCGAAATCAGACACCATGGCAGGCAGATAGCCGTATTTGTAAGCGCCCACGGTATATGTGCCGCTCAAGACCAGCATCGAATACTCGCCCAGCGCATCCGTGGTCGTCTGCCAGCTGCGGGTCACGTTGAGGGTCGCCACGACTCTAGCGTCAGCAACCGGATTGGTGGTAGCGGCATCGGTCACCGTACCACGCAACGTGCCATTGTCGGCCATCAGCAAAGCCTCATCAACAGCTGCCAGCGCATCCAGATAGCCCCAGCCGTACTCGTAGTTCGGATAGGGGTCGGAGCCAGCGCACGCGGGTTTGCCGCAGTCGCCCTCGCGCCAGGATTGGGTCGAGGTGCGGTCGGCGGATTGTTCAAGGATGGTGAAAGTGCCCCAGATGTCGCCGATCAAGTCGGGATTGGCGGACCAGATCAAGGCGACTGCGCCTGCTGTGTGCGGGCTGGCGCCAGACGTGCCGCTAAGGTTGTAGTATGATCCTGGCGCATTGCCCGCCGTACGCCCATAAGTGGGAGCGTTCAGGTGCGGGTCAACTTCGTACGCCTCAGGATCACAACTGGGATTGGGGAAGAAGAGGCTTGGCCCGCCGGCGTAGATATTCTGGCCGTTGGAGCCGTGCGCCGCTGTACCAAAAGCCTCCGGGTTATCGCCAGGGGAGCCGACCGCAGCGCAGGCGTAATCGTTACCCGCCGAAAAAGCGGGGAAGATGCCAGCCGCCGTCCACGCCTGTACATAACCACGATACCATTCATCACCGTAGCCGCCGCCCCACGAGTTGTTGACGATGTTGGGGCGCATATCGGGGTTACAGGTCGAGTCGCCGGGATCAGCGCCAATAGGGCATGGTGCGACCATCCAGTCAGCGCAGCCAGTCAACGCTTCTTCCGAACAACCAGTTCCACTGTCACATCCCATACAAGCGATCCACTTGGCAGCCGGAGCAACACCGAGTTGCTCCGTCAAGTCCTCGGTCTCGCCGACCATAATGCCGGCCGTACCGGAACCATGGCCTTCATGGTCACACGGGGATGTGGCTGCGTTGCCGCCACATTGCCCGGCCCCGGTGTCGCTCGGTGCGTACCAGTTAAAGTCGTGGTCGTAGGAGCCGCCGAGATTACCGCGGTATTGTCGATCCAACGCCTCGTGCTGGTAGGTCACGCCAGTATCGATGTTGGCAACAACGATACCACTACCCTTGATGCCATATTGATCCCACACTTGCGCCGCCTGCAAACCATACAGACCGCTGTCAGGTTCAAGGGTGTCGAGGTTCCAGCCATAGGAAGTGGGCGCCAGTAGTTGTGGACCCTCAATCATGGCAGGATCAAGTTGCGCGACGCGCGACTCACGAATGAGCGCAACACCCGGCAACTTGGAGATGGCCTGAGCAGACGACAGTGTTCCTTGTTGGATGTGAATGCTGTTCGTGGTAAAGAAGGTCTTGAACTCCAGGTCATTCTGCTTGGCGTAACTCACGATGGACGCCTGAGTGCGGTTGGCAACTTCGCGTAACGTGTTATACACGTACCACCCGCGCTCGCTCCAGTCCGTGATCTTGTAAGCCGCGCTCAGATCGGCTTGCTCGGCCATCACGACGACGAAGTCCGCTGTGCCCTCAGTTGCCAGTTTGTCGAGCAACACGTGCTCGATTTCAGCCGGCGGTTTCTCCTGCACACTGGGGGCAGACGGCGCGACTGCAGGTGGATCGGAGATCGGCGCAGCCTGTGCCGCCATGGGGAAAAGCATCCCCAGTAGCAAGGTCAATAACGGGATTACGTTAAACCATCTCGTTCGCATGAAAATTCCTCCTCACATCTACTAGGTAAAGTAAACTGGTGCTATGTGGTAGTAAAGTGTAGTCGTTTCTCTACTCTACTCTACCCTATGACCATTCAAACCATTGGCATAGACATCACCTCCT